>Ga0187855_10003501_pt1 | contig 11498 bp, 7 predicted proteins | sample June2016WEW_8_10_2_FD_132969 | JGI IMG/M metagenome (GOLD analysis project Ga0187855, IMG submission 132969) | Peatland microbial communities from SPRUCE experiment site at the Marcell Experimental Forest, Minnesota, USA - June2016WEW_8_10 | ecosystem: Environmental > Terrestrial > Soil >...
ATCGAAGACACCGTCGGCGCCATCGCCGACATGATCAAGGCCGGGTATGTCCGCTACGTCGGCCTGAGCGAGCTCGGTCCCGAGACCATCCGCCGCGCCGCCGTCGTCCACCCCATTGTCGACCTGCAGATCGAGTACTCCCTCATCAGCCGTAGCCCCGAAGCCAAGATCTTTCCCCTACTCCGCGAACTCGGCATCGCCGCCACCGCCTACGGTGTCCTCTCGCGAGGATTATTGTCCGGCTCTTCCACCGCGGGCTCCGGCGACATCCGCAACCGCTTCCCACGTTTCGCTGCCGACAACCTTGCCCGCAATCAGCAGCTCGTCGCCCGCCTCAAACAGATCGCTGAGACCTGGGGAATCACTCCGTCTCAACTCGCCATCGCATGGGTGCTCGCCAAAGGCGACTCCATCATCCCTGTGATGGGAGCGCGCACCCGCGCCCAACTCGCTGAGAGCCTCGCCGCGCTCGAAGTCAAACTGTCACCCACTGAAATCGCCGACATCGAAGCTGCGATCCCGCAAGAGGCGGTCGCTGGCACGCGCTACGACGAGCAGCAAATGACGGTGCTGGATAGCGAGAAATAAGCCTGACCGGTCGCACGTACATTCACGCCCTATTCGGCGATCTGTCCCGCGGCTACCTCTCACTCACGAAAAGGGCGACCAGGTCTCCATTCTGCGAGGTGCCGACAACGCGCACATGACCGTCCTTCTGGGCCTGAAACTTCAGGCCATCCACTGCACCGGAGTAGCTTTCCGCAACAGTGTCCGCGTTCAACTTGAAGGTTTGCACAGCGCCGGATTTGTCTTGGACAGAAATCGCATGGCTCTCGGCTCTCGCCACTGTACCCTCCATCGCCGTAAACGGTCCGGTTCCGAGGCTCCGCAACGCAACCGCCGTGCGGGCATCGGTTCCTCCAAAATAGAAAACGATTACATATGCGCCGTTCTTATTGAATGCATCCACGTTCGTCGCAGTGGCGAGAAGCTTCTTGTCAACAGACAAGGGTGTTTTCGCTTTCGTCATTTCCTTGAATGTGCCCTGGGAGCCGCCGTCCAGAAAGACGGTGATCGTCTTGCCAACAGAATCAACAGAGCTCACCGTCCCTGTGAGCGCATGAACCACTTCCTGCGCCATGACGGTGTGACCCGTCAAACCGAGGCAAACTGCAACAACAAAAGCGAGCAAAGCTCTTCCAAACATGCTTTTCCTCCGATGCACTTCATCTCCGACAAGGCCGGAATGAAAGGAGATAGCAGGATTCTTGTCGATGCCGCCAGTATACGCCCGCGCACGACAAAACATCGCGCCGCGGGCTCCCAGGTAAAAAATTCGATCCCTCGAATCATGCGCGGCGGGTGTCTATGGCCAACTCAACACGGTCAGCCAGGAAATCCCTCAAAACGCAGAGATCTCCCCGAAAGGCAGGTCCCTGTTTCTCCGTTATCTATTTCTCTGTCTCGCTGTCTCAAAAGTTGAACGTCACCTTTGCCGTCAACGCCCGCGGTGTCACGTAGTGCGTCCCGCTGAACGTCGAAAGGAAGTTATACAGCGCATACTTATCCGTCACATTGATCGCTGTCAGATCCACATCGACCTTGTAACGCTCTTTGTGAAAGATATTGCTCTTGCCAATGGACGCGTCGAACAGATTGCGCGGTGCAATGCGCTGAGGATTGTGGTCATTGTCGCCCGAATTAGGCGCGGGAACCTTGATCAGGTTGGATGTGAACTCCGATGCTGGGCAGACCGCGGGCAAGGGCGTCGTAGGCGTTGCCTTCACCCCATTGCAGGCAAATCCCGCCTGAAACTCTTCGTCCGCGGTAAGGGGAAGGGCGACGGTCGCTCCCGTCACAGGGTTGGTGATCGGTGGAATGTTAGTGTCGACCATTGCGATCCCAGGTGTGCCGTCCGGCAGCGTCACCGAGCTGTTTCCGCAGGGCGTGTTTGGATCCGTCGCACCGTAACAGGGTGTCGACCCCGCGACAAGACCCGAGTCGTAGCGCCAGTTGAAGCCACCCCACAGCCCGCTAGCGAATCTGTGATCGGGGACCGTGTATTGCAGGTGCGTTGTCTGGTTGAACTTCTCGTCATGATCGATGCGGAACGGGAGGCCGGTCTGGCCCACCGTAGCGCCGGCGCCAGCTACTTGCGGCGGGAAGAAGCGAGCTGCGACGGACGACATCACTGTGTACGCGCTGAAGTTGTGGAATTGAGGAACTTCAACATGCAGGGCATAGCCGGGGATCTTCGAGTTATGCCAGTCGATGGGGAACGTGATGGGCGTATTACCCAGAATGCTGAAGTCGAATGCATTGTGAGTGTACTTCCAGATGTACTCGCCACTCACAACCACGTTCTTGCCAAAGGCCTGCTGCAGGCTCGCATGGAACTCGTTTCGGAAGCCGGGGTCGAGGATTCCCGATACACCCGCCGAGCAATTGAGAAGCGGCGCAAGTATAGCGTTCGAGCAGCCGGTACTCGACAAGACCAGGTTTTCGTTAAACGGAGTCTCCAGCGTACGCGCATAAGATACGCTCAACACCGTTGTGGTCGGTTTAATGTTGTAGGCAATGCCCACGCGAGGTTCTGCCTGGCTAGCCGCGGTCAGGCCGTTGTAGATGTCGCCGCGCATGCCCAGGTTGAAATTCCAGTTCCCGGCCTTGATCTGGTCCTCAATATAGAGCGCGAGTTCCTTCACATCGGTGCGGCCAGAAAATGTATATTCACTTCCGCCGCGGGTTAGATCGTAGGGCGCCAGGACTGGGTTGTAGTTGGGATTTGGTAGCGCCACAACGCCATCGCAAGCCGATGGGTCGGAGTATCCCGACAAGGCGTTTCCATTGACATCCATGCATGGGGCGCTAAGGGGATAGGTGGGATCCACGACTCCCAGCCCGTCGTTCTCGCGCAGGAAGGTCTGCCCATATTGGACACCCGCCTTGATGTTATGGATTCCACGCGCGTAGGTGAGGTCCGAGTGCACGCCTGTATTGGTCAGCGTGCGGTTCTGGGAGATCGACGAAGTTTGCAAAGTGGCCGGCCCCAAGTCGGCCAGCGGATTGCCACTCGGGTAGTAGTTATACAGATCCTTACGCACAAAGGCACCGACATTGACGACCGCGTGATCGCTCAACACCCGCGTATAGGTGGGCGAGATATTGAACGTGGAAATCTGTGAACGCTGGTCCGTATTCCCCACATTGCCAAAGGTCGGATTGGCGCTGCTGCCTCCGCTCACGACATTCTGGATGTTCAGGTTCTGGAAGGCGTTCGGTGTCTGGAACCACGACCGCGAGTAGTTGAAATCGAGGTGAACCGAATCGGCTGGCGTGAAGGTATAATCCACGCGATCAAAGGCATTCTCTTCATTGCCCTTGTCGTGAAATACCGTAAACTCCGGTGGATCGAGAAAGCGGCCGCTGTTCAGGCCGTCCACTTCAACAAAGTTTCCCCAACTTTTGCCGCCGTACGCCAAGTCGACACCGGCGCTGGCCGATCCGAACGCGCCGTAGGAACTGCTGATGCTGCCGGTCGGCTTGGTAATGCCCTGTCCCGATCGCGTCGTTGCCACGATCACAAGGCTGGTCTTGTCTCCATATTCGGCCGGGGGCGCGCCTGAGATGACTTCGATGGACTGGATGGAATTGGACGGAAGCTGGTTCGAGAAGACCTTGCTCTGCTGGTCCGTAATACTCTCGCCATCTACCGAAAACGAGTTGGAAGCGTGGTCGCCGAGCCCGTGAAAAAGCCCGTTGGAGTCAGCCGACACGCCGGGAGTGGTGAGCGTAACGAGAGAGCTGAGGGACGAAGACTGGCTCTCCAGCGGCACTTTGATGAAGGCGTCGCGGTCCACGTCTGTGTGGAACGTCGGGTCGTCCTCGACTAGGTCGCCAGTCGACTCGACCGTGACCGTCTGGGAAGCACCGGCAATCTGGAGGGCCAACTTCAGATTGGTTCCGAGAGAAGATCGAATCTCGATGTTCCGGCTGAGCGGATTGAATCCTGTGGCCGAGACCACGATTTGATAGGGATTGAATGGAATGTTGGAGAGGACGAACTGCCCAGTAGCGTCGCTTGTCACTGTGCGGTCGAGGCCGCTGGTCGGATTGGTCAGGTGCACGGTAGCGCCCGGAATGACCGCGCCGCTGGGGTCGGTGACTGTACCGCGCACTGCACCCGCATTGCCGCTTTGCGCCGAAGCACCAAGGGTCGCAAAAAGAAGAGCGAGTATTGAAAATGTTCCAAAGATCGTGCCGCGATTAGACGGCATAATGTGCCTCCGAGGGATGGCTGATGAGATGTGGAACTGCGGTGTTCTGCCGCAGCATCATCGATGCAATCGGGACATCTTTCCGTCGGATCGTGCCTTTGGGAGGTGCGCCCATCCCTCGCTCGTGGCGGGTCGGCGCTGATCCAAAACAACAGGTAATGAAACCGGAAAGATGCCTAGCAGCCCACAGGAGGCGGGCGGGTAAAGTGTTGCGGGTGCCAGTTCCGCGTGACGCGCCTGATCTCGAGGACAGGAACGGACGTCGCGACCTGAACCAGTGCGATGACCGCAGGTGTGGCTACGACGGGGGCTGCCGTGTGCATCACGATGCACAGAGGGCAATGATCTGCGTCAGTGGTTCCCTGGTGGGTATGCGCGACCTGCGCAACCGCCAATAGGGCAAGCAAGACCATACACACGAGGGCGACGACCGCAAAAGTACGGGGCCCTGGGCGGCTGTTCCCTTGTGAGCGTATCTGGATTTGAGTAAACAAAGGCCCTTGCCCTTAAGAATACATGGAATTAGATGCGCGAAGGCTACGGAGGTTATAGTGTCGGCAGTACAAACGTGCGTCTCCCCCCAAACCCATGTCTTCGAGCTTCGTCTAAACTAGAGCCTGTTAAGCTCCAGGGGCCATGGCACATCCTCTTTCTTTGCATCACCTGCTCGGCTTGGGACTGGCGGCATTTCTGCTGTTGCCTGCGTGCGCCGAGGCGCAGGAACATAAGCCGATTCCTATGCAACCGGGCGTGCCGGGCATGGGCTCCAACCACCGCCTGATCCTCAAAGACGGCAGCTACCAGATGGTCCGGCAATACGAGGTTGTCGGCGACAGGGTGCGGTATCTCTCGCAGGACCGGGGCGATTGGGAAGAGATGCCCGCCGACCTTGTGGATTGGGAAGCCACGCGCAAATGGGAGCGCGACCACGCCGCGCCGAAGCCGGACGACGCCTCGCCTGCCATGAAGGAAGCCGAGGAGATCGATAAGGAAGAAGCGGCAGTGCGCGAGGATCAGAGGGCCCGCATGCCGGAAGTAGCCAAAGGATTAGAGCTTCCAGATCAAGATGGAGTTTTTGTCCTGGACACGTATGAGGGCACGCCGGAGCTGGTGGAGCTCGTGCCCTCCGAACTAAGCATGAATCAGAAAAACAAGCATGGCATTAGCACGCTCAATCCACTGGCCGGACAAAAGGCAAGTATCGAATTGGATGGAGCGCATGCCAAGGTGCATCTTCATGTGAATGACCCAGCAATCTATCTGTCTCTCGACCCCGGAAAAGACCCTCCGCCTTTGACCACCCATGCGTTCACAGTGCCGACCGGCGGCAACAAGGATGCCGCCAATCGCAAGCATGGTGCGCATTCACCTTCTTCCGGATTTGCGATTGTGCACGTGGATGAGCGCAGAGCCGTTCGCATTGTCGGGGGTATTCATATCAGCCCGACCGGATCGGTCACGCAAAGTGAAGATGTCATACCCGCCAAGTCCGAGGTCGTCGCCGGCAAGCATTGGCTCAAGCTCACGCCCGATAAGCCCCTCACCATCGGCGAATACGCGTTGGTGGAAATCCTCTCACCTTCCGACATCAACCAGTCGGTCTGGGATTTCCGCGTCGATCCGCAGCTGGGCGATAACCTGGGCTCGATAGGGCCGATTCAGAAATAGCGAAACCGGCCGGTCTTATGGCGCCTCGCGGCGAGCGATCTTGACCCGCCGTTTCTCCCATTCCACGCTCGAGAAAATGCGCGGGCCCACCTCAATCAGGCGCGGCATCATGTTGAAGACAGCCACGCGGCTCCACGGCTTCCCTTCCCGCGTTCGGAACCCTTTCTCGTTCAAATCGCTGACAATACTGGAATAGGAAAAATCCTGGGCCAGCAGGTCCATCATGAGGAGAAGCACTTGGTTCTCGTGAGCATCGACTTCGAGCCGTTTGCAATCGTCGGAGATGCGCAGCCCGTAGGGGATGTCCTCGTTAAACCCACGGTCCGGCGGAGCCTCGGTGTCGGGCAGTTCCCGCCGCCACTCAATGGACACCATCTGCCAACCCGCCGCCGATCTCTGTCGAATGATTTCCGGGCTGAAAGGCTGTGAGATTACATCGCGAATCCGTTCGAAATACGCCATGGCCTACCTCCGCGCTGGATCCAGATGGGTCACTTGTAAGCAATTTAGACTCCAACTTTGCGCCCGCTTCGCCACGACTCAAAGCCTTCGTTAATCAATGGTTAGATCACGCATTAGGTCCATCTCGCGCACCGCCGCTGGCCAATTCCGCAAGAAAGTGTTCGATCCCGAACAGCGAAAGTGACAGAAGACTGCCTCAAATGTCTACCGAATATTGAAGCTGTAGACCACACTGTAGGAGAAGAGCGGATAAACCTGCACCGCGCTCAGGTCCTTTCTCCATTTGGTCAGGCTCGCCTGCAAGGCATCATTGAACTGCACAGTTACAGGGTTCGCCGAGTCGCTCAGGTTGCTGCATTGGGTCTGTGCCTGGTCCAGGCAAATCCAGCCGCCCGGGTTCACGTTGACCGTCGGCGCCCCCGTGAAGGCAACGCCAAATTCCGACGGGAAGGACCAATGGCGGTCGGAGCGAGGAACGAATTTCCCAAAGCCGCCAGCCAGGGTCAACGCCGGCCGATATCGATGCAAGCCCAATACACCCGAACCCGTGACCGGTATCGCCCCCGTAACAGGATTGGCAGTTGCCGATTAGAAGTTCTCGCCGTTGAGCGAAAAACTGGTTCCAGGCACGATCTCGCTCGTTGCCGAAAGCTGGTTGCCGTTGTAGAACAACGTGCCCACGCTTAGCCGCCAGATGCTGTTCAGTGGATACCAGTCGAGCGACGCCGCAGCCGAGGCCATGTGCAAGTTAGCCTTCACCCTGAAACCCTCGAGTTCGAATTGGCCGCTGTTGTAGTTAAAAAAATTCCCCATCAGCCGTGCATCGAAGTACTGGGTCAGGACAGTTGCGGATTTGATCCCGATTCCGAGTGCGACACATCCGCACCGATCCCGAGGCGAGAAAAAGGCTGCTGATGCGCTTTCGCCGCCCAGGGCATGTTGGCGGGCTCATCGTTGCTTGCTGCTCCGGCGCGGCGGGAAGCGATGCGTTGGGCGAGAGCAGCGCAGCAGCGTTCGGCCCGAAGGAACTGGAACCGGCGAAGGCATCGCGGCGATCGTTTGCGCGCGAAGTACTGGAGAGAGCATCGAGCGACTGTGCGTGACCTGGCATGGCGCCGAGAAGGAAGACAAAGGTCATGGAGACGGAAAAGAGCGAAACCGGGATGAAGGATTGGTGCTGCAGGGAGGCCTCCCATAGCGTGAAATCCTCTGGTCTTCCTCTGATCCCGATATCCGGATTGGGCTTCAGCTCAGGGGAGAGCCGTGAAGATTCGGCGAGTCGGGTCAATCGTTCGACGAAGGCGATAGCAAGACGGGACCCTTCGTCGGCAGCAAGTCAGCTTTCGAAGGTTCGACGGATGGGACGCATTTTCGGTTGCCTGAGTGCGAGAACGCGGGTAACCTCTTCAAGGCGCTATTGAGATTCGTCTAGCTTTAACAAATCGTGAAGTCGCGACTCGACGAAAAAGATCTTGCATTCGCGTTCAAATTCCGGAACGAAGTCCCCTCGACGCAGAAGACAGGCCGCGAAACTACTCGCGCACGCCGATTCCGAGGGCTTTCATTTTGCGATAAAGGTGGCTCCGCTCAAGACCGAGCATCTCCGCGGCCCGGCTCATATTGTTGCGTGCCTCTTCAATCTTTTTGAGAATGTATTCGCGCTCGTACGCATCGCGCGCCTGCTGCAAAGTAGAAAATTCCTCAGTCGACTGCGATCCGGACTTGTGCGTAAGCGGAGGCAGATGCTTGCGCTCGATGCGCAGCGTGCGCGGATTGAGAATCAGTACCCGCTCAATGACATTCTTCAGCTCGCGTACATTGCCGGGCCAATGATACTTCGAAAGTGATTCGAGCGCTTCCTCACCGATCTCAATCCGAGGACGCCCATATTGACGGCCAAATTCTGTCAGAAATTCGCGCGCCAGCAGCGGAATGTCCTGCTTGCGTTCCCGCAAGGGCGGCACAAAAAATGGAACGACATTCAGCCGGTAAAACAGGTCTTCGCGAAAATTCCCTTTTGCGATCTCTTCTTCCAGATCCTTATTGGTCGCGGCGATCACGCGGACATCCACGCGCAGCGGCTGTGCGCCCCCCACGGGGGTGAAGAGTTGATCGTCAAGAGCGCTGAGCACTTTTGCCTGCGTCTTGAGACTCATGTCGCCGACTTCATCTAGAAAAAGTGACCCGCCGTCGGCGCGCTCGAGAGTCCCGCGCTGCTCGGTCGGGCCGCCTGATTGCGCGCCATGGCGATAGCCAAAAAGTTCAGCTTCGATGTGATCCTCAGGGATGGCCGCGCAGTTCAGTTCCACAAAAACGCGGTCACGGCGCAGGCTTTCCGCATGGATCGCGCGCGCGATCAGTTCCTTGCCCGTCCCCGATTCACCATAAATAAGAACGCGCCCGTTCGACGGCGCCATAAGACGAATCTGTTGACGCAGCGCTTTGAGCGGCACACTTTCGCCCGTCAGCACAGACCCCACGCCAAACTGACGACGAAATTCAAGATTCTCATTGCGCAGCCGACGCGCTTCAACCGCGTTCTTGAGCACAATCAGCGTGCGATCGAGTGAAAGCGGCTTCTCAAGAAAATCGAACGCGCCCAGCTTAGTCGCTTTCACCGCCGTTTCAATGGTGCCGTGGCCCGAGATAATTACCACTTCCGGCCGAGCCTGCGGATCAAGCGCGTGGATCTCGGCCAGCACCTCGAGACCGTCGCGGTCGGGAAGCCATATGTCCAGCAGGACAACTTCATAGGGCGCATCCTGGACCAGCACGAGCGCTTCTGCCGCCGTAGCCGCCGTGGCAACGCCGTATCCCTCTTCGCGCAGAATCTCCTCGAGCGAAGTGCGAATCTCGGTTTCGTCGTCAACGACCAGAATGTGGTTCATCAGTGCGCTTTCGTCAGCGGTTCAGCCGCAGGCGTCTCAACCACGGGCGCCGCACCAGTCTCCATCAATGGCAGACGCACCAGAAAGCGCGCACCCTTGGGGCTATTGCTCTCGGCGCGAATGGAACCGCCGTGCTCCTGAACAATCTTGGCTGCGATGGAAAGACCGAGCCCGGTGCCCCGATGTTTCGTGGAATAGAAGGGCAGGAACAGCCGTTCGCGAATCTCATCGGTAAGTCCGTGTCCTGTATCGGAGACTGAGACCTCAACCGCCGTACCATCCTCGCTGAGCGCGCTGCTGATCGCGAGGACGCGCAGGAGACTTCCCTGCATCGCCTCGGCCGCGTTGTCAATCAGGTTGGCAAGCGCCCGACGAATGGCCTCCGGGTCTGCAAGCACTAATGGCAATTCGGACTCGAATTCGCGCAGCACTGTAATGCCGTCAAGACGACCGGAAAACAAGGCCAGAGCTTCCTCCGCGACGCGGTTCATGTCACAGGCGCGGGGCTGCGGAGCCGGAAACTGCGCGAGCGCGGAAAACTGGTCGACCAGCGTGCGCATCGTGCCTACACAACTCAGAATCACTTCGCTGCACTTCCGAATGATGTTCGGAGAATCCGGCAGGCTGCGATCGAGGTGCCGTCCAATCCTCTCCGCCGAGAGCGCAATCGGTGTCAGCGGATTCTTGATCTCGTGAGCCACGCGCTGTGCAACTTCCTTCCACGCCAGTTGGCGCTGAGCACGCAGCAGCTCCGTCATGTCTTCAATCACCAGCACGGTGCCGGTCTTTTCGCGCGCCAGTTCAAGCCGTGCGCTGGTCACTGCCAAATGCAGGCTCCGGCCCCTGGCGTGGAATTCGATCTCGGTCGACGCCGCTCCCATACGTTGCCCGCGGCGAATCACGGCAGCCAGATCGTCAACGCTCTCCTGCGGTAGCAGCGTGTCCAGCTTTTTCCCACGAAGGTCAGGGCCCTCCGGCTGGCCCATGAGCACAGCGAAGGCGCGATTGGCCTGAAGAACAATGCCGGCGCCGTCGAGTGTCACCACACCGCCGGGAATCGTCTCCACGATGGTTTCGAGCTCACGGCGACGCTCTTCAATCGCAAGGTTGGCGGCGATCACTTCAGCGGATGAACGATCAGCCAATTGCCGGCTGGCCTCGAGATCCGCAGCCATGTGGTTGAACGACTGCACCAGTTCCGCCATCTCTCCTGTAGTCACCAGCGCCACGCGATGGTCGTATTTGCCCGCGGCGATCTTGTCCATCGCGTCGGCAAGAGCCTCCACCGGCCGCGTGATCTGTTTGGAAAGAAACAGCGCCAGCCACACGCTGGAAAAGAAGACCACAGCCGTGATCAGCAACAGCATCAAGATGAAAGTGTTCCGAACCTGATTGCGCGATCGAAAAAGCCTCCAGTATTCATTGGCGCCGTCGCGAATCCGCGATATGGTTTGGCTCAGCCCCTGCGGCATCGGCAGCGCAGCGACCACGATCTTGCCCGAGGCGGTGACCGACATACCGAGTGCATAGTCCTGGCCCCCGACGCGAACCACGGGTTCATCATTGCGCTGCGCGGCGGTAAGCACATTCGCCGAGAGCGGGCCATGCAGCTGAATGGCGGTGTCACTCACGCCGGCCTCGGTTCGTTCAGGAAGCCATGGAATGAGGCTCGCCGCACTGGCCTCCGGCGGCGCCTGATAACTGGCAATCACACGCCGGTTCTTGTCATACACAAGCGCAAACCCGCCCTGCAACGTGATGCGATGCGACCCCATTACATCTTGCAGCGTCGCCAAATCGCCGTCGGGAGCACCCGTAGCTGCGATCGATTCCGCCTCACCCCGCGCATTGCTGGTGACATATTGGGCTAATTCCAACACGACGCGTGTCGAGTCTTCGCGCAGCTCTGAAGTGTTCGGCGAAAACCACCGGTCGATGGAGCGGTTCATCAGCTGAAAGCTGAACAGAAACATGAAAACAGCGGGGGCAAGCGCAATCAGCACCGCGCCCAGGACCATCCGCGTACGAAGTCGCGCACCCAGTGCACTGCTGCTTTGGTCTGCGTAGAGCTTCAGGATGTTCCTGAGCAAGAGCATCAGAAGCACCATGAGCAGCAAGAAAACAACAACGGTGAGACCGGTAAACGCCAGTGTTTCGCCCGCGGTTTCGGGGTTCAGAAAGCGAGAAGTGTTAAATGCCTGCA
>Ga0187855_10003503_pt1 | contig 11496 bp, 7 predicted proteins | sample June2016WEW_8_10_2_FD_132969 | JGI IMG/M metagenome (GOLD analysis project Ga0187855, IMG submission 132969) | Peatland microbial communities from SPRUCE experiment site at the Marcell Experimental Forest, Minnesota, USA - June2016WEW_8_10 | ecosystem: Environmental > Terrestrial > Soil >...
ACCAGGGTATCGGCGCGCTGCGCGTGCTCGATGGCCTCCATGATGGAGACTTTGCTGCCTCTGTCTACGCCGTCGGAAAGCACGACGACGGCTTTGCGTCCTTTTTGCTTTTTCATCAGCTCGTCGGAAGCCAGCAGAACCGAATCGTAGAGCAGGGTGCCGGCGTGATGCCCACTTGCTCCGCCGCCACGCCGTCCGCCGCCGGGATAGCCACCACCCCCGCCAGGATAGCCACCGCCGCCGCCCCCACCCCGGCCGCTCCCCTGCTGGGACTGGTCTTGCGACACATCGAGCTCTCGCAGCGCCTTTTCGAGCTTCTGGCGGGACGAGGTCAGATCCTGTAAGAGTTCAACTTCGTGGTCGAAGTGAATCACGAAGGCCTGGTCCTTGTCCTCGCGCAGCACGTGTTCAAAGAAGCTGTAACTAGCGGTGCGCTCGTCGCCCAGAACGCGCCGCTGGCTCATGCTGGTATCGACCAGGAGGCCGAGGGTCAGAGGCAGATCGACCTCTCGCGAGAAATAGCGGATGGTTTGCGGGCGTCCATCTTCCTGCAGCACGAAGTCGTCCTTGCTCAAGTTGGAGACGATGTGCCCATCCTTATCGCGCACCGTGGCAAACACGTTGACCACCTTGACATCGGTTGAGAAGGTCGGGCTCGGCGACTCTGGCGCAGTTCGCAGGGTGGGCTGGCTCGCCGAAGCTGGCGCAGTCTGCGGGTTCTGTTGGGCGATCAGCAACTTCGCCGCCGGAAGCGCGGGAAGCATCGCGAGGAGGCGGCGCCTCGAAAACAGGCCGCGCGGCTCCTTCCTTTGGGTTTGCATACTTATAGCTATCGAATGGGATGCGCTTGCACACCTGCCGGTTACATCTGTCGTCGCGGCAGGCGAAGGCTTAACAGCGTCTTAACAAGGAAGCTCGCTCCGGCTTGCTGGCAGCGGCCTATCCGCCCGACAAAATCAGCTCGAACCGCCGGTTTACTTCGCGCAAGTACGCCGCATCGCCGCCGTCCAGTTCCACCGTCGCGGTGCCACGATACCCGATCTCCGCCAGCGCTTTGTGAACTTCCGGCCACTGTATGTCCCCTTCACGCAGCGGCACAAATTCCGCCAGCATCTTCCGGAAGCGGAAATCTTTGATGTGCAGCTTCGCGATGCGCTTGCCTACCGTGCGGATCCAATCCTGCGGATATCCGGTGAGCACCACGTTGCCCACGTCGAAGTACGAGCGGAGCCAGGGGCTCTGGAAATCGTCGATGTACCTCGCGTATTCGAGCGGGCTGAGCAGGAACTTGTTCCAGACCTCCTCTACGGCGATGATGACTTTCAAGTCCTCGGCCATGGGAAGGAGATTGCGGATCTGCTGCTGCGAGCGCACCCAGGCGTCCTGGTAGCTGGTCTGCGGATTGACCACCGCAGGCACCAGCAGGACCGTTTCGGCGCCCCAGAAGTGGGCATTACGCAGGCTCGTTTGCATGCCTTTCACACTCTCGGCGACCACCGCCGGATCCGCCGAGGAGAGCGGGTATTTCCAGTGCGCCATGTTCATGACGGAATGGATAGGCAGCCTGGCGGCTTCCGAAGCTTTCTTGATTTCCTCAGCCGTGCGATCGTCTGGTGTGGTGGGGCACTCGGTCGCTTCGAAGCCCGTGTCAACCGCCAGCTTGAAGCGATCCGCGATGCTCATCGACTTGGGCAGCATCTCGAAGAGCACGGCTTTCCGGATAGGCAGCCGGGTATTGGCGGCGAATGCCGGCAACGCGGCGGTGGCAACAAAGGTTCGTCTAGTCATATGGGTCGGGACGCGCCATGCCCAAATTCTACATCGCTCGGATCGATTGCGCGAGTTCAGAGGGCAGACAGGTATCGTCGAAGCCGAGCGGAACAATGGATCCCGGCCATGAACGCGAGCGCCGTCAGGCGGTGAGAGCGACTGCGCTGCGGTGCGGACCGGGCAGTAGCATGCCTGCCATTCGCAGCGGGTCGGCCGGAGCCGCATCCGGAAGAACGCCAGATTCGCCCGCGCGGCGCACCGCGCGTAACAAGTCGAGCGCTTCGGGCAAGGCGAACTGCTCGCCAAGGAATGCGGCGGCAAAGCGGCCGCCGCGGATTTCACCACGCGCTTCCATGCGGCGCAATTCCACCAGGATGTCGCGCCAGGGTGGCGCCAGCGTTTCGCGGACCGCCAGGTCGCGGCAGACCACGCCCCAACGCTGCAGCAACTGGCGGGCGAACGGAGCCGGCGAAATCTCGCCGCGCGGATCCGAGACGTGGCGCAGCAGCGCCCAGCGTCCGGCCGCATGCCGGGGACGCGCTTGCCTTCCGCGGCCTTCGCCGCGCCGTCGCTTGGGATCCAACAGCGAGCGGAGATTTTCGAAGCCATCCGCGGTGACCAGGCCGGCAGCCACCAGCTCCCAGAGCGCATCTTCCACCTCGCTGGCGAGCCGTCCGGTGGCCCGCGACAATTCAGGGAAGAACGAAGCGCCGCGTTGCTGCAATGCGGCCAGCACCTCGCGAGCCGGATGCGAGAGCGCGGCGTCCGCGGCGGGCTGCGGGCCGGAGAGCAGCCACTCGGCATCCTCGCGCAGGAACAGGGTCAACGGCGCGACACGCGTGGGGCGCACACGGTGCGGGCGCGGGCCGTCTTCGTGCTCGAACGCAGGATGCGGCGAAAGCCGGCCCCACATGACTTCACCCGAAAGGCAAAGCTGGTCCAGAAGCTCGGGACTATAGCGCGCGACGCGGCGCGGCAGGACCTCGGCTTCCCACGCAGCGGCGGAGATCTCGTATCCCTGAAGCTGCTTCACGATGTGCATTACGCCATCGGCGCCGTGTAACTGCGTGCCGGGCGCGGCGTGCTGCCAGCGATGCAGGAAGCGCACGAAATCGGCGGTAGAGACCGGCTCAATCTCACGGCGCAGGCGGCCGATCGTCAGACGATGTATGCGCGCCAGCAGGCGGCGATGGCACCACTCGGGCTCGTCGTTCGCGGCGCCGGGCGTGAAGCGCCCGCGCAGAATTTGGCCCTCGGCTTCAAGCTGCGCCAGTGCGGATTCGACCAGCGGGCGCGGCATCGCCAGGCGCGCGGCGAGTTCGGAACCACGATAGGGACCACCGGATTCGAACCAGCCGCGCAGAATTTCGGCCGCGCAACCCTCCTCGGTTTCGGGAATGCCGCGCGGCGGCAGCACGCCTTCGATCGGGGGCTCCAGGGTGGCATCGGGATGCACGGTCCGCGCGATCAGGCAGCGCTCGGCGGGCGTCCAAAACACCGCAGGCGAGCCATGCTCGCCGTGGCTGGTGGGACCCAGAGGGTACCCCGGCTGGTGGATGGTGGTCGTGTCGTCTGCCAAGCAACTCAGTGTCGCGGCGCGGCCCGCTTCTACCAGCGGTGCGAAGAATGGCTCCCATTCGGCCACGGGCGGAACGGTGATCAAGGTCAACAGCGCCTCATGCAGCTCATCGGGATCGCGCACAACGGGCCAAGCCTCGGCAGCCACTTGCGCGATGGCCTCCGGATCGAGCGCACCCGCGCCTTCCACGAAATCGGTGCGTACCGTGCGGCGCAACTGCACGGCCCGCGCCCGGCGTTCCTCCAGCGGCGCGTCATCCAGATACGCGTAGGGATTTGCGTTCAGAATCTCGTGCGAAAAGGGCGAGGCCTCCGGCGTGTCGATGGCGGACGTGCGTATGGCGCCGCTGCGGATCGCCGCGAGCACGTCGATGAGGCCGCGCAGATCCATCGCCTCGTAGAGGCAATTCTGAATGGTTTCCTTGACGAGCGGATGGTCCGGAATACGCGGGGGTCCGGTGAGATTTTCGGCACAGGCGGCCTGATCGGGGAACGTGGCGGCCAGCAAATCGTCGGCGCGCATGCGCTGCAAGGGCGCGGGCACACGCGCGCCGTGCGAAAAACGCAAGATGGCCAGCGCACGCGACGCATTCCAGCGCCAACGCGCGGTGAACATGGGCGCATCCAGCAGCGCTTGCGTGAGTACGTCTTCGACGGTTTCGGGGCGCAGGAATTCGAATACTGCTTCGAGCGGAAAAGAATGCTGCTCACCCAGGGACAACACGATGCCATTGTCGGTCGCCGCGGCTTGTAGCTCGAAGTTGAAAGTCCGGCAGAAGCGCTTGCGCAGCGCCAGTCCCCAGGCGCGATTGACGCGCGCGCCGAACGGGGCGTGCAGCACGAATTGCATGCCGCCGCCTTCGTCGAAGAATCGCTCGGCTACCACGTGGCCGGAAGCGGGCAGCGAGCCGAGCGCGCGCGTTCCGGAGAGCACGTAAGCGACGGCCTGCTCCGCGCCGAGGCGGTCGAGGCCGCATTCGCCGAGCAGCCAATCTGTCTGCGGCGTGGCCACGATGTCTGTGCGCAGTCTGGAGACTTCGGCAGACAATTCCGCGGTCCGGCCGGGCGCTTCGCCGTTCCAGAATGGAATCGACGGGGCGGCGCCGTGCGCATCTTCCACGCGAACCCGCCCGGATTCGACGCGGCGTATGCGCCACGAAGTCGTGCCCAGCAGGAACACATCGCCCGCCATGCTTTCCACGGCGAAATCCTCGTCCACGGTTCCCACCGTCGCGCCCTCGGGCTCCGCGACCACCAGGTAGTTGGCGTTATCCGGAATGGCGCCGCCGGAGGTGATGGCGGCCAGCCGCGCGCCGCGCCGTCCCCGCACACGGTGGTTCACCTGGTCGCGATGCAGATATGCGCCGGCGCGTCCGCGAGCGGTGGCGATGCCGTCGCTGAGCATCGTGAGAATGTCGTCGAAATCGCGGCGGTCGAGCGCACGGTAAGAATACGTGGACCGGGCCAGCGCGAAGAGCGCTTCCTCGCTCCATTCTTCGGAAGCGCAAGCGGCCACGATCTGCTGCGCGAGTATATCGAGCGGCGCGTCGGGGATCTCCGTGCGGTCGAGCGCGCCGGAGCGAATTGCCCGTACCACGGCGGCGCACTCGATCAGTTCATCGCGCGTAGTTGCGAAGATGTGCCCTTTCGGCCGTGCGCCGACCCAGTGGCCCGATCGTCCGATACGCTGCAACGCCACCGCGATGGAGCGCGGCGAGCCAATCTGGCAGACGAGATCCACCGTGCCAATATCGATGCCCAGTTCCAGCGAAGCAGTTGCCACCACCGCGCGCAATTCGCCGCCTTTGAGCCGTGCTTCGGCTTCCAGGCGCAAGCGGCGCGAAAGACTGCCATGATGCGGCAGCACGGCCTGCTCGCCGAGGCGCTCGGCAAGCTGATGCGCGACGCGTTCGGAGAGGCGGCGCGTGTTGACGAAGACCAGCGTGGTGCGATGTGCCCGGATCAAATCCGCCACGCGATCGTAGATCTCGCCCCACATTTCGTTGCTGGCGACCGGCCCGAGCTCGTCCTTGGGAACCTCGACTGCCAGTTCCATATCGCGGCGGTGTCCCACGTTGACGATGCGGGCTGTTTCACTCAGGAATCGGGCGACCTCTTCGATAGGTTTCACGGTGGCCGAGAGGCCGATGCGCTGCGGCTTGGGACCGCCGGCGGCTGTGACCAGAGCATCCAGACGCGCGAGAGTCAAGGCCAGATGCGAGCCGCGCTTATCGTCCGCCACGGCGTGGATTTCATCCACGATGATGGTCCGGGTGGTGCGCAGCATGTCGCGCGGCTTCTCCGCGGTCAGCAGGATGTAAAGCGATTCGGGAGTGGTGACCAGCACGTGCGGCCGCTCCTTGCCCATCTGCTGGCGCTCCCATGCGGGCGTGTCGCCGGTGCGGACTGCGGAGCGTATGGGCGCCAGCGGAATGCCTTGTTCGGCCGCCATCGCGGCGATTTCTGAGAGCGGCACTTCCAGGTTGATGCGAATATCGTTGCTCAGCGCCTTGAGCGGCGAGACGTAGACGACTTCGGTCTGGTTCGGCAGCGGGCCGAGGCGAGCGGCGCGCACCAGGCGATCGAGGCACAGGAGGAAGGCGGCGAGCGTTTTGCCGGAGCCGGTGGGAGCGGAGATAAGGATGTCGTGACCTGAGCGGATCTCCGGCCAGCCGAGGAGTTGGGGCTCCGTGGCGGCGGCGAAGCGGCGGGCGAACCAGTCGCGCACTAGGGGATCGAATTCAGCGAGGGGGGAGAGTGCCACTTCATCTATTTTAGCGGCAGCGGGAGGTGGACGCCGGAAAGGGTTATTTCCTGAACTCGAGGCTGCTCTTGAAGGTTATCTTGACAGGGTCATCGTGGGACCGCGTTGCGGGCATGCTTCTTCAGATTCGCTCTCGCAGAACGCGCTTCACGTTACGCCGGCCGCGAAGCACGGCCATGATGCGGATCGGCTTCACGTCCGCCTGATACACGATCAAGAGCGAGTATAGTGAAAAAAACAAGACAGGGCGCTACGTGAGGTCTTTGCGAACATGTCCCTGACCCGGCATCCGCCCCAGGGAACGCGAACAATTCGTAAAACTCGCCTTCGATGCGGTTAGCCAATGCCACGCTGTCATCTGCAATGCGGCGCCAGTTTCAAAAAGGTCGTTCTGCGCCTCGGCGGAAACCTCGTAGAGCGGCGTCATCAGCGCCGTTTGCGAAACCATGCCGCCTTGCGTTCTTCCATGTCGGCTTGCGACTCCTCGGCCGAGAAGAATTCACCGCGGTCAAACTGCCCGAAAGCTCGCTCGATTTTTTCGGTTATCTCAGCCTTGTGGTCAAGGAGCCACTCCTCTTCGGAGTGCAACATTCGCAAAGCCCGGTCGATGACCTCATCCGGGCTCTGGTAGGCGCCCGTCTGCATGGCCTGGGCGATCAGTTTTTCATTCTCCGGTCGAAGGGTGATCGTCATACGCACCTGCCTGCTATTGTCGCAATTTCTGAGGCCTGTGGTATTCTGCGGCTTGGGCCGCCGGCAGCGGCGCCACCGCATCCAGGCGCGCGAGAGTCAAGGCAAGATGCGATCCGCGCTTATCGTCCGCCACAGCGTGGATCTCATCCACGATGAGCGGCCCGCGGCCGGGACGGTGCCCTACTCCCTGCTCAAAAGCGCCAGCTCCTTCGCCCGCCGCACCACTTCCGCCCGGTCCATGTCCTTGTATTTGGGCGGCAACAGGCTTCGGCTGGTGCATTCCAGAACCGCAGCCAGGTTCTGCATCTCGATCTCCGTGGGATAAGACGGTGGAATGAAATCTTCGAGCGCGGATTTCAGGTCGTCCAGATCGATGGCCGCCTTATTTTCCAGCACGGAATTCATGCGCGCGCGGATCAGCACGGCTTCCACGTCGGCGCCCGAGAGCTGGCCGGAGTGATCCAAGAAGAACTTCTCGGCATCCGGCGAGGGCAGCTTCGTTCCGGTCTTCCTTTGCATGGCGCGCAACATCGCCAGCCGCTCGTCATCTGTATCGGGATAGAACAGGGCAATGTGCTCCTCGGCGCGGCCCTGCCGTTTCAGGTCGACCGGCAGCAGGTCCGGACGGCTGGTGAGCAGGAACCAGATCACTTTACCGCGCAGCTCTGTGTTGCCCATGAACTGCGCGATCTGCGCGAAGACCCGGCTGCTCACGCCGCTGTCGCCCGACATGGAACGGTTGCCCAACTGCGCGTCGGCCTCGTCCACCATCACGGCGATCGGGCACATGGCCTGCAGCAGATTCAGCACCCGCTCGAGGTTGCCCTCGGTTACGCCTTGCCACATGCTGCGGAAATTCTTGAGCGCGACCACCGGGATGCCTACTTCACCGGCGAAACAGGTGGTCAGAAAAGTCTTGCCGGTGCCCACAGGGCCGCAGATCACGTATCCCATGGGCAGCACGTCCGTGTTGCCCGAGCGTATGGCCGATGCCGCGTCCTGCAGTTTCTTCTTAGCAGGCGCATGTCCGGCCACCATCGACAAATCGAAGCGGCTCTGGATGAATTCCAGCAGGCCGCCGGATTCGGCTTCGATCAACTCCTTCTTGCGCTGCGTGAGGAACTTGGTGGTTAATGGCCGCTTGTTCTGCACGGCCTGGGAGATCATAGACTGGAGTTGCACGCGCTTAAGGCCGGCGCCAAGCTTCGCAAGCGCGGCATCGGATACGTCGGAGCCGGGCGGCAGAGGCGAGGCCGCCAGTTGCGCGCGAATGAACTCGAGCCTCTCGTTCTCATCGGGCAATGGAATGCGAATGGAAGCCACGCCGGGGCTTTGCACGATGCCTTGGTTGAGCTCGATCTGGTTTTCCGCGATCAGGCAGATGGTGACGTCCGCCCGCAGGAATGCCGGGTTTTGCGCCCAGCGTTTCAGAATGACCAGCGCGTTGCGATCATCCGCGGGCATGCTCGAAACATCGCCGGCGGGCGCAATGGTCTCCGCGAAATCGAGGATGAGGGCGATCTTCTTGCCATCCGCGATACGCAGGCGCAGATAATTGTCCAAAATGTTCAGCACGCCGTCCGGATTGCGCGGCAGCGATTGCGCGTAATTGGTCTGATGAAAACTGTCGTAGCCGGAGAGCGCGTTGCGAAAGTCGGACTGCATATCGGGACGCGCGAAGCTCAAACCTCCGCCGCGGTCGTAGGTCAGCACCAGGTCGCGGCGGCCAAACAGAGCCTGATTGAGGAATTGGAGCATGGGCACGTATTCTACAGTGCCGCCGCCGCGATCGAGCGGCGCGAGGTCCCGCACATTCCCGTAAAGCACGAATACGGAAAGCGTGCGCGAATAGTATTTTTCGGAAAGCGCCTGGGCCCAGTCGGGCATGGGTGGTGGATTCGGGGTAGCAGTGGTCATGCGTTCAATTCCGGATCCGGTTGCGCGGGAAGGTCTGGCCGCCGGAGTCGCCAGTGTCCGCGGGGAGCGGCGCGATGCCGTTCATCTCCGGCACGTTATTGAAGATGTTTTCGACTTCGCGAACGGTTTCCTCGGTCTGCTCCACATCCTTCACCAGCCCTTCCAGATGCTCGCTCAGTTGTTGCGGATCGCGCATGGTTACCGATTGATCCTTGATGAGCCCCAGCACATCCTCGACGGCCGCGCACTGCGCATCGATCACCGCGCAATTCTCCTGGATCTTGTGGAACTTCTCGATACGTTTGTTCAGGATTTCGACGCGCTTGCGGTTGATTTCCTGCACTTTCGGCGAGTCGGAATCCTGAGTCTTCTGCAAGTTCGCCAGTTCCCGCTGGACGCCGTTGAGATCGGTGGTGCGCAGGTACTCGCGATGCTGCCATGCGGCATGCAGCAGCCGCACGTACCCCTGCAGCAGGCCTTGCATCCTCTCTTCCATCTGTTCCGCGAAGATCTGCGAAGTAGTGGAGAGCCGGCCGTAGTTCTGCCGGATGGCATTGCAGACCGTATCCAGCTTGGCGTAACGCACCCGCATCTCCTGCGGGATTTCCTGATACATGGCATTCAGGCGCTGGTCATTGCGGCGCTTCTCTTCCGCATATTTCCAGGAGCGCACCAGGCGCTGGAACCGGGGATTGTGCGGCACCATGCTCAAATACATCAACTCAAGCCCCGCGCCGAGGAGCAGCGGCAGGGCGCTGCCGGACACCAGCGCGAAGCCCGCGATACCGGCCAGCGTGATCCAGTTGTACTGGAGTTTGGCGGCCTCTTTGACGTAGTTGATGTCCGACCTGGTCGAATCGTCCTGCGGCATTAAATGCTCACTCGCACCTGACCCTTCCCGGGCGCGCTACGCAGGCAAGCGAGCACATGCTGCTGCATCTCACGAAACTCGACCGCTTGCCGGATGTCCGGGGAACGCGGCCGCCCGAACGGCACCGGGACATCTTCCACAATAGTACCCGGACGGGCGCTCAGAATGAAAATGCGATCCGCAAGGTAGATGGCTTCATCGACATCGTGGGTGACAAAAAGAATGGTGCTGGCGGTTTCGTCCCAGACGCGCAATAGGAGTTGCTGCATATCGCTGCGGGTTTGGGCGTCCAGCGCGCCGAACGGCTCATCCATCAAGATGACTTGCGGGCGGTTGGCCAGTGTGCGGGCGATGGCCACGCGCTGTTGCATGCCGCCGGAGAGCGTATCGGGATAGGACTTTTCGAAGCCGGCGAGTCCCACGGCTTCGATCAGGTGCGCCACCACCGGGTCGCGTTCGGAAGCAGGCACGCCATTGATGCGCGGGCCGTAGGCGATGTTATCGGAGACCGTCAGCCAGGGGAATGACGTGTACTTTTGGAAGACCATGCCGCGGTCGCGGCCCGGGCCGTCGACCGGTTTGCCGTTTACCAGAATCTCGCCCGAGTCGGGACGGTCGAGACCCGCGATCATGCGCAGCAGCGTGGATTTTCCGCAACCGGAAGGGCCCAGCACGACGCGGAATTCGCCGAGGTCGCGGCCCTCTGAAGAGAAGGCTTCTTCCACATCGAAGCTCACGTTGTGCAGGGCTTCAATGCGGTTCCCATGGGGGCCGGTGAAAGTGCGGCAGAGGTCGTGGACGGCGATCTTGGTCTTAGCCATGAACTAACCTCAGCCTCAGCCCTAGCTTAAGGTTCGTGGCGCAAGCTCGTGGCGCAAGCTTTAGCTTGCCGCGGCGAACTTCAGTTCGACGTCTGCCGGCTAAGGCCGGCAGGCGTGCGCCACGCGAGAGAATCGAAGCGATTGGTGCACTCCGTTTGCATGAGTGAATCGAGAAGGAGGCTGCCGCATATTTATCCGGAAGACGCTTGGTTATTTGTGACGTGGCATCTGCACGGAAGCTTGCCGCGAGCGCGATACCCGCCGGCAAACAAACCCTCAGCAGGCAAAGCCTTCGTATGGATGGATCGCTATCTGGACACCACTCGCCTGGGACCAATGTTCTTGCGGCGTCCAGAACTGGCAAACCTGATGGTGGAGACGCTTCGCTGCGGTTGCGAACAGGGACGCTACGATTTGTGTGCTTTCGTCGTAATGGCCAACCACGTTCACGTGTTGCTCCGGCCGCCACAACAGGCCAGTCGCCTACTTCAATGGCTAAAGGGGACGACGGCGCGAGAGGCGAATCTGCTCCTTGGGCGGACCGGTAAACCTTTTTGGCAACACGAGTCTTATGATCACTGGGTTCGCGACGCGCGCGAGTTGGAACGGATTGTGATGTATATTGAGAACAATCCCGTGACGGCGGGATTCGTCGCTGAACCCTCTCTGTATCGATGGTCGAGTGCTTGGCACGGGGACGGCGAACTGAAGTTAGCCGCGGCAAGCTGAAGCCTGCGCTACTTTGCATGGACAGCTTTCGCAGGGGCGCCGGTAGCCACCGCGGCCGCGGGCTCCGAGGCTGGGCGGGACACTCTGCGCCATGGAAACAAGCGCGACTCCAGAAACGTCAGCAGGAACCGGAACAAAAATGCCGCCACACCGATGGCGATGATCCCGGCGTATACGCGCTCGAAGTCCAGCACTTTGCGCGCCGCCTCCACCATATAGCCCACCCCTTTACGCGCATTTACCATCTCCGCCAGGATCACGTACGTCCAGCCGATATCGTACAGGATGCGGAAAGAGCTGAAGATCGAAGGAACCGATGCGCGGAACAGCAGCCACAGGATGTGGCGGCGCTG
>Ga0187855_10003505_pt1 | contig 11494 bp, 10 predicted proteins | sample June2016WEW_8_10_2_FD_132969 | JGI IMG/M metagenome (GOLD analysis project Ga0187855, IMG submission 132969) | Peatland microbial communities from SPRUCE experiment site at the Marcell Experimental Forest, Minnesota, USA - June2016WEW_8_10 | ecosystem: Environmental > Terrestrial > Soil >...
CGATGTACGCCGCTTGGCCTGGCTCGCAACTTGGATCATGATCATGCGCTACCTCGATCTTTTCTGGATTATCGAGCCCAATTTCTCAAAGACCTTGAGCCTGACGCTTGCGGACATCGTCGTTCCCATCGCCATCGGCGGTTTTTGGATGGCTTACTTCTTCCGCAATCTGAATTCTCTGCCGCTTCTGCCCGCTTATGACACGGACGCGCACGAAGTTTTGGAACCAGCACATGAATAATGAAGATCTAAAACACGTGCACGCGGAAGAAGGCTACGAGCGGCAAGACATGACGCCGCAGTCGGTATTCGCGTTCCTGATCAGCCTTTTCGTAGGGGGGGTAATCGTTTATTTTATCGTCTGGGGCTTGTACCACTTCATGGACGCACGCCAGAGGGCGCGCCAGCGTCAGCAGAGTCCGCTGGTAAAACAAGTGGAAACCGATACCCGCATTGTTTCACCGGACGAGATTAAGAAATTTCCCGAGCCGCGCTTGGAACGTAACGAACGAATTGAGATCAACGATTTCCGCCTGAAGGAAGAGCAAACGCTCAACAGCTACGGCTGGGTTGACCAGAAGGCTGGAGTGGTGCGCGTCCCGATTGAGCGCGCCATGCAGTTGGTAGCAGAACGCGGATTGCCGACTACGCCGAAAGCGGGAACGATTCCGCCCTCCGAGGTGAATGTGGCTACGCAAGCCGCCGAGCGCTCAGATACCAGCAACGAACCGGCAAAATCCAAGACGCAACCGCCGAAGTAGGAAGGAACAGCAGTGCGCAGTGCAACGAACATTTCGAGGATGCTGGCAGTGACGGTTTTGGCTACGACCGTTCTCAGCCTGCCCGCGTGGGGCCAGGGAATAACTCAAGGCCCCGTGTCCCCGCCCGCGAATGTGCGGCCGCCAGGATTGAAGAATGTCGCCATCGAGCAGAACTTGAATGAACAGATTCCGGCCGCTCTCACGTTTCGTGACGAGACTGGAAAAACGGTCACGTTGGGAGACTACTTCGGCAAGAAGCCGATGATTTTGAATCTTGTGTATTACCAATGTCCGATGTTGTGCGGAGAAGTGTTGACCGGGCTGGAGAGCGCGCTTCGAGTATTGAAGTTCGATGTGGGAAAAGAGTTTGACGTTCTCACCGTGAGTTTCGATCCCAAAGAAACGCCTCAAATGGCCGCTGCGAAAAAAGCCGAATACCTCAAGCGTTACGGACGCCCTGGCGCGTCAGAGGGCTGGCATTTCTTGACTGGGCCAGCCGCTTCGATTGATGCGCTCACCAAGGCCGCCGGATTCCAGTATCAGTACGATCCCAAGAGCGGCCAGTTTGCTCATGCGACCGCGATCATGGTGCTGACGCCCGAGGGAAAAATCGCGCAGTACTATTACGGAGTCGAGTATGCACCTAAGGATTTGCGGCTGGGACTGATTCAGGCGTCCGAAAACAAAATCGGCACCGTGGTCGACCAAGTGTTGCTGTATTGCTACCACTACGATCCGGATACCGGGAAATACGGCGCAATCATCAGTAGAGTTCTGCAACTGGCCGCGGGCGCGACAGTGCTGATTTTAGGAACCTTTCTGATCGTCATGTTCCGTATGAACCCGACAACCGTGGCGCGGCGGCAACAAATGCCCAAGGGCGCCCGGCCAACGACGAATGACTAACGACCGACGACGAATTTATGTTCGATAACTTTCCACTTTGGCCTGTACGCGCCGCCGCCGGCGCCGGCAACGTAGATGCCCTCTACATTTTCCTGCTGACGCTGTCCGCGTTCATGTGCCTGGCCATCTTTACCATGATCCTGGTGTTTGCGACCAAGTATCGCCGCCGCCCGGGAGTCGAGGCGGAGCAGATCGAAGGCTCGTCCGCATTGGAAATCACTTGGTCGATAGTTCCGATGGGGATTTTTATGGTTATCTTCCTCTGGGGCGCAGCCATTTACTTCCAGGAACGGACCCCACCACGGGATGCAACTGAAGTCTACGTCGTGGCTAAACAGTGGATGTGGAAACTGCAACATCAGGAGGGGCTGCGGGAGATTAATGAACTGCATGTGCCGGTAGGCCGCGACGTCAAACTGATTATGACCTCGCAGGATGTGATTCACAGTTTCTATGTTCCTGCCTTTCGCATTAAGCAAGACGTGCTGCCGGGGCGCTATACAACCGCATGGTTCCGTGCCACGAAGCCCGGCGTCTATCACCTGTTTTGCTCGCAATATTGTGGCACCATGCACTCCGGCATGATCGGGCAGGTCACCGTAATGGAGCCTGCGCAATACGAAGCCTGGCTCTCCGGCGGCATAACCACCGGCTCGCTCGCAGCCAGTGGCGATAGCCTTTTTCAGCAACTGGGCTGTTCCACCTGCCACCGCTTTGATATTCAAGGTCGCGGACCCAATCTGGTCGGGCTCTTCGGTCATCCCGTGCATCTCGAGGACGGGCGAACCGTGATTGCCGATGAGAACTATATCCGCCAATGCATCTTGAGTCCGCATACGAATATTCCCAGCGGATTTAAGCCCATCATGCCGGTTTTTCAGGGACTCGTGAGCGAAGAACAGCTGACTGCTTTGGTCGCGTACATCAAGTCATTGAGCCCGCCTCCCGTGGGCGGGCAAAGCGGGATCAGCGTGGCTCCCAAACCGCAGTACCCTAAGGAATAGAAATGGCTACCGTAGCAGTTACTGCCGAACGCGAAAATTATCTGAATCAGGAATACGGCATCCGCTCGTGGCTGTTGACCACGGACCACAAGCGCATCGCGTTGTTGTATCTCATTTCCATTACCTTCTTTTTCTTTGTCGGAGGATTCTTTGCCCTGCTGATCCGCCTGGAACTGTTGACCCCGGCGGGCGATCTGGTTCAAGCCGATACCTACAACAAACTGTTCTCCATGCACGGCCAGGTAATGATTTTTTTCTTTCTCATTCCTTCCATCCCCGCCGTGCTGGGGAATTTCCTTGTCCCCTTGATGGTCGGCGCTAAAGATCTGGCATTCCCGCGTATCAACCTGTTGAGCTGGTATCTGTACATGATTGCCGGCACGATCTATCTGCATTGTATCGTTACTGGAGGCGTGGACACGGGTTGGACCTTCTACACCCCTTTCAGCACCGCTTTCAGCAATACCAAGGTGATTGAGGCGGGAATTTCCATCTTCATCGCGGGCTTTTCGTCGATTCTCACCGGCCTCAACTTTGTCGTTACCATCCATCGGATGCGAGCGCCGGGCATGACTTGGTCGCGTCTGCCTTTGTTCATCTGGGCTATGTACGCCACCAGCATTATTCAGCTGCTCGGAACGCCAGTGCTGGCGATCACGCTTCTACTGGTGGTCTTCGAACGCGCCTTCAATCTGGGCATTTTCGATCCCACCCGTGGTGGCGATCCACTATTGTTTCAACATCTGTTCTGGTTCTATTCCCATCCCGCGGTTTACATCATGATTCTGCCCGCGATGGCGGTGGAAAGCGAAGTAGTCGCATGTTTCACTCGCAAGCGTATCTTCGGCTATAACTTCGTCGCCATGTCGAGCATCGCGATTGCGGTCTTCGGATTCTTGGTCTGGGCCCACCACATGTTTGTCGCGGGCATTTCACTTTATGCAGCATTGATCTTTTCCATCCTTAGTTACCTAGTTGCGGTACCCTCGGCGATTAAAGTGTTCAACTGGACCGCGACTATGTACAAAGGCTCCATCTCGTTCACCACTCCCATGCTGTACGCCTTCGGCTTTATCGGCCTGTTCACCATGGGCGGGCTCACCGGCCTGTTCCTGGCCTGCCTCGGAGTCGACGTACACGTTCACGACACTTATTTCGTCATCGCCCACTTCCACTACATCATGGTCGGCGGCGCGGTCATGGGATATCTCGGCGGTCTGCATTTCTGGTGGCCAAAGATCTCCGGACGAATGTATCCCGAAGGGTGGGGCAGGCTTGCGGCATTGCTCGTGTTTGCTGGCTTCAACCTGACTTTCTTCCCGCAGTTTATTCTCGGTTATATGGGAATGCCTCGCCGCTACTGGCAATATCCGCCGGAATTCCAGGTGTTGAATGTGCTCTCGACCGCCGGTTCGACCATTCTGGCGATCGGATACGTTCTGCCCATGGTGTATTTCCTGTGGTCCATGCGCTACGGGAAAATCGCCTCTGATAATCCGTGGGGAGCGGCCGGACTGGAGTGGAAAACTTCTTCGCCGCCGCCCACTTTCAATTTTGAGGAAGAGCCGGAAGTGACGTGGGAAGCTTACAACTACGAACAGATTCCCGCTCCCGCGGAGGTGAATGTTGAGCGATAGCCCAGTCGCGGTCGAGCAGCACGGCCCGGAACTTTTGCACCATTTCGTCGACGCGGAGCAGCAGCGCGATGCGGCATCGCTCGGCATGTGGCTGTTCCTCGCCACCGAAGTCATGTTCTTCGGCGGTATGTTTTGCGCCTACCTGATTTATCGTTACTGGTACTACAACGAATTCGCCGCCGGCAGCCGCAGCCTTGACATTTACCTGGGCACGATCAATACAGCAGTTCTGATTTGCAGCAGCTTGACTGTAGCGCTAGGCGTGCGCGCCGCCCAGATGGGCAAGCGCAAGCTCTTGGTCATTCTGTTGCTCCTCACCATCGTGTTTGGATTCGCTTTTCTCGGGATCAAAGGCGTCGAGTGGTACGACAAATATAAAGAACACCACATCCCCGGAAACGCCTTTAACGTAGACGACCTTGTAAAAGACTATCCGCAAATCCACATCGACCCACGGCACGAGCAAATCTACTTCTCGCTGTACTTCGCGATGACGGGGCTGCACGCCCTTCACATGATCATTGGTGTCGGGATTTTCATCTTTCTGACCTATTACGCATGGAAGGGACGTTACACACCGAAGTATTACACGCCTGTCGAAATGGGCGGCCTGTACTGGCACTTCGTGGATATCGTATGGATTTATCTTTTCCCTTTGCTGTATCTAATCGATCGAAAGCCGCTAAGGTGAGCCGTCATGTCTGAACACATAATGTCGAGCAAGTTTTACTACACCATCTGGATCGCCCTGCTCTGTCTGACTGTGATTACCGCGGCGGTTTCTTTCGTTGATTTGGGGCCGCTTAACACAGTCGTCGCGCTGGTTATCGCAACTGTCAAGGCTTTGCTAGTGGTTTTGTTTTTTATGCACGTGAAGTACACCAGCGAGAAACTGACCAAGATCGTGATTGTTTCTGCGATCTTTTGGCTATTCCTCTTGCTGGCGCTCAGCATGGCCGACTACGCCACGCGACTCCTGAGTTAACGCGGACCGCGGCACTGGACATTCGCTCGATTTGAGATATACTCCGCTCTCGACGCGATCCTTTCGACATGCGTTTAAGATAGGTGAGGTAATCGCGATGGCCTTTTGCAACTCTTGCGGTACGAACCTGGAAGCGGGCGCAAGATTCTGCCCGAAATGCGGCGCGGCCGTGCCCATGCCCGCTGCAATTCCGGTGACCGCTCCTTCCGCCCCCGCAGCACCACCCCAGGGAAACGATTCGCTCAAGATCATCCTGATTGTCGTAGCCGCCATTGTTGTGCTGGGTATTCTGGGAATAGGGACGCTGGCGTTCGTAGTGCGGCGCATTGCTCACAATAGCCACATTCAGAACAAAGACGGCAACGTTCGCGTGGAAACTCCCTTCGGTACGGTTCAGAGCACAAATAATCCGGACGAAGCCGCCCGGAATCTGGGGATCGACCCGTATCCCGGCGCGCGTGTCCTGCGTGGGAACAGTGCGACCATCGGAGGAATGCATACCGTCACGGCACAATTTGAGAGCGATGATTCGGTAGATAAAGTCGCGACGTTCTACTCGTCGAAACTTCCCAACGCCAGAGTCAACACTAAGGATCAGAATCACTGCACGATTGTTTCCACGGACAAGAAAAATATCATCACCATCAATATTGCGCCGGAAGGCAATAAGAGCCAGATCAACATTACAACCGTGACTGGCAAGAACCTGACCGGCGACGACTCCTCGGACTAGCGCGTCGCGCTTACATGCCAAGCAACTTCGCCGAGCTCGCCCGCGCAGCCAAGTCAGCGGTCGTGGATGCAAGCGCACTCGCCTCCGCGCTGACTCGTCACGTGCGTGGCGACGTTCGTTTCGATGACGGCACCCGCGCTCTCTACGCCACCGACGGATCTAACTATCGCCAGATTCCCATCGGAGTAGTTCTCCCTCGCAACGCCGACGATGTCATCGCGACCATCTCGCTGGCTCGTGAATTCGGCGCGGCCATCCTCTGCCGGGGCGGTGGAACTTCGCTCGCCGGACAATGCTGCAACGTAGCCGTCGTGCTCGATTTCACCAAGTACATGGCGGAAATTCTCGAGATCGATCCGGTGCGGCGGATTGCGCGAGTTCAATCAGGCGTAGTTCTCGATCGTTTGCGTAACGCCGCTGAAAAGCATCACCTGACATTCGGTCCCGACCCCGCAACCCACGATCGATGCACGCTGGGCGGCATGATCGGAAACAACTCCTGCGGCGTGCACTCAGTAATGGCTGGCAAGACCGATGACAACATCGAGGAACTGGACATCCTCACCTACGACGGCGTGCGCATGAAAGTGGGCCAGACCAGCGACGCTGAGATCGAGAAGATCGTCGGCGAAGGCGGCCGTCGAAGTGAGATTTACGCAGGGCTGAAGAGGCTGCGTGACACATACTCCGATCTGATCCGAAAACGCTACCCCAACATTCCCCGCCGGGTCTCAGGCTACAACCTGAATTACCTGCTTCCGGAAAACGGATTCCACGTGGCGCGTGCTTTGGTGGGATCAGAAGGTACTTGCGTTACCGTGTTGGAAGCTTCGTGCCGGCTAGTAGAGAGTCCGCCTGAACGCGTGCTCCTCGTCATCGCTTATCCAGATATCTTCCAGTGCGCCGATCGCGTGCCCGAGATCATGGCGCATCATCCCATCGGTCTCGAAGGCATCGACGAGTTGCTGGTTGAGTTCTCCCGGCGAAGACAGCTGAATCGCGAAGGACTCGCTCTTCTACCGCCCGGCGGTGGTTGGTTGTTCGCTGAATTCGGCGCGACCACGTTCGCTGAAGCCGAGTCTCAGGCACGCGCACTCATGCAGTCTCTCAGCCACGGCGCAAAGCCGCCTTCCATGCGACTCTTCACCGACAAGAAGCAGGCAAGGCAAGTCTGGGATGTCCGCGAATCGGCTCTGGGAGCCACTTCTCACGTGCCCGGCGAGCCTCCGGGTTGGGAGGGTTGGGAGGATGCCGCCGTGACTCCCGAAAAACTCGGCAGCTATCTACGCGATCTAGACAAGCTGATGCAGGGCTACGGTTATCGTAGCGCTCTCTATGGGCACTTCGGGCACGCCTGTGTTCACATGCGAATCAATTTCGATCTCGAGTCCAAACAGGGCATCGCGAAATATCGCAAGTTTGTCGAAGAAGCCGCCGATCTGGTCATCAGTTATGGCGGATCGCTTTCCGGCGAACACGGCGACGGGCAGTCGCGAGCAGAGTTATTGCCGAAAATGTTTGGCCCGGAACTGGTGCAGACGTTCCGGGAATTCAAAGCGCTGTGGGACCCGGACTGGAAAATGAACCCGGGCAAGGTCGTCGAGCCATACAAACTGGACGAGAATTTGCGCTTGGGTGCTGACTACAAGCCATGGCAGCCGCAGACTCACTTTCAGTTTCCCGAAGATCACGGCAGTCTGGCGAGCGCGACGCTGCGCTGTGTGGGCGTGGGCAAGTGCCGCCGCGACGAAGGTGGAGTCATGTGTCCCAGTTTTCGTGTGACTCGCGAAGAAGAACATTCCACCCGCGGCCGCGCGCACTTGCTTTGGGAGATGACGAAGGGCGACGTAATTAGAGATGGATGGCGCGACCAGCGCGTGAAGGGCTCACTCGATCTGTGTCTGGCCTGCAAGGGATGCAAAAGCGATTGTCCGGTCGGCGTCGATGTCGCCACCTACAAAGCCGAGTTTTTGTCGCACTACTATAAAGGAAGACTTCGTCCGCGCAGTGCTTACGCCTTCGGCAACATCGACGTCTGGGCCCGGCTCGCTTCAAAAGCGCCTGGCTTGACCAATCTGGCGACCCAACTTCCTTTCCTCCGCGATATCGCGAAGTCAATAGCTGGTATTCCACGGGAACGCAGCATTCCTGCCTTCGCGCCCCAAACATTCCGCCACTGGTTCAATCGACGAAAACCCAAGAATATTAATGGCGAACCCGTTCTACTTTGGCAGGATACTTTCAACAACTATTTCCTTCCTGACACGGCCAAGGCTGCCGTTGATGTGCTCGAATCTGCCGGCTACTGTGTCGTTTTGCCCAAAGCCGAACTGTGTTGCGGGCGGCCGCTCTACGATTGGGGCATGTTAGATCGCGCCAAGAAACTGCTGCTCAAGATTCTCGTCACACTGGGAACCGAAATCAAGCAGGACATTCCAATCGTTGTCCTGGAACCAAGCTGTGCCGCCGTGTTTCGCGACGAACTTCTGAATCTGTTCCCCGAAGACGACCGCGCCCGCAGGCTGTCGCAACAGACATTCCTGCTGAGCGAATTTCTTGAGAAAAAGGCGAAGCATTTCCAATTGCCGAAATTGGCGCGCAAAGCTCTGGTCCACGGGCATTGCCACCACAAGTCAGTAATGAGAATGACCGACGAAGAATCTGTCCTGCGCAAGATGGGGATCGATTTTCACACTCCGGCTCTCGGTTGCTGCGGGATGGCGGGTTCGTTCGGTTTCGAAGCTGACAAATACGAAACTTCGATCGCGATCGGCGAACTGGAACTCCTACCCGCGGTTCGCAATGCCGACCCTGACTGTCTAGTTATCGCCAACGGCTTCAGTTGCCGCGAGCAGATCGCGCAGTGCACGAATCGCCGGGCTCTGCATCTGGCCGAGGTCATCCAGATGGCGGTTCGCGCGCCGCACCTGTAGCCCAGACATTTTGTGCTCTGTAAGTTATTGATAAAACAGTATTCTCGCCGCGCATCTCGCCAGACTGCCCCGATTCTGGGAAAATACAAGATACCGTCGATGCCCTGCCAGCTTTTGCAGTCCATCGCGGACCGGTGCCAACTATGATCCGGGATAGCGAATCCGCTCTCACCGTCGCCGACACCTCGGAGCAAACGAAAATAGCTCCCGTGGTTGACACCTCGATCCGCGGCTCCGTTCTAGTTCTGATTCAATTCGACGTCTGTGAGGAAATCCGTCTCGACAAGCTGCGTGAAATCTTTGGAGCGCGCACGTTGGAACAACCAACCCTGAAACATCCGGCCCCCGGGTATGTCCGTTACCAACGTCCTCCTGTCGTCGAGCCAATCGATCCACTGATCCTCGACAGCGGTGAGCACCTCGAAGGTCAGATCAAGTTCTACGATTACGGTGTAGTGAGCGTAGTGCTGGAACTGCCTTTCTCGGGGGACTGGGACACGTTGGTTCGTCTGGGCAGTCGCTGGGTGTGGGACGTGGATTTTGCGGGCCATGCTTCGCGCATTGCGCACCAGAAACTGGAGCGCGCAACGCCGGCACTGGTAAAGCCCTATCCCGACTGGTTGAGCGAAGACTACTTCATTTTTCATGTGCGCGAGATCAACGGCTGCCCTTCAGCCAATCAACTGGTTTCGTCCCACGGAGCGCGCATCGCTCAGATCGTTCGAGGAGAAACCGCGCAGCTTTCCGAAGGCGAGCAAAACGAAATCCTGCAGTCGCGAATCTCGTACTACCCCAATGATTTGACCGTAATCAGCTGGAACGCAGCGTTTCTTTATGACAGTGCCGCAGGCGCGGAAACCGCAATTCAGCTGCTCGAGTACGCGAACTCGCAGTTGCTCGAGTTCCGCCACTACGACGACTTCCTCACGCGGGAGCTTGAGAGCGTTTACGACTCCTTTGACGAGGGCACGGGAATGCTGGCGCGTTGGCGTCTGGCGCGAGCCGCCACCAAATTACATACCGTCTTGCTCGACGTCAACGAACTCACCGAGCACGCCGACAACGCCATCAAATTCCTCAGCGACATGTTTTCCGCGCGTCTCTACAAGCTGGCAGCGTCTAAAGTTGGCGTTCCTGACTACAAGGATCTGGTTACCCAGAAAGTCCAAACTGCCGAAGAGCTTTATCGTTTCATGGTCGATCAATTCAACCAGAGCCGCGCATTTGTTCTGGAACTCATGGTCGTGATCATTCTGATTATCGAACTGGTCTACTTCTTCCGCGGAAAGCCTATCTGAGAACCGAGAACCAGAATCTGCGAACTGATTTCATATCATCCGTACCGTCCTGAAAACGATGCGAGGACTTGAAGGCAAACGCGTGCTCATCACCGGTGGCGCCAGTGGCATTGGCGCAGCCACAGCCGCGCGTTTCCTCGAAGAAGGCTCGGCAGTGTGCGTACTCGATCGCGATGCTAAAGGTCGCGAGGGAATCCAAAAGCAGTTGCCGGATCTGGCTGGAACCGTCGACGCCGATGTTTCGAACCTGATGCAAGTCCACGCCGCGTTCGACGATGCGGTTCGCATCATGGGGGGCGTCGATGTTTTGATTAACAACGCCGGCATCAGCATTCGTCACGAGTTTCTCAAGATCACTCCGGAGGAATGGGACAAAGTCATCGCAGTAAACCTGACGGGCGTGTTTTACGTGGCCCAGACCGCTGCCCGTCACATGTGGGAGCGCGAAGGTGGCGTCATTTTGCAAACCGCTTCGACCAACGGAATCGTGGGCCAACCCTACTATGCCGACTACAACGCGACCAAGGCCGGAGTGATAGAGCTGACCCGAACTATGGCGTTGGAACTTGCGCCCAAGGTGCGAGTGTGCGCGGTCGCGCCGGGCTACGTTCTTACACCCATGCAGCGGGCAGAATACACCGACGCAATGCTCGAAGAAGTGAATCGCAAGATTCCGCTGCGGCGGCACGCAGCGCCGGAAGAAATCGCAGCCCTGTTTGCATTCCTGGCATCAGACGACGCGGCTTATATGACCGGCCAGGTGTACACGATCGACGGCGCGGAAACCGCGGGCGGGTTGGCCAGCCGGTAATTTCACTCCTAAATGGCTTACTCGGAAAAAGCGGCAGTCCAATCTTTGACCGGCAAAATCGCGCTCATTACCGGTGCCGCTTCCGGCATCGGACGCGCGGCCGCATTACTTTTTGCCCGCGAAGGCGCGGCGGTCGCCATTGCCGACGTCAATCAATCGGGACAAGCGGTTGCCGAAGAGATCATTCGAAGCGGGGGCCACGCTTTCTTTGAGTCTGCAGACATGACCCAAGCCATCGACTGCGAGCGCGTTGCTGAAAGAACTCTGCGCGAGTTCGGCGGGATTCATGTACTGTTCAACAACGCGGGAATCATGCGCCGCGCTTCCGTGACTGAACTCAGCGAACAAGATTGGGATCGGGTTATGGCCGTGAATGTGAAATCGATTTTCTTGATGTCACGGCTGGTGATCCCCATCATGGCAGAG
>Ga0187855_10003506_pt1 | contig 11494 bp, 10 predicted proteins | sample June2016WEW_8_10_2_FD_132969 | JGI IMG/M metagenome (GOLD analysis project Ga0187855, IMG submission 132969) | Peatland microbial communities from SPRUCE experiment site at the Marcell Experimental Forest, Minnesota, USA - June2016WEW_8_10 | ecosystem: Environmental > Terrestrial > Soil >...
ACGACCAGCACCACGATCAGCGACGCGCTGTAGAGCCGTGCATGGCTGCCAAGAGACTTGTACAGGTTGACCAGCGATCCGATCAGCGTCAACACCAGGATGCCCAAGAGCACAAAGTGGTAAGCCGGCACCAACTGCCGGTGATTGGCGTAATTCTGTTCCTGCATGCGTTCTCCTCCCGGCGCCGCTCGGGCTAATGCGGCAGCGCGTCCGGCTCAGAATAGCACGTTGCCGAGGAGATGGAACGCGGCGGCCAGGGCAGCGGGCTCGCCAGGTCTGGGGCGCAAACCGCGCCCCAGATGTCCCAGGCAGAGAGCCGTTATCGCCAACGCTCAGCTTTTCTTGGCGGAAGGATGCTCGACTTCGAGGTTGTTCACCACCTGGCCGAAACTCAATCCAGCGCCCGTGGCGCGAATGCCGACCAGCTCTTTGTCGACGTCGGTCGAGACCAGGCCGCTCAAGGTCACGCGCCCGTTATCCACCACGATGTGAATGGCAGGCTGCGGGCCGGCGGCGTACTGCCCCAGCGACGAGTAGGTGAAAATGGCTCGCGCCACTTGACGTCGCAGACGATCGTCCATCGGCGAGGGCGGCAGCACTTTGATTTCGTTGGTGACGCCGGTGACGCCGGGAATGCGTGCGACCAGCCGCGCCAGATCGGCTTTCTTGAATGGTTCCGTCACCGCCCCGTTTAATTCCACCTGGCCGTCATGCACGAACGTGCCAACCTGGTCCCAAATATAGTAATAGGGGTACGACAATACCACGTGTCGCACCTGTTTGGCGATCGTATCGTCGGTTGCGGGCTTTGGGAAGCTGTCCTTGGTAGCCGCCAGAGCGGTCGCGGCCAGTAACGCCCCAGCCATCAGAATCCTTGTGATTGCCCCTGTCTTCATGTTTTTTCCCTCCTGTCTTGTTAGAGGGTTGTCCGGCAGGTCCGGTTACATGGATGGCGAGCTGCGAGCGCTCGATCGACGCCGGCTCAGGCTGGCCGGCCGCCGCAGCGCCAACCGCCGGCTGTCGCGGGGGCACGCGGCGCAACCAGGCGCGCGTCCCGCTCGTCCACCAGGTGTATCACCTTGAGCAACCGGCGCTCGAATTCGGGATGCCATTCCGGAGTCCGCTGCAACTGGCTGCGGGCTTCGGAGATGCGATCATCCAGGTTGGCGGCCGGATGCTCGGTCCTTTGCATCATGACTGACAATGCAGTGCCCCGCCGCGGAAGAAATTCTCGCCAAAAAACGCGCATTTATTCGCCCCGGTTCCAGGCAATTTCAGCATCGAGCCCGCTGGCAACACTCCTTACACCGGCTGAAAGGCTTCCGCCGACCGTATGCCCTGGGATTCCAGCGCCAGCGCCATCCTCTTCAGTGCCGTCTTATGAATCTGCGAGATGCGGCTTTCATTGACGCCCAACAGGCTGCCAATTTCCTTCATCGTCATCTCGTTGGTGTAATACAGGAACACAACCTTCTGGTAGCGCGCCGGAAGCGTTCCGAGGGCTCGGGCGAGTGTGCTTTCCAGTTCCCGCCGCTCGCACATACGGTCTGGCTGGAGCTCGGCAGTCGCGGGAAACTCCTGCGGGCGCTCCCGGTCCAGGTCGTCCCGCTGCGTAATCGAGATCTGTCCGAGATGCCGCAATTCCACTTGAATGCGGCGCAGGCGGTCCGTGCTGACGCCCAGCTCCGAGGCCACTTCGCTTTCATTGGGATTGCGGCCCAGCTTGAACGCGAGCTCGCCGGTGACCGCGTCAATCTGCTTCTGCCGCTTCCGCATATCCCGCGACGCCCAATCGAGCTGGCGCAGGCTGTCCAGGATGGCGCCCTTGATGCGGTGTTTGGCGTAGCTGTGGAACTCCACCTTCTTGCGGCGATCGAACTTGGCGACGGCGTCGAACAGGCCGAGCACGCCGGCGTGAATCAAGTCGTCCAGGTCGACGTGCACCGGCAGGTTTTCGTGGACCCGGATGGCGATCGCCTTCACCAGGGGAAGATGTTCGAGCACGATTTGATCGCGAATCTCCTGCGAAATCTTGACCTCTTTGCGTGCAGACACACTTGGCACCTTCATGGCGTTCCGTCCTTTTTTCGGATTTCTTTGGTCCGGCCCGAACCGGCCGGCACAGCTAGGAATGCATCCCTAGTGCCAGAAGACTTTAGGCTTTAAGTACCTTTTTATCTGTAAATAGGAGATGGAAGACCCGTTCCGAAATGGAACGTGTTTCAGGTTGAAACGAAGGAGGGGAGGGCCTTGGAGCAAAACGGAACTGAAGGTGCGGCGTCACGCGTCGTGCGACTACATCGAAATGACGCCGGACGCATCCGGCGCGGGACGATCCCGTTCGGCGCCATCACCCTGGAGGCGCCTAGTGTATTCCCATTATTGCCATGAATAGGTATTACAGATACGATGCCCTTTAGCTGGATTTCGGTAAACGCTGTTAGTCTCGCTGCAAACGGCGCTAAAAACAAAACCTACGTCGGACACCCGCTGCAAGTGGGCGCGGGAGTCGTGTGTTCGCAGGGTGCTACCCCCGTCGCGGCCTCGATTCCTTCGCTGCGGGAAACTCCGCTCTATTATTCGAACTTGAGTGAGGTCTTATCATGTTCAGACTTACAGCAGTTATTGTCATCGCTTGCGCGTCTCTTTGTGCACAGAGTAACTTCGCGACGCTGAGTGGAAGGATTCAGGACCCGTCGCAGGCGCCCGTTTCGGGTGCACGCATCTCAGTGACGGCCAAAGCGACCGCCGCGGTGCGGCAGGCAGTCACCAATGGCGAGGGCCTGTTTGAATTCCCGAACCTGCTTCCAGGCGGCTACGCGGTTCAGGTTTCCGCACCCGGATTCGCCGTCGAGACCCGCGACGTCCTGCTCGAAGTCGGCCAGAATCTGGCACTCGATCTTGCGCTGGTGCTCGGTGAGAGGCACGAAACGCTGGAAATTGTGGAGGCTGCGGATCTGCTACGAACGCAGGACGTCAGCCTGGGCGAAGTCGTGGAGCCCAAGTCGATCGAGGATTTGCCGCTGAACGGCCGCATGCTGCTCGACCTGGCGTTGACCGTTCCGGACGCGCACGTCGGCCATGGCGCGCAGACCGGCGACATGAGCCCGCTCTATTGGCGGCCCGGCCAGGCCTCTGCCATCACCATCGGCGGCAACCGTCCCAACGCGAACTATTTCCTGCTGGACGGCGTAACCAACACGGATCCCACCTTCAATGCGATGAACCTGAGCTTGTCGTTGGATGCCGTGCAGGAGTTTCAGGTCCAGACCGGCAGTTACTTGGCCGAACTGGGCGGCGCCGGGGGCGGTCAGATCAACGTCATCACCCGCCAGGGCACCACGAATTTTCATGGAGCTGTATATGAGTATCTGCGCAACAACGCACTAGATGCGCGCACGTGGAACGAGCTGCCGGGCGACGACCATCTGGTGCAGAACAACTATGGCGGCGCGCTGGGAGGTCCGCTCTTTGGAACTAAGACCTTCTTCTTTGCCAACTATGAAGGTTTCCGGCAGACCGCGGCGCAGACCGCGATGGATACCGTGCCAACCGCGGCGGAGGCCACCGGCAACTTCAGCGGCAGCGGATCCGCCATTTACGATCCCGCCAGCACTTATACGAATCCGAATTACAACCCATCGCTTCCGGTGAGCGCGGCCAATCCGCAGGCCCTGCGGACCGAGTTTCCGGGTAACATCATTCCAGCCAGCCGGATGAATTCGGCGGCCCTTCTCATGTTACAGAGTTACGTGCCGCGCCCGAACACGGCGGGAGACATGGGCCTCGGCATGACTATGAACGGTGCGCCGACGGTCTTCGGCGCCGGCTTGGATTCCAACAACCTGCTGGATGTCCGCGACGCACAGGAGCGAAACAACCAGGGCACTATCCGCGTGGACCGGATACTCGGCAGCGATACGCTCAACGTGCGTTTCTCGTCGAGCAATGAGCAGGGATTCACGCCGCAAAACCTGCCCGGTTACGGCTTCAACTTCAACAACGCCTCGCAGAACGGCGCTCTAATCTGGACCAAGGTGATCTCGCCCACCATCGTGAATACGGCTTCGGTCGGCGTTTCCCGCCTGGCTATGTCGCACTGGTCGCAGGATAACGGAATTGACGACATCGTGGACGCGCTGGGAATCACCGGGACCAACTTCGGCGGACAGAAAGGCTGGGGAGCGCCCTACTTCAATGTGCAAGGCTATTCGCCGTTCGGAGACTCCTGGCAGGCCACGCCCATGGATCAGTGGAACACCACCGTTCAGGCTCGCGAAACGCTGAGCTGGCAAAAGGGCCGCCACAGCCTGAAGTTCGGCTCGAGTGGCCAGCGGGTGATCTGGCCCATGTGGGCGCTGGTGCAAAGCCGCGGCTACTATCAATTCACTCCCGGCTTCACCACGGAAACGGAAAACAACGACGGCACAGGTTCCGCGCTGGCGAGCTTCCTGCTCGGCCTTCCCGCATCGCGCCAGGTTCAAGCCGGCGTGCCCAGCATGAACCTGCGCAACTGGTCCGCGAATGCCTTCGCTCAGGATACCTGGCGTCTGACGCCGACCACCACCCTCGACTTCGGCCTGCGCTACGAATTCGAGACGCCGCTGGAGGATACGAAGCAGCCTTGGAGCAATCTGGAGGTCGAGAACGGCAAGTTGATGGCGTTCATCGGCGGTCAGGACGGCATGCCGCGCGGCCTGATGTACTCGAACAAGCTGCGCTTCGCGCCGCGCTTCGGCATTGCGCATCACTTCGAACAAAGCGGCATCGTGCTTCGCGCCGCCTATGGCATCTTCTACACTCCGGTGGACATGAACACGTGGTGCAACGAGTTGCATAATGTGCCCGTCCTGTTCCCGATCACCCAGCAGAGTAACAACTTCACGCCGCAGATCACCGGGTTTAACTTCCCGCAGCCGGTGCTGGGCCAGACCACGGTGAGCTTCTCCGCCTTCGATCCGCACGCGCCGTCGCAATACGTGCAGCAGTGGAGCACCTCTCTGCAAAAGAGCCTGGGGCGCAACACCACGCTGGAGGCCGGCTATCACGGCGAGCGCGGCTTCCATCTGCAACGCGCGGACCTCATCAACAACGCCCTTCCGGGACCGGGGGCTCTGCAAGCACGCCGGCCGTATCAGGACGCCACCTTCGTCAATGGGACCGTGTTGCCCTCCAACATCACGGTCGCAAGCACGACTTTCCCCGTGAGCTCGGTGAACCTGCTGCAGAACACCGCCCGAAGCTGGTACGACGCCGGCTATGTCAATCTGAGGCGGCGGTACGCGAATAGTCTGAGCCTGCTGGTGAACTACACTTATGCGAAGAACCTGTCCAATGCTCCCGATTTTCGGTCGCCCATGTTCGAATCCGCGATTCCTCAGAACGACAACGATCTGAACGCGGAAAAAGGGCCGGCGTGCGATGTCCGCAGCCGCTTCTCGCTCAGCGCGGTGTACGACATTCATCCGCTGACGGTGAGGGATTGGACACGGTCCCTCACCCGCAACTGGAAGCTCTCGACGATTTATCAAGTGCAGTCCGGAATGCCGTTCACGATATCGGTGTTCGGCGACACCGCGAACACAGGCACTCTGATCGGCGAGAACGCGATCCGCGCGAACTACACCGGACAGCCGGTCTTCGGCGCGGGCACGGGCACGACGGCGGAGTGGTTCAATCCGGATGCCTTCGCCACTCCCGCCGCATATACGTTCGGCAACCTGGGACGCAACACCGTCTACGGGCCTGGCATGCAAACAGCGGACGTCGCGCTGGTTCGCACCTTCGCCTTCACCGAGCGGCTGCACACGGAGCTTCGCGGCGAGGCGTTCAATGCGCTGAATCATTCGAACTGGGGCACGCCCAATCGTTTCGTGAACACGCCCCAGTTGGGCACCATCACCGAAGCCACCACTCCGGGCCGCGAATTCCAGTTGAGCGCCCGGCTTTCGTTCTAAGGATTCGTTCCGGAATTACCGTTATCGACCGCTCCCTATGATCGCGGCTCCGTCAGTATCCTGTGGATCGAGCTCGCGTAGCCGTCGCGGGCGGTGATGGGCGCGCGCTGCCGATACACATCGGGGTCGGTGGGCGCCCAGGTTCCCAGTCCGTCGACATAGCGATTGAACATGCAAAAGGCCGCGGCGATGAGCACAGTGTCGTGGATCTCCATGTCACTGGCGCCGCACTCCCGGGCGCGCGCGATATCTTCGCTGGTTACTTCCTTTCCGCTGCGCTGAACTTTGCCGGCGATGGCGAGCAGGGACTTCATCTTGTCCGAGACGGCGGCGTGCTCGGGATCGCGCTTGACATCGAGCACGAGTTGCTCGTTGTTGCCAAGGTGGTGTGCGGCCACGGCCCCGTGGACGGTCTGACAGAAGAAGCAGTCGTTACGAGACGAGACGAAAGTCGCGATCAGCTCGCGCTCACCGGGCGAGAGCGTATTGGGTCCGCGAAGAAGAATGTCGGCGAGCTGGTTGAGCGGCTCGGCGGTTTCCGGCCGGAACACCATCAACCCTCGGATGCCGGGCAGGTCCTCTCGCAACTGTATGTGCGCCATTTTGTAAGTTCTCCTCTCACTAATCCTCGCCGGACGCGAAAGTCGCTTTGTAGCGCGGCAGCAGCAACATCAGCGAGGCGGCGGCAAGCGTCACCACGGCGAGTTGTATCAGAAGCGCGCGATAGCTTCCGGTGGCATCAAAGGCGCGTCCCATGATGACAGGACCGACCGCGCCCGCGATGGCATACGCGGTCCACGTGAATCCATATAAGGTCGAAAACGACTTCAAGCCGAAGTACCGGGAGAGCAGATAGGGAGTAACATCGCCTTCTCCGCCCATGCCGAATCCGATCAGCGCGGCGGCGCCCATTCCCACCGGGAAGGATCGCGCACCAGCCAGCAGGAACGTGCCGAGCGCGGAGAGCGCGAAGAGACAGACGGCGACCCGCGGCGCGAAGTAGCGGTCCAGCAGCAATCCCGTGAACAACCTGCCCGCGAGGATCGCTCCGCCCATCGCCGAAACCGCTAAAGCGGCCTTCCCTGCCGCAATTCCGCGATCGGTCAGCAACGCGGAAAGATGAGTGACGGTGGCGTTCTGGCTGATGGAGATCAGAAATAGCTCGGCGACGATAATCCAGAAGATGCCGGAGCGCACGCCATCTCTCACGGAGACGCCGGTGGCCGGCTTGGCCGCGGAATGGGTGGCGCGGTAACGCTCGCGGACGCGCGAACCAAACGGCAGCCCGATCGCCAGAACGGCGGCGCCCAGGATGGCGAACGAAGTCCGCCAACCGACGGTGCGAATCAGAGCCTCGGCGATAGGCGGAAGAACCATGGCGCCCGCCGCACTACCGCCCAGCAGGATGGAAAAAGCCAGGCCGCGGCGCTCCTGGAACCAGGTCGTGAGCACCCGGGAGTATGCCAGTTGCGCGGTGCCATTTCCCACCATGCCGAGAATCAGGAAGACCGCGTAGAGGTGCCACAGATGGCGCGTCAGCAACGAGAGTGAAGCGAAAGCGCACCCGAAGATGGTTAGACAGGGCAGGATGATGCGCCGGGCCGGATAACGATCGAGCAGCCAGCCGAGCGGCGGCGAACAGGCCGCAATCGCGAGCGCCGCGATGCCGAAGGCCGCCGAGATCGCCTCGCGCGACCAGCCGAATTCGGCGGCAAGCGGTTTCAGGAAAATGGCGAAAGTGTAGACCAGCAGCGACGCGAAGCTGACCAGCACGCAAGTGGAAGACGCGACGGCTACGCGCCATCCCGCGTAGCGGATGCTGTGTTCGTTCGGTGTGGAACCTATCGCTGGCTGAATCGCGGCTAGCAGATCAGCGGCCCTCCTCGCGAACGTACCCATGCCGGGCCAGGTGCTGTCCTTGCAGGCGGTGAGCTTCTTCGGACATCTCGGCGACGCCGGTAGCCGTGATCCAGCGATTGTAAAAGTTGAAGAGCGCGCAGGTGGTGATGGCGTAGTAAATCGCTTCGTCATCCCATCCGGCGGCCCGCACCCGCTCAACATCTTCGGCCGTAACGGCGGGCAGGTCGCGTGTCATCTTCGTGACGAAACGAAGCATCGCCTTGTCCTTCTCCTCGAGAGGGGATGCTTCGAGATCGCTCAGAACGCTGCGGACAAGGTCTTCGCTGCCAAACAGCTCGGCGGCGGCGGCGGCGTGAGCGCGGGTACAGAAGCCGCACTCATTCTGAAACGAGGTCCACGCGGCAATCAGTTCGCGCATCGCCGGACTGATCGTGGCAGGCGTCCGCAGAACCCCCTGGCTGAAGCGGGAGAGGCTGTCCGTAAACGACGGCTGGAACGCGAACAGGTCCCAGATTTTCGAATACTCGGCGTTCCTGCCGCGGGCGGAGTCAATCAGGTCCTTATAGAGACCGGGCTTCGGGTTGCTCTCGACGCCGGGAAGGTAAAGCGCCTTGCTATCGCGCGCGCGAACAGAGGTGGACATAGCGCAGGGCCTCCTAATGTCTGTGCTTTATCGGCCGGCCGTAGCCGGCTGCTGATTTGCCGCGGTCTCTAGCGGCCGCTTCCAGTCACGGGCTATATACCCCAGCGCCGCGGTTTGCTTTCCAATCTCACGATAGACTTCGGGATCGTCGGGCTGCCAGGTATCCAGGCCATCGACATAACGATTGAACATGCAGAACGCCGCCGCGATAAGCACCGTGTCATGGATCTCCATGTCGGTCGCGCCATGGCTCCGCGCCCGCTCGACATCTTCCGCGGTCACGTACTTGCCACCCTTCTGAACTTTGCCGGCAATCCCCAGCAGCGCCTTCATCTTGTCGGAAAGTGGAGTCGCCTCACAATTCAATTTCATCTGGGCGATCAGCTCATAGTCCGCCGCGCCGCCGCCGAGGAGTTGCGCCGCCGTTGCGCCGTGACACGCCTGGCAGTAAGAGCAATCGTTCTGGGCGGAAACATAAGTCGCGATTATCTCGCGCTCCGCCATGGTGAGAGTGTTGGGAGCGCGAAGTAAGACCTCAACCAAATCACATAGCGGCTGAGTGGTGGCCGGGCTAACTACGAGCGGGCCGCGAATACCGGGCAATCCTTCGGGGAGCTGGATGTGGGCCATGGCAATCCTCCGGTCTAACTAGCTACGCCACTGCCACTGGCTGGTCCGAGCCAGTCCGAATGTAACCAACGTGCGCCATTCTATGTCCCATCTCACAATAGGCTTGCGGATCGGCTGGTTGCCAGGTGCCCAATCCATCCACGTAGCGATTGAACATGCAGAACGCCGCCGCGATGAGCACCGTGTCATGAATCTCCTTGTCGGTCGCGCCTAGCTTTCGGGCTCGCTGAACGTCTTCCGTGGTGACGTGCTTGCCGCCTTTCTGAACCTTGCCCGCGATTGCCAATAGCGCTTTCAGTTTTTCTGAGATGTCCGCCGAAGCATAGTCGCTCTTGACCCGGTTGATGAGTTCGTAGTTGCCCCCCAGATGTTCCGCGGCGGCCGCGCCGTGAGACAGTTGGCAGAAACAGCAATCGTTTTGGGAAGAGACGTATGTCGCGATCATTTCGCGTTCTGCCGAGGTCAAAGTATTGGGGCCGCGCAACAGTACTTCCACCAGCTCGCGAAGCGCCTTGGTGGTTTCCGGGCTGATTGCCATAGGGCCGAGAATGCCCGGCAGTCCTTCGGGCACGCGAATGTGGGCCATGAACTTACCCCTCCAGTGCTTCAATCGAGAATACACCATACTCGTGCGCAAGCCAGTAATCGAAATCTACTACTCACTAGGTTGCCCGGCAAACATTCCAGCCTAATGCATTCCTATTATTGCCATTGGCGTGACTTGCAGATTACCATACTCTTCAAATCGAAACTCGCTTAACGACTTACTTCGGGCAATCGGCCTCACGCTAGCAAGGTACTGAAAGATACGAACTGCATCACGCGCCGAGCGTGGTAACAGAAGACTTGTGTGTGCGCGGGACCGAGCTCGCTGAATGTGAGCGTAGACAGGAATGATTTGGTGGCAATAGAACGCAAGCAGACTGGCCGGCGCGCCCTGTTGACGGCGGCCGGGCTTATTGCTGCAGGCGGCGTACCGGCGGCCGTTGCGGTGCTGGAAGAGAAATCGAGCGGCAGCCGGCGCAAGCGTGCATGGTGGGTGAAGACCGTGGAGCGACCCACCCTAGGGGAGAAAACCGGCGAGTTCAAGCGGTTCTCGGGCAAGAATATTTTTGAAATCTACAAGCAGTTGAAGACCGAGCGCGACGGAGCGGGCTCGTTCGAAGCGGAACAGGCCGCCAAAGCCAAACGGCTGGCTGGCTGGATGCAACAGAGTAAGCCTGGCTTTCGTTTGCCTGACCACCAGTTGAGCGAAGGCGCCTGGACTTTGATGAAAAGTGCCGAGCCGGGCGCGGGGTTGCTGTCGTGGACGCGCATCGCCGTAAACACGCCGGCTGAGTTGGGCGTTGGGCGTCACACCGCTCCGCCGGAAGAGATGGCGAAGACGGTGAAAGCGGCGGCACGACTGTATGGCGCCGGCCTGGTTGGGATCGCGCCGATGAATGAGGCCTATATCAACCTCAGCCAGGCGAAGAAGGACATCGTCTTTGAAGATGCCGAAGTTCCGGTGGTGACTGACAAGAAGTTCGTGATTCCCAGGAAGATGAAATGGGTCGTGGCCATCGCAATCCCAATGGATCTCGACCTTCTCTCTCGCGCACCCACCTCGTTGGGAGACGCTGCGACGGGACTTGGCTACAGCCACTCCGCGTTTACTGTTGCATCGCTGGCGGAGTTCATCCGCGGCCTCGGCTATCAGGCCATTCCCAGTGTGAATGATACGGCGCTGAGTGTGCCGTTCGCGGTTGAGGCGGGCATTGGGGAACTTAGCCGCCTCAACAAGCTGGTTACACCCGAATTCGGACCCGCGGTTCGCCTGTGCAAGGTTTTCACCGATCTGCCGATGGCGTACGACAAGCCCGTGGATTTCGGACTCGTCGAATTCTGCAAGAAGTGCAAGAAGTGCGCCGAGTCGTGCCCATCGGGCGCGCTGTCGTTCGACGACGAGCCGAGTTTCAAGACCAGAGGTCCGTGGAGTAATCCCGGGCACAAAGCGTGGTTCGAAAATTCTTACCTCTGTTTCCAGCACTGGCAGCAGGTCGACAACGGGTGCGGCATCTGCCTGGCGAGTTGCCCCTATACGAAAGCCGCTCAGGCTTGGATTCACGACGTAGTGAAGGCCACGGCCACGGTCGCGCCGGCCGCGGACGGCCTCTTTCGCATCATGGATAACGCTTTCGGCTACGGGAGACAGCACGATCCCGAACAATGGTGGACCAAAGATCCGCCGTCCGGTGCAAGAGGATGACCATGCCCAGCAGCAGCGATACTTTCACCGTCACTATTCGCAAGCGCCCGTGGTGGTTTTGGGTTGTCGCCGGCTTATGGTTGCTGCTGGAGATACTCTTCCTGCAGACCGCTTTGGCGAGCGCGCGGGAAGGTGAATACCGCGCGGCCGCTATCA
>Ga0187855_10003510_pt1 | contig 11486 bp, 7 predicted proteins | sample June2016WEW_8_10_2_FD_132969 | JGI IMG/M metagenome (GOLD analysis project Ga0187855, IMG submission 132969) | Peatland microbial communities from SPRUCE experiment site at the Marcell Experimental Forest, Minnesota, USA - June2016WEW_8_10 | ecosystem: Environmental > Terrestrial > Soil >...
GGTCGTTTCGGCGATGCGATGAAAGGAAAAAGGAAATTGGAGGAGGACCGCGCCCAGCTTGCCGGCATTGCGCAAGACGTCGAAGCCGGCGCGAACGGTGCGCTCATCTTCGGCGCTGGGAATACCGGTCGGGGCCGACGCCGTGCGGCTGAGCTTAGAGGCGCTGGGCCTGGCGAAATCCGTCGGTGTGACCCCCGGCGCGCCAGGGCCTGAAGTCTCGACGCCCGACAAGGAAGGAAAAATCTCGTGCGTAAATCTCTGCCACAGCTTGGCGGTGAACAAGAATCGCGGATTGTCCGCGACGCGCTCCAGCCACTGATGCGCGTGCCCCGGCTGCAGCGGTGAATAGAACGAGGTGTTGATCTCGATGGTGTCGAAGAATTGCGCCAGATACGTGGCTTCGTGAAAGCCCTTGGGACGCGGCGAAGGATAAACGTAGCCTGCCCAATCGGGATAGGACCAGCCGGCAGGTCCAATGCGAATCTCGCATCCCGGGCTGATGAGCGCGTTGCGGGCATCGCGCCCCGCCGCCGTGTTTTCAGCGGCGTCCTGCGCGGTCCTCGCGATTGCAGCTCGTTTTGGGTCGTCTTCCGGCATGAGTGGCGGCACCACCACTTGCGCACCGCGAGCAGAGTAAGCGTGGCGATCTAAATATGTCAACGCACACGGTTTCTGCAAATGCGGCGGCGATCGCACATCATCGTGGAAACTGGATTGCCGCGAGCGATGGCAGTTGCTATGCTGGTCTTACCATGCGGTGCAAAGCAAGAATCTGCGTGGTCCGCCCCTCCCGCAAACACTCCTACAGGTGCATTCATGAAACTTTCGATCAGCTACAAGCATGTCGACGCGCACGAAGCCGTCGAAGCTCAGGCTACACGCGCGGCGGAAAAACTGATGAAGTTGCTGAAATGTTATGAGCCCGACCTGATTCAATTGCACGGAGTTTTTTCGCAAAATCCTCACAAAGAAGAGCATTCCTTCTCGCTGAACCTGTCCCTGCCCACCGGCGCGATGCACGCCACGGGAACCGGATCGAACGTTCGCGCCGCCTGCAAGCAAGCCTTCACGGAACTGGAAGCGCAAGTAAAGAAACATCAGTCGCGCTTGCGCCACGACCACGAGTGGAAGCGCAAGCAACGCCCCCGCGCCGGCGTCCGCCTCGCCGAATCCTAGCCCACCGGCAACGACGATCGCGAATGGAGGAGCATAATTTTCCGCGCGAGGACGGCAGCAAGACGCGCAGATGAGCGCCATGAGGAGTCCTCGTTAACCATCTTGTTCCCCCGCGCGAGCATACGGCGCGAACGAGACAGCCGGTCCACGCGCCGCAAAGCTAGTTTTCGTGGAGTTCAAACTGATCTTCCTACAGGCTGCGCATAGAGGAACGGCCGCTCACCGCTGCTTCTCCAGAAGTAGGCGAGGATGATCACACTTGCGATCGCCGCGTAGGCGCACCACAGCGAGGTGAACGCGTACCGCTTAACCGCCAAAACCACCAGGAGAATGGCCAGGTTCGCCGCGCCGAAGATTACCATGGCCCGGACCTTGGAAAAAAACAGCGAACCGCACGTTACAATCACATACAGCACCGCAACCACGGTATTGTTGGTCGCCTGGTTGATGTAGACGATACTGTTTCCGCGGACGTAGACTTGCGTGGGGTAGGCCGTCAACGCCCACAATATATAAAGCGACGTCGCTGCGCCGAGCGCGGCGAAGGGCAGCATCCGCCGGCGGCTTTTCACGTTGGGCTCAAACAGCAGCACGCTGATCGGCAGCAGGAAAGGCAGGAGCCCCTGCGCGTACAGCATGAACGCCGCGCCCATGTTGTGCGCCACCGCGGGCGAGAGAATCCCATCCAATCCCAGCCAGACGAAACCCTCGATGAACTGATGAACGGCGAAGAGCGTGGGCAGCGAGGCGAAAAGCAGTTCACGCCGGTGCTTCACCTTGGTCAAGGTGGCGACCCCGACGGCGGCCAGAGCGGTGCTGCCAACAAAGTTCGCGGTAGCTGAAAAACACACGGCTGGCGTTCCCCCGTGCGAAAGTTACACCGATCCTCGCAGAACGCAAAGTAATTCGTAGGTGCAGCGGCCGGATTCGCGGCGGATGACCTCAGGCGTCGAGCCGGATTCCTGTTCTGCGCGGTGAGCGGCTTGGCAATGAAGAAACCCAGCGACGAGGCTGCTATACTTTCAGCGCATATCCTGATCCAACGGCACATCGAAGTTCCAGTTCACGTGATGTTCTTGCGGCGAGCTTGAGATCGGCTCTGACAATGTCCGGGCTCGCACGGCGGCGCTTTTGAGAACGCATCCATTCCACTTTCTACTCGTTTTGACGTTAGGGTTCGTCACCGGGCGCGGCTTGGCGGCGCAAACGGCCCCGGCGCCAGGATCGCAGGCCGGCGTCAACGAACAAGCCCAGGCCGCCTATCGAGCGGGGACCACGGCGGCCATGAATAACGACCTCAAGACCGCGGAAGCAGAGTTGGAGAAGGTGGTTCGGTTGGTCCCGCAGGTGGAAGAAGGGCACAGTGCCTTAGGGGCTGTCCTTCTACGTCGTGGGAAACTTCCACAAGCAACGAAAGAGCTGGAAACCGCGCTCGCGCTGAAGCCTGGCGATGTATCCGCTCAGACCAGCCTGGCGTGGGCTTACGAGCAAACGGGGAATCACCCGAAAGCGGTCGCCTTATTTAAACAAGTGGAAGTCGAGGCGAGGCAGAGGCCCGGTTCGGGTTCCTCGGGCGCGCTTCCGGCGGATGTGCTTGAAGCGTACGCGCGCGCATTGGCCGCAACGGGTCAACTTCCGGAAGCCATCGCCAAGATGAACGCGGCGGTTGCCGAATCGCCGCAGAATACCGAGGTCCATGACGCCTTGGGGTCGCTGTACGCGCAGCAGCGGAGTTGGTCTGCGGCAGCCGGCGAATTTCAGAAAGCGATTCAGCTCAATCCGCGGTTTGCCGCGGCGCACCTGCATCTGGGAGTAGCGCTGCTGATGCAGGGACAGGCGGCGCCGGCGATCGCGGAGCTGACACAGGCTTCCCAGTTGGCTCCAGAGAGCGCGGTCGCCGCGACGGAACTCGGCAAGGCTTATGCCGCGAATAACGAAGATGAGAAGGCCATCGCGGCGTTCCAGCGAGCGATCAGCATCGATTCCAGATCCACGGAAGCGAAGTATCAGCTGGCGCTGGCACTGCAGCACGGCGACCACAACGTTGAAGCGGTGCCCTTGTTTCGCCAGGTGGTGAAAGCGGAGCCGAAGAACGCGGAGGCGGCATCGAGCCTGGGACTCGCCCTGCTGCTCACTGGGGACGCGAAGGACGCGATTCCTTTTCTAGAGCGTCGGCTCGAACAGAAACCCCACGATGCCACGGCACATGAAAATCTGGCGGCCGCGTACCTGCAGATGAACGAAGTCGATGAGGCGATTCGCGTCCTTAGCTCGGGGCTGAAGAGCAATCCCAACAGCTTCCAGCTTCACTACAATCTGGGACTCGCGCTCAAGCTAAAGGATGACAATGCCGGCGCGATTCCTGAATTGGAGACTGCGGCCAAGCTGAATCCTTCGGCGCATGAGCCTCATTACACGCTGGGGGTCTTGTATATGCAGGATGGCCGCTACGACGACGCGGCGCGGGAACTCGTGCTGGCGATGAAGCTGCATCCGGCCAATGCTGACGGCTGGGCAATGCTGGGGAGTCTGTATCAGAAGATGAACAAATTCCCGGAAGCGGCCGACGCGCTGCGGGAAGCGATTCGTCAGATGCCGAACCGGCCCGAATCACACCTGACTCTGGCGGCGGTGTTAATGCGACAGGGCCAAACGACGGAGGCTGCTTCCGAGCGCAAGAAAGGCGCTGAGTTGGAGCGCGTGGTCATGAATCGTCAGCGGGCGGAGGTGTCGACCAATACCGGAAACTCGCTGCTGCAGAAAGGGCAGGTTGCGGACGCTATCGAGCGCTATCAGGAGGCGCTGAGCGATGATTCGGACTACGTCGAAGCGCATCGCGGATTAGCTCAGGCGCTGGACCGGCAAGGCAAGAAAGCGGAAGCCGCGGCTGAACGGCAAAAGGCCGAGGAACTGGAAAAGTCACGGCCGTAGCCTAAGGCTGCACCACCTTCATGCTTGCAGATGCCGCCATTTACAGGGAGTTCGGTATGCGCTATACCAGAATGAACAAGCTGCAAGAGTCTATAGGGGCGAGTCGAGGAATCGGCCCTCAGCGGCTGAAGCCGCAACGAAAAGCCGGCCTTTTCGGCACGGCTAAAGCCGCGCCCTGACGCAGTCGGGCAAACGCTGCCGGCCGTGTTGAACGGAGTGGAAGGTCATCCAGGTAGATGGCGATGAAGTCTCGCATGGTCCGAATCCTCGCGTGTTTTGTGGTCAGCGTTGCATTGCTCCTGGCAACGGCGAAGTTTATTACCTACAGCCAATCCGACGACGGCCTCGATGGGCAGAAATATGCCGACAGGATACGGCAGACCTACAACTTTCGTTTCGGTAAGGATAATTTGTCGCTGCCCGGCAACGCGGCCATCGAGGGCAACACGTTCATTCAGGCGGGCGCTTTTCCCGAGGCAGAATACTGCGGGCATTGTCACGAGGAAGCCTACGCGCAGTGGCGTCAGGCGTTGCACTCCAATTCATTCCGCACGCCGTTCTACCGGACGAGCGTCAACATCCTGGTGCGCACCAAAGGTATTGAGTTCTCGCGACACTGCGACAGCTGCCACAATCCGATCGCGGTGCTGTCGGGAGGGCTGACGCAGGACTCGCACGTCGATCGCAGCTTTGACAAGGACGGCTTGACCTGCACGACTTGTCATTCGGTGCAGCGCTTGCAGTCGACTTCCGGTAATGGCGGTTTTGTGATGGGCGTCCCCGCGGTGATGGTGGACGAAAAGGGCAATCGCATTCCGGGCGAGGTTCCGTTTGGCGATATTCTGGAGCATCCCGAGCGGCACTCCAAGGCGGTGATGCAGCCGTTTTATCGCGATTCCGAATTCTGTGCGGCCTGCCACAAGGCGAACCTGCCGAACCCGCTGAACGAGTACAAGTTCATCCGCGCGTTTACAGTTTATGACGAGTGGCAGAACTCCAAGTTCTCGAAACGCAATCCGCTGACGTTTTACCAGACTGACTTCAACACGTGCCAGGGCTGCCACATGCATCGTACGTTGGCGACGTTGCCCGACTATGGCGCGAAGGCAGGTTGGTTTGCTTCGCATCGGTGGTTGGCGGGAAACACCGCGGTGCCTTACTACTATGGCTTCGACGAACAACTGAAGAAAACGATCGAGTTCCTGAAGGCGGGCAACTTCCTCAATGTGGACATTTTCGCGCTGAAGAAATCCGGGGACGACAACATGATTGCGCCGCTCGGTTCGGTGCCGTTTCAGCTTGAGCCGAACGACATGGTTGAAGCGTACGTGGTCGTCCAGAACAAGAATATTGGGCACTCGTTGATTCCCGAGGTTCGCGATTTGTACGAGGCGTGGGTCGAGGTCACGGTGAAGGACGCCGCCGGAAACGATATTTATCACAGTGGATTCTTGAAGCCGGACGGCATGCTGGATACTCGCGCGCACAGCTTTACGAACCGGCCGGTCAATGTGTCCGGCGAGTTCGTCGATAACCACAAGGTTTGGACGATCCACTCGATGGCCTATGACAACTCGATTCAGTCGGGACGCTCCGCATTGGTGCGCTATGAATTCCAGGTCCCGCCTGATGTGAAAGGCCCGCTGAGCATCACGGCGCGCGTGAACTATCGCCATTTGCGGCAGAATTATCTCAACAATGTTTTCGGTGCGGATCATCCGCTATATCCCGTCGTAGAGTTGGCTTCGCGGACGCGCGAATTGAATGTGGGCGTGAATCATCCGACCCCTGCCGTGGCGGGGGACAATCAAGACTGGATGCGTTGGAACAATGTCGGCATCGGATTTCTCGACCAGCTGCAATATTCCGACGCCATTGAGGCCTTCGAGCAAGTCGTGAAGTTGCGGCCTGACTACGACGACGGCTATGTGAATGTGGGACTGACGTATATCGAGTGGGAAAAATATTCGCTGGCGCGGCCTGCTTTGGAGAAGGCGCTGCAGTTGCATCCGGACTACGCGCGTGCGCTGTATTATCTGGCGCTGGTCGAACGTCGCGAGGGACATCCGGAGGCCGAAGTGGCCAACCTGGAAAGGGTCGTGGAGCAGTATCCGCAATCGCGCGATGCCCGCCGAGAACTGGGTATCGCCTACTACCAGCAGCATCGCGCGGATGACGCCATGGCCCAGTTTAAAGCGTTGCAGGCCATCGATCCCGACGATGTAGCGGCGCACTACAATCTCGCCATTTTGTATCGCCGCAAGGGGATGAAAGCGGAGGCGGCGGAACAGGCGGCGTTGTATGCCACCAAACGAATCGACCCTGCTGCTCCGACGTATTCACTCGATTTTCTGCGCAGGCATCCCGAGATTTCTACCGAGAGCGTGCCGTGGCATATGCATACGGATGTAAAACCGGTCGTCGCCGGCGGCAACGGGGAGAATTAGCTGAGGAGCATTTGTGTTCAATTCGGATCGCCGCAAGTTTCTTCGTTCGCTGAGCCGCACCGCCCTCGTGCTTCCATTCCCGGATATTCTGGCGCTGGCCGCTCGTGCTCAACAGCAGGATGTCCCGCAGGGTGAGCCTAAAAAAAAGATTGGCCCTATCGAGCGCACTTACGACGCCAAGCCCGCTCCGCCTCCTCCCGGACCGAAATCGCCGATTGAAGGCACGCCGCTGGGCGTGAGTTTCGTGGATGTGGTGAAGGGTTCGGGGCTCGATATCGAAACCATCTACGGCGGCGTGGGGAAGAACAAGTACCTGCTCGAAACCACCGGTTGCGGCTTGGCCTTCTACGACTACGACAACGATGGCTGGTTGGACGTTTTTCTCGTGAATGGGTGGCGGCTGGAAGGCTTTGCCAAGGGGCAGGAGCCCCATTGTCATTTGTTCAAGAACAATCGGGATGGCACGTTCACCGATGTGACCAAGGGTTCGGGCCTGGAGGTGCGCACCGGCTGGGGACAAGCCTGCTGCGTCGGGGATTACGATAACGATGGCAACGACGATCTGTTCGTCACCTACTACGGGCAAAATGTACTCTACCGCAACAACGGCAATGGAAACTTTACCGACGTCACGGAACGCGCCGGGCTGCTCCAGCCGGGACCCAAGACGCGCTGGAATACGGGTTGCACGTGGGTTGACTACGATCGCGACGGACATCTCGACTTGTTTGTGGCGAACTACGTTGACTTTGACCTGAAGACCGCTCCTCTGCCCGAGGAAGGGCCTTGCACTTACAAAGGGATTCTCACGGCGTGTGGTCCTCCGGGGCTGGCAGGCGGAAAAAATATTCTGTATCACAACAACGGGGATGGAACGTTCAGCGACGTGAGTCAGAAATCGGGGATGTGGAACGCGGTTGGCACCTATGGTCTCAGCGTGGCCGCCTCCGATCTTGACAACGATGGCTGGCCGGACATTTACGTGGCCAATGATTCCGCGCCCGCTACGCTGTATCTGAATCAGAAGGACGGCACTTTCAAGGACGTGGCGATCGATGTCGGAGCGGCGCTGTCCGCGGAGGCCAAGCCGCAAGCGGGCATGGGCGTTTCGATCGGCGACTATAATCGCGACGGGAACCTCGACATCGTGAAGACCAATTTTGCCGGCGATACCGACTCTCTGTACACAAATATCGGCGACGGCGTGTTCGAAGATCGTACCTATCCGAGCGGGTTGGGCGTCAACACGCGGCTGCTGGGTTGGGGCGTCGGCTTCTTCGACATGGACAATGACGGTTGGCTCGACATTTTGATGTCCAACGGCCACGTCTATCCCGAGGTGGACAAATCCAAGGCCGACCTTAAGTACGCCGAACAAAAGTATCTCTACCGCAACTTACGCAACGGGCGGTTCGAGGAGGTCACCAAGCAAGGCGGGCCAGGAATTGTGGAGAGCGCTCCGGCGCGGGGTTGCGCCTTCGGCGATTACGATAACGACGGCGACCTCGATATCGCGGTGAACTGCGTGAACACCATTCCGCAGTTGCTGCGTTGCGATTCAACGCTCAATCGGAACTGGATCAAGATCAAGCTGGTGGGGGTGAAATCCAATCGCACTGGCATCGGGAGCCGCGTGATCGTGACTGCCAAGACGGTTCCGAGCGCGGAGAAGCCGCTGGCTCAGATGGACGAACTGCGCAGCGGCGGCAGCTACTTTTCGCAGAATGATATGCGCATGCACTTTGGCCTGGAGCAGGCGACGAAAGTGGACATGGTGGAGATTCGCTGGTTGAGTGGGCAGGTTGATCAGGTGAAGGATTTGGAAGTAAACCGGCTCTACGTCATTCAGGAAGGCGGCAAGATACTCAAGGCGGAAGCGTTGAAGCCCGCGACAAAATCGTAGCACGCTCCGGACGACTGGAAATTCCAAATCGAAAGTGATGCGAATCTCTCAAACACTGCTGCTTAGCCTAGCGATCGCTATGCCCACCGTGTGTCATGCGCAGGCGAAGTGTCCCTGGATCAATGAAGCGACGGCGCGCGGCGTTCTTGGCGGCGATGTGACGCTAACTGCGAGGGTCAACGATCGGGGCGAGGGAATCTGCGAATATTCCAGGCAGCAAGGCGCTGCGGTTCGCCAACTGCGCGTTGCGGTCAACCTCATGACCGACATCCCCAAGCAATTTCCTGCGTATCTCGCGCAATGCCCGCCGAAGAGCGAGCCCGTTCGGGCCATTGGCAATGAGGCCGTGACGTGTAGCACTGAGGGCAAGGGGCACACATCTGCCGAAGTGGTGGTGGGGCGCGTGCGGGAACAGGCTTTCGTCGTGAGCTTGAGTTCCAGTTTGCAGGACGATCCGTCGATGACTCAGGAAATGCGACGGCAGAAAGTTAATCTCGTCGCGGAACAGGTGGCGGGGATTCTTTTCTAGGGCGATTTTCGGGCCGAGGACGGCGTCGCGGCTCTCACCGACAGGATTCAAATGGAAGAACTTCACTGCCTAGATTTTACGGCCGGGCAAGCTGGGGCACAGCGGTGCTGTGCCCCTACAAGATGGTGGTGGATCGCAAGGTGACAGTCGAAGTTATTTAGGCCGGCTCGGGGATGGGTTCGATTCGGCCCAGCAGGAAAATATAGCCCGCAATCCCAATCAACAAAAATGCCGCAGCCGCGCCAAACGCCCACGAAAACGAATGCGTGGCGTGCAGGATGTATCCGGTCGCAATCGGCGCGGCGATTCCCGCAAGCTGGTTGGCCAAATTCATGATGCCCCCGAGCGTGCCGACACTTTCGCGCGGCGCGATCAGCGATGGGATCGACCATCCGACCGGTGATGCCGCGGACAAGCCTCCCAGCGAAACGCTGATCCAGAAAACCGCAGCCCAGGGCGTGAGGGATTGTGTCGCGCCGAAGATCCCGAGGCCGAGGCTTGTACCCCCAATCAAAACCACTTGCCGGACGCGAACGGGATTCCAGCCGCGCTTGATTAACGCATCCACGAGCAAACCGCCGATGGACAGATCTACGACGCCGGCAAACAGCCAGGGCACGCTGCTGTACAGCACGGAATGAAATAGATCGATGTGCAGCGCGGTGGAAAGATAAGAAGGCAGCCAGGCCAGCAGCAAATAGAAAGTATAGTTATAGGAGGCGAAACCCAGAGCGAGTCCCCAAACCTTGGGCTGCTTCAGCAAATACAAAAGTGGCGCGCCCTTGGCGGCTCGGACCTGATCTTCGGGTTGGGCTCCGCCTTTGGCGATGAACTCGCGCTCGGCGGCCGTCAGTTTCGGGTCTTCACTCGGGTTCCGGTAGAACGCGTAGAACAGTGCGAAATAGAGCAGGCTGACCAGGCCGGTCGCCGCGAAACTCCACCGCCAGCCGAAATGCAGCATGAAAATTCCGATGATGGGAACGCCGACACCGGGAGCAAGTTTTGCGGCCGAATCGAACATGGCCGTCGCGAAACTACGCTCCTGTTGCGGGAACCAGTAGCCGACCGCCTTGGCGTTCGCGGGGAATGTCGGTGCTTCGCCGATACCCAGCAAGAATCGCGCGGCAAATAGCGCCTGGATTCGTGTCGCAGCGGCCGCGGCGAAAGAAGCGATGCTCCAGATTATCGTGCTGATTCGGCCAACCCGCCGCACGCCGAAGCGGTCCAGCAAAAGCCCGCAGGGAAGCTGCAGCGCCGCATAGGGCCAGTTATAGAAACTGGAGAGGTAGCCGAAGGTTACCGCGGATATTCCGAAGGCGTCGGTGAGGGCTTGTTGCGAGACGGAAAGGTTTACGCGGTCGAAGTAATTAACGAGGACGCCGAAGCCCAGGAGTAGCGCGATGCCCCAGCGCCGGCTCGGCACGCCGGATGCGGATGTGGAGACTTCTTGTGTCGAGGTCGCCAAGAGTTTGGTGGACCAGCCTGCGCCATCTACGGCAATCGATCAACAGGAAACTGAGGACTCAACGGAAAATTCGTACTTCACGCCACCCGCTGACCTGGCAACGGTACCTGCGGTTGAGATTCTTCGGGCATCCTTATCGGATGCCCTCAGAATGACAGTTTGGCAGTCAAAGTCTTATGGAACGATTCTTGCTGCCCAGCCGCCGCCGGGGGCCAGTTTGACCTTTAGCTTCATCGTTTTGTTCACCTGCGTCTTCGTCATCTTGTAGTCGCTGGCCTGACGGTCGGCATTCACGCCGTCCTCGAACGATTCCATCTGGAAATTGCCCTCGGGCAAGAACGAGAAATCGATCTCCAGATCCCGCGGCGTCCAATCGGTCATGGCCCCGACGTACCAATCGCGGCCGCTCCGACGCGCCACCGCGACGTATTCAGAAATTTTCCCGGTTAACACTTTGGTGTCGTCCCATACCGAGGGCACGGGACCCAGAAAGTCCATCATCTCGGGTTCGCGCAGATAATTCGACGGGCTGTCGGACAGCATCTGCAGCGGGCTCTCGTAGATCACATAGAGCGCCAGCTGCTGACAGCGAGTGCCGAGACTCATCGGCCGGTTAAAGATTGGGGCAAAATCGATCTTTTGGGCGTTGAGCATCGCGCCGGGCGTGTAATCCATCGGGCCAAGAAACATTCGCGTGAAGGGCAGCGTGGCGCTGTGTTTCGGATCGGTCTCCGCGCTCCACTTGTCCCATTCCATGCCGCGCACGCCTTCGGTGCTGATCAGGTTCGGCCACGTGCGAGTCATGGTCGCGGGTTTCTGGTCGCCATGAAAATCCACGAGCATCTTGCGCTTGGCCGTTTCGCGGCTCACCTTGTAGTAGTAGTTGATTAAGAGCTGGTCGCTGCGCTGCATAAAATCGACCTTGATTCCTTTGACTCCCCACTTGGCATATTGATCCAGCGCGGGCTCGAGCTGGTCGTCCAGCGTTTTCCACGCCAGCCACAAAATGATGCCGACGTTCTTTTGCTTCGCGTA
>Ga0187855_10003512_pt1 | contig 11484 bp, 12 predicted proteins | sample June2016WEW_8_10_2_FD_132969 | JGI IMG/M metagenome (GOLD analysis project Ga0187855, IMG submission 132969) | Peatland microbial communities from SPRUCE experiment site at the Marcell Experimental Forest, Minnesota, USA - June2016WEW_8_10 | ecosystem: Environmental > Terrestrial > Soil >...
GATGAGGCCGCGGCCACCATCGTGCGTGGTTTCGTCGAGCCGATCGCGCGTGAGCTGCCGATGGAGTACGCGCTGGAGCTGAACCGGCTGATCGTGCTGCAGATGGAGGGGGCGGTCGGCTGAATTCGGTCCTCCATGGCCCCCTCGAGTCCGGCACCCCCTGGTCAGGCCGGCCAGGCGTGCCGTCGAGCGGTCAGGGTCACGGGCTGGCCAGGTTAGGCGGGCAGGTGGAAAGGCACCTCCGTGACCGCGATGCCGCGGTGGCGCTCCAGGGCACGGCGCAGGTGATCACCGAGGCGGCTGTGCAGCGGCCGCTGCCATGGCCGCCGCACCTTGATGACCGGCAGCACCACCGTCAGCATCAGGTCCGGCCGCTGAGCGTGCAGGGCCTCGATGTAGTTCACGATCGGCCCGGCCACCGCCCGGTACGGCGAGACCACCACCTCCAGCGGGACGTGGGCGCCCCACTGATCCCAGGCTTGCAGGAACCGCTGCGCATCAGATTCCTCGGTGCTGACGTGCAGGGCCAGAACCGGCGCCCGCAGCGATGCCGCATACTCCAGCGCCTGGAGGCTCGGCAGGTCGAGATGCAGGACCAGCGCGATGAGCAGGTGCCTGGTCACAGCCGGGGCTGCCGCGCCGTACGCCGCCGGCTGCGGCCGCGCGGTGCTGGTCGCCGGCTGCAGGCCGGGTGGGCCTTGCCGGCCGGGCGGGGCCAGGTTGCCGACGTCAGGACCGATCGTGGCGGCGTCCGGGATGGTAGCCCGTTCGACGGCTGTGTAGTGCGCCTTGACCCGCAGCAGGCAGGCAACGGCCAGCGGGATGCCGACCACCACGACCCAGGCGCCTGCCGCGAACTTGGTCACGGCGGCCGTCAGCAGGACAGCGCCCGAGGCCACCGCGCCGGTTCCGTTCACCACGAGGCTGCGGCGCCAGTGCCGGTCCCGGCGGCGCCACCAGTGCACCACCATCCCGGCCTGCGAGAGGGTGAAGGCCAGGAAGACGCCCGCCACTGCACGTCACGGAAGACGGGCACGGCGTTGGATACGGCCTCGATCCCGGTCATCGAGGTCGCGCCGGAGGCGAACGCGCGCAGGATGAGCAGCGGCCCGAGCACGGCCGTCGCGCTGATGTGCGGGGGCGGCACGGTGGCGAATCCGCGCCCGGCGGCCTGAACCAGCCCGCCGATGACCAGGATGCCCATGGCCAGCAGGAACAGGTAGGTGGGCGCCGCGAAGAGCTGCCCGGCCTGGCGGACGCCGCGCAGGTTGCCGGTTGCCGCGCTGCGTACCCGCCGAGCAGCCGGCCAGCCCCACCCTGTGAACGCGCAGGCCCTCTGGCGCCTGACCCCCGACCACGAAACCTACCAGCAGCCCGACGTCTTGCCTTCCCGAAAAACTACGATGGCTGCAGAGCGCAAGGCGAAGGAGTAGTGGCATCTAGCAGCCCGCAAAGAGCAAAGGCGAAAATCCTGTGTAGTACGGCAGGGTGGCCGCGGTATCCGCGAAATCGCGAGGTTCAGCCTGGCTGATTTCTCTGGACCAGCGAAATCTGGGTGACCTCGGCCTCCCCGCGGCCCCGATTCACCCCACCATTTATGCGGCCTCCAAATGGGCCGCGGAGTGGATGGTCCCTGCGAGCTCTGGCGGTGACTGGGATGTTCCACGGGCTGTGATCCGTGGCTTCCGCGTGAACGAGAGGAAAGATGGTGACAATTACCCACCCGCTCCCCACCCGGCCGACGCCCTCGGTGTGGCGGCGGTCGGCGGCTTGCTCGGCGTCCTGGCCGGGGACTATGGGCAAGGCCGAGCCGATGTCGGCGGTCTGGCGGCCGGTCCTGCCGGACCGGCTCGGTCAGTGACGGCGCGGGCTCGTGGCCTTACCGGCTGCCTGGTCCGTGGCCTGCCCAGGTGCCCTGGGCCAGGTTGTGGCCGTGGCTGAGTGGTGGCCGTTGGGCCGGTCCTGGGCCGATGACTGGCGGCGGAGCTGGTCGGACATGCTGTCGGCGTCCTCGGCCATGTTCGCGTCGCTCGGCCTGCCTTCGCCGGCCACCCTGCCAGGTGACCCGTTCGCCGCGGTCGTGGGTGCGGCCCGCGCGTGGCTCGTCGGGAAGCCCAGGTCCTTCCGGATTTCCGGGCACGATCTGACCCTGACGCTGACCGATATCGCGGTGGAAGGCTCGGAGGTTGCCCGGGCCGTGGGCCAGTACGGCCAGGTCCGCATCTCCGCCAGGGACGTTGACTGGGACGGCTACCGGCTCGACCGGCTGGAGGTCCTGGCCAGGAACGTGCATCTGCGGCCGGGCCGCCAGCCCGCGCTGGTTGCCGCGCCGGTGCTGGTCGAAGCATTCGTTCCGGCCCCGGTCGCGTCCCGCTGGCTGGCTGCCGCGTCACCCCTGCTTAACCTGACCTTGCAGGACGGCGTTCCGCACCTTGGCCTGGCGCGCGCGCCGTGGGCACGGCTGGAAGTGGAGGCGGCCGCTGACGGGCGCTCCATCTTCATCCGGCCCCGTGCCCTCTACGTGCGCGGCCGACGCCGGTCACTGCGATTCCCGGCCTTCCCCCTAGTCCGGCCTGCGCTGCCCAGTGGTTTCCTGCTCACCGCGGCCGAGGCTACGGCGGGCGGCTTCGTGGTTGCTGGCACGCTGAGCGAGTGGCAGAGATCGTTGAGCCGTGCTGACATCGAGCGGCTGCGGACTGGGATCCGCGAAGGAAGGGATCACCTCGACCTCTGACCCCCATCCGGTGCTGACACCGCAGCCCACCACGCACGCCCTATCGAGCATGACCATGAGGGTCTGGTCGAGCTGGTCCCCCGGCGGGGCTTCGCGGTGGCCTCATTCAGCCGGCCGGGCGGCCGCCGCGTACCGTGCGGGCGGCGATCCTGCTGATGTGCGCGGGCGCGGCGGCGGAGCTGGCCGTCCTGATCACCGTCATCGTGACCGCTGGCAGCGTCCGGGCCGCCGTCGCCCGCAGGTATCCGGGCCTGCCCGCGGCCCACGCGGTGAACGTCAACCTGGTCACCGACTACATCGGCGCCTCGATCGGCATCGCCGTGTGGCTGGTGCTGATCTGGGCGCTCATCCGGGGCCGCGACCGGGCCAGGATCGCCCTCATGGCGGACTTCGGCGCGATGAGCCTGAGCATGATTATCGCGATAGGCCAGGATTCGGCCGCGTACGCTCCGGCCGACCTGATCGCCGGCGCCGTGGAATGGCTCATCGCCCTGGCCGCGACCGTCCTCCTGTTCACCGGGACGTCCAGCCGCTACTACCGCCCGGAACCCAGGCCAGTAATTCCATGGCGGGGGACCTTCGGGAGCATGTAGCAGACCCCTCGGACCAGCATCAACGTCCGCTCGATCCCGCGGTCCAGCCCTGGCGGGCCGCCACTGCGGCGACCAGGGCGGTCCGCATCGCCTCCACCGGGCCGGGATGCCCAGTCATCAGCTCCACCTGCGCAACCGCCTGGTACAGCAGCACGGACAGACCGCTGACCACCGGGCAGCCGGCGGCCAGGGCTGACCGGGCGAAGGGGGTCGGCCACGGTGCGTACACCACATCGAGCACCATGGTGTCTGGTTTCCAGCGGGTGGCGCTCAGCGGATCGGCTGCGCCGCCCGGCAGCGTGGAGATGACCAGGTCGGCGGCGGGCAGCGGTCCGGTGAACAGGCCGTCGGAGATCGTCGGCCGCATCCCGAGTCGCTCGGCGGTCTCGCACAGCTCGCCGGTACGGGCCAGGTTTCGGACCAGGACAACCGGCGACTGATGGCCCAGTTCGCGGACCGCAGCGAGGGCACTTTGCGCTGTGCCGCCCGCACCGAGAATGACCGCCTGCTCGGTCCGCGCCAGCCCGGCTTCCTGCAAAGCCGCAACCATGCCCGCGGCATCGGTGTTGTGCGCCTGCCTGCCTCCGGCCGGGCCGGCTGCGGGGAACACCAGGGTGTTTGCGGCCCCGACGGCCCGGGCCAGCGGCGATACCTCGTCGGCGACGGTCAGCGCCACCCGCTTGAGCGGCATCGTCAGCGACAGGCCGGCCCACTCGGGTCCCATGCCGTCGACCAGGCGCGCCAGGCCCGGCTCGTCGCACTCGATCTTGTCGTAGTGCCAGCCATGCAGGTCAAGCGCCTGGTAGGCCGCTTCGTGCAGCACGGGGGAGAGCGAGTGCTTGATCGGGGACCCGAGCACGGCCGCCCGCCGTACTCTCCGGTCTGCCGCGGTGGCGGCGACGTCCACGTTCGTTCACCTATCTCGCGGTGTGCCCGGGCGCGGTATGCCGGGCTCGCTGGTTGGCTGGGGCCCGGGCCGCGCATCGGCATGAGTCGGTAGCAGGTTAGTCCTCGTCCTCCGGGACGTCCGCGGTCTCGGCATGTACTTCGGGCGTCTTATCCGCGATCCTCGCGCCTAGATGGCCAGCCTCGCTGTAAAGCTGGGCCACTGATTCCCGGATCTCTTGGCGGGCAGCTCCCTCGTCCTCGCTGAGATTCTCAATGTTCCGCTGATAAAGAACGAATGTAGTGCCGGACGGGAGCTGCGTGCGTGTCCCGGCAGACCATTCTCCGCCCAACGGAAACAAGCTGCCGCTGGGCCCGCTGTCTGAAACGGCGGGCAAGTGCCATCGGCTGTCCGGGTCCACACCGTTCTCGACCCTGGACTTTTCCGGAAGCCACTCCACATCGATAAAGACACGGGATGAGCCGGCTACCTCCGAGTCGTGGATCCTGATCTCCTCATCAACCTTCGCCTCGAAGTCATCGCGCTCCATCCGGTACGGCACCACCCAGGTCCCGGACTCGGAATTCAGCTTCGCCGCAGTGGCGAAGTCGGACCGCCCTGCGCCACGGTTATCCGGATCGAGCCAGACCTTGACCTGGCCGCGTAGGGCCCACGCCGGGCCGAACCGATTGACCAATCTGAGGAGGTCGTCGAGGCACTTGGCTGAGTCGCTGAACCGGCCCCGTCGGTAGAGCGCGACCGCAAGGCGCCAGCGCGCCTGGGCCGACTTCGGGTCGGCCTCGGCTGCCGCCTCGGCGGCAATCCGGGCATCCTCGAAATACCCCAGCCACCAGAGCGCCTCCGAGGCGAGCACGAGCGCCGCGACCCGGATCGAAGTCGATGGCTCCTTCAGGTGGCGATGTGCGGTCCACAGGGCCCGGAGGGGATGCTCGCGGCAGCTACGCATGTGCTCTTGGAGTGTCTTCAGAGCACCCTTGTCCGATTCTGCGGCCCCATGGCGGTGTTCAGAGGGCACATAGTCGAGCCACCGTGCCACGGCGTCCGTAACTTCATCGTTCAGCTCGAACTCGGGCGCCATCGGATTTTCCACGTAGCCGGGCCCAGAATGATGGGAGGGATGGGGCCCTCGAATAACCGATGAGGTCGTATTATCACCGGGCATAGGCACATCATCGTTTCTTTGCCTCGGGGGCCCGCCGGAGAACGGCGAGATTTACGACCCACTCTAAAGCGCCAGCGCCGGCTGTGAACACATACGGCGCCGCAGGGCCGGCATCCGGCTCTGCGGAAGCCGAACCGCGATCCGTACCGAACCCGTCCTTATGCCGTGCGACCCCCGCCGCAAAGGCTCGCGGGGGATGGTTGAGCTTCGCGGGCTCCTGGTCTGCGGGCCGGTGAGGTCGCCGGTTGCAGGCTGACCCGGGTCAGGTGCCCGCGGCGAGGCTGGGCGGCGCCGGACAGGCCTTTTTCGCGGGCTCCCGTCGGCGTTGATGGTGCTCAGGTGAGCCATGGGGCTGGACTCGATCAAGTCCCGCAGTGCGGAGATTCCCGGTCAGCTACGCGACGGATCCGGAGCATGAGCGTGGCTGAGGGGGTCACCCGGCCGGAGATAGCGGCGGGCGCCGGAAACCCCCTGGCGGAAGGCGGCCAGCGCATCGGGGTAGTCGGCCAGCTGGTACGGATGTCCCCCTGGCTCGGGCGGGCCGCTATAGCTGGGGACGGTCAGCGGCACCAGCGGGACATCGAGGATGAGCTGGTAGCCGGCGTGCTGCCAGGGGGCCAGCACCGGCTGGGCAGACAAATCGGAAACTGGCTGATCCTCGGGCAGGAATACCTCGGCGTACTGCAGGCGGCCGCCGAGCAGCAGGCCGAGGTCGTTCACCCTGGCCGGGTTGCCGGCGTCCGCGCCCAGGCCGGCCAGCAGTGGACCGGGAGGGATAGCCTGGTCCGAGGCCACGTGCTGGACCGCCCAGTAGACACCGATGGCGTGGTGGGCGTGCAGCCAGGCGAGCATGCGGGCGATGAACGCCGGGTCGTCCTGGCCGCCGAAGCTGTGGAAGTCCAGGCCCCACTCGGGGATGGCGATGGGCTTGCCGGTGAGCTGGGACAGCCGCGCGAGCCAGTCGAGGCCCCCGGGCTGGTTGAGGATCTGCCGCCACTTCGCGTCGTGGTCCAGTTGGCCGGAAGCGGTGTGCGGGTAAGTGTCGTTGGGGCCGCCGTACCAGTCGTAGATGTCGGTGCCCACCAAATCCACGTAGGAGGCGCCGGGCCAGGCGTCGGTGGCCGCGGCGGCGCCGGGGAAGGTGGTCCACAGGAACCGGAAGTGCTGCCCCGGCACCGACCGCATGGCGTCCACGGCGTGCCGCCAGGCCAGGATGTAGCAGTCCGGCTCGGCGCGCGGGCATTTCCGCTCGCTCCAGTTGTACCAGTCGGCGGTCATCTCCCGGCCGAGGTCGATGATGGCGCCGGGGAAGCCGTCTTTCACGAGCAGCGCGCCGAGCGCGCGGAACCTGCCGTCCTCCGCGCCGGTGGCGGCAGCCGCCAGCGCGGCGCTGGGCTGCTCCCAGTAGCCGGGCGCGGTGTCCGGGGTCCCCTGCCGCAGCAGCGCGGCGGCGGGTGAAGATGATGGGCTGGCGTGCGGCCACTGGCCGAACACGAACAGGATGATCGCGGCCGCCGCGATCAGGGCCGCAGCCGCCAGGACTCCAAGCAGCGCCCGGGGCCGCCGCGAGAGCGGCGCGCGGCGCGCCACCTCACCGTCCTGCCGCGTCGCCGTGGTGCAGGTCCACCGTGCGGTAACGCAACATGGGGCTGCCGCAGACCGGAACGGGCGCGCCGCCGGGCAGGACGCCGAGGAGGAGGAGGTGCTCGCGGATCTGCCCGAGCGCTGTTCCGTAGGCGGGGCGGCTGGTCACGCCTACACGGTACGTCCGGCAGCACATTCCGCCACGTCCCGAACTGGCCAGCCGGACGGCCCGGGCGTGTACGCCGACCCCGCGGGTCACCCCTTTTGCCTAATCCGGCGACCCCGCTGGCCGCCACCCATTCCCGAGGACCCCTGAGCCCCGCCCGGCTACGTTTAGAACGACTGATCTTCCATCAAGCTGATCTGGACCGAAAGCGACTGTTGTTCTGATGGGTCTTAGCCAGGAGGCACGGAAGCAAGCTTGGTGGTACCGAGCTGTCCACCAGCGCATTGGAATTTGTCGCCGATGCCACCGGCTGGACAAGACGAGCAGATCGGGTTCTTTCCACGGCCTGGGCAAATACTATGGCTGCAGCAAGGAACGAGGCTATGGGGGAGTCAATCCGACTAGGAATTGCCCGACCCGGCTCAGTTGCGTGAGGTATCCACGACGCTGGTTTGAGCGCCTAGCGCCAACTCGGCGCCTCCCGTCGGCGTCGGCTGAGTCGGCTGAGTCGGCGTGCCGGAAACGACCTAGGCTGTTGCGGCTTCGCCGACGGCCGGTCATTTACTAGTGAGCTGCCTCGTACTCCTTCACGACCGAGGCGGGGATGCGGCCGCGGTCGTTGACCTGGATGCCCCGGTCTTTGGCCCAGGCGCGGATGCCAGCAGTCTGGTCGCGGCCGGCCACTGAACGCCCGGGCCGCCGACGGCTGCTGCTGGTCGCCGGGCTGGCCTTGCGAGCCCGGGCCACGAAGGGCTGCAGGCCGTCGCGGATCTGCTGGGCGTGCTTGCCGCACACGTCGACCTCGTAGGTGGTGTCAGCGAGGCTGAAGTGCAGCGTCTCCTCCGCTTCCGCGTTGCCGTCGTCCAGATCGCAGAGCAGCGTTATTTGAACCTTTTGCGCCATGTCATCTCCTGAGTGCGGGCGTCCTACCGGGAGGATCGCTCATGGTATTCGCCGTGCTGAGTAACCATATTAATAATTCTGCATTAAATCATACTGGGAGTCATCCCGCGACTGTTTAGGAGCTGCTGCCGGCGCGGCACAGTTGCGCGGTTAGCGGAATGAGCTTTCGGTGTGTGCACGCTACCAGCAAAGGATGCAGCAGGTGGCACCAGGGCCATCCACTGCCGGAGAGCAGCCAGTCACAGGTCGCCATATCTTATGGATTAATCATGAACAACGTCGGCGGGGAGGTGATCGCTGGCCAAGGGATCTGACCGTGAATCGCAGGGTGCCACCCCCGCGTGCTCCACCATCGCGCGGGGCGGTCGTGAAGCGGGTGGTCGTGAACCGGGTGGTCGTAAAGCGGGTGGTCGTAAAGCGGGTGGTCGTAAAGCGGGTGGTCGTAAAGCGGGCGGTCGTAAAGCGGGCGGTCGTGAACCGGGACGGGTTGCCGGTCTCAGCCAGGACCTCGACGGCGATTCGCCGGCAGATCCAGCGGACTCCGCAGGCATCCGGCCCGCCGCCGGCCGCCGCGATGAAGGCGTCCTGGCCTCAGGCGTCACCCAATGGTCCCCGCCAGATTGACAGGTTCCGGCATGAGACGGCTTGGTGCCTCTCCCCGCGGCGCGGCTGGAGGCGGCTCGGAGCCTCTCTCTGCGGCGCGGCGAGAGGCGCGGCCTGGAGCCTCCGCTCCGCGGCTCTGAAGGGCCACAAGACTTTCATCTTCCGGGGCACCGCATCAGGGGCTCGTTCTTACCTTAGGTCCTTCTTGCGTTCTGGGCACGCCTTGGCGCGAAAAATCTTTCCGGGTGCTTTACAAATTGCTTAGTCACGGCCAGCCCTGAAAGGATAATTTACCCTCAGTGGATGGGGGCATTTTCTGGGTTCGGGGCCGGGGATTTACCGTAGCTGAGTCCGTTTCCAACCGGTTGCCGCAAATTTTCTAGCCGGTCGCCGGAAAAATTCCGATTATCTCCCGGAGTGAGGCAAGGCCAAGAGCATGATTTAAGCAGCAAGTGGGGGAAAGTGGAACTTACAGTGCTGGCCCGCGGCTATGCCACCTTTCTGGCAACACGCAGACGGGACTGAAATGGTTCATCCGTGGGGGACCCGGGTCGGCGGGCGGCCGCGGCAGGCCAGGGTACTGGCCAGTGGTGTTCACGGGCGCGACGGGACGGCCCTACGTGAGAGGGTGAACATTATGCGTCCTGACATCAGACCTGGCGGCGTTTTCCCTGATTATTCTCTACCGGACCACACCGGTACGGTGCGTACGCTGAGCGAGCTTCAGGGCGGTGATCCGCTGATCCTGACGCTGGCGCGGGGGAATTACTGCCCGAAGGAGCACCAGCAGCATCTGGAGCTGGCGGCGAACTATCCGAAGATCGCGGTGGCTTATACCCAGCTGGCCACTATCGCCACCGATGACCATCACAGCCTGCAGGAGTTCCGCGCGTCGGTGGGCGCCCAGTGGACGTTCCTGTCTGATCCCGGCCGGACCGTCCAGCAGGACCTGGACATCGCCGAGTACACCGATCCCGAGCACAACCCGATGATCCCGCACACGCTGGTGCTCAAGCCGGGGCTGGTCATTCACAGTGTCTATAACGGCTACTGGTTCTGGGGCCGCCCGTCGTTCTACGACCTGTGGCATGACCTGCGTGCCGTCAGCAGCCAGATCCGCCCGGACTGGGATCTGAGCACCCCGGGGCTCCGCGAGGCCTGGGACAAGGGCGACTACTCGAAGTTTCACGGCTGGGACCGGCGGCCCGCCGGGTCGGCGCCGACATCGTATGAATGACCCGGCCACGGTTGCTGCTGCACTTGGTGGCCTAGGTGATTCGTCAGGCCCGGGGCCAGGCAAGCCGCGTCCCGGAAAAGAATCACGGAAGGGGCGATGGCTGTGAGTGCGCCGGTATGCGAGATGCTCGGGATTGAGCAACCGATCGTCCAGGCCCCCATGGCCGCGGTTCCCGGCCTGGCCGCGGCGGTCTCGGAGGCCGGCGCGCTCGGCATGGTGACGCTGACCTGGTCCGATGATGCCGGGGCCGTCGTCCGGGAGACGGCGGCGCTGACCGCGCGGCCGTTCGGCGGCAACTTCGTTCTCACCGAAGATCACCACCGTCGCCTTGATCAGGCCCTCGAGGCCGGGTTGCGGATCGTCTCGTTCATGTGGGGGGATCCCAGCGGCTACATCAAACCGGTGCACGACGCCGGGGGAATCGTCCTGCACACAGTCGGCAGCGCCGAGGAAGCACGGCGGGCGGTCGCGTCCGGCGTGGACGTGATCGTCGCGCAAGGCTGGGAGGCCGGCGGGCACGTCTGGGGCAGGGTCGCGACACTGCCACTGGTGCCCGCCGTGGTGGATGCGGTGGCGCCGGTTCCGGTGATCGCGGCGGGCGGGATCGGCGACGCTCGCGGCGTCGCCGCGGTGCTCGCCCTGGGCGCCCAGGCCGCGTGGCTCGGCACGCGGTTCCTGCTGGCCGAGGAGATGCCTCTCCACGAGGACTACCGGCGCCGGCTGATAGCCGCGGCCGAGACCGATCCGCAGTGGTACCCCAACCTGTACGACGTCGGGTGGCCCGATGCTCCCCACCGCGCGCTCCGCAACTCAACGGCCAAGGCGTGGGAGGCCGCGGGCCGCCCTCCGGACGGCCAGCGGCCAGGAGCGGGCGACGTGATCGCGCACTTCGCCTCCGGCGAAGCAATCGTTCGTTACGAACCAGCGCCGCCGATGACCGGCACCAGCGGTCAGATCGAAGCGCTCTCAATGTGGGCCGGACAGGGCGTCGCACTCGCGAAAGAGCGACAGTCAGCCGCGGACATCGTCACCGAGCTCACGTCCCGCCTGTAACCCGGGGCTGGGCCGCGGCCGGCGCGGGCGGACGGGAGTGTGACCGCGCGCAGGGTCGCCCGCATGTCGATCTCGGTCAGCACGCCGAAGCCCTGGGCCTTGAGCGCGTCGCGCACGCGGGCCGTTCCCTCAGCGAACGGCGCCTCGATGGGGATGCTGATGCAGTAACCCATGTCTCCTCCTGCGTCTGCTGTGTCAGGCCAGGGTGAGGAACATCTTCTCCATCTGTTCCTCGGTCATTGGGGAGTCGGTGTCCTCGGACAGGCACTGGCGCATGCCGCTGGCCACGATCTTGAAGCCGGCCCGGTCGAGGGCGCGTGATACCGCGGCGAGCTGGGTGACCACCTCGGTGCAGTCCCGGCCGGACTCCACCATGGCGATGACCCCGGCCAGCTGGCCGTGGGCGCGGCGGAGCCGGTTGAGCACCTGGCCTGCGGCATCCTCATCGATCTTCATCAACCGTCTCCCTTGCTGTTCACTCACCTCAATATACCCGGCGGGGTATATGTCCTGCGGCACGTCACAACAGGCCACCGGCTCAC
>Ga0187855_10003514_pt1 | contig 11481 bp, 11 predicted proteins | sample June2016WEW_8_10_2_FD_132969 | JGI IMG/M metagenome (GOLD analysis project Ga0187855, IMG submission 132969) | Peatland microbial communities from SPRUCE experiment site at the Marcell Experimental Forest, Minnesota, USA - June2016WEW_8_10 | ecosystem: Environmental > Terrestrial > Soil >...
ACTTCGCCATGGGTCTGCTGGCGATGCTATACACCGCGGCCACTCTGATCACGGCGTGGCAAGTGCACCGGACGATTGTTTCCTCGCTCGAGCTACGGTTTGAAAATCGGGATCTTCTGGCAAATCTGCGAAGCTCGAACGAACACGGCGAGGTACTGAACGACAAGCTCAAGGCCGAGGCAGCCGAGCGCAAACAGGCTTCCGAGGCTGTGGAAAAGAGCGAGAGACGCCTGGAATTGGCGCTCTTTGGCGCGGACCTGGGTCTTTGGGATTGGAATATCCAGACAGGAGAAGTGTTTTGGGACCGGCAGTGGGCAGCCATGCTTGGATACGAGTTGGAAGAACTCAAGCCCGCGCTGCCAACTTGGGAGCAGTTGGTTCATACGGAAGACCGGCCGGAGATGAGGCGCGCGATTCAGGAGCATCTGGACGGGCACCGGCCGTTTTACGAGAGCGAACACCGCGTCCGCACCAAGAATGGCGAGTGGAAGTGGATTTTGTCGCGCGGCAAAGTTGTAACCCGGGATCCTGAGGGGCGGCCCATCCGCATCACAGGGACGCACCGGGACGTGACGGAACACAAGAGAACGGAAGACGCCCTACGGCAATCCCACGAGGTGCTGGAGAGCCGGGTTCAGGAGCGCACGGCGAAACTGCGGGACGCGGTAGCCTTATTGCGCGAGGAAGTTGCCGAGCGCAAGCGAGGTGAGCAGGAACGGGCGCGCATCGAAGCTCATCTGCAGAATGCCCAGAAGCTCGAAGCTATCGGAATTCTAACCAGGGGAATCGCGCACGACTTTAACAACATCCTGACTGCGATCATCGGCTTCACGCGCCTGGCCAAAGACGATCTGCCGCCGGGCTTGCCAGTCCAAGACCATCTCGAGCAGGTCGTCAAGGCCGGGGAGCGCGCCGCCGATCTGGTGCGGCGGCTGCTCGTTTTCAGCCGCAAAGGCGATGAATCCGCCAAGCCCGTCGAGATTGGCCCGGTGGTCGTGGAAACTTTACAATTGTTACGCGCGTCGATTCCGTCGAGCATCGATTTCCGGCAGGAGATCGATCCAAACTGCGGCTATGTCCTTGCCGATCCAACTCTGATACATCAAGTTGTAATGAATCTCTGCACCAATGCTTACCAGGCGATGCAGGGTTCCGTGGGTTGCCTGGAAGTGACTCTGTCTCCGATAGAAGTGGACCCGCGGCGTTCCGCGGCCCGCGTCGGCCTTCCTCGCGGACCATACGTGGAATTGACGGTAAGCGACACCGGTCCAGGCATCCCCCCGCAGATAGCTGACAGAATCTTCGAACCGTTCTTTACAACCAAGGATGTCGGCCAAGGCACCGGCTTGGGTCTCGCGGTTGTTCACGGTGTAGTCAGCCGGTGCGGAGGCGCGGCGACCTTTGAGAGCGTGCCGGGCAAAGGCACGTCGTTCTACATCTATCTGCCACGCGTACCTGCCGACCGGCCCCCAACGGCGGAGGCCCCCGGACTCTCGCCGCGCGGAGCGGAGCATGTTCTCTTCGTGGACGATGAGGAGGACATCGCTAAGCTGGGTTCGCGGATGCTCGAAGACCTGGGATACAGGGTCACAGCGAAAACCAGCAGCCTCGCCGCCCTGCAACTGTTCACCGCGGAGCCGCACGCATTCGATCTGGTTATTTCCGACTTCGCGATGCCTAAGATGACCGGAGGAGAACTTATAGGCGCTCTGCGAGAGATCCGGCCGGATATCCCCGCTATTCTGATCTCCGGTTTCCATGACGAATTGCTTTCACCGGAACAAGCCGTGCGCATGGAGCTTGTGGAACAAGTCAAGAAACCATTCTTGCGTTCGGACCTGGCGCTGGCGATCCGAAAGGCGCTCGACCGGCGCCAGGCTTCCCGGACGTAGTACCGCGGCGCGCGAAATCCGCGCGGCGCCCCCTCTAGCGCGTCTCGGGTTGGGCCGCGATACCATAGCCAGATGCCGCTTTCCCGCCGCGAATTGCTGCTGGCTGCGCCGCTGGCGCTGGCGGGCTGCGCGGCGCGGCGCAACACGATCTCCTCACCCGTCCCGGTCCCACTGGCGCGAGTCCGCGTGGCGCCGGAGCGGGTCATTCGGACCATCGTTGGTTTGCGTCCCTTCCGCCCCTCGGGCTTCGTGGTCCGCGCCGAGAAGCTGGATCAGAAGGTGGTGGTTCACAACTATGGCCACGGCGGCGCGGGAATCACGCTCTCCTGGGGCACGGCCCAACTTGCGGTCGCGGAGGCCGCGGGAATCGAGGCGCGCCAGGCGGCAGTGATCGGCTGTGGCGTGGCCGGACTCTCGACGGCGCGCCTGCTCCAGCAGCGCGGCTATGCGGTGACGATTTATGCCAAGGCGATGCCGCCCGATACCACGTCGAATGTTGCCGGCGGGTTGTGGAACCCGGTGACGGTCTACGACCATCCGCGGCTCACGCCGGAATTTCGGCGCCAGTTCGGCGAGGCCGGCAGGTTCGCGTTCCGCCGGTATCAATCGATGGTAGGCGAGACGTATGGAGTGCGCTGGCTGCCATTGTACGAACTGTCGCGCGATGCGGCGCACCAGCAACCGCCCCCCGAAAGTCCGAACAGCGAAATCGAGCCGCTTTTTCCGGACGCGAAGCAGCTTGCGCGGACGGAACACTGCTTTGATGTGCCCTACGCTTACCGTTGCTATTCGATGCTCATCGAGCCAGCCATTTACCTGAACGCGCTGCTGCGGGATTTCCTTATATCGCGGGGCGAAATCGTAGTCCGTGAATTCGGGGATACGCGCGACCTGATGTCGTTACGCGAACCGCTGCTGTTCAATTGCACCGGTTTGGGCGCCAGGACGCTCTTCCACGATGACGAATTGATCCCCATACGGGGACAACTCTCGTTCCTGTTGCCGCAGCCGGAAGTGCAGTACATGACCGTCGGTCCAGCCGATATCTACATGTTTCCGCGCCGCGATGGCATTCTGCTCGGCGGTAGTCACGAGCGCGGCGTGTGGGATCTGGAAGCCGACCCGGCCACCACGGAACGCGTACTGCGCGAAAACGCAGCAGTTTTCAATGCGATGCGGACTCCGAGCATGAAAACCTCCTGACAAGGATCAACAGACCTGTTTATAATAAACTGGAAACGAGGTCTGTTTTATGACGGCCAAACGAATGCGATACGTAGCACTTGCCCTGGGCCTGGCTTGGGCCTGCTGGTGGGTATTCTTCGAAACCGCGGAGGCGATCGGCGATCGCCAGTTCGGGCAGGCGATCCTCTTCTTTGTAGCGATGTTCGGCGTAGTGGCAATCGCCTGGAAATGGCCGGCGATTGGCGGAGCGCTCTTCCTGTTAGACGGCGCCGCTGCGATCGCCCTGTTCGCCCCCGCGTGGCTGCACCACTTTCATGCTGTGCAGGTCCTGATTCTCATAGCCATTATGCCCGCGCCTCCGCTGGCGGCCGGCATTCTGCTGCTCCTTTCGAGAGGACATCGACACCCGGCGGCAGCGTGAAAGCAAAGGTGCGTGAGATACGTGGAGATCCGCATCTACGTGAAGTGGGACGCCGTCGAGGCGTTCCGCGTATAATCGTATTCTCATGAAAGCTCGCGTTTATGTGTCGTTTAAGACCACGGTCCTCGATCCGCAAGGCCAGGCGGTTCGCGCGGCGCTGGCGGGATTGGGGCATGCGGCCATTTCCGACGTGCGCCAGGGGAAGTTCTTCGACATCACCCTCGCGGACGGGATGAGCCGGGAGCAAGCGCGAAAGGATATCGAGACCATTGCCCAAGATGTGCTGGCCAACCCGGTGATTGAAGAGTATCGCGTGGAGATTGTGGAGTAGGCCGTCACGCCGGGAAAGGCTGTGGGTAAGGTCCTCGTTCAGTACTGGCGAAAGAGGCTGAATGACCAAATACGAGATCATTCTCTATTGGAGCGACGAAGACGAGGCGTTTATCGCCGAAGTGCCCGAATTGGCCGGCTGCGCTGCCGATGGCGTCACACGGCAAGAAGCACTAGCCAACGCCGAAACCGTTATCGCCGATTGGTTGGAAACCGCTCGGGAGCTTGGACGGCCCATCCCTGAACCCAAGGGCCGGCTGGTGTTTGCCTGATAGGCCAATCCCCTTCAGCCGTACCGCAAATATTTCTCCCGTAGCTGCAGAGACGCCGCTACACCGTCGGTGACCTTCTGCCGACTTTCGCGCGGCGAAGATATATATCAACGGTACAGCAGATACTTCTCCCGCAGCTTCAGAAACGCCGCCACGCCGTCGGTGAGCTTTTGCTGAATCTCGCGCGGATCGTCGCCCGCCGCCAATTCCCGTATGACCTCCGCGCTGCCGATCAGCTTCTTGCCGGCTTCCAGGGCGATCTTACCCGGATACAGTTTCTGTAAAGCGGCCGCGACTTCCAGCCCAAGCCGCGCGGAATCGAATGCGTCCCGGTCGGTAATCACGAAGCGCACGCCTTCCACCGTCTTGCCTGCGAAGTTCGAGGACACCGGCTGAAACTGGGTGGCGTATACGCGCACGCCGGGAATCTGCCGCCGATCCAGATAGGCGGCCAACTCCGGTCCCCGGATGAAGTCCGCGCCGATCTGCTCGAAGGGCGCATCCGTGCCGCGGCCGACCGAGTAGTTCTGCGCATATTCGAGCAACGCCACGCCGGGATAAAGCAGCGCCGCGTTCAGGCTGCGCATGTTCGGCGACGGGTCGATCCACGGCAGATCGCTCGCGTCGAACCAGTCGCCACGCTGCCAGTCCTTCATGGCGATCACGGTGAGCTTGGCGCCGATGCGATTTTCACCATTGAACATCTCCGCCAGTTCACCCATGGTCATGCCGTGCCGTGGCGGCAGCGGAAAGTAGCCGACGAAGGAAAGCAAGTCGCGATCGAGCAGCGGTCCCTCCACGTGTACTCCCGTGATGGGGTTCGGCCGGTCCAAAACGTAATAGGCGATTCCTGCTTTGGCCGCGGCCTCCATGGCGTAGGCCATAGTGGTTTCGTACGTGTAGAAGCGCGCGCCGATATCCTGGATATCGAACACCAGCGCGTCGATGCCGCGCAGCATCTCGGGCGTGGGCCGCATCGTTTTTCCATAGAGGCTGAAGACGCGGATGCCGGTGGCCGGATCCTTGGAGTCGCCGAGGTTCTCACGGTCCTCCGCGCCGGCGAAACCGTGCTCCGGCGAGAACAGCGCCACGATGTTCACTCCCGCCGCCCGCATCAGGTCGATATTGCGCCGGCCCGCGCGATCCACGCCCGTATGATTGGTGATCAGGCCGATGCGCTGCTGCGCGAAGGGCTTGAAGTTCTCGGCGGCTAGCACCTCCAGCCCGGTCAGCGTGTGCGCGTTGCGTTCCACTTCACGCCGCAATCCCGCCCCGGCGAACGTCTCGTTGTAGCCGGTCAGGGCGACGCCGGGAGCATCCACCCCGAGCGCCGCCGCGGTGATGGTCGCCACCTTTCCCCGCAGGGCCGTGAGGGCCGGCCTGCGGAATGGATGCACGCTGTTCGCCAGCAGGATCACGTAAGTATCGGTCACGGGATCGATCCAGATCGAGGTACCCGTGAATCCGGTGTGGCCGTAGGATCCGATGGGGAACAAATCGCCGCGATTGCCAGAAAACTGCGAATCGATGTCCCAACCGAGGCCGCGCAGGATCGGCTGGTCCGGCGGGCTTTGAGGCGTGGTGAACTTCTCCACGGTGAGCGGGCTGAAAAGGCGCGTGCTGTCGAGTTGTCCCTTGCCGAGCAGCATCTCGCAGAAACGCGCCAGGTCGTCGGCGGTGGAGAACACGCCCGCGTGGCCGGCCACGCCGCCCATATACCGCGAAGTTTCGTCGTGCACCACGCCCCGCAAAGGCGGTCCGTTCGGGCCGGTGCGCTCGGTGGGCGCGATGCGCGGCGCGAGCGAGGCAGGCGGCTGGAACATCGTCTCCTTCATTCCCAGCGGCAGAAAGATCTGCTGCCGTGCGTAGTCGGAGAGCGTCTGCCCGCTGAGCCGGTGCACCAGCTCGCCCAGCAGGATGAAGTTGATGTCGCTATAGACGAAATGCGTGCCGGGCTGCGCGGTGGGCTTTTCGATCATCGCCATGCGGATGCCGGTCTGATATCCGCTCCATGGGGGATTCAGTTGCAAGTCCGGAGGCTCGCCCGAAAAATGGGTGAACAGGTTGCGGATGGTGATGTCGCTCTTGCCGCCCTGGAATTCGGGCATATATTGCGTGACGCGGTCGTTCAGCCGGAACTTGCCCTCCTCAAACAACTTCATTAGCGAAGATGAAGTGGCCACTACTTTGGTTAACGAGGCCAGATCGAAGATAGTGTCCACGGTCATCGGCTCGGCGGTGGGGATCAGGGCCCGCTTGCCATAGGCCTTGCGGTGGACGATCTGGCCCTTGTGCCCCACCAGCAGCACGGCGCCGGGGATACGCCCGTCTTCGATCGCCTGCTCGACAACTTGGTCGAGCATCGGGGAACCGGGGAAGGTTTGCGCATAGGCGGCGGCCGCCAGTACAACGCCAAGCAGGAGCTTCATACCGCCATGATAGCCTCCCGTGGGGCGGACGCCACCATCCGCGGCCGGTCCCCTGACCGGCCTCAATAGCGTTCGCCGGAAAGGAGCGCGTCCAGGGGGACCCGCGCGGACGAGGCGTCCGCCCCACAATCCAACACCTCACGAGTTTCTTGCTAGACTGAGGCTCAGATGCTCAAGCATTTCATTCTGTGGGACTATCCGCGCGCTAGCTGGCAGTACGACGTGATGGTCGGCATTATCTTGATCTTCGTACTGCTGACTCCTCGCTGGTGGTTTCGCGACCAGCCACGCACTCCGCGGGTCAGCTCCATCGCAGTCCTGCCCGGCGAGCACGGCAGCAGCGTCTATTGGGTGGAACCGGAACTGGTTTCCAACCTGTCGAAGGAGCCGGGCGCCGGAGGTGTCCCGCAGAAACTATCCGAATTGCTCAAGAAGTTCACGCACCAGAAACAACTGACCGTGACCCGTGTTGAACCCATAGCGGACTCCGACGGCGAGACCAAGGGGTACATGGTCTTTGCCAAACCCTGAGCAGCCGCCCGCATGCATCTTCGCGCCATCGCCATATCCGGAATCGCCCTGACTCTGGCCGCCTGGTCCAAACCGGCCAACGACCTGGAGGCGGTGCTGGCCCGCATCGACAAGGCCGGCGCCGCCTTCAAGGGCATGTCCGCCCAAGCGCGCCGGCTGTCGCATACCGACGTCATCAATGAAGACAATGTGGATTCCGGCACCATGCTGCTCAAACGTTCCCGGGCTCGGGACATGCGCATGCTCGTCAATCTCACGCAGCCCGACCCAAAGACCGTCGCACTGCAGGGTAGGAAGCTGGAAGTCTACTACCCGAAGATGAAGACCGTGCAGGAGTACGATGTTGGCAAGAGCCGGGAGTTGCTGGATCAGTTCTTCCTGCTGGGCTTCGGCACTTCGCGCGCGGATCTCCTGAGCGCGTACACCATCCGGCTCGTGGGCCAGGATACGGTCGACGGCCAAAAAACCGAACGCCTGGAACTAATCCCGAAATCAAAAGAGGTTAGGCAGCATCTAAACAGACTTGAGCTTTGGATTTCCGAGGGTGGCTACCCCATTCAGCAGAAATTTTACCTTCCGGGAGGGGACTACATGCTGGTTACGTATTCGGATATGAAGATAAACCCGGACTTGCCGGAAGCGGCCCTGAAATTGCAACTCCCGAAGAATGTCAAGCGGGAATACCCGCAAAAGTGAGTCCGACCAGGCGAAGACCAGGCGCATGGAATCGACTTCAAACAGAAACCGGCTGCTGTATCTGGACTGGCTGCGCGGCGTGGCGGGAATCATCATGCTGCAAGGCCACGTATTCCAGTCTTTCTTGAAGCCGGAGCTGCGCGGCGGCGCGAGCTACATGCTCTCCCAGTTCTTTGGGGGCATGCCGCCAGCCATATTCCTGTTTTTGACCGGTATCACGCTGGCGTTTCTGATGCACAGCCTGGAGCGAAAAGGACTGTCGCCCCGCAGCCGGATCACCGGCACGCTCCGCCGCGCCGGGTACCTATTCGGGATTGCCTTCGTGTTCCGGCTGCAACTCTGGCTCTTCAGTTGGCCCAGCCCGTGGACCAACCTGTTCAAGGTCGACATTTTGAATTGTATGGGCGTGGGCATCGCGCTGCTGTCGGTAATGGCGCTATTCACCACCGCCCAGAGGGCGCGGATTTGCGCGGCATTGGGACTGCTGATCGCCGGTGTCTCGCCGCTGTTCTCGCAGATTAACTGGTCGGGCGTGCCGTGGATCGTGAAGGCCTATCTCGCTCCGGATTACAACTATTTCAGCTTGTTCCCGTGGGCCGCCTACCTGGCCTTCGGCATGAGCGCGGGCAGCCTGCTCCGCCTCTTGAAACCGGAGCAGCTCGATCGCGCGATGCAGTGGAGCGCGTTGCTGGGCATCGCCATGGTGGTGACCGCGCGCTACTTCGCCAATCTCCCCTTTTCCATTTATCCGAAGTCCGAGTTCTGGCTGGATAGCCCGGCACAGGTGCTGATTAAACAGGGCGTCACGCTGGCGATGCTGGCGCTAGCTTATCTTTGGACGCAATACGCCGCGGCCCCCGGTTGGAGCTGGGTACGGCAGTTCGGCACGGCTTCGCTGTTGGTTTACTGGGTGCACATCGAGCTGGTGTACGGGCGCTGGCTGCCATTCTGCAAGAACAACCTGGATGTGGGCCAAACTGTGCTGGCGTCTTTTGTGGTGATCGCGCTGATGCTTCTGCTGGCTGTAGGCAAGACTTATCGAAAAGATGTGGCGGCCTATCTCTCGGCGTGGCGCTGGTCGCAGTTCCCCAAGCCGGATCGCGTGCCTGCGGATTAGCCAGGCCGCAGACTCAGTGCTCTCCCAACAGGCTGAATAGCAGCACTGCCAGCACGATCGACGTAATCGCCACGTACGCTCGGTCGCGCTGCAGAAAAAACGCCACCACCGAAAAGGCTACGCGCGCTACCGGCGTCGCGATCAGCAGCACGAGTCCGAACTGGATCACTCTGCGGCAATGGAAACCCGGAATCCCGCCCACGATTCCCCGGACGTTGCGGAGGTAGGCGGGCTCGCCCAGGAAGACGTGATAGCTGGGAGCGGTGGTTCCGTATTGAATGAGATACCAGACGCCGCCGGCAGCCACCACAGCCGCCGACAGCATCACGCCGCCGCGCAGCAGCGTGCCGATAATCTCATCTACTTCCTGATCGGTCATGCGCGCCCGTTGAGTGGCCATTTGCCGAACTCCCTTGGGGCGGATCGAAAACGGATCGCCGTGTCGCCCGCCAGCCCTAGCCCCCAGCCCCGGCGGCCCAAAGGCCATCATAGCCTTCCCGTCACGCCGCTGTAGATCATCTCGATGGCCAGCACGCCCACCACCAGGCCAAAAAGAAGCCGCAGCGCCTTGGTAGGGGCTCCTGCCAGCAGGCGCGCGCCCAGCATCGACCCGGCCAGCACACCCAGCATCACCGGCATGGTTAGTCCTGGATCGATGTATCCGCGGTTCAGATAGACGCCCGCGCTGGCGGCGGCCGTCACGCCGATCATGAAGTTGCTGGTGGTGGTGGACACTTTGAAGGGGATGCGCATGGCACGGTCCATGGCGATCACCTTGAGCGCGCCAGAGCCGATGCCCAGCAAACCCGAAAGCGCTCCGGCCACGAACATCAGGCCGAAGCCGGTTTTCACATGGCTGACCTTGTATGATTTCGGACCCTGCGGCGTGGGATAGCTGCCAGCCAAGCGCAGGCGCCCGGCGAGCGCATCGGGCGGTTCATCCGGCCGCGGCGCGCCGTGGCTGAGCGTAGAGAGCCAGGCCGAGTAGAGCAGCACCACGCCGAACACCACGCCCAGTTGGGATGCGGGGATCTTCGCCGCGGCGAAGGCGCCGCACACCGCGCCCACGGTGGTGGCGATCTCCAGAAACATGCCGATGCGAATGTTCGAGAAGCCTTCCCGCACATACGCCGCCGCCGCTCCCGAAGAGGTGGCGATCACGGATACAAGCGTTGCTCCGATGGCGTAGTGCAGATCGACGCCCAACAGCAGCACCAGGACGGGGGTAAGCACAACGCCACCGCCCAATCCTGTCAGCGCGCCCAGAAAGCCCGCCGCTCCCGAGATGAGGCCCACCAGCGCCGTGAATTCCAGTACGTTCAAAACGCGCGCTCCCTCGGTAGCCGCGAAGCATCGGGCATAAGGCCGGGTTGACAGACGAAAGCGTCTGTCCCACCTCGACGCCAACCGGTATAACAGTCTGCCATTCATACCAAGATACACGCGATCCGCTCGTCTTTTCCCGTTCTCGCTGCGTCCTTGTGTTAGAGTTTGAAGTAGGAGATCGTTTGACGCCTGAAGCGGCTGCGTTACTTCTGCAGATCAACATCTGGGAAATGGTTGGCCGCGGCGGACCACTGACGATCGCCGTTCTGGCCATCCTTCTGATTTTTTCCGTTTTCTCCTGGGCCATCATCTTTGCGAAATGGAGCACCTTCCGCACCGCCCGGTCGGCCGATGCGCGCTTCCTGCGCGCCTTCCGTAAGGCCGCCGGCCTGGACGCCGTCATGGTGGCAAGCGAGCAGTTCAAGCCCGCGCCGCTGGTTTCGGTGTTCGAGTTCGGATACGAAGAAGTTCACCGCCAGGTCAAGGCACGCGGCACGGTCAGCAACAAGCTCGCGCTCGAGCGCTCGCTGCAGCTTGGCATCAGCGAGGAGCTCGCCAAGCTCGAGCGCAACATGAGCTGGCTGGCCACCGCGGCGTCGGTCAGTCCGTTCATCGGCCTTTTCGGAACTGTGCTCGGCATCATTCGTGCGTTTCAGGATCTCGGGATGCAGGGCAGCGCCAGCCTGCGCGCCGTGGCGCCCGGGATCGCGGAGGCGCTGATCGCCACCGCCGTCGGACTCGCCGCGGCCATCCCGGCCGCCATCTTCTACAATCACTTCAGCCATAACATTCGGGAGATCGGCGCCCGCATGGACGACTTCTCGCTCGAGTTCCTCAACATGGCCGAGAGGAGTTTCGGGGAGTAAAGCGTGGCGATCTCGATCAATAGCGGCGGTAACTCCCGGTCACGCCGGCGGGCTTATTCCGGCGCAATCTCCGAGATCAATGTCACTCCATTCGTGGACGTGATGCTGGTGCTGCTCATCATCTTCATGCTGACGGCCCACGTGATGGAGTTCGGCATCGAGGTGGACGTTCCCAAGGTGCGCACGGTAAAAGACAGCGCCAAGGAACTGCCGGTGGTCAACATCACCAAGGACGGGACTCTCTACTTGAACGAGACGGAGGTCAACATCAACGACCTACCGGCAGAAATCGCACGGCGCTTCGAGGGCGCCAAGGCCGTCTACCTGCGCGCGGACAAGGACACCGTCTGGGAGCCCATCGCTCAGGTCATGAGCGAACTGGGCGCCGCCAAACTGCAGGTCAACGCGGTGACGAA
>Ga0187855_10003515_pt1 | contig 11480 bp, 8 predicted proteins | sample June2016WEW_8_10_2_FD_132969 | JGI IMG/M metagenome (GOLD analysis project Ga0187855, IMG submission 132969) | Peatland microbial communities from SPRUCE experiment site at the Marcell Experimental Forest, Minnesota, USA - June2016WEW_8_10 | ecosystem: Environmental > Terrestrial > Soil >...
ATACGGCCAGGGCTTCGGCGGCCGTCTCGACGTGCTCCACGGGGCGATAGCGCTCCAGCGTGCGCCGCTCGAAAATAGGCGTCTTGGTGGCGGTTTTCAGTTCGGGGTCGTAGTTTTCAAGGGACAGAAGCAGCGGGTGGTCGGGGTCGCCGGCGAAAGCCTTGACGTTTTCGCGGGATGATATTGGACCGTACCTTGCGACAAACGAATCATAGAGAGCGCCCAAGGTTTTGCGCGCCTCGGTAATGCGTTCCTCTGGCGCATCCTCAAGCTGTGTCTGAAACACCAACCGCACAGCATCGCGCACAGCCATCATTCCCCGGACGCGTGCGGCGACTGAGGAGGTCAGGTTAGCAGGGTCTAAACGGTTGCCGTTCCTGACGACAATCACACCATCGCGGTCGTAAAATGCTCCTTCCTTGATGGCTCCCAGATCGCTGGTCTCCGCCGGTGCTATGTCTGCACGCACCCTGGCACCCGCCTGTCTGGCGGCATAGACAGCCGCAGGCAAGGACCCAATGGCCCTTCCGAGATTCGCTTGGGACAACTCGCCCACAAGCGCCGGCTCTCCGCCTCGATACATCCCGTGCTCAAGCCGCATTTGGCCCAGCATCATCTCCGGGTGCCGCGAGAAGTACTCATTGACGTGTATTGGCCCATCCGGGGTGTCGATGGGTGCAAGCTCGCGCCAGGCCTCGCCGCTCGCGGGTACGCCTGGGCCGTGTTTCTGCAGGAAGAGGATGTCGGTGGTGACTTCGGTACCGGCGTTGGCCTTGAAAGCGGTGTTGGGCAGACGTATGGCCCCGATCAGGTTCGCGCGTTCTCCCAAATATTGCCGGATGGTTGCATCCTGCTTGTCCATGGTGTACCGGCTGGTGATGAGCGCCACCACACCGCCCGCGCGTGCCTTATCGAGCGATTTGGCGAAAAAATAATCGTGGATCGCACGTGTAACGGCTGGGCTGCTGCGATAACTGGGATCGAACACCGGGTAATTGCCAAACGGAATGTTGCCGACGACGGCACCGAAAAAGTTGTCCGGCAGGGGCGTCTCTTCAAAGCCCTTGGCAAAGATGGTTGCATCGGGATAGAGCCGCTGTGCGATGCGCGCTGTTAGGCCGTCCAGTTCCACGCCGGTCCTGCGGGCACCTGGCGCCAGCGCCTCGGGCATTAGCCCGAAGAAATGCCCCACACCCATCGACGGCTCCAGAATCTCCGCGCCGGCCTCCACGCCGAGGCGTTCGAGCGCCTCCCACACACCAGAAATCACCAGAGGCGACGTGAAGTGGGCGTTGGGAGTAGAGGCCCGCGCGGAAGCGTATTCGTCCGCGGTGAGCAGTTGGCGCAGTTCGTCGGCAGTCTTTTCCCACTCCCGCGGCGGATGTGCCTCAAAGACGTTTGCCATCGCGCCCCACCCGCTGTAACGCGCGAGAATGGCTTTTTCTTCGCCGGTGGCGTCGCGGTCATTAGGCTCGATCTGTTTCAGTGTGCGGATAGCGGCGAGGTTGGCGAGAGCTTTTTCGCGAAGGCTCCCCTCACCGATCCTGTGCGCTGCGGTTATTCGGAAATCGCGCGGCGGTTTGGCTAGCGGCTCGTCGGCGTCCCCGCCAAGGATGACTGTGGGCGGGCCGGGGTCGCCGGTAGTGCCCACTCTCGCATCGCGATCTCCCAGGCTGCCTGGTAGTCCATTTTCTGGACCGACACCAGTTCGTACAGCAGGTCCCCGGTCGTCTCCTGGGCTTCGTAAATCGTCTGTTCCAATTGGTTCGTTGCTTGCAGTTCCTCGACCATTCGCGGCCGGTGCTTCTGCCAGTGTTCGAGGATCATCTGTCCGAGCCGGTTTCTCTGGTACATTTGCGGCCTCCCCTGTTGATTCTGTCCACGAGTCTACGCCTTGGCCTCCGAAAAGGTCAAGCTGCTGGGAATAATCGAAAGTCCGGCGCGCAGCCATGAGAGCAGTCACCGTTCAGTTTTCCATGGGTGCTCTACCCTGCACGCCTCGGTGGCGGTGAATTGTGACAAGCGCAGGATAAAAGTCGCTTATGGCGAAGACACAGGAGGGAGCGCGGCTTACCAGAAGGTGACGATGGTGTTACGCAATTATTACGGCTGCCCAAAACCGCCATTTTGGGGCTGAAACCACTTCAGCACCTTAGAAACCGACCCAACCTGGGGCAGTGCGCCGTGGCGAATATGAGAGAGTGGGGACGATCCTGAAGATTTGGCGGTTAACGCTCGCGCCAAATTCTTACCCGGAGGTCGGCCGGTCACCCGGCGGAGCGGCCAGGGGTACCCGAAGTCACCCAAGCCGACGAGGCCGGGGGCATCTCCCAGAATCGGAGTTCACGGGCCTTGCTGGTGGGCAGGGGGTTTCTCGCCAGAAATCGCGATTTTGCGCGGGATACGCCACCTCCCCTTTTTCCTGTGGCCGACTACACACTCGATGCAGGCGCGGCCGGTTGGCGCATGTTTCGCCCGCAGCAGCCCCCAAATACCCGTCAGTCCTCATGTGGGCCGTGATGAGCTATCTACCCCAGGAGCCCGTATGGGCGCAAAACCACGCCCCATGTGCCGTCGAGTGTGACGGCAATTCCGATGCTCGGCGTTATTTGGCACCCACGTAGCAGCCGGCCGCCTGCATCCTTCGATAACGATACCGCCGGTATTGAAAAAGCCACGCGAAAATTGCGAATAGCGAAGAAGAAACGCTGGCTTCTGAAAGCGAAACTGGTTGGTTAACTTGAGCCCGGCTCGCCGGGGCTTTTCTGCGCCTCAAATAGCCGGAGTTCCGAAGCCGAAACGATGCTACGCTGGGCTAAAAAAGGACAAAGGCCGCGGGCTTTCGCGGTTTCAATATGGCGTTCAATCAGCGGCAGCAGCAAATCCTCCGTACATGGCCAACAGTCCTAAACGCCGTGTTCCGAAGCGAGTGGAGGTGTGCTGCCTTGGGATATGCCTCAGGTGCACTGCTTCCCGCGCTCGTCAGGATTGGTGTTGATCTCTGCAAACGCGATGCGGAAGCGGTTGCTACACTCTGGACATTCATCAATGCGCACGTAGCGAGCATTTGGGCCATCCTGCTGCCGCCCGCCATTGTAGTCGGGATCGGGCTCGGCCGCATCGCGTGGCGAGCGATCCAATCGTGGAGATACGGCGTGGTGTCCGGCGCATTCTTCTGGTCGTTTGTTATAACGGCTTGGCTATTCCGTTCTGACGAGTCGGCTTCCCCGGGACGCACAGTTGCGGCACTACTTCTCATCGCTGTCATATTGGTGCTGAGTGTTGCATTCCGCCTTTGGGCGAGCGTGCATCGCGAGAGGACGATTCGGCCGACTGTGGTGAAACCCTCCCAGAAGAATGCCGGTCAGCCAATGCGAGATCCCGAATCTCCAATCGAATGTTGGAACGAAGACCGGCTGGGCCGAGCAGCCGTAGTCGAGATCCTTGCCCGCAAAATCCTGGACGCCAGAACGCCGGTAATCGCACTGCGCGGAGCTTTCGGCGATGGCAAGAGCTCGGTTCTGAATTTATTGCGGTTGCACCTCGCCGAAAGTGCGGTCGTCGTTTCGTTTAGCAGTTGGTTGCCCAATTCGGAACTGACGCTTGCAAATGACCTCTTTGCCGACATTGCGGCAGAGTGTAACCGCCACCTCCTCGTACCGGCGCTTCGGAAACACCTGCGCAAATTCGCTTCGCTGCTTGCTGGATCGGTATCCTACCTGAAACCCTTGCCGGATATTCTGCCGCCGTATACGCAGCGGCAGGAAATACGGGATCTTGGTGAGGCGCTTAGCCGAGTGCCGAAGAGGGTCGTTGTGCTGCTCGATGAAATCGATCGGATGCAGAAGCCGGAGCTGTTGACGCTTTTGAAGATCATCCGCGGCGCGGCTTCTCTGCCGAACCTGACGTTTGTCTGCGCTCTCAACCAGGGCCACGTCGAGAAGGTCGCCTTCGATGAACCGGGCGGAGACGCCCACGAATTCTTCGAGAAGTTCTTTCCTACCGTCATCGACTTGCCAAAGCCGAGCCCAGACGTCCTTCAGCAAATGCTCACGGATCAGCTCTCGATCACGTTTGAGAGGTGCTGGTTCAAGAATGAGACCGAACGCAACGAATTTGCCGCCGCGCTCAAGGATCTCTGGAAGAATGCTCTCATACACGTCTGTGGGAACATACGGAAAACATCGCTCTTGTTGAACGATATCGTCGCTTCGGCGCAGCTTACCGAAGGTGAAGTCAATCCACTGGATCTGTCTTCACTGGCCGCGGTGAAACGGTTTTTTCCGGGCGTTTACGAGGTCATTTGGACGAATGGCGCATTCTTTTCGAATTCGTACGGCTGGTGGAAATCGCTTTCGTCTTCGCGATCTGAACAAGAGGTTGCCGCCGAAGTGGAACGGATCGGGAGCGCCATAAAAGGAATACTAGAGAAAACGAAAGACGGCGAGGTCGCCAAGACCCTGCTCCGAGCAATGTTTCCAGTCCGGACAAGAGAACTCTTCGGAGAGCGCCGAGGTTTCGGAGTTCCAGATGAGGGATTAGATAAGGCCGAGGCAGGGAAACGGATCGCGCATCCGGATTTCTTTCCCATATATTTCCAATGTGACGTCCCTGCGACCTTGTTCAGCGCTCGGGAAATGGATGTCTTCCTCGACAGCGTGCAGGCGGCGACCTCAGATGTGGGGCGCCGCACGGCTCTCGATGCGAAGTTCGCATCGCTGGACGATGGCTCCGTCCGACGTTATGACTTCATACACAAGTTGTGCCTACGGATACCGGATCTTCCGATTGAGGTCGGCCGGTCTTTAGCATTGGCAATTTCAGCGAATACGGCGGGCCTCGGCGACGACTTCCTGGTGAGTGAGCGGAGACGCGCGCTGGGTGGCGTCTTCGCTGTGGCGCAGCGTTTGTCGGATTCAGACGCGGTTAATGGCTTCCTTGCTCAATGCGTCGAGGTTGCCAGTAGCGACCTATTTGCCGTAAGAGTGCTGAAGTTCAGCACGACGGAACGATCCAAGAACCAGGTGCTGCAGAACTTCCAGTTTGTTCGGGAGGATTGTATCCGTGCCGCATTTACGGAACGAATGGCCAGTCAGTACTGTGGATCCGCCCCATCCACTCCGACAAGATCGGACATCTATGCGTTCTCCGTTTGGGCGGAGATCAATGACTCAGAACGTAAGAAGGAGATTTCATTCTGGGAGCGGTTCATCGGGCAGAGCCGCGCGCGTCTGGCCGAAGCGTTCGATTTGATGGCGCCAGCCGGAGTAATTTGGACAAAAGACTCCACGGCGTTCATCGATCGCATGCTTCCTATTGATACTCTGCGGCGGATGTACTCCGCCATTCCAGAGATAGACGCGCTTAATCCCGAGCAGCAAAAGGCGTTGAATCGCCTTAAACGATTTCTCGATGGTCACTTGAGGGATGGGGAAGTCCTGGACGAGAGGCCCCTCATGGATCAGATAGAGTGAGTAGCGGCGGCCGATTTCGACGGATCACTCGTATCCGCCGGTAGCCGCAGTAGTGCGTTTACGCGTCAACGTGGCGCCGAATAGCCCAACTTCCGGATGTTGCGTGATCCGTTATCCAGGCTCCCCGAGCGACCCTTGTTCAATAAAATCTCAACGGGTCCGAGTTCCCCTTGACGGGCGACTGAGGGCGAGCGAAACCATTCGCCTTGGGGACCCCGCCGCCATATGGTTGGTCGCAGACTTAAATCGGACGCGGCGTTTGTTATGCGTTAGGACGCGCGATCTCCCGCTTTAACCACTGCAGTTGCGCACGAGCCCGGCTAATCAATCCCGAATACGCCCACTGCTCGACAGCGGCACACTGATTGCTGTTCTCGGATTACAGCGCCCAATCTGCGGTAACTTCGAGGCCGTCGGCTAAGACCTCACCGAAGATCCTTCGCAGGATATCTTTGGGAATTGTTTCGTCCTCTTCTAGCCCGCAGAATCCCGGCTTGCCAACGATCTTCCCGTCAACCCTCAGGGCGATGCCGCTTCGTCGCTCCGGCTGCCGCGCGGGTCACCACCACCATCTCGCCTGCCACCATAAGCCCAGCAAACTTTCCGATGCCGCGTCCGCCCTTAAACGGCCTGCCGCTGGGGGTATGCGTGCCCCTCTTCACCCGCCTGTCCCGCGCCACCCTCAGATACTCCTGCTGCACCTCCTCCGCGCCATCCCATACCCGGTGTCTTCGACCACTATCGGGTCGTTCGTCATGGCGGCTGGAAGGGTAATCTTGACTATCGCCGCGTCGTCGTCCCAGGCGTTGTCCACGAGTTCCTTGATGGCATCTTCAGACGATCTGTAGCTCTCTCCTAGCAGCGATGCCAGCCGTGAGTCGACCGCGAAACGGGCGTGAGGCATCTTCCGTACCCCTCCGAATAAGCAGCCCATCCGGCCCACCATAGCAGCCAAGGAGCCGGTAATGGTGCTTGGGCGTGGAGTCCGCTTCATCACAGTTTAATCGGTGGCGAACATCTCCGCGCACGACACGCCAGAACACGGCGTTAACTTCGCGAGCCTCAAGCTCCCCGAACAATTGCAGGATCTGTGCGGGGGCGATCGCGATGGTCGTCCGTACCGCGACAGGAATCGGACTCGAATGGACGAACCGCACCTCCAGCTTCGTGCTAAGTGTAAACTGGGTCTTCGAATTCAATAGGTAAGAGCCGATGCCGAACGCGCTTAACGAACACGAAATCAAGAGCGAAAAAATCCTGGTAAAAGAAGTCTTCTCTGCAATGTGGTTCCGCATTCCCGAATACCAGCGACCGTATATCTGGTCGACGGATGAGGTGAACGAGCTGCTGGACGATCTCAGGTTCGCGCAGTCGGAAAAACCAAACCAGGAATATTTTCTCGGCTCGTTTGTCTTCCAGTCCAAGAAGGCCGATGCCGCACACGGACAGGACTTCGACGAGAATGACCTGCTCGACGGCCAGCAGCGGATGACGACCCTGCTGATGCTCTTTGCGTGTATTCGCGATCTTTCTGACAACGACAAGGTTCGGCCCAGTTGCCAAAAATCGATCTTCCAGAAAGGTGACGAGATCGACGATATCCCTGAACGTACGCGCATCGTATTTGCGATTCGGCAGGCAGTGCAGGATTTTGTGGACGAATTCGTGAAGGCCGATGGTGGGACAAGCCGAGAGAAGGATCTGGAGAAGATCGCCACGACTTCGGATGACCGCTCCATTCCAAATATGGCCCGCGCGATTCTTGAAATGCGGCGCTATCTCAGGGACTCTGAAAGGCAGATCTCACTTGAGGACTTTGTCAAGTTTCTCCGCAACCGCGTGCTTCTCATCTATGTAGCCACAGAGAATTTAGACGATGCCTTTCGCCTGTTCACGATCCTGAATGATCGAGGGGTGCCGCTGCGCGGCAGCGATATCCTAAAGTCTCTGAATCTGGGAGCACTGCAGAAGGACAGTGAGAAGACGCATTACGCCACGCTGTGGGAAGAGTCTGAAGGAGCGCTGGGCGATGACTTCGACCGTTTTCTCACCTACCTTCGGACCATCCTCGTAAAGGAGAAGGCCCGACTGAACCTCCTCCAGGAGTTCGAGGACAAGATTTACGACCCGAAGGAAAAAGACAAGGCCACTGGAAAAAAGAAGCCTGCGTTGCTCAAGAAGGGTAAGGATACCTTCCAGTTGGTCGAGCGCTACCTGAAACACTACAACGCCCTGTTCGGTGCGAACAACTACGATGACACTGGTGGCAACTTCCAATTCGACAATCATGTAAAGGTCATGCTCGCCGGCTTGCCTTCAACGGATTGGATTCCACCGCTGTTGCGCTACTTCGATAAGTTCAAGTATGAACGCTTGCAGGAGTTTCTGACCGAACTCGATAACAAATTTTCAGCCGATTGGATTGCGCAATACTCACCAACTGATCGGATCGAAAACATGAATCAGGTGATCAAGGTCGTCGAAGATGCTACTGACGCCAATGGTGTGCTCGCAGATCCCTGTTTCAAAATCGACGCTGACGGCTTCACTCGCGCCGTTGAAGCGTCGGTCTACGGGCGCAGGTTCACCAGGTATTTGCTGATAAAATTAGACTATCTTTATCAAGACCACGCGCACCGTATGGCCTTCGAGTCTCTGTCTGTGGAACACGTTCTGCCTCAGACTCCCGCTGACGGAAGCCAGTGGAAGAAGGACTTCACTGACGAGCAGCGGAAGCAATGGACTGATCGTCTCGGCAACCTAGTCTTGATCAGCACGGCCAAAAATAGCGCACAGGGGCGGCTTGACTACACAGCTAAGAAGTCGAAGTACTTCGCCAAGAAAATTGACACATGCCCCAACTCGCTCAGGGTGCTGCAAAACACCCATTGGACTCCGGCGGAAGTGGAATGTAACCATAAGGCAGTTCTGGCGAAGATTAGCGAACACTACGGCATTCTCGGCAGCAAAGGCACGCGATGAATCGTGGTGAGCAGCCGCTTCCGCCCAGTTCGACCTAACGTCCACTTGGTCGAATAAGTCGGCATCTCGTCAACGCTGCGTCGCCGAAGCTCCTCAGACACGGCGTTCGCGGAGATGAGCGCCAGCACGCTCCCATTCAATGCACATGCGCGACCGCGTACAGCAGGAAGGCCAGAAACGCCAGGGACAGGATCACAAAAGCCCGTTTGCCCCTGTGCCACTGAAACGCCAGAAAAAGAAAATGCCACATTGTTCAATCCCCCTTCAGGTGTTTACTGCCAGCAGATATGGTACCGAAAACAGGCGACTCCAAGAGCGTAGACAAAGCGCTTGCCATTGCGGGATGGGCGTCCCAGTGGCCCAATGATCGTTGGACATCCCCACGAAAAGTGTAGGGCGCGCCACTGCGGCCGTCAACACCGTCCAGGGGATGACTTGCTCGTAGCAGATCAGCAAAGCCGCCCGCTCGCCGCCTAACTCCAGCACTGCGGGCCCGCTCAGATGCAGCGGAGCGCCTCCACGCCAAAACGGTTTCCACACCGAAACAGGCACGGGCACTCGCTGGAAGAAGATGCCGGACTGGGTCCCTCGAATAATCGCCACGTTCTGGTAGGAGTAGGGTTTCGCCTGGCGGAGGATCGGCTGCACTGCGTGCGCCGTTCGCAGCAGATCGATTGCAGCGTGAATATCGGTGTCCGAGAGCGGCGGCGATTCCGGAATTAGTGCTCCAATCACAAAGACCTTGCCGTTTTGACGAAGTGTATCGATGGTTGGTTTCCAGAACAGATCGGTGGACATGGTCCAGCGGGGCACCACGCTCTCCGGGAACACGATGATCCGCGCGGACGAGGCGACGGCCAAGGCCTGTATGTCCTGCGCGGCAAGGTATTCGCGTAGTGGGCTGACTGGTCCATGGCTGATGGCCCCAAGGTGAGTGTCTACCGCTTGCCAACCCGGTGGCGGCTGCCGGTCGCCGGGGTACAAGATGTTGGCGACGAGGGCCATGGTCGCGAGGCCGATAAAACCTACCTTCGGATGAGCCGCGATCAAACCGCACCAAACCAGGGACAGAGCGAAGCCGCCCCAGGACCAGGCCGGAAAAAGAAAGCCTGAGGCAGTCGACGGCGAAGCAAAACCGATAAGGCCCAGAGGCGGAATAACCCCTATTAGGAGAGCAACGGGTACGCGCCATAGCAGTTGCCTGGTTTTGTTTGTCCAAAGCAAAGCGTAGGGTAGGGCCAGCAACATAGCGCAGAGCGCCCAGAATGCAATCGCGCCAACGGCCGAAATATCCGGACCGAAGAAATTCTTCGCACCCACGGCTAGGGGCCAAAGTGCACCCGCATAGTAGCCCATTGCCGCGGCGTAGCAGATCCGGCGCAATGGCTGCCAGAATGTGAATGCCGGCAGCAGCAGGAAGGCCGCCACGATACCCGCTGGGCGGGCGGTGGAGACGGCTAATCCGAGGACGACCGTCGCCAGACAGCGTAGGGTGTGCTGGATCTTCACGGCTCACCACGCGATCAGACGCCGCAGCCGGGCACGCACGGTGCTTTCCTGGATCGGTCCGAAGTAGCGGCTATCGTAACTGCGCGAATTATAGGAGCTCGCTACCCATAGGGTTCCGTGTACAGCGATGTAGCGTCCGGGAGGCCAGTGCGTCAGGGGCCGTGCCTCGCTATCGTGGTCCAGCGGTGCAGTGTGCGGAAGAAGTTTGCCGTTCACCGCAATCCCCGCGGGGCTCACAACGACCTCGTCAGCAGGGCTGCCAATCACAGGCTTGAGGAGCGGTGCTGCTCCGTCCGGGCAAACGCCCCTAGCCCGGTAATGCCGCTGGGCAGATAGACCTTGATCGTCAGGACAGAACTCAACGAAGGTGCCGTCAGGACTCACAATATAGAGGCCCGCAGGCAAAGATGCCGAGGTGTTGATCCGCAAATCCACGGCTTTAAACAGGGCAAAGGCGCCAAGGACGGGAGTCAGCGCGAGGGCAAGGATACGACCGCGCATCGCCGTCACCCCACCGGCCAATCGTCCTGGGCCGGCCCGTCGCTCGCATTTACGGTTTCGGGCGGTGGGGTTGCGGCCTTCGACCTGGAGTCGCCGATCAGATGAAACGAATGCACGATCAACTCCCAGATCGTCCGCTTCGTCCCATCTGCCGGCGTGAATTGACGCTGCTCCATGCTACCTTCCACAAACAGGTGGTCGCCCTTGTTGAAGGCCGCCGCCAGGTTGGCCAGATCGCCATAGAACGAAAGCGAGTGCCAGTTGGTATGCTGCTCCGCCTTGCCTTGCGAAGTATACGAATACGTCTCGCCGAGGCGCACGCTGGCCACGGGCGTGCCTGAGGGGAGATAGCGCACGGCCGGCTTGGCCGCCAGCCAGCCACTGACTTCAATGCGATTCTTCTGCATGAGATTCCTCCTTCAATTCCTGGTATTCTTCCATCTCTTCCAGACCGTCCAAAAAAGCCTGCTCGGCGCGTGAGAGGTCCGACGGCGGTGCCTCTGGTTGGGTGGTGAGATGCTGTGGGGGTTCTACGGAGTCTTGATCCAGAACCTGGCTGCCCTTGAGGCTCACAAACTTGACCGGTGGCGGGATCTCCGAGCGCAGCTTGAATGTCGGATCGAGGAAGTACAACATCTGCATCCCCAGAATCGGGTGGAGTCCGCTTACGAAGATCAGCATTTGCCCAGGCGCCACGATGCGTTCGTGAATGCCGTGCCCGGCCTTTTGCGGTGGCTTCAGCCGCAATACTTCGTCCGGTGTAATCAGAGGCCTTTCGACGTTGTCCACCGAAGCATTGAGGTGCCCCATGACCGGGGAGAAGCGCTGACCGCTGAAATTGTAGGTGGCCTTCTGCACGGTGGTTGTCCCGCTCATGTCGCTGATCAGTTTGGCGGTCTCGAATTGATTCGGGGCAAAGGCGATTCGAACATGGCAGTTCGAGACGATGCTTTCGTTGTTGCCGTAGGCATCGACAATCTGGCGGATGTCCTGCGTGATGAGGTACGCCTTCAG
>Ga0187855_10003517_pt1 | contig 11476 bp, 10 predicted proteins | sample June2016WEW_8_10_2_FD_132969 | JGI IMG/M metagenome (GOLD analysis project Ga0187855, IMG submission 132969) | Peatland microbial communities from SPRUCE experiment site at the Marcell Experimental Forest, Minnesota, USA - June2016WEW_8_10 | ecosystem: Environmental > Terrestrial > Soil >...
CGGGCAATTCATAAACGCTTCCTCAAATACCGGTCCGTAAACTTCTTCAACTTCCCGCGCGCCACGGAGATCTGCGATCGCACCGTCACCTCCGACGAACCCAGAATCCCAGCCACCTCGCGCGTGGAGAGCCCTTGCATATCGCGCAACACCACGGCCGCGCGCTCTTTCTCTGGGAGCGTTTTCAAAGCCATCTCCACCAGACGGCCGCGCTCCTGATGCACCCACGCGAGTTCCGGATCCGGCTGGCTCGACGCCGGTTCCGGACCGCTCAGTGGTTCCCATCCCCGGCGCCGCCGCGCGCGATGCATATCGTTACACACGTTCACGGTCACGCGATACAGCCAAGGCTTGATTTCCTGAATATCCGGCAGCCGGTTCATGCTTTTGTACAGACGCAGGAACGCCTCCTGCGCCGCATCCTGCGCGTCTTCCAGATTCCCCAACAGCCGCAGCGCCGTACCCAGCACCTGTTTTTCATTCGCGCGCATCAACTGGTCGAAAGCATCCAGGTCGCCCGTCGCCTTGCAACGTTCCAGAAGTCCGGCAGATTGGCCGGCATCTTCGGCCTTCAGCTGGAAATCTGCCATCCCGAGCGTAAGCTCCCTCGTAATCACTGTTCGTTAATATTAACTGCGGAACGGGCGGAAACGTTGAGACAGATCTCTTGACTTTCGCCGTTTCTTCGCCTATTATAATCCAGCAGCACCACAATCCCTAACGGAGAACCCTAATGAAAATTACAGATGCGTTACTGCCAGAATTCGATCAGGAGATGACCAACACACGCAAGACCTTGGAGCGCGTGCCGGATGACAAGCTCGATTGGAAACCCCATCCGAAATCGTTTGCCATGGGCTCGCTCGCCACCCATATCGTCAACATGCTGGGCTGGACGGTGGACACAATTCAGAAAGATTCGTTCGATATCGCACCTCCCGGCGCCCCACCGTATAAAGAGGAGCCAGTGACTTCGAACAAAGAGCTCCTGGAAAAGTTCGATAAAAACGTGGTGGCGGCACGGGCGGCCATCGCGGGATCAAGCGACGAACAACTTCTGAAGCCGTGGTCGCTGCTAGCAGCCGGCAAGACGTTATTCACCATGCCGCGCATCGCGTGCATACGCGGTTTTGTGATGAACCACACCATCCACCATCGCGCCCAGTTAGGTGTGTATTTGCGCCTCAACGATATTGCGGTTCCGGCGATTTACGGACCCTCGGCTGATGAAGGACAGATGTAGTAATCATTCATTCCGCAAAGCTTGGATGGGATCTACGCGTGAGGCGCGGCGAGCGGGTATCCAGGCTGCCACCGCGCCCACAGCCGTTATTAGAATCGCCGCCACAACGAAACTGGCCGGATCGGTAGGCTGAATCCCATACAAAATACTCCGAACGAAGCGAGTCAACGCCAGGGCCGCAGGAATCCCGATCGCGAGGCCAAGCGCGACCATCCAGAGACTCTGGCGCAGTACCATCCATTGGACGGTGGCGCGGCGGGCTCCCAGCGCAAGCCGGATTCCGATCTCCGCTGTTCGCCGTGCTACTGCGTACGCCATCACGCCATAAAGCCCGATGGCGGCAGCAGCGTAGCGACACCGCCAAACGCGCTAACGAATGCGGCGAAAGCCGCTCGGTCGCGATCGATTCATCGATCTGCTGCTCTTCGGTCTTCATCTCCGCCACAGGCATCGAGCGGTCCGTCGCGGCGACAACTAACCGCCCTGCGCCGGCGATGGCCAGCGGTGGCAGCACTGTCCGGACGACAAACGTCATCTGATGCAGACCAGTCAGGCTGTCGGTGTAAGGCAGGTATACAGTCGGCTTCACCTCGGAGCGCACACCAGTATAATGCGCGTCTTTCGCGACACCGATCACTTGAACGGCTTCCGCCCCAGGTTGTTCGCCTAGGTAAAACGTCTGCCCGACGGGGCCGCCTCCGGGAAAGAATCGATCGGCGAAAGTCAGGAGCGCTGCGTTACTGCGGTAAGCGCTGAGCGATGAATTCCGAAATGCGGCCGGCGGCCGGTGGATCCAAATTCGCCAGCACCGCGATGACGTAGCCGGACTGCGGAAAAATCTTGAGATCGCCATTCATGCCCGGAGCTCCGCCTCCGTGGCCGAACCAGCGGACCCCACCTTCGCTGTTATCGCCGAATCCATATGCATACTTGCCTCCATTCCCGGTCTCCACCTTGCCGGTGGTCAGCAATTCGGTGTAACGCTCATTCAGCAGCTTGTGGCTGTTCAACGCGTTCGCAAATCGCAGAAGATCCTCTACGGTTGAGTAGCCGCCGCCCGCCGAGGTCGCACGCGGAGGCAGCGTGCCCGTGTTCGGCTTCCACGGCGCATCGCGCTCTTTCATGTAGCCGACGGAACGGTTCGGCACTATTTGATCTTCGGGCAACGAATCGGTCGATTTCATTCCCGCAGGTCTGTAGACATGTTCCCGGACATACTCGTAATAATCTTGCCCGCTGACCTTTTCGACGATCAGGCCCAGCAGAAGAAAACCATAATTGCTGTACTCCCAGCGGCTGCCCGGCTCGAAAGCCAGGTCGCGCGTCCCGTAGAGTTTGACGTAATCTTTGAGTGCGCGAAGCTCCAAGCGATGCGCGTCGAATTCCGGGCCAAAGAAATCGCCCGTGCCTCCGGTGTGAGTAAGCAGATGATGAATGGTGACCTTGGAAGCGACATTCTTGTTCGGATAATCGGTGAGATATTTTCCCAATGGATCGGTGAGCTGCAGCTTGCCCGCCTGCGCCAACTGCAGAATCGACACTGCGGTGAACATTTTGTTCATGGATCCGATGCGGAACTGGGTGTCCAGTTTGTTGGGAATCTTTTTCTCGCGGTCGGCTAGTCCGTAGGCCGCCGTAAAGACGGGTTGGCCGTTCTTGGCCAGCAGAACCGCGCCGGAGAAGCGGTCCGCGGCCACTTCCTGATCCAGCTTCGCGCGTAGCGCTGCGAGCAAGTCCGTCTCGCTCAGGCGCGACGGCGGAGGTTCATTGGGATTGTCGATGGCCCGCAGGCCCATGTTCGAGATCAGGTGCGGTTCCGCCGCTTCCACTTCAATGACGAAGCGGGCGTATTGAGTGGAATTGCGCTCCTTTACCAACCCGGTGAAACGCAATTCCGTGGATTGCTCGGCCTTGATGAACTCGAACCCTCCGGTCTGCTGGCGGAAGTCGCGATCCTGGTCACTGTCGCCCTGCCGTTTGGGAAAATTCTTCTCGGAGAACCGCTGAAAGAGCGCCGGGTCCGGGTCATTAAAGGCTGTAAGCCACGCGTTGAACTGGCGCGCCGCTGGCGTATCCGGAAATTTCGGCTGGGCTGCGCAAGATACCCAGGTAATCAGAATCAGGAAAAGAGTTCTCATCCGCATACATTCTTAAACGTACGAAGGCTAAATTTGGTCCATTGATATTACTGACGATAGACTATTCACAGCATGAATATCACGTCCGTCAACCTCAATCTGTTGCTGGCCTTTGAAGCGCTGATCGAGGAGCGTAGCGTCAGCCGGGCCGCGGACCGCATTGGCCTGAGCCAGCCCGCCATGAGCAACGCGCTGGGGCGTCTGCGCGCCACCTTCTCCGATCCGCTCTTTATCCGAACCGCGCGCGGTATGACGGCTACGGCTCGCGCACTGGAGCTGGCAGGGCCGGTGCGCAGCGGCTTAACGCAGCTCCGAACCGCGCTGGCGGAACGTCCCCGCTTCGACCCGGCCGTCAGCACCCGCAGCTTTCGCCTGGCGATGACGGATTACGCCGAGCTTCTGCTGCTGGGCCCATTGCTGCAGCGGATTCAGCATCGCGCGCCGGAGGTGCAGATTGTGGTGCGCCGGCTGGATAGAATCTTCATCGCGCCTGAAGCAGAGCTTCGCTCGGGCGCCTGCGACGCGGCCATCGGATTCTTCCCCGAAGCGAACACGCTCGAACCCGGCACCTACTCGCGCGACCTGTTCGTGGAAGAAAACGTCTGTATGGCACGCAAGGGACATCCGTTAATGCGAAAGCGGCTCACGCTGCGGCAATTCGCCGCAGCCAGCCACGTGGCCGTGTTCTATCGCTCCGATACTCGCGGATTGATCGACAATATCTTAGCCGGCCATGGGCTGCGGCGCCGATTGCAGGCCGCTACACCGCACTTCCTCACCGTTCCCTACGTCGTTGCCGAATCCGACCTGATCGCGGTGGTGCCCGCTGGACTGGCCGCACGCTTCCGCAAGAAACTCCCGCTGGAGGTTCGCAAATCGCCGCTGCGGCTTCCACCTTTTCACATGCGCCTGCTGTGGCACCAGCACACGGCCGACGATCCAGCGGACGCGTGGCTGCGGGCGGAAATTGTGGAATGCTTCCACACCACTTTACGGCAACCCGTCCTATAATAAATGGATGACGCGGCGCAATCTCGGTATTTTGATCGGCGCTTCCCTTCCTGCCATGGCTCAACAACCCGACAGTTTCATGCAGCTTCCGCCAAACTTGCCTGTCCCGCTGGATGACGGTGCTTGCGACCATTTGCCCGGCATGAAATTCCCAAGCATCGCCCTACGATCGACGAAGGGACGCATGGTGAATCTGGCGGATCCGTTGAGCGGGCGCGTGATTGTTTATGCCTACCCGCGCACGGGCACGCCCGGCACTTCGGTGCCTTCCAACTGGGACGAAATACCGGGCGCGCGCGGATGCACGCCGCAATCCTGCTCGATGCGTGATCACAATCAGGAAGTGAAGGCTCTAGGCGCCGTGATATTCGGACTGTCCACGCAAACCACCGAGTATCAGAAGGAAGTGGTGGAGCGCCTGCATCTGCCCTTCGAAATCTTAAGCGATGTGGATCTCAAGCTCACTCACGCACTGGACCTGCCCACCTTTACATTCGATGGCATGGTCCTGATCAAGCGCTTGACCTTGGTGGTGAAAGACGGAAAGATCGAGAAAGTTTTTTATCCGGTGTTCCCGCCCGACAAACATGGCGAGCAGATAGTGGCTTGGTTGAAGCGCAAAACAAGTGGGGCAGGCATTCAGCCTGCCAAGAGTTAAGATTCACCTACTTCGCCAATTCGTCCACTCTCTTGAGTTCATCATCCAGGCCCAGCAGCTCCCACCGCTGCAATGACAGCGGCACGTTACCGTTGCTCCACACATAATCGTGAAACTCGCGGAGGTTGAACTTGTCACCCAATTCTAAGCGGCGCTTCGCCAACATCCCTTCAATCTGCAGCTTGCCGATTTCATACGCGATGGCTAATCCTGGAGCGGTGGAAAAATCCGCGGCTTCGGATTCGGCTGTTTTTCGGTCCATCGGAACGGTACGCGCCAGGTAGTCGGCTGCCTGGCCGATCGAGAACTCGCCGAGAGCAAGTTTCACATCCGCCTCCACCCGCAGCGCGCGCAGCCGCGCAAAATTGTAGATAATCTCGCGCGTCCGGGGACTGTCGTCATAAAGCCCGGCCTGCAGCATCATCTCTTCCGCGTAAAAACCGATTCCTTCATTCGCGCCAGAATCGTAGTACTGGCGCCGGATCGGGTCCGGATTGCGCCACGCCAGCGACAATTGGAAGAAATGTCCCGGCACGCCTTCATGGACACCCGTTGTGCGTGTGTCATTCGCGTAGGCTTTGTGGAAGTAGGGCAGATCGGCGGAGGGCGGCTGGATCCAGCGCGTTCCATCCTGATTGAGGCGCGACGGGCCGGTGAAATCATCCAGCTCGCCGAATCCGTCGAAGGCCGCAACATAGTCGGGCGCAAGGCGCAGCGTCCAATGCGGGAGATCGGAAGGAACAGTCAGGATCTGATGCTCGACCAGGTAACCGCGAATGGACGCTTCATCGTGCACCATACGCGCGATTTCATCTTGAGGCGTTGCGGCCATTTTCAATTCGGGCGCCTTCAGATCGCGCTGGTGTTCGTAAATCTCCATGGCCAACACCCGATCGAAATCCTGACGCGCCATGATCAATAACTGCTCGGGCGTATAGGGCAGCAGCGCCACGCGGTGCAGAAAGAATCCATAGGCTTTTTCGCCGAGAGCAAAGTCCGGCTGCATCGCGGACAAATTTTGCTTCAACCATTCGCGATAAACGACCAATGCTTGGCTGGCCTTGTTCATGGCTGCCTGGAAGCGAGCGCTCTGATCGCTCGCCATCAACGGTGAGACACCAGCATCTACTCGCTTGAACCTGGCATCAATATCAGAGAGCGAATCAATCGCCAATTGTGCGAACGGTTTCACGGCCTTCAGATTCGTCTTGGCTTGGTCCAGGATAGAAGGAGTGTTCTCCGCTCGCTCGATAATCTCGCGCAACCGATCATCACTGAATGGCGGCGGAGGCAGGAACTCCTCTTCGAGCGCGCCGACCGTCTGCTCGATATAAAACGTCGGATCACGCCGCCAGCGCGGATTAACATCCAATTCCCAACGAACGCGCGCCAGCGCCGACCCCATCAGCCGGTAGTCCACTTTTTGGCCAATCGGCCAGCCTTCCGGGCGCATGGCTCCCCAGCGGCGCTCGAATGCCGAGAGATCTGCGCGCTGTCTGGAAACCGAAGCTTCCGACCAGTTCCGCGTTCCGCCCGTGCGCTCCATGCGCGGAATGTCGTCGAAGGTGAAAGGCCGATAGACGGCGCGCCATTTCCAGAAATCCGATGCTAGATGGTCCAGTGAATCGGTTTTCTCCTGCGTGATAGAAATGACAGGAAACAACAGCAGAGCTACAAACATTCGCCGCATATGAATGGCAAGCATAACACTTCACCAAACCAGCGCTTCCAGAAGCTATTCTGTATCTAGGATTATGAGTTCCCCCAATGTGACGCTTCCGCTGCAGGAGCGCGTGGAAGCGCAGGGTCATTTGATTGACTCGCACATCATGGAGCAGATTTTCGACAGCGTGGTCGAGCACGGCGGACGCTTCGAAGTGGAGCAGTTCAGCATCGGGCGCACCAACAGCGAGCCGTCCAACCTCCGGCTAAAAATCGAGGCTCCGGATGCTGACTCCATGCAGCGGATGCTCTCACAATTGCTTGGCCTGGGCTGTTCCATGGTGGATTCAAGCGACGCCGAACTTCGCGCCGTGGAGCGCGATCGCTGCGCTCCCGAGGATTTTTATTCCACCACAAATCACAAGACCTACGTGCGGCGCAACAATCAGTGGGTAGAAGTGCAAAACCAGCGCATGGACGCATTGGTGGTGGTGGCCGGTGACGAAGCCTGGTGCCGCCGCTTGCGCGACGTTCGGGCGGGCGACAAAGTGGTGACGGGAATGCGCGGCATCCGCGTAACTCCGGAGTCCAAGGAACGCGATCGCCTGGCCTTCGCATTCATGAGCAATGGAATCTCTTCCGAGCGTCAGGTGGAGACGGCTGTGAAGCAGACTGCGGCGCTGATTGAGCACGCCCGTTCAGCCGGACAGAAAATTGTCGCAGTGGCTGGCCCAGTTGTAGTTCACACTGGCGGCGCTCCTCCACTCTCGAAACTGATTCGCGAAGGATACATCAACGCCTTGCTCAGCGGCAATGCGCTGGGCGTCCACGATATTGAGGCTGCTCTGCTCGGCACATCCCTTGGAATCCGCCAAAGCGATGGACGCCAGGAAGAACATGGTCATCGCAATCACATGCGTGCCATCAACGCCATTTATCATTGCGGAAACATACGCGGCGCGGTAGAGAGCGGACGATTGCGCAGCGGCATCATGTATGAATGCGTGCGCGCCAACGTGCCATTTGTCCTGGCCGGAAGCCTGCGCGATGATGGTCCGCTGCCGGATGCCATCACCGACATGAACCAGGCGCAGGACGCTTACGCCGAGCAGTTGAAAGGAGCGGGACTGGTGCTCTGTCTAGGATCGATGCTGCATTCCATCGCCGTGGGCAACATGCTGCCAAGCTGGGTGAAAATTGTGTGCGTGGATATCAATCCAGCGGTGGCCACTAAAGTCAGCGATCGCGGAACCGGCCAGGCCGTGGGCGTGGTGACGGATGTCGGCCTGTTCCTGGATCTGCTGGCCAGAACCTTAATTCCAGCCCAATGAAGCGTCAATATACGGATCAACAGGCCAGCGCCGGCGTGCACGCACCGCTGCCAGAAATCGAGACTTGGCCGAATCAATATCCCGGCTACGAAATCGAAATTGTGATGCCCGAGTTCACATCAGTTTGTCCGCGGACCGGACTGCCCGATCATGGCGAGATCACCCTCCGCTATGTTCCCGATAAAGAATGTTTGGAGTTGAAGTCGCTGAAGATGTACACGCTGGCATATCGCAATCTCGGTATATTCCAGGAAAATGTTGTCAACCGGTTTTTGCGCGATGTGGTAAAAGCCTGCCGGCCCGTTTCGGCTATTGTCATTGGGGAATTTACGCCGCGCGGCGGAGTGTACACCAAAATCACAGCGGATTGGAGCAAAGCTTCTCGAGGTAAGAAACGCAAGTGAGCATGGATCCAAAGGGTGAAGAGCTAGCCGCGGTTATCGCGGAAATCCGCCAGCGTGTTCGCGCCCGGCATCCCAATGGCACAGCGCCGGGCGACGTTCCCCTTGCGGACATGACGCCGTTGCTGCACGCGCGAGATGCGGCCGAAGGCAAAGTGGCTAGCATTGGCTCGGTGAATCCTCGCCCGCCGGGACTGGTGAATTCCATCGCACAAGCCATGAAACGGCTAGTGTCGCGTGCGCTCAACTGGCACGTGCGGGAACAGGTGGAATTCAATCGCGCGATGCTGGGATGCGTGCAAGCTACCATTGACGCGCTCAACGATTCGAATCGCGCCGTAGCCACTCTCTCGGCGCGTTTAGCGGTGGTTGCGAGTGCGGATGCCGATGCCACCGAACTACTAAATGACATCCGGACACATTGGTCCCACTGGCGCGTGGAGTGGGAGAAAAAGCTGGCAAGCGTGGAGATTGCTTTTCTTAGGAGCGTTAGCGATCAGTTGAACGCCTTTCAATATCGCGTCACTACCATGGACGCCAGCTATCGGGAGCAGATGCGGGCCCAACATGAGAATTTTGAAGCGGCCTTGGGACGGTCGGCGGAGGCTATCCAGCACAACGTCGCGGCCCAGATGGATGAGCTTCAGAAGAGGTTTTGGGCCGATCTCGACCGAATCCGGCTGGAATACGAAACCATAATTCACGCGGAGCTGCGCGCCATCCGGCAGAAGGCTTCCTTCGCCGCACCCGCGATCGCAGCGACGCCCGCCCCAGCCGCTTTCCAGGATATTGATTGGCTGAAGTTCGCCGAGAAGTTCCGAGGCTCAGAAGCTGCCATCCAACAACGGCAGCAAATATATGCCAGCCGATTCCGGGAACACGCTCCGGTGCTGGATATCGGGTGCGGCCGTGGGGAAATGCTGGAAGTTTTTCGCGAAGCCGGCATTCAAGCGGTTGGTATCGACCTGAATGAAGATTCGCTCGCCGTCAGCCGCGGCAAAGGGCTCGAAGTGGAATCGGCCGATCTGTTCGCTTACTTGCGCGGGCTGCCGGATTCCTCACTGGGCGGAATGGTTTGTTCCCAGGTGGTGGAGCATCTTCCGCCGGAGCGCTTGCCGGAGCTGCTCCAATTGGCGCACGCGAAACTGCGAACCGGCGCGTTGCTCGCCATCGAGACGCCCAACCCGGAATGTCTCGCAATTTTCGCTACGCATTTCTATCTGGATCCCACCCACCGTCATCCTATCCCGCCGGCGCTGATGAGCTTTTATCTGGAAGAGGCCGGGTTCGGAGGGATTGAGGTGGAGCGGCTGAATCCCGCCATTGAAAGCATGCCGTCGCTCGCGGAATTGCCGGAAGCGTTTCGGAAAGAATTCTTCGGGCCACTGGACTACGCCGTGTTCGCGCGGAAGTTAGGCTAGCTCCTCATAAAGCTGCTTCTGCCTACGCGCGATCACATCCCAATTGAATGATCGCTCTACCGTAAGCCGCGCCTGGCGCTCCATGCTCTGCCTCTGCGCCGGATTCTCAATCAATTCCAGAATCGCTCGCGCCATTTCGGTTCCGGTATTCGCAATCATCACATCGACACCCGGATTCAGATCCAGCCCATTGATGCCCGCCGGAGTGCTGACGACAGCCTTGCCCATCGCCATCGCCTCCATGATCTTGATATTCGTACCGGCGGAAGCCACCAGCGGAGCCACCACCAAAGTTGCCCGCTGATAAGCCGGGCGCACGTCCGCCACGAAATCCTCGATCTCAATGCCGCGCTGCGCGAGATCCGGCTGGAGGCGATCGCGGTACCGATCCAAATAATACTGATGCCGCGCGCCCGCGATAATGTGGAGCGTTGCGCCCGCCGCTTTCAATTGCGGCCAGGCCTCGCGCAGGAAAAAATCCACCGCTAGCACGTTAGGCAGATGCGCGAAAGATCCGATAAACAGCAGACGGCGCGGATCTGGGGCGCCCTCGGCGGGACGAAATCGATCGATGTCCACGCCATTTGGAAGACAGATGGCATGCGCGTGCCCGGATACCAACCCGCGGTCTTTCTCCGACATCGTTACCACGCGGTCCACCTGCGTCCAAGCCGCAGTCTCAAACCGGATCCAGCGCTTCAACTGGCGGCGCAACTCCCAGTCGTCCCCTTGCGCCAGCAGTTGCTGGTAAAGATCCAATGTCACGTCGTGCTCCACCAGAACAGTCTTGGCAGGCGAGCAATCGATCGCGTATTGGGCCATTTGAGTGAACTCGAGCTGCGCGAGCACTGGTTTCCACTTGCGAACTGTCTGGCGGAGCGCGGCGTGAAAGGCCGGCGAATCAAACTCCTCGACGATGTCCGGCCGGCTGGTCGAGGGCAGCAGGTGCGTCCCTGGGCGCTTCACCAAAACGACTTCAGTACAAATTTCCAGAAGTTCAGCAGGCTCGCGAGGATCACCCGAGAAAGCTACCAGCACCTGGTCATAGTCCTGAGCGGCACGGCGCATCAGATTGTACATTCGGACGGCGCCGCCATGAGCCAGCGGAAAAGGCAGGTAAGGAGTGGCCACCAGAACCACAGGTTTATTGCGTGGAGCGTGCCCGGGGATCACCGTAACGGCGCCACTGCCGATGGCGAGGATGTGCTCATCCGGGAGCGCAGCCGCCGGAATCCGAGAGGTCCAAAACGGCGCGCGCCAGGCTTGCGCCAAAGCCCACAGCGCAGCCGGATTGGGATTGGTTTGCCCGCTCAGAAGATTGAGCCGGTTGATGGCTTCGCGCCAGAGCCTGCGGAATATTCGCCGGCTGCCGATGGTGCGCGCCAGAAACCGCAGGTAGTTCAGCTCCAGAATCCGGTCCAGAAATTCAGGCGTGTAATACCGCGACGTGGTGGCGCGGTGCCGATGCAATACGCGAGCGCCTGCAGCAAAAACGGACGGCCAACCTTGTTGCCAGCCGCGGAATCCGAGATCGAGATCCTCCACATAAGCCGGCTCATATATCTCATCGAAGCCGCCCAGTTGGAGCAGTTTCCGCGCATCGAAGAGCGA
>Ga0187855_10003522_pt1 | contig 11469 bp, 13 predicted proteins | sample June2016WEW_8_10_2_FD_132969 | JGI IMG/M metagenome (GOLD analysis project Ga0187855, IMG submission 132969) | Peatland microbial communities from SPRUCE experiment site at the Marcell Experimental Forest, Minnesota, USA - June2016WEW_8_10 | ecosystem: Environmental > Terrestrial > Soil >...
GTCAGGCGATGGTTGGGCCGAACTTCAAAAGGATGGATCGCTCACCGGAGAAATCCGCTTCCATAACGGTGACGATTCAACCTTCAAGGCTCGCCGATGGTGAGTTCTTCAGCAGCCTGTTAGGGCACATTCACCGGGTCGGCGACACTTAAAGAGTAGTGATGCCCGCATCGGCATCTTGAAGTCCGAAGCGGCCGCTGCTAAATTGGGGTCAGGCGATAGTTCTCACCCTCTGCGGGTGATCTGAGACCTTTAGAGCCGAAATCGCCGCTGCCCGATGAAGGTCCGCTCCACGCATGCGATCGCGATGCGCCGGGCGGCCTTTGTTTTTTTGCGCTGCCGGCCATCCGAAAAGGGTGACCGAGATGACGACCAAGACCATCGCCCCCAATCGACTTCCAGCGGCGCAGGTCGAGCCCGCCAAGCGCCGCGCGCGCCGGCCGACGCTCGCCAGCGTGGCCAAGCAGGCGAGCAAGGCCGGCATTGAGGTCGCGCGCTACGAAGTCGAGCCGGACAAAATCGTCGTGATCGTCGTCGGCAAGTCCGGTATGGATAATGCTGCGACGACAAACGAGTGGGACCAGGAGTTCGATGGCGCGGCTTCTGAAATACATTGATGCGGTCGCGAAGACCGGCAAAATATATTTTTACTTCCGCCGACACGGCAAGCGGACGCCATTGCCCGGCGCATACAACTCACCGGCATTTCTGGAAGCATATTGGACGCTGCGCAACGGCAATGCCGCGGCGAAGGTCGAGATCGGTGCCAGCCGCACCTTGCCGGGCACCGTCAACGCGGCGATCGCGGCGCTATACAGCAGTCATCGGTTCACCAAGAACAGGCCGATCACGCAGGCGACCGACCGCAACATCCTTGAGGCGTTGCGCGTCCGGCATGGCGACAAGCGCGTCGCGCTCTTGGAGCAGCGACACATCGAGGCGATGCTCGCGGAGAAGGCGGGCAAGCCGTCGGCACAGCGCAACCTCCTGCGCGTTTTGCGCCTGCTGCTCGGCTTTGCGGTGAGCGAGAGGCTGCGCCGCGACAATCCGGCGCTCGGTGTCAAGCTCGACACGATCAAGACGAGCGGCTTTCATTCTTGGACGGAGGAAGATCTTCGCCAGTTCGAGGCACGCCATCCGATCGGCACCAAGGCGCGCTTGGCTCTCGACTTGCTGCTCTACACGGCGCAACGCCGGAGCGACGCTGTGCGACTCGGGCCGCCGAATATCGGCGTTGGCGAGAATGGAGGGCCTCGGCTCCGGTTCACGCAATCCAAGACCGGCAGCGTCATGGATATCCCGATCGCCGAGCCGCTCGCGAAGACGATCGCCGCGACGAACATGGTCGGCGTCAAGACCTACCTCATCACCGATTTTGGTCGGCCGTTCACGCCGGCAGGGTTCGGCAACTGGTTCCGCGAGCGCTGCGATGAGGCTGGCCTCCCGCAATGTTCGGCGCACGGGCTGCGCAAGGCGTTCCTGCGGCGAATGGCTGAAGCCGGTTGCAGCGAGGACTTCATCGCCTCGATCAGCGGCCATCGCGACATGCGCGAGATCCGCACCTATGTGGAGGCCGCCAACCGGTCGACCATGGCGACTGAAGGTATGGCTAAGACGCTGGCGCGGTTCCCCGATACTACCGAGAAGTCGTAACAGGGCCAACTGCCAGGCACCTGCCGGGTTGGCAGTTTGAAGAAAGCCTTTACGCGCCAATAGAGGATTTAGCGGCAGGTTGGCACTGTAAGTCCTTGAGGACGCGGGGAAGTGCTTCTTCCGTCGCTCCCGCCATGATTTCCGCCATTTGGCGCATCCTCACAATACTCCGGGCACGCCAGCGCCGCGCGCATGGCTTAACCCACAAGCCCGCCTTGCGCCTTTTTGTGCGCTGCGCTAAGGGTCACCGGCGTTCGCTTATTCCAACGCGACTGCGCGAAGATTTGGGGCAATCGGCGCGGTCCCGCCCTCCGTGTTGGATCGTGACGCGAGGAAGACGATGGCTGTCCGCTGAGGGCGGTCTAGAGGGTTCCCGGTGACCCAGTCGCTCAATCAATTGCTGCTCGGCTATCTGCCGCTCATCGTTTTCATCGCGGTGGCGGCGGTGATCGGACTGGCGCTCCTCGTCTCCGCCTTTCTCGTCGCCTACAAGCAACCCGATCCGGAGAAGCTTTCGGCCTACGAGTGCGGCTTCAACGCCTTCGACGATGCGCGCATGAAATTCGACGTGCGCTTTTACCTGGTCGCCATTCTTTTCATCATTTTCGATCTGGAAGTCAGCTTTCTGTTTCCCTGGGCGGTGGCCTTCGGCAAGCTCGGCCTGTTCGGCTACTGCTCGATGATGCTGTTCCTTGCAGTGCTGACGATCGGATTTATCTATGAATGGAAGAAGGGAGCGCTCGAATGGAACTGAGCGAACCTGGGATCGTTGCGCCGCGCCAGGGACCGGTGGCCGCGCGCACCGGAAAGCTGGTGAACGCCAGCGATCCGTTTTTTGCCGATCTCAACAGCGAGCTTGCCGACAAGGGGTTTCTCGTCGCTGCAGTAGACGACCTCATCGGCTGGGCGCGCACCGGCTCGCTGATGTGGATGACGTTCGGGCTTGCCTGCTGCGCGGTTGAGATGATTCAGATGTCGATGCCGCGCTACGACGCCGAGCGTTTTGGTATGGCGCCGCGCGCCTCACCGCGCCAATCGGACGTGATGATCGTCGCCGGCACGCTCACCAACAAGATGGCGCCGGCGCTGCGCAAGGTCTACGACCAGATGCCGGAGCCGCGCTACGTGGTCTCGATGGGATCGTGCGCCAATGCCGGCGGCTATTACCATTACTCCTATTCGGTGGTGCGCGGCTGCGACCGCATCGTGCCGGTCGACATCTATGTGCCGGGCTGCCCGCCGACGGCCGAGGCCCTGCTGTATGGCCTGCTGCTGCTGCAAAAGAAAATCCGCCGCACCGCGACGATCGAACGCTGATCATGGATGAGAAGCTCGACACGCTCGGCCGAACGATCGCTGGTGCGCTTGGTCCGTCGGTGACGGGCTATGCGGTCGCCTATCACGAGCTGACCGTCACCGCCAACGCGCGCGACATCGTATCGGTCATGCGGTTCTTGCGCGATGACCCGCGCTGCCAGTTTTGGAATATCATCGACGTGACCGCGGTCGACTGGCCGGGCCGCGAGCGGCGCTTCGATGTGGTCTATCATCTGCTTTCGCCCAAGCACAATGTGCGCCTGCGCGTGAAGGTCGAGACCGACGAAACGACGCCGGTCGATTCGATCATCGAGGTGTTTCCCGGCGCCAATTGGTTTGAACGCGAGACCTACGATCTGTATGGCGTTATCTTCACCGGCCATCCGGATATGCGGCGGATTCTCACCGATTACGGTTTCGAAGGCCATCCGCTGCGCAAGGACTTTCCACTCACCGGCTTTGTCGAAGTGCACTACGACGACGAGCTCAAGCGCGTCGTCTACGCGCCGGTGCGGCTCGCACAGGAATTCCGCAACTTCGATTTCCTCTCGCCCTGGGAAGGCGCGGATTACGCGCCGCCGGGTGACGGCAAGGCGCGAAAAACAGACGGCGGCGGGCAAGGGTCGTGAAATAGGTCGCGGCGAAAGCCGCGAAGGTCGCTCAGGTTGCATGATGGCTGATCCGGGACAACGCAATTTCACGATCAACTTCGGGCCGCAGCATCCCTCGGCGCACGGCGTATTGCGCCTTGTCCTTGAACTCGACGGCGAGGTGGTAGAGCGCGTCGACCCGCATATCGGGCTTCTGCATCGCGGCACCGAGAAGCTGATCGAGCACAAGACATACTTACAGGCGATCCCGTATTTCGACCGGCTCGACTATGTCCCGCCGATGAACCAGGAGCATGCGTTCTGCCTGGCGGCGGAAAAGCTGCTCGGCATCGAGGCTCCCAGACGCGGGCAGCTCATCCGCGTGCTGTACTGCGAAATCGGCCGTCTATTGTCGCATCTTCTTAATGTCACCACCCAAGCACTCGACATCGGCGCGCTCACGCCGCCGCTGTGGGGTTTTGAGGAGCGCGAGAAGCTCATGGGCTTCTACGAGCGCGCCTCTGGCGCGCGCTTGCACGCGGCCTACTTCCGCGTCGGCGGCGTGCATCAGGATTTGCCGCCGAAACTGATCGACGACATTGAGGCCTTTTGTGATCCGTTCCTTAAAGCTTGCGACGACCTCGAGGTACTGCTCACTGAGAACCGCATTTTCAAGCAGCGCAATGTCGATATCGGCGTGGTGACGCTGGAAGAGGCCTGGGCGCGGGGATTTTCCGGCGTCATGGTGCGCGGCTCCGGCGCGGCGTGGGATTTGCGCAAGGCGCAGCCCTACGAGTGCTATTCCGAGCTCGATTTCGACATCCCGATAGGCAAGCACGGCGACAATTACGATCGGTATTGTGTACGTATGGAAGAGATGCGCCAGTCAGTCCGCATCATCAGGCAGTGCCTCGACAAACTGCACGCGCCGGACGCGCAAGGCCCGGTCCTCATCGACGACCAAAAGATCGCGCCGCCCCGCCGCGCGGTGATGAAGCGTTCGATGGAAGCGCTCATTCATCATTTCAAGCTTTACACCGAGGGCTTTCACGTGCCGGCGGGCGAAGTCTACGCCGCCGTCGAGGCGCCCAAGGGCGAATTCGGCGTTTATCTCGTCGCCGACGGCAGCAACAAACCGTACAAGTGCAAAATTCGCGCACCCGGCTTTGCGCACCTGCAGGCCATGGATTTCCTATGCCGCGGACACATGCTCGCCGACGTGTCGGCGGTGATCGGCAGTCTAGACATCGTCTTCGGGGAGGTCGACCGATGAGTGTGCGCCGCCTCGCCGAAGAACAGCCGCCGAGCTTTGCGTTCACCCCGCAGAATCTGGAATGGGCGCAGGCGCAGATCGCCAAATATCCGCCGGGCCGTCAGCAATCCGCGGTGATCCCGCTATTGTGGCGGGCGCAGCAGCAGGCCGGCGGCTGGCTGCCGCAGAAGGCGATCGAAGCCGTCGCCGAGATGCTCGGCATGGCAAAGATTCGCGTGCTCGAAGTGGCGACCTTCTACACGATGTTCAATCTTTCGCCGGTCGGCCGCTTCCACGTGCAGTTCTGCGGCACGACGCCGTGCATGCTGCGCGGCGCCGATCAGCTCAAGAAAGTCCTGCATCACAAGATCGGCCATGAGAACGACGTCACCGCCGACGGCACGTTCTCCTGGACCGAGGTCGAATGCCTGGGCGCCTGCGTCAACGCGCCGATGGTGCAGATCAATGCCGATTATTACGAGGATCTGACGCCGGAAGCGCTGACCCGCATCCTCGACGACCTGGCGGCCGGCAAGCAGTCGCAGCCGGGTCCGCAGATCGATCGTCAGCTCTCGGCACCGATCGGCGGCGAGACGACGCTGACCGATCCATCGCTCTACGGCGGTAACGGCAAATCGACGCCGGCCGGTAGGCCGTTGAGCGACAGCGACGCCAGGAAGCCTGGCGCAGCCGCCAACGTCCACGAAGCGCCGCTGCCCAAGCCGCCGATCGCCGACGCAACCGACCCGAGACGTGGATAGAACAAGTCGCGGATTAGAAAAATGCTCGCCGACAAGGACCGCATCTTTCGCAATCTCTACGGCCGCCACGATTGGGGCCTCGACGGCGCCCGGGCGCGCGGCGCCTGGGACTTCACCAAAGCGATCGTGGAAAAGGGTCGCGACACCATCGTCAACGAGGTGAAGGCATCCGGACAGCGCGGCCGCGGGGGCGCGGGGTTCGCGACCGGCCTGAAATGGTCGTTCATGCCCAAGCAAGTCGACCCCGCGCGCCCGCATTATCTCGTCGTCAACGCCGACGAATCTGAGCCCGGCACCTGCAAGGATCGCGAGGTGATGCGGAACGATCCGCATCTGTTGATCGAGGGGTGCCTGATCGCCGGCAGCGCCATGGCGGCGCACACCGGTTACATTTATATTCGCGGCGAGTTCATTCGCGAACGCGAGCGCCTGCAGGCCGCGATCGATCAGGCTTACGACGCCAAGCTCATCGGCAAGAACAACATCCACGGTTACGACTTCGACCTCATGGTGCATCACGGCGCCGGCGCCTACATCTGCGGCGAGGAGACGGCGCTGCTGGAAAGCCTCGAAGGCAAGAAAGGGCAGCCGCGATTAAAGCCGCCGTTCCCCGCCAATATGGGGCTCTACGGCTGCCCGACCACCGTCAACAATGTCGAGACCATCGCGCAGGTGCCCGACATCATGCGGCGTGGCGCCGCCTGGTTCGCCGGCATCGGCCGGCAGAACAATACCGGCACCAAGCTCTTTTGCATTTCCGGCCACGTCGAGCGGCCGTGCAATGTCGAAGAGGCGATGGGCATTCCGTTGCGCGAACTGATCGAGCGGCATGCCGGTGGCGTGCGCGGCGGTTGGAACAACCTGCTCGCTGTCATTCCGGGCGGCTCGTCGATGCCGCTGGTGCCCGCCGGGTCCGATCAGGCCGACTCGCTGCTGATGGATTTCGACGGCTGTATCCAGAAGAAATCGGCGCTGGGAACGGCCGCGGTCATCGTGATGGACAAGTCGGCGGACATCGTGAAGGCGATGGCGCGGATCGCCTACTTCTACAAGCACGAGAGCTGCGGCCAGTGCACGCCGTGCCGCGAGGGCATGGGCTGGATGTGGCGCCTGCTCACCCGCATGGCGGAAGGCCGCGCTCAAAAGCGCGAGATCGACACCCTTTGGGATGTGACCAAGCAGATCGAAGGCCACACGATCTGCGCGTTCGGCGACGGCGCCGCCTGGCCGGTGCAGGGTCTGCTGCGGCATTTCCGGCCCGAGATCGAGCGCCGCATCGACGAATATACCGCCAATGACGACACGGTGGGCGTGCTTGATCCGCCGGTATCCGAGGCGGCGGAGTGAGAACGCGATGACCAAGCTCATCATCGACGGCAAAGTGATCGACGTCCCGCCGGAGTACACGCTGCTGCAGGCCTGCGAAGCCGCCGGCGCGGAAATCCCGCGCTTCTGCTTCCACGAACGGCTGTCGATCGCCGGCAATTGCCGCATGTGCCTCATCGAGGTCGCCGGCATACCGAAGCCGCAAGCCTCCTGCGCCATGGCGGTCAAGGATTTGATGCCGAACAAGGATGGCTCGCCCAAGGTGCTCTCAACCCGTTCGCCGATGGTGCGCAAGGCGCGCGAAGGCGTGATGGAATTTTTGCTCATCAACCATCCGCTCGACTGTCCGATCTGCGACCAGGGCGGCGAATGCGACCTGCAGGACCAATCCATGGCCTACGGCGTGGACGCCAGCCGTTTCCGCGAGAACAAGCGCGCGGTCGAGGACAAATATCTCGGCGCGCTGGTCAAAACCGCGATGAACCGCTGCATCCAATGCACGCGCTGCATCCGCTTCGCCACCGAGGTCGCCGGCGCGCCCGAATTGGGCGCCATCGGGCGCGGCGAGGACATGGAGATCACGACCTATCTCGAAGAGGCGATGGTCTCCGAACTGCAGGGCAACGTGGTCGACCTCTGTCCGGTCGGCGCGCTGACCTCGAAACCCTACGCCTTCGCGGCGCGGCCGTGGGAACTCAACAAGACCGAGTCGATCGACGTCATGGACGCGCTCGGCTGCGCCATCCGCATCGATACGCGCGGCCGTGAGGTGATGCGCATCCTGCCGCGCGGCAACGACGACATCAACGAGGAGTGGATCTCCGACAAGACCCGGCACGTGGTCGACGGCCTGCGTACGCAGCGCCTCGATCAGCCCTATGTGCGCGAGAACGGCCGCTTGCGCCCGGCAACCTGGAGCGAAGCCTTCGCCGCGATCGCCGCCAAGCTTAATCGGGCCAATCCCAAGCGGGTCGGCGCGCTGGTCGGCGACCTCGCCGCGGTCGAGGAGATTTTCGCGCTCAAGGGTCTGATGACGCGGCTCGGCGTCGGCAATCTCGACTGCCGGCAGGACGGTTCGGCGCTCGATCCGAAATGGGGCCGCGCCAGCTACCTGTTCAACGCCACCATCGCCGGGATCGACCAGGCGGACGCGCTCTTGATCGTCGGATCGAACCCGCGCTGCGAGGCGACGGTGCTCAATGCCCGCATCCGCAAGCGCTGGCGCAACGCCAAGAGCTTTCCCATCGGCGTCATCGGCCCGAAGGTGCCGCTCACCTACACTTACGACTATCTCGGCGCCGGGCCGGAAACGCTCGCCGCCATCGCCAGCCACTCTTTTGCCGACGTACTGCGCAAGGCGGAGCGCCCGCTCATTCTGGTCGGTGCGGGTGCCTTGGCGCGGCCGGACGGCGCGGCGATCGCTTCGCTTGCCGCGAAGGCGGCCATCGGTCTCGGCGCGGTGAAGGACGGCTGGAACGGCTATGGCGTTCTCCACAGCGCCGCCTCGCGGGTCGGTGCGCTCGATCTCAGCTTCGTGCCGGGCGAGGGCGGTTTGACCGCGCCGCAGATGGCGGCGTCCGGTGCGCTCGACGTTGCCGTCCTTCTCGGCGTCGACGAGATCGACATCGCGCCGGGCGCGTTCGTCGTCTATATCGGCACCCACGGCGACCGCGGCGCTTCGCGGGCGGACGTGGTGTTGCCGGGCGCGGCCTATCCGGAAAAGTCGGCGACCTACGTCAATACCGAGGGCCGCGTGCAGATGGCGACGCGCGCCTCGTTCCCGCCGGGCGACGCGCGGGAAGATTGGGCGATCCTGCGCGCGCTGTCGGACGTTTTGGGCCAGCGGCTACCCTACGACTCGCTCGCCGCGTTGCGCCGGGCGCTGTACCAGGCCTATCCGCATTTCATGCGCGTCGGGCAGATCGCGCCGGCTAATCCCGCCGACATGGAGCCGCTCGCCGCGCGCGGCGGCACCGCGGACAAGGCGCCGTTCCGCTCCAGCGTCGAGCACTTCTACTTCAGCAATCCGATCGCGCGCTGTTCGGCCGTGATGGCGGAATGTTCAGCGATCGCCGAAGGGCGCGCAGCCATGACGGCGGCGGAATAAAGGGCGCAACGATGGCCGCGTTCTTTTTCGACTACATCTGGCCGGTGGTGATCATGCTCGCGGAAAGCGTGCTGCTGCTGCTGATCCTACTCATGGTGATCGCCTACATGATCTATGCCGATCGCAAGATCTGGGCGGCGGTGCAGCTCCGGCGCGGCCCGAACGTGGTCGGTCCCTGGGGACTTTTGCAGTTGTTCGCCGATTTTTTCAAATTCGTGCTCAAGGAGCCGATCATTCCCGCCGGCGCCAACAAGGGCGTGTTTTTGCTCGCGCCGCTGGTCACCTGCACGCTGGCGCTCGCCGCCTGGGCGGTGATCCCGGTCAATGGCGGCTGGGTCATCGCCAACATCAATGTCGGCATACTCTATGTCTTTGCCATCTCCTCGCTCAGCGTCTACGGCATCATCATGTCCGGCTGGGCGTCGAACTCGAAATATCCGTTCCTGGCGGCGATGCGCTCGGCGGCGCAGATGGTGTCCTATGAGGTTTCGATCGGCTTTGTCATCATCACCGTGCTGCTGTGCGTCGGCTCGCTCAACCTCTCGGCCATCGTCCAGGCGCAGAACAGCGCCTGGGGTTTCCTCGGCTGGTATTGGCTGCCGTTGCTGCCGATGTTCATCATCTTCTTCGTCTCCGCGCTCGCCGAGACCAACCGACCACCGTTCGATCTGGTCGAGGCGGAATCCGAGCTGGTCGCCGGCTTCATGGTGGAATACGCCTCGACGCCGTACCTGATGTTGATGCTGGGCGAGTACGTCGCGATTGCCACCATGTGCGCCATGGCGACGATCCTGTTCCTCGGCGGCTGGCTGCCGCCGTTCCCGGTCGTGCCGTTCACCTGGATTCCCGGCGTCGTCTGGTTCGCGCTCAAGGCAGGCGCCGTTTTCTTCATGTTCTCCATGGTGAAGACGTTCGTGCCGCGCTATCGCTACGATCAGCTGATGCGGTTGGGCTGGAAGGTGTTTCTGCCGATATCGCTTGCGATGGTGGTGATCGTTGCCGGTGTCCTGGAAGTGATCAGAGGCTGACATGGGGTTAGATCAGGCCGCTCGTTCGATTTTCCTCACCGAGTTCGCGCAGGCCTTCGTCCTGTCGATGCGCTACTTCTTCAGGCCGAAGCCGACGCTCAATTATCCATTCGAGAAGGGCGCGCTGTCGCCGCGTTTCCGCGGCGAGCATGCGCTGCGGCGCTATCCGAACGGCGAAGAGCGCTGCATCGCCTGCAAGCTGTGCGAGGCGATCTGCCCGGCGCAGGCCATCACCATCGAGGCCGGTCCGCGCCGCAACGACGGCACGCGGCGCACCACGCGCTACGACATCGACATGGTCAAATGCATCTATTGCGGGCTGTGCCAGGAGGCTTGCCCGGTCGACGCCATCGTCGAAGGTCCGAACTTCGAGTTTGCGACCGAAACCCGCGAGGAGCTGTATTACGACAAGGACCGCCTGCTGGCGAACGGCGACCGCTGGGAGCGCGAGCTCGCCAAGGCCATCGAACTCGACGCGCCGTATAGGTGAGCCGCACCGTCCATGATCATCACCGCAATCTTCTTCTATCTCTTCGCCGCCGCGTGCATCGCCTCGGCGATCCTGGTCGTCACCGCCAGGAACCCGGTGCACTCGGTGCTGTTCCTCATCATCGCCTTCGTCAACGCGTCCGGTCTGTTCATCCTCTTGGGCGCCGAATTCCTCGCCATGATCCTCATCGTGGTCTATGTCGGCGCCGTGGCGGTGCTGTTCCTGTTCGTGGTGATGATGCTCGACGTCGATTTTGCCGAGCTTCGCCAGGGCTTCCTCAACTACCTGCCGGTCGGTTTCCTGGTCGGGGCCATCTTGCTGGCCGAGCTGTTGTTCATTGTGGGTGCCTGGGTGATTGGGGCTGGCGTGCCCAAGGCGATCACCGCACCAATTCCCGCGGCAAGCGACATCAGCAACACGCAAGCGCTCGGCCTCGTGCTCTACACCCGATACGTCTATTTCTTCGAGGCGGCCGGCGTGATCCTGCTGGTCGCCATGATCGGCGCCATCGTCATGACGCTGCACCATAGGCCCGACGTCAAGCGGCAGAACGTCGGCGCGCAAGTCGCGCGCCGGCGCGCGAACGCAATCGATGTCGTCAAGGTGAAGTCGGGGGAGGGCCTGCGATGACGATCGGGCTCGGCCATTATCTGTCGGTCGCCGCGATCCTGTTCACGCTGGGGATTTTCGGTATTTTTCTCAACCGCAAGAACGTCATCGTCATTCTGATGTCGGTCGAGCTCATCCTGCTCGCCGTCAATATCAATCTAGTGGCGTTCTCGGCCTTTCTCGGCGACATCGTCGGCCAGGTCTACGCGCTGATCGTGCTCACCGTCGCGGCGGCTGAAGCCGCGATCGGGCTGGCGATCCTGGTGGCCTATTTCCGCAACCGCGGTTCGATCGCCGTGGAAGACATCAATCTGATGAAGGGTTAGACGGGGCGGA
>Ga0187855_10003525_pt1 | contig 11464 bp, 8 predicted proteins | sample June2016WEW_8_10_2_FD_132969 | JGI IMG/M metagenome (GOLD analysis project Ga0187855, IMG submission 132969) | Peatland microbial communities from SPRUCE experiment site at the Marcell Experimental Forest, Minnesota, USA - June2016WEW_8_10 | ecosystem: Environmental > Terrestrial > Soil >...
CAGCATCAATCTCCTCACCCACACGCTGCCGCGCTTCGGCATCGCGACCACGTTCGTCAAGCCGCGCGATCTCGACGGTTTCCGCGCCGCGATCCGCCCCAACACCCGGCTGGTGATCGCCGAAACTATCGGCAATCCCGGCCTGGAAGTGCTCGACATTGCGCAGGTCGCCGAAATCGCCCACGCCGCCGGCATTGTGCTCCTCATCGACAATACCTTTGCCACGCCCTATCTGAGCCGCCCGCTCACGCTCGGCGCCGATATCGTCATGCACTCCATCACCAAATGGATCGGCGGCCACGGCATCGCCATCGGCGGCGCGGTCATCGACGGCGGCCGCTTCGACTGGCAAGCCGCCGGCAAATTTCCCACCCTGACCGAGCCCTATGCCGGCTATCACGGCATCGTCTTTGCCGAGGAGTTCGGTCCCGCCGCCTTTATCATGCGGGCGCGCGCCGAAGGGTTACGCGATTTCGGCGCCTGTCTTTCTCCCACCAACGCCTTTCATCTGCTGCAAGGCGTGGAGACGCTGCCGTTGCGCATGGAGCGTCATATGGAGAACACGGCTGCCGTGCTGGCCTTCCTGCGCAAGAATCCGGCGGTCGACTGGGTGCTGCATCCCTCGCTGGAAACACATCCGGATCATGCGCTGGCGCAGAAACTGCTGCCGAAGGGCGCCGGATCGATCGTCAGCTTCGGCATCAAGGGCGGTCGCGCCGCCGGACGCAAATTCATCGAAGCGGTGCGGCTCGCAAGTCATCTCGCCAATGTCGGCGACGCCAAGACGCTGGTCATCCATCCGGCGAGCACCACGCATCAGCAGATGGACGCCGCGGCGCTTGCCGCCGCCGGCGTCGGCGAGGAACTGGTGCGTCTGTCGGTGGGCCTGGAGGCTGCGAACGATATCATTGACGATTTCGGGCAGGCGTTGCGCGCCTCGCAGAAGGGTTAAGACCATGCGCCTCGACATTGACGGCTCGGAAACATTCGTCGGGACCGGCGGCCGCGATTTCGATCCGGCACTCCCGGCGGTCGTCTTTCTGCACGGCGCCGGCATGGACCATACCGTCTGGGCGTTGCTCGCACGCGCGTTCGCGCATCACGGATTTGCCGTGCTGGCGCCTGATCTTCCCGGACACGGCCATTCGGCCGGTGAAGCGCTGTCATCCATCACCGCGCTGGCGGACTGGACCGCGGCGCTGATCGACGCGGCGGGCGTCCGCCGGGCGACACTGGTCGGTCACTCCATGGGATCGCTCGTCGCCTTGGAGACTGCCGCGCGGCACCCCGAAAAGGTCACCGCTCTCGCCCTGATCTCGACGGCGGCACCGATGCGCGTGTCGGACGACTTGCTCAATGCCGCGAAGGCCAACGACCACGCGGCTGTCGACATGATCTCCCTGTGGGGCAACGGTTATCGCGCGACACTGGGCGGCTCTTTGGCGCCCGGGCTGTGGATGCTGGGCGAGGCCGAGCGCTTGCTCGAACGCGCGCATCCCGGCGTGCTGTTCGCCGATCTCACCGCCTGCAACAATTATCAGGACGCGCTCACCGTGGCGGCGAAGGTTGCGGTTCCGTCCCGCGTGATCCTCGGCAGCCGCGATATGATGACTCCAGCCAAGGGCGGTAAAGCAATTGCCGCCGCCATCGCCGATTGCCGCGTCAGCATGATCGAAGGCGCCGGTCACATGCTGATGAGCGAACGCCCCGACGACGTGCTCGCCGCGCTGCGGGCGTGATCGTCCGCCGCGGGCTGCGCCGCGTTCCGCTGTACGCTCGGCCGCCGATATGCTCCACTATCAGGGGAGCCCGCACAACAAACCGCCAGAGCATGATCCGGAAAAGTGGAAGCCGGTTTTCCGAAAAGATCATGCTCCGTAAGGAATCTAGAGCGAGACGTACTGATGAACGTGTCAAAGCCCGGCATCGCTTTGATCGGAGATATCGGCGCGACCAACATCCGCTTCGCCCTGGTTCATCCAGACGGTACGACGGCGCCGCGCGTCTACGCCTTGAACGATCATGCGTCGCTTCCCGATGCGATCGAGGCCTACCTGGCCGAAGCATCGCCCGCCGCGCGGCCGCTGCAGGCGGTGCTCGCCGTCGCGTCGCCGGTCACCGGCGACCAGGTGACGCTGACCAATCATCCATGGTCGTTTTCCATCGAAGGCTTGCGGCGGCAGCTCGATTTTCGACGGCTCCGTGTCGTCAATGACTTCGTCGCCAATGCCGCGGCGGTCCCGCACCTTGGCGACAAGGATTGCCTGCAGATCGGCGGCGGCGCACCGGTCAAAGGCGCTGCGGTCGGCATCATCGGACCCGGCACGGGTCTCGGCGTCGGTGCGTTCGCGCCGACGCCGAACGGCGCGGTGACCATCGCCGGCGAAGGCGGCCATGTGACGATGTCGCCAGCCAGTGCGCAGGAAAGCGCGATCCTCGATCTGATGCGCAAGCGCTACGACCACGTCTCGGCCGAGCGGCTGCTGTCCGGTCCCGGTCTCGTCAATTTGTACAACACGCTCTGCGAACTCGCGGAAAGCCCCGCCGCCCCGTTCACGCCGGCGCAGATCATCAGCGCGCAAATCTGGAACACGGATCCGCGCACGCGCGAGGCGACGGCGATCTTCTGCGCCATGCTCGGAACGGTAGCCGGCAATCTGGCACTGACGCTGGGCGCGCGCGGCGGCATTTACATCGCCGGCGGCATCGTGCCGCGGCTGGCGCAATTCTTCGCGCAATCCGAATTCCGTTCGCGGTTCGAGGCCAAGGGCCGCATGCACGGCTACCTCGCCGCGATTCCGACTTACCTCATCGTGCGGCCGCATCCGGAACTGCTCGGCGCCGCGGCGCTGTTGAACGAGCCTTGAAGAGGCATTCGCGAACGATGTGCGCCATACCGTTGCCGCAGCGTCGACGGTTCAAATCGTCAGGAGCTTGACGTCATTCACCAGACGCTCGGTGTCTTCGCGCCGGCACAGCTCCGTGCCGTGCATGAGCAATGCCGCCGATCCTGCCGCTACGCCATAGCGGAAGGCAGTTTCCACGGTGTGTCCGGACGCCAGACTCCAAATCATGGCCCCCAGGAAACTGTCACCCGCGCCCACCACGCTGACCGGCGTGACCGGCAGCGCTTGCGCGCGTAGAACTTGATCGCGCGTCACCAATAAAGCGCCTTGCTCTCCCAGCGTGAGCGCAACGATCTCGGCGTATCCGTTGTTGACGAGCGAGCGGCAGGCTTTGATCCAATCGGTTTGAGTTTCGAGTAATTTCCCCATCAGGATTCTGAATTCGTTCAAGCTCGGTTTGATGAGATACACGCCGGTCTGCAAGGCGGCGCGCAATGGCGGTCCTGAGGTGTCGATGACGATCTTTCCGCCCGTCCGCTTTACCGCCTGCGCCACACGGCCGTAAAAGTCGTCGGGAACGCCGGGCGGCAGGCTGCCGCTGCCGACGACAAAGCGGGCCCGTTGATCGAGCGAACTAAAGGCGGCGAGACAGGCCCGCCACTCTTGTTCGGTGAGCTGCGGCCCCGGAAGCACGAACCGATATTGAAGGTCGGTGGCTCGTTCGTGGACCGTGAAGTCCTCGCGGGTTTCGGCACAAATCGGAGTAGTCAGTCCCGGAATTCCTTCTTGGTCGACCAGGCGCCGCAGCAATTGGCCGAGCGCGCCGCCGATGGGATACATGGCCGTCACGTCGGCGCCGAACCGCTTCATCACCCGAGCCACGTTGATCCCGCCGCCGCCGGGATCCCGACGTTCAGCCGCGCAGCGTAACTTGTGAAACGCCGCCACCCGCTCGACGGAAAGCGAGACATCGATCGACGGATTCATAGTGAAGGTGACGATGTCCGCCATTGTTTCTCGCTTCAGCCGGGACGGCCGTCGATGCACCACACACGCGATCGTTGCCAACGCCACACGCGGGCGCCCGCCCGAGCCATCGGTGACTATCCCCAGGCGAAGGCCACAAGGAGCATTCCGATATGGCCATTTCCCCACATCGGAAGCACAAGACGGGCATATTCCGGCTCGACGTGCGAGCTGCCCCCCTTCCTCGCCAATGCGTGTCGGTAATATGTCGGACGACGGCTCTCGATCGTGGCGCTGGATTGAGAAATCAGGAACTGCAGCGGATGACGCACCTCTATTTCGTCCAGAAACTTGCTGGCCAGGTCGCCGCCGTATTGCCGCTTGATCTCCTCGCCGACAACCCCGAAGCCGCAGCGGAAACGCACCGGCTGGTCTGACGCTTCGAGCAACATCAGTCGACCTGACACATCCGGCAGCGCCGAAATGCCGATGTCATCCCAAAAAGGGATCTCGGCTTCCCTCCGCCTGAGCCCTTGCCAAAAAGCGAGCACGGGTGCGAGGCCCGATTCCAATTTCCGGGGTACGGGGTAGGGCTCGTTGGTCATTTGCACGCGTCAAGCTCCCTATCGTTTGACGGCAGCGGCAGCTCGGCCGTCCGCGACAACCGACCTGCTGCAGCGGCGGTTTTCCTACGGCCGGGCAACCGGCGGAACATAGGTCTCCAGTTCAGGCGCCGGCAAGGTCACCACCTGGCCGATTTCCGCCGAGCGATACAGCGCCATAAGCATTTCGGCGACGCCGACGCCGTCCTCGAAGGTCTCGATCGGTTGCCGGCGATGACGAAAGGCATCGACCATGTGCCGATCCTCGCCGATATAGCCGTAGATGTCAGGCTCGTTCTCGACTACCGGCATCAGGCCCTGTTCGGCGTTCTGCTTCTCGACCAGGTCCTCGCCCTGGCCGCCGGTCACGTTGCGCGACAGGAACACTTTCAGTCCGGTGTTGAGCGAGGAAAACTCCATGGAATATTCCGGCCCGAGCAGCTCGATCAGAATGCGCAGGCCGGCCCCGACATAGGCCCAGGAATTGGTGGCTTCGACCAGCACCTCATGCCCCTCGGCATCGCGGAAGGTCAGCGCCCCGCGGGCGAAATCCTCGGCCGGCCGCGTGGCGTAGTCGACCTCGGCGCCCATCATGCGCTTGAGCCGCGCGACGTATTCCGGCCGCGTCCATTTCAGATTGCCGACGCTGGCGCTGGCGCTGATAAGTTTGAGATCGCTACGCGGCGCGCCCGGCTTGGTCAGGAGAAACCGCGCCACCTCGACGCTATGGCAGGTCATGTCGGAGAGCACGCCGCCGCCTTGCCGCCGGCCCTGCCAGAACCACGGCATGTGCGGGCCGCTATGCTCCTCGGCGGCGCGTGCCAGATAGGGACGCCCGCAGATCGGCACGGCGCGGCGCCAGACGATGTCCTTGCCACGTTGCACGGCGCTAGAGAACACCTGATTTTCCAGATAACCGTGCAGGAGCTTTGCGTCCTCGGCGAGGCGCAGCATTTCGCGGGCTTCGGCAAGCGTACGCGCCAGCGGCTTCTCGCAGGCCACGCCGATAAGCTTGGCGCGGCCCGATTTCACCAGCTGGTGGATCTCGCGCATGGTGTCGAGTCGGCAAAAATTCGGCACGCCGATCCACAGCGCATCGACTTCGCCGGACAGCAGCATGGCTTCGAGCGAGAGGAAGGCGCGGCAGGGACCGAGTTCGAGCGCATTGGCCTCGGCGGCGAGCGCTTCGCGATGTGCGGCGGTCGGGCTGTAGACGCCGGCAACCGTCGCGTGGCGCACGGAAAGCAGGGCCTGAAGATGAAACTTGGCGATGAAGCCACTGCCGATCAAGCCGATCCGCAACGTGGCGCTTGGCGCGTTGTCGTTCATGGAAGCCTCCGCCTTAGAGCATGATTCGGGAAAGTTGAACCTCGGCAAACATCATGCTCACACAAAAATCCGACTTGTCGTTCGTCCAGCGCCGCTGTCAGGTCTTGAGCCGGCGCTGGCGCCCGTAGATCAGCATCAGCGCCAACAACGTGGCGCCGAAGACGATCTGCCGTCCGAATGCAGGGATGTCCAACGTAGTGAGAATGCTCTGGAGCACCACCAGGAAGACTGCTCCGGCCATGGTGCCGGTATAACCTCCGGTGCCCCCGGCCAGCGACGTTCCACCGATTACCACCGCGATGATCGACGGCAGCATATATTGGTCGCCGGCGCCGACGAAGACATTCCCGGTATAGCCGAGCAGCAGGATACCGGTCATGCCGCTGAATAGTCCGCTGAGCGCGAACGCGAGCGCACGCGTGCGCCGCACCGGCACGCCGGCGAGCTGCGCCGCCGCTTCGTTGGCTCCGATCGCGTAGATGGCGAGGCCGAACGTCGTGTACCTGAGCAATAGCGCCAGCGCCACGCCGATCGCGATCCAGATGAAGACGATACCGGGCAGATCGAACAGCACGGGCTGGCTGACAAATTGACTGAGCATCGGCGCCGCGCGCCCCGACGGTATGCCGCGTGTCAGCAGCACCAGCGCGCCGTTGACGACGCCGAGTATGCCGAGCGTCATGACCAGCGGCGGGATGCGCAGCACGGTGACGCCGGTTCCGCTCACCAGGCCGATGAGAAAGCTGCATGCCAGCACCGCCACGATGGCAAGCGGCAGGTTGGCGTCGTTCTGCTGCATGAGGTTGCCGGCAAGGAACGCGCTCAACGAGATGATGCCGCCGACCGAGAGGTCGATACCTTCGCGGCCGGCTAGGATCACGAGGTTCTGTCCGGCGGCGACGACGCCGAGCAGCGCCGCGATGATGAGCTGATTGATGATCTGCCGCGGCGAGGCGAAGCCCGGAGAGAGCAGATTGCCGGCGGCCAGCAGCGCCACGATCGCGATGCAAGCGACGACGAGCGGCCGTCCGAGCAAAGCTTTGGCCTGCGCCAGCATCTCAATCCCCGGCCTTGCGCGCAACAACGATGCCGCCCGAGAGCGCCGCGAGGATAATCGCGCCTTGAATGAGGCCTTGCCACGCGAACGGCGCCTGCGCGAAGAAAATCACGTTGTTGATGAGACCAAGGGTGAAGGCGCCGAGGACGCTGCCAAGCACGCTGCCGACGCAGCCGGAAAGCGCGGTGCCGCCGAGCACCACGGCGGTGATCGACGACAATGTCAGCCCGGCGCCGATCAGCGGATCGCCCGACGCGGTTTCGCCGACCAGCGCCAGCCCGGAAAACGCCGCGAACAATCCGCTGATGACGTAGGCGCCAAGCCGCACGCGTGCCACTGGAATTCCAGTCTGAAACGCCGCCTGCATGTTGCCGCCGACTGCCCGCAGGTCATGATAGAAACGCAGTCGCGCGATTAACGCCGCGATCAGCGCACCGCCTATCAGGATCCATGCCACCATGGGGATGAACAGAAAGCTGCCGGCATAGGCTAAATAGAAGCTTGGCGGCACTTGGCCGCCGGCCTGCGGCAGCACCCACAGCGCCAGCCCGGAAAAGATCACGCTGGTGGCAAACGTCGTGACGATGGGCTGATAGCGCAAATAAGCGACGAAGATGCCGTTCGCGGCGCCGGCTGCCAGCCCGGCGCCCAGGCCGGCCGCCAGCCCAAGCGCGACCGACCCGTGCGTGCCGATGATGGTGACGGCGACGACGTTGACGAGCGACACGATGGTGCCGTTCGAAAGATCGATATCCGAGCCGAGTATCACGTAGGTCTGGCCGATCGCGACCAGCGTCAACGGCAGAAAAATACTCAGGTTCGACACCGCCACGCCGAAGGTGAGAAAGTTCGGCTCGAGAACCGCATTCGTCGCAGCCAATACGAGGAAAACCGCGGCCGCCAGCAGATAAGGATAGCGATATCGCGAGCGGCGCAGCTTCTGCCACAGCAGCGGCGGTTGCCGACGCGGCGCTTTGGCGGCGCTCGCCGGCGCCGCACCGGCATGGCCGGTCGTATAGGCCGCCCGATAGAGCGCGAGCTCGGTACGCTCCTCGCCGGCCAATTCCGCTACCATCTGCCCGCCCTCGAACACCAGGACCCGGTCGCAAATGGTCAACATTTCCTGATCGTCGGTCGAATAGAGGAGAATGGAGACGCCCTGTGCGCAGAGGTCGTCCATGATCTCGTAGAGTTCCGCCTTGGCACCGAGATCGATGCCCTTGGTCGGATCGTCGAGCAGCAGGATGACCGGCCGGACGGCGAGCATGCGGGCGATCAGGACTTTCTGCTGGTTGCCGCCGCTCAGCGAACTGGCCGGGGCATCGAGCGATGAAAATTTGAGCGCAAGGCGCGCGACGATCGGCGAGATCTCCGCTTCGAGACGTCGCCGGGCCACGGCGAAATGGCGATCGCGCACCAACAGGGTGAGGACAAGGTTCTCGAAGATCGTGCGGATCGCCATGATGCCGTAGCGCGCCCGCTCGCCCGACACATAGGCCAGCGATCGCCGTGTCGCGGCGAGCGGCCCGGTCGGATCGTATCCTGTTCCGCCGATCTCGATGGTTCCGCCCACGACCGCTAGCGCCCCGTAGAGCGCGCGCAAGAAATCCGACTGTCCCTGGCCATGCAGCCCGCCGAGACCGACGATCTCGCCCCGGTGTAGTGTCATCGACACGCCGCCGAGCTTGCCGGCTTCGAGGCCCGTGACTTGCAGCACATTCTCCGGCGCCGGGCGGTGCCGCGCCTGCGATCGCGTCAGCGGCGCACCACCGACCATCGCAGCGACCACCTGCTCGCGCGTCACCTCGGCAACGCGAGATGCCATCACGGTGCGGCCGTTACGCATCACGGTCACGCGGTCGGCGATCGTGAAGACCTCATCGATGCGGTGCGAAATGAAGACGATCGAGCCGCCGTCGGCGCGAAACTTGGTAAGATGCTGAAACAGAATTTCGACCTGGTTGCGGTCGAGCGCCGCGGTGGCCTCGTCGAGGATGACGATGCTGACACGTTTCGTCAGCACCTTGAGAATTTCGATGATTTGACGCTGATCCGCCGACAGGTCCGACACCGATGCCTGCGGATCGACGGCGGAACCGAGCGTCTCGCCGAAGCCGGCGAGCGCGCCGGCGGTCGCGGCGTTGAGCGCCGCGCGATCGACCAGGCCGAGCCGCGTCAACGGCTCGCGGCCGAGATGGATATTCTCGGCGACCGTCATCGCCGGGATCAGGCTGAGTTCCTGGTAGAACATGTCGATGCCGGCCTCGACCGCGTCGGCCGGGCCGGCAAAGGAGACCACACGATCATAAAGAAGCAATTCGCCGGCATCGGCGCTGACCGCGCCGGCGATGATCTTGCACAGCGTGCTCTTGCCGCAACCGTTCGCCCCGATCAGGGCGTGGATCTCGCCGCGCTCGAGCGTGAACGCGGCGCCGTCGAGGGCCACCACCCCGCCGTATCGCTTGCGGATTCCCCGCGCCGCAAGAGCAGACACGACGGTACGCCCCGCTGAATCGATCCGCTACTTCTTGAAATAGGCCATCGCCTGGTCGGGCGTGACCACGGTAGTGACCGAGATGTAGCCGGGCTTGTCCTTCACCTGCTCATAGGCCTGTTCGAAATTCGAATTGTCGATGAGCGGGATGGGGATATAGATCGCATTGCCGAATTGGCCGGCGAAGATGCCGTCCTTGAATTCGTGGCCCTGCAATTTGAGCACCGCCACATTCAATGCGCTGGCCATGACGCCGGGCGGATTGACCGATGCGGCGGTATTGTAGTGATGCTCCTTCCACAGCTTCAGGAAGTCGGCGCGGATTTCGCCGGTTGCGGCGATGTCGGTGCGCTTGGCCTCGCTGATCGCTCGCCAGGCGCCGGCCGCCATGCCGTCCTGCACCCAGACGCCGTTGATGTTGGGATAGGTGGCGAGCAGATTCTGCATCGCCTGCTGGCCTTTGGCCTCGTCCCAGTCGGCGTTGACCTCGTTGAGAATCTTGATGCCCGGATATTTGGCGAACACTTCCTTATAGCCGGCGACGCGGGCTTGATTGGCCGGATGGCCGGCGACGCCGTTGATGCAGACGACGTTGCCCTTGCCGTTGAGCGTCTTGGCGAGCCACTCGGCCGACTTCATGGCCCATGCCTTCTGGTCGATGCCGACGTAGAGCGCGTCTTTCGACGTCACCTCCTGGTCGGTGGCGATGACCAGGATTTGCTTCGCCTTGGCCTGCCCGATGACCGGATCGAACGCAGTCGGGCTGTTCGGATTGATCAGGACGGCGTTGACGCCCTGATTGATGAAGTTGCGCACCTGCGCGATCTGCCCCGGAATATCGACCGTCGCGCTCTGGGCATTGGTCTTGACCATGACGCCCTTGGCATTCCAGGCCTTGGCCGCCGCCTCCGCTTCGTCGATCATCTGGGTGCGCCACTCGCTGCCCACCCAGCCGTTGCTCAAGCCTATCGTGAAGCTGTCGGCCGCCTTGCTCGACGCCGAAGCGGTCAAGCCGATTGCCAGGGCGGCGCCGGCCGCCAACACAGATCTGAACATCATGTCGCAAGTCCTCCCGGTGTACAGCTTCTGCAGAAGCCAAATTCGCATGGTGATGGGCGTCGACGCGGTTTCTGCACAAGGCTCGACGCGCCACCCGTGCGACCGGATCGGGGGCTACCGATCGCGCTGGTTAGAGCGCTCAACCGGCATTCTCGGATGAACCCCAAACCTGATGGAAGGGTAGGCGATTTCCGAACTTATGGGAAGCCGCAGGCGCGGCCATCGCTAATAGCCCGCCGCCAGCGCGCCGCGGGTGCGCGGATCGGCGGCGCCGACCAAACCCGCCGGCGTCACCAGGATCGAGTTGGCCGACGTCGGCAAATGCCGCACCACCACGCTGTCGCCGCGCGCCTCGAGCGCGGTGATGAGACTGTCGGCTAGTCCCGGTTCGGCGAAGACCTTGTCGGGCATCCATTGATCGTGCACGCGCGGCGCCGACACCGCGCTGGCGATATCGAGGCCGCGGTCGATCACGTCGACCACGATCTGCAGCACCGCGGTGATGATGAGGCTGCCGCCCGGCGAACCGGTGACCAGGAACGGCTTGCCGTCCTTGAGCACGATCGTCGGCGTCATCGACGACAGCGGCCGCTTGCCGGGGCCGGGCGCGTTGGCCTCGAAACCGGTGAGGCCGTAGGCATTCGGCGTGTTCGGCTTGGCGGCGAAATCGTCGAGCTCGTTGTTGAGCAGCACGCCGGTGCCGGCGGCGACCAGCCCGACGCCATAGCCGAAGTTGAGCGTATAGGTGTTGCACACGGCGTTGCCGAAACGGTCGACGATGGAGAAGTGCGTGGTGTTGCGGCCTTCCGCCGTGACCGTGCCGCCGGGATGGATCTCGATCGCCGGCGTGGCGCGCGCGGGGTCGATGGTGGCGCGCCATTTGTCGGCGTAGCTTTTCGAGATCAGGCGTTCGACCGGCATCTGCACCATATCGGGATCGCCGAGAAACCACGCGCGATCGGCATAGGCGCGCTTCATCGCCTCGATCATCAGGAACAGCGTCTGCGCCTCGGCTTCGTGCGCCAGGTCGTAGCCCTCGAGGATGTTGAGCATCTCGAGGAGCGCGATGCCGCCCGATGACGGCGGCGCCATCGAGACGATGTCGTAGCCG
>Ga0187855_10003528_pt1 | contig 11459 bp, 11 predicted proteins | sample June2016WEW_8_10_2_FD_132969 | JGI IMG/M metagenome (GOLD analysis project Ga0187855, IMG submission 132969) | Peatland microbial communities from SPRUCE experiment site at the Marcell Experimental Forest, Minnesota, USA - June2016WEW_8_10 | ecosystem: Environmental > Terrestrial > Soil >...
ATTGACCTGCCCGGGCACAGCCAGGTAGAGGTGCGAATGGGCGGCCCCTCGATCGCCCGAAGCGACCCCGCGTACCCCGCCGCCTACCTCGCGGACGAGGTACTGGGTGGGGCCACGCTCCTCAGTCGGTTGTTCACCCGGGTTCGCTCGAAGGGAGGCCTGGCCTACCACGCGTCGAGCCATCTCGAGGCGATGAAATTGGGAGGCTACTGGGGGGCGGAGGCGGGCACCGGAGCGGACCGCTGGCGTCGCGTGGTCCCGATGCTCCGCCAGGAGGTGGAGCGCATCGCGGGGGAAACTATCCCTGCGGCCGAGCTCGACCTGGTCCGGGAGAGCCGGCTGGGGGAGGTCGCCCTCGCGCTCGAATCGACCTCCGATGCCCATGAGCTCGCGGTCGACGTGGCCTACAACGGCCTCGCGGCCGACCACTGGGTGACGTGGCCCTCCGTCCTGCGCAGCCTGAGCCCCGGAGAGGTTCGGCGGGCAGCGGAGATCGCGCTGGACCGTGGCCGGTCGGCGACGGTGGTGGCCGGTCCCCTCGGTGGGGCGTAACAGAATCCCCCTCGAAGGGGAGCGCACCCATACGCACTTATACATCCCCGTGGCTCGGGGCAGCATGGCCGGACGCGGAAAGCTCGAGGCGCCCATTCACGGGATGCTGAGGAAGAACATCACGATCACTCCCGAGGAGAGCGAGTTCCTGGAGCGGCACCCCGAGATCAACCAAAGCGCCCTGTTCCGACAGGTCGTCGAGAGCCTGATGCTTGCCGAGCGAAGCCCCGGCTCCGTCGGTTCCCAGCCCGTCCGCCTCGGTCGCGCCGTCTATCGGTCGGGCGCGATCATGTACCAGAAGCGGCCGTAGACCGCGCCCGGTCGGGTGCGCGCGTCGGCGCATCGGCGTCACGCCACCGTGGGCCCAGGTCGTTCAGCGCCGGATGCTCCGCATCTTCGGCCCGGGCCGCGAGCCAGCCGCGGGCGCCCAAGGACAGGTCCAGGGCCGTGCGGGCGGTCCGGGCATCGAGCGAACCGAGGCTGTGGCGCGAAAGGATGTGACCGAACGCCCACCGGCGCTTGAGCACGAGGTCCGTGAAGTGGGGAGCATAGTGCCCCCCGCCGACGGCGAGCGCGATCCGGTCGTCCGTCGAACGCTCCAGCACCGGGATCACGTCCGCGAGGACCGCGACCGCTGCGGGCGGGGGCGCGGGCTCGGTCCCGTAACCGATCTCGACGAACATCCCGGGGAGCTCCAGCTCCGGCCCGTGGTGGGTCGCCTCGAAGGTGGCGGATAGTCCGGCTGCGGCGCCGCGCTCGGCCAGGGCGCGCAGGGCGGCGGCCATACGCAAGGGGTCGGCGGGCACCAACGAACGGGCCCGCCCACCGACCTCGGCCGACTCCCCCGGGTTGCCGAGCGGATGAACCGTGAGGCAGGGGACGTTCTTTTCGCTGCGATGGATGGAAGGAAAGACCAGGGTGGGGCGCCGGGCGAGCAGCCCCCCAGGGAGCCGGGCGTCCAGGCGCTCATCGTGGATGTGCCGACCGGGCCGCCGCAGCAGAAGCGCGCGGTCCGAAAGCGTACGTACGGCCGCGCCGTCGACGTGGTCGCCCGTGGCGGGCGGGGTGCCCCAGCGGGCCGCGACCTCCCGGGCAACCGGATCCTGCTCTGAGACGACCACCAGGTAGGGCCCCTCTGCCGCCTCCATCGCCCCCCGCTCGAGGACCCCGACGAACCGACGCGCCCTAAAGGTGACGGGCCGGACGGGAACGGAACGGAGTGCGCGGCCACTCCGGCACTTTGTCCCTGCGTAGCGCGCGGACAGGTTCAGTCGTCTTTTTCTATCCCGCCTCGGTAGCGCCTCTCCGCGGCATCGGCGCGGCCGGACGGCGGATACATTGGTCAATATCGAAGACGTCGCCCTCTGGGCGACGGTCGCCACGTGGCTCCTTGCGATCGGGACCTTGGTGTTCCTCTACTGGCAGACCCGGCAGGCCGGACAACTCAACTCCTCGAACGCCGTCATCACACTCCGGGAACGGTTCGACTCTCCGCGGATGCGGAAGGTACGACGGGCGACCAGCGAGCGGCTCCTCAAGAACGAGGTCGAGGATATCACTAACCTCGAGGTCCTCGCGTTCTTCGAGCTCATCGGAGCCCAGACGAAACGTAGGATCCTCGACGAGGAGATGGTCTGGGAGGCGTTCGGCGGTTGGATCACCGCCTACTATCGCGCCATGCGAACGCCCGTCGACCGGATCCAGAAGCTCCGGACCCGCTCGCACGACCCGCTCCTGTTCAAGAAGCTCGAGTGGCTCAACGACCGGATCGAGAAGCTGGACAAGAAGCAACTGGGCGCTGACTACGAGTCCTCGGTCGATGCCGTGGAGGATACGGGACTCTACCTCCGCCTCGAAGCGACCCTCGAGATCGAGTGAGCCGACAGGTCGGTCAGGTTCGCGCGGTCGTCGCCGCCGCCTCCGGATCGATCGAGCGAGTTCCGGAGGCCCGGGGGATGCTCCCGGTGGTATGCAGTCCGAATACGGTAAACATACTGGTTGAAGTAGGGGTAAGCCCCTACCCGTTATCGATGAACGCTGACGAGCGGTCACCCCTCGGGGCGAAGGACCAGCGGCTGGCCGATCCGGACGTGCGGCGGTGGTACGAGGACGTGGCGCAGGGCGCCCAGAAGACGGCGGACAACTACCTGCGATCTCTCTACAACTTCTGCGCGCGGATGGAGACCACCCCCGCGAAGGTGGCGGTGCTGACCGAACAGGAGGCGTTCGAGCTCCTCCACGACTTCGTGGGCCTCGAACAGAAGCGGGGCGTGGCGGGCTCAACCATCGCCACCTACAACAAGTGCGTGAAGTCCTGGCTCGTGTTCCACAACATCAAGGTGGTTCGCAAGGTCAAAATCAAGGACGCCGAGCGAACCCCGACGCTTGTCAATCAGGAGGTTCCTCCGCCCGAAGGACTTCGGGCGATCCTACTGGCGGCTCGCGCCGAGGTAGAGCGCCCCGCTATCGCCCTCATCGCGGGCTCGGGCGTTCGGCTGGAGGTCATCGCCAGCCACACGGACGGCCTGCGCGTGAGCGACATCAGCGGTATCACGATCAAGCGTCGCAAGGTCCGCTTCGAGTCGCTGCCCGCGCAGGTGAGGGTGCGCGCCGAGCTATCGAAGACCGGCCAGCCCTACATCACGTGGCTCGGAACCGAGTTCTCGGAGTACGTCAAGGAGGGGCTAGAGGCACGGCTTCGGCGCGGCCTCAAGGTGAAGCCCGACTCGCCCGTCATCGCGAACCGCGACGGCGGTTTCTTCCACACCCACAAGCTGAGCACCCGCATCCGCGCGGTGATCGACAGGGCGGGGTACGACTTCCGCCCCTACACCTTCCGCAACTACTTCGCCACGCAGGTGACCATCGCCGTGTCCAAGGGGCGCGCGCCGAAGTCGTTCATGACCTATTGGATGGGGCACAAGGGCGACATGGACGCAAGGTACGCGGAGGCACGACTCCCACCTACGCTCGTCGCCGAGATGGCCGAGGCGTACCACCGGGTGGAGCCACTGCTTGAGACCGCGCCGACCTCTGACCAGAAGCAGGAGATTAGTCAACAGGTCGCGGCGGCGATGCTACGGATGGCCTACTACACCGACGAGCAGGTGACGGAGATCCTCAGCAACCCGAAGGCGGACATCGACGAGCTCGTACGGACCGGGCTGAACAAGGCGGCCGTCCCGCTGACTCAGCGCATCGACTCTATCGAGTAGGCGAAGCCCCTCATGTCGGAGGGGTGGCGCGTCCATACCACGGTGGGAACGAGCCTCGTGATGGATCCGCCGAACTGAGAACGCTGACGGCCGAACCCCTTCCGAATCAGAATGGCCACTCGTCTCTGAGCGGCGTCACGGCGAGGTAGACGAGGATCGCGGCCTCGACCTCGGCACCCGCGCGGTGTAGCCCCAGCATTGCGCAGAGCCGTGTGGTACCTTCCATAACGGTGAATGGCCCTGTTTCCGCCTTGGCGACGAGGATGGGCCGACCCCTGACCGCGGGCGGAAGGAAGTCCGTCCTCAGTTCCTTGTAACGCCTCGCGAAGCTCCCATCGCTCGTCTCTTTGCCCGCTTCCAGTGAGGCGACCATCGTTCCAAGGTCCAGGTTCGGCGCGAGTTCTAGGAACCCGGGTTGCTCAGTGCTTCGGAGCTCGGCCACGCCCTCGATGTCGACCTCTGCCCAATGCCACTCGGGTTTCAAATCGAGGAACGGCTGGATGAAACCGCCTCGGTAGGCCATCAGAGCCGCGATGGCTTCACTGGTCTCCTCTGGTGACCACCGCGGAGACCGCCGAGATCGGAGGACGACCAGCGTCTCGGGTGGGATGAGACGGTCAAAGAACTTCCCGTACTCCGAACTGTCCAGTTCGGCCTCCGCGAAGGTGGCGAGGGCGGCGCGGCCATAAGCCGGGCTCTTCACTCGCACGGTCATTTGCCCCTTCGACCCTCCCGATACCCCTTGCTCTATTTTGAGGGCGTCACCCCTCGCACGTCCACCTCGAACTCCATCACTCTCTCCGCACCCGGGTCTTCCCACGTTACCCTCCGCGATGGGTACGACTTCCGAACCCGCGCTATGATTGCCTCGGCCGTCTTCTCCTCCACCCGGTCGAGGTTGGGGACTTCGAGCTGGAGAACGCCTTCGACGACGACTCGGTACCTTTTCCCAATCTTGTAGACGCGAGCGACCCATTCCGACATGCGGGGCTGAGCCCGCTGGGGTGTCCTATGGTTCCTGTGAGAAGATGCAACAGGTCAACTTCCGAGTCGACTCTATCTACGATGCGCCGGCCGGGGGCTCGGTAGAGGGCGGCTTCCCCGTTAACGGTGCCGCGCACCTTTGACAGAAAGCTGCCCCCGCGCTGTTAGACGCCCCACACTTCGGACACGTTACCACAGCCGGTGGAGCGGGCTTGCGCCGCCGCGTGAGGAGGACGGCAAGCGCCACGATCACTATGATGATCAAGACGAGCAAGAGTATGGGGAGGCCTCCAACCGATGGGCCAAGTACCGCCAGTGGCGAACTCGTAGAAGGCGAGACCACCGTCACCGTGGTCGTAGAGCTCACGTTGCCCGCCGCAGGGTCGGACACCGTGAGGTTCACAGTGTACGTACCCGTGGTGGCCCACGAGTGCGCCACCGAACAACCCGATGCGGAGTTCGAGTCACCGAACTCCCACTTACACGTGTGCGTGCCCGTTCCGCCGCCCACGTTCGCGGTTAGGGTCACCGCCGTGCCCGGAGTAGGACTGGAGCTCGACAGAGAGATTTGAACTGTGAGCGGGGAGAACACTTCAATCTCGGCTAACGCTGTGGTATTCGTGGCTCCGACCGCATCGGTGACAGTCACGTGCGGCGTGTAGTTCCCCGCACTCGTATAGGCGTGGGTCACCGAGGCCCCGCTTCCCGTCTCCCCGTCTCCAAACGTCCAACTGAACATGTAGGGCGACCCCGCGCCGCCAGTCGCAGACGCTGAGAAGGTAACTGTGCCTCCAGGAACTACAGCCGTTTTGGAGACGCCCGCGGTGATTGTGAGGTTGGCAATGTCAATGAGTGCGGTTCCAGTCGCGGTTCCTCCGTTAGAGTCAGTGACCGTGACAGTCGCGTTGAACTCACCAACCCGTGAGTATGCGTGGGAAACGGACGAGCCGGAACTGGTCGCGCCATCACCGAATGCCCACGAGTAGCTTACGAACGATCCAGACCCCCCGCTCGGCGATGCGGTGAACGTCAACGAGTACCCCGGGCTGGCGTCTGGGTGGTTGACGCTGGCCGCTACAGTGGGCAGCGGGCTGACAGAGACAGAGACTCCACTGGCCGCCGTTGTGGAGTCGGTATCCGTGATCGTACACGTCGCAGTATAGTTGCCAGGGGTCGTGTACGTGTGGGAAGTGGTGGCGGCGGACCCAGTCGAACCGTCGCCAAACGCCCAAGCGTACGTGTACGGAGACGCGCCACCTGCCGCGGCGCAAGAGAAAGAGACGCGCTGAGTCACGTCAACAGAACTTGGATGCGCAGTCGCAGAGGCGGACAGCGCGACATGGGTTCCGAAGGTGATCGGGTTGGAGTCGGTCGAGTAGTCATAGGTCGTGCCGAACGCGCTCGCCGTGTCGGTCGTGTTGATGTAGAACGAGTACCCGGTATCCGTGGAGAGCCCGTTCACGGTGTAAGAGTGCGTGGAAGCAGTGGTGATGGAAGTCGCGGCGGAGTACGCGCCCCCGCTGATCGATTCCAGGACCTGGTACGAGCCGAAGGAGAGGTTGCCCCCGTACTGCGCATTGTTATCCCACGTAAGCTGAACAGAGGTCGAAGTGGGGGTGGTGTAGCTGAGGCTTGCGACTGCGGGCTGGGTCGTCTGCAGAACGTTCGAAGTTCCGCCCGCACCGCAGATGATGAGGCAGTTGTACTCGGTGACTTGCCAATACCAAGTAGATCCGGGGGACAGGCCGTAAACCCACTCAAAATTGAGATCGGCCGAGGTGATCACCGCGAGAACACTGAATGGTCCGCTGTAACTTGTAGAGTAAGCGAGCGAGTAGTTCTCGAAGTCGAAGGCCGTACTCTCGTTCCATGTCAGGCTGACCACTGTGGGGTCGATGCCTGCGGCGCTGACGATGTACGTAGTCAGAGGATGGGATGGAGCCTCAGCGCTCGACCGGCTCGGCCCGGCGGAGCTGAGTACGGGCGAGGCACTGCGGAGCTCGGGGCGGGCAGGGTTAGTTCCGACAGTAGCGAAGGCACCAAAGATCAGTAGACAGACTACCAGGACGCCGAACAGGACAGGCCACTGCCGCACTTGGGGGCGGACGTGGGTTGGCTTGATATAGTTTGTCAAAGGCCACGGTTACGGAGTGTAAGCAAACGACGCCTCAGCCCTCGTGAACTACGGCGAGACACCTGCCTTCGCGCACCGGCTATACTGCGCGCGCTCACCATCGTTCATGTAACCGGTTGCCATCCTCCAACTGGACTAATGGGCGCGGGGACAACTTGGCTGGTTGCGGCACTACTCATTGGACTTGGTTTCGTCGCGGCGGATGGGGCGTTGCCGCCAACCGCAGTCGCCACCACTACACACGCGAACTCACCTGCGTGGATGTCGGCCGGCCCACGCATGGGCACCTCCACCTCCGTCTCCGATAACTGGGCGGGGTACGTGATTTCCACTCCGAACAACGCGACTACCAAGGTTGTGGGCTCTTGGGTTGAGCCGAGCTTCCACGGGAGCTGCGGCGGCTTCTACAACGAGTCGGTGGCGGTGTTTTGGGTGGGCATCGACGGGTGGAACTCGAACACGGTGGAGCAGATTGGTACGACCGTGGAGTGCTACTCGGTGCTGTACATAGCATCCGTCTCTTACTCTGCGTGGTACGAGTTCTATCCTGCCGGAATGGTCAGCATCTCGATGACCATCCACCCGGGCGATCACATTACAGCCGAAGTGAGCTACTCGAAAACGTTCGCTAGTTACACCGTGTCGCTCAAGGACACGACCACAGGCACGTCCTTCGCAACTGCGATAACGGGGATCACCGCGAACCGAAGCTCGGCGGAGTGGATAGCGGAAGCGCCCTCCAATGCGTTCGGCGTCCTCGCAATGGCCGACTTCGGAACTGTCCACTTCTCGGCCGCCACCGCGACAATCTCGGGTCACTCGCACCCAATCAGCGGGTTCTCGAACATCGAGGTCACGATGTGGAGTACCTCCTACACGTTCGTGAAGGCTGTGCCCTCCGCCCTGGGCTCGACCGGCAAAACGTTCAGCGTGAAGTGGAAGAGCTACGGACCATAGAATAGAACCTCGGGAGCCAGTCGGCCCGCTTCAATGGTCCCGCTTCTGAACTACGGTCATCCCACGGCCGTGCCCATTCCTATGAAACCGGACGCCCTCAGGCTCGACGATAACGCGGCCCAGCGGGATGTCGAGGACGTATCGTTCGGGAGTTGCTTCTACCAAGTCTACGCTGGGTTGTTTCGCCACCTTTCGCACATTCGCGCGGGGTTCAAACCATCGGCTGGTGCGCAAGGTAACTGCCGGATTCACGCCAGTTCGTAGTCCTTACACACCTTACACCGACCATCAAAGGTGTGCGAGGTCCGAATCTCGTTTGAGTAGAGTCGAGCGATCTCAGCGAACTTCGCAATGCGTGCCTTAGCTTCACGCTCCGCGACAATCGCGGCGTCCAGCGCGTTTTGTACTGTCGAGTCGGCCAGCGCCGCATCGTAGATGTGTTGGAGCGGGACGGGGTCTGAATCCGCCGCGGTCTGCCCTTGAAGGAACGTGTTACCGCGCGACATGACCATGCCGCCGGCTGGGCTTAGGTAGCCTCCCGGGGAGCCGTTTTCGACGCGCCGGCGGAGGCCCGGGCCTCCCTCAAAAACTGGTCTACGAGCCTCCGAGGTAAAAAGCCCGTATGCTTACCGAAAAGGGTATGCTCCCGGCGGGAGTTTCACCGGACGGCCGGACCGGCCGCTCAGATTTGAACCCGCGTCAAAGGCTCGAGAGGCCTCTATCCTTGACCACTAGACTACGGGAGCGTCCCGCTCCCCTATGGAACCCACTCTTTGAGCCTTTCGCGAACCGGGACCGGTCGGTCGGCCCCGAATGCGGAGCGCCCGGTCCTAATCTCGGGTGGCGAAGCGCCTAAGAGCACCGGGTCCTTTTCGCCCGCAGTGACGCCCCCAGTGAAGGCCCGCAGTGGCCACATCCTCCTGGACCCCAAGGGATCGTACATCGACCTCGTCCGTGTCTACCCCGACATCCACCGCCGGGTCGTCGAGATGAACCGGCCGTTCGTCAAGGACTCGGACCCGCTCCTTCCCGACGTCCTGCTCGACGAGAACCTCCGCGACCTGAAGGGGGACCGGAAGCCGGCGGGGTACAACCGCCAGGACGCGTTCGGCCTCCGCCTCATCTTCCCCCTCGCCGACGAGAAGCGGGTGGAGTTCTACTTCACCAAGCCCGCGCGGTGCCAGGAGGTCGTCCAGATCACCGAGCAGGTCTCGGGCCTCCTGCGCCGACGCTCGATCAAGCACACGGTGGAGTACGACCGCCTCGGACTCGGACCGCCGCGGGGCCTGCCCGGACTCGGGCCGGCCACCCCGACCGGCACATTCGCCTCCGCCTGAGCGGGCCGTCCCTCAGCCGGGCGGCGGGTTCCGACGGAACGGCCAGAACGGCGTCGAGCCTCCGCCACCGGAAGTCGAAGAGCTCTCGGGAGATGTGGCCGGAGCCGGGGTCGACGCCGGGGCGGCTTCGGCGGAAGGGAGGGCGGCCGGCGGGGGAACATCCCCCTGCAACCGCCGCAGCGCATCCCGTGCCTTCTCGAGCGCGGCCGGGTAGTCGGTGTCTCGGAGTCGGACGGACTCCGCCAGGAGCGCGCGGGCCTCGGTCGTGTCGACCCTCCGCTCGGCCGCGCGTCCGAGCGCGGCGTCGATGAGGTAGTGGAGGTTCATCAGCTCCCGGTGGAGCGACTTGCGGAGCGCGAGGTTCTCCTCGGCGGCGAGGAGCCGTCGGCCCCCCTCCAGGTGCTGGTTGCTCTTGGCGAGGGCATCGATCTTTTCGTACTCCTCTCGAACGGGTCCGACGCTCACGCGCAGCCCGTCCGCGGCGAAGTTGATCTCGGTCAGCAGGCCGCTCAATCGGCGGTCGAACGGCTCGACGACCGACCGCTCGAGCGACTCGGTGGCACGCCGGTAGAGCGCTTCGCCTTCGCCCAGGCGGCCGGAGTCGAGGGCGACCCTCGCCTCGCTGAACGTCTGCATGACCGGCGTCGTGTCGACGCCCAGGCGCTCGCCGACCCAGAGCCTTTCCTTCAATTGCACTAGGCCCGCCTCAAGGGCCTCGCGACGGTGGCGCTGGGCAACCCCGAGCTCCTCGCGGACGAGGACCAACGCCCCACCGAAGTCCCCCTGCGCGCGATGGCCAACGAGCCGCTCCGCGACCTGGGCGCGGCGGGCGATCTCCGCTTCGTTCGGCGCTGGCCCGCGGGCAATCTCGGCCTCGACCTCCCGCCACCGGACCTCAACGACCGATTCGAACACCTTGCGGCTCGCGCTCTCGGCCCGGGCGATCGCTTCGCGCGCGATCTTCCACTCGCGGGCGCGGAGGGCGGCTTCGGCCTCCATCACCACCGCCTCGACCGAGTCGACCTCGGTCGTGAGACCCTCCTTGCGGGCCCCGTCCACGAGCCGGCGCATGTCGCCGATCGGCCCGGCAAAGAGGCGCTCGATCGCCCAGCGGCCGAGCTCGGTGGCCTCGCGGGAGGCGCGGATCGCCTCGGGATATTGGCCCTGGTCGAGGAGCGTTCGGGCCTCGGAGAGACGCGCCTCGGCCTCCGTGATGCCGGCGCCGAACCCGCTCGCCTCCTTGATCTGGGACTCCGCCCCGCCGAACGCTTCCTTCGCCCGGCGGTGGCTCTCCCGGCCGGCGACGAGGATGTCGCTGGCCAGGATGGCGTGCTCGAGGACGTCGGGGTAGGCGTGCCGTTCCATGAACTTTCGAGAGGCCTCGATCTCGGCCGTCGCGCTCGGGACGACCACCCCGTCGCGGGCCGCGCGCTCGAGGGAGCGCTCGGCCGCTTCGATCGAACCTTCGGCGATCCGTCGCTGGAGGTCGGCCCGTTCGAGTTCGGCCTCGCTCTTGGAGGCCAGCTGGACCGCGTCGACGGGCCGGCCCTCGTCGAGCGCCATCCGGGCCTGGTGGAGCAGATTCTCGGCGACGGTCGTGTCCCCGCCCTCGTTCCGGAGGCGGCTCACGGTCGCGCGGAATCCGGCAAGGGTCTTGGAAACGTGATGGTAGGTTGCCTGGAGGACCTCCCGCTCGAGGGGACCTCCGAGTTCGATGGCCCGGGCATACTCCCGGCGGGCGAGCGCATGCTCCACCTGCTCCATGGCGCCGCGAGAGACACCGATGTCGACGCGTAGGAGGTCGGCCTCCGCGATCGCTTCGCGCGCGCGCTTGGCGACGCGTTCGGCCTGCTCCACCAACCCGCGGGTGCCGATGAACTCGGCGCGCGCCGCATCGAGGAGCGCCGCGGCCCCCACGGGCACGGGGAGCGCGATCCGCCGTCGGGCCTCGGCCAGCGGAGCCACGATGCGGTCGAGGTCGACGCCCGCGCCGCGTGCGATGTCGAGGTCGCGCTCGAGGGACCGGAGGTTCTCCTCGAGGATCGGCACCAGGATCGCCACGAGCTCCTCGTGGAGGAGGCGCGTGGCCGTGCGGGTCGCCTCGGCCGGGGCGGTCGCGCGCTCGGTCCGGAGCGCGTGCAGCCGGGTGCCGAACGGCTCCATGGGGGCCGAAAGTCGGCGGCCGTCCTCGATGAGACGGTCGATCTCCCCGAAGAGCCGGTCCGTCTCCGCACGCGCCGCGGCCTCGGTGAGCTTACCGTGAACGGCCTGGATGGTCGC
>Ga0187855_10003529_pt1 | contig 11459 bp, 8 predicted proteins | sample June2016WEW_8_10_2_FD_132969 | JGI IMG/M metagenome (GOLD analysis project Ga0187855, IMG submission 132969) | Peatland microbial communities from SPRUCE experiment site at the Marcell Experimental Forest, Minnesota, USA - June2016WEW_8_10 | ecosystem: Environmental > Terrestrial > Soil >...
GATCATCCCGACGAACGGGGCCGTGGCCGCCACAGTACCGAGACCTCCAAGCCGACGAGCCATCTGGCTATGCGCGTCCACCGCCGAACGCCCCGCGGCGTGTTGCGCCAAACTCACGCGCCAATCCCTCTACGAGTTGACACCATTCCGCTCGGTTTTGTTCCGACCGCCTTCGTGCGGTGACCACGACTGTGGGCGGTTGGGAATAGCAGAGGAGAGTCTGGCTATGATCGTCGGTCGCGCGATGGGAATCAGCGGCACTGAAGTGCGCCACCGGCGGGAGGCTCGGACATGTGCTTAATCGCACGCTGCCGCGAGGAGATCGATGCTGCTGCATGCGAGCCGAAGCTTGGCCACTCCTGGCGCACGTGCGTTCATGCGGCGGCGGCTTGGCGTGTTGGCCGATCAGGCAGGAGTGGACGCCAGAAGCAGAAAAGCCCGCCACCGGCACTTACCGGTGGCGGGCCAGGAGGAAGAAACTGCTGTTAGCCCTTCAGTTAGTAAACACGCGCGCCGTCGCCGCGTTTCGTGGAATCGACCGTGCGGCCCATTTTTTTTTTGCCAGCCTTCATAATCTCGGCGAAAGTGGCGCCGTTCTCCAGCAGGGCGACTGTCGTGGCTGTTCTGCCGCCCTCGCACGGCCCGGCGGCTTCGCGGCCTTCTTCGCCTTGGGTACGTACTTGACGCCGGGGGCCTTCTCGTGACAGCCGCGCACTTCACCGGCGTGCTTCGCGGACTTTGCGCCACCGGCCCTTCATCCAGGCTTCGGCTTCTCGGTCTCCCCCTCGGGCGTGGCGGCCTCTCCCAGCCCTTCAATGCGTGCCCAGATACGGCTGGCGGCCATCTTGTGGTCTTTGAACTTCTTGGTCCGCTGTTCCAATGGCCACCCCGCGCTCTGCCGGCGAAGCGGCGGCCAACTCCGCTCCTGTTGGCTGCGGAAGGCGCCGAACGGCGTCGCTGCAGTGAAATCGGGGTCGTGCGATACGGTGTTCCACCGCTGCGAGGGCCACCTCACGCCATGTAAATTGGGGAAGTTCGTGCTCGAATCAATCCTCTCATTCATGGCCTTGCGACGGCAGGTCGCCGTGTTCAAGCGCAAATGGCCGCGGCCCAGCTAGACTGGCTCTTCTGGACACCTGTGCGGCTTGTCAACTGGGCCGAGATCCTCGTCATCGTAGCAGCCCGAGACTGTCATCAACCGGCATCGTACTGGTTTCCGGCTCTACGCGCTTGGCGATCCCGGCTGCGGGGTGGCCGATCGAAAAGCACCGAAGAGATTCGTGTGCGATCCGACGCTTGGCGGAAGAGAACCCGGATTTGGGGGTCCCAAGATCCATGGCGAGTTGTTGAAGCTCGGCTTCGTGGTCTCCGAACGGAGTGCCGCTCGGTGTCTGCGACGAGTGCCGCGTCGTGGCGACCCTGAAAGCGGTGGCTTGCGTTTCTCCAGAATCACCGCGGGGCGATCCTGCACCTCAACGTGAGTCGACACCCGACCGCGTACTGGGTCGCAGCGTCTTTGCGCAGAATGGACTAGCCCGCTTCCTTTCGTTGTTGAATACAGTGCCGCAACCGTTTCCGAAGGTTGGGACCAATTCCGATAACGCCTTATGGCGCGAACACGATGTTACCCGGCAACCCCGGCAGGGCAACCGGGCCGCTCACCTCACCAGTCGCTGTATTCACAATCTCCAGGCCCTCCAAAGTTACCACCCACGCTTCGGAACCGTCCGGAGTGAGGACCACGGGTGACGGACTCGTACCTACCGAGATGCTGGCTTGCTGAGTCAGCGTCGGAAGATTCGCGACCAGAAGCAGGTTGTTCAGTGCGTCCGCCACATACGCCGTCGAGCCGTCGGGAGAAATCGCCAGCCCGTTCAGAAGCCCGTTCGCAGGTGTGAGGTGGATGGTTCCGGTGAGCTTAAAGGTCGACGTGGAGAGCAGACGGACCAGGCCAAAGTTGGAAGTGTAAACAAGCGTGGAGCCATCCGGTGTCAATGCTAACTCCCCCATACCGTCCGAAATGCTGATGGCCGCAATGTACTTGAAGGTGGATGTGTCGAGAACCAGAATCTCGCCCTGAGCAAAGTACACGCCGCCCCCTTTGTTAACGGCTCCCGAAACGAAGCTGGCCGAGATGTATAGACGGGTGCCATCGGGGGATGGAATGGCCTGCCCGATGTTGGTCAATCCGCCCACGTGAGCCGAACCGATCGGAGTCAGGGATGCAACGTCATAAGCAGTCACGACACCCGGATTGTAGATGTAGACCACGGTTCCGCTAGGGCTGAAAGCCAGCGCTCCCGAGATACCGACAATGTACTTGACATGCTCGGTGGCGGGATTCAGGAACAGGAGATCGCCCCCCTGCCCGAAAGAGAACTGAGATGCCCAGACGCTATTGCCGCCCGGAGGGATCGCCAACGAACCGATTTCTGCGCCGCCCAAAGTCACATGCGTGACCTTTAGCGACCCCACGTCCACCGAAGCTATAGCACTGTTATTCGCATTCAGCGCATACAGGCTGTTGCCATCCTGCGTTAGCGCCAAGCCGCTTACCGGGCCGAGTTGGCGGACCGTTGCTACCACCGTTTGCGTTGGAATCTGGAATTCAGACAGACTCCAAACCCCGGCTTCGGAGCGATTTGTGGAGTAGAGCGTAGACCCATCGGGCGAGATCGCGAAATTGGTTGGGATGTAGTCGGTCGTAGCCTCGAATACGGTCGCCCCGGTTGCGATATCGACGGCGAGAATGGAGCCTAAGGCGAATGAGATATAAGCCGTCGTGCTGTCGGGGGATGAAATGACTATGCCGGGCGTGCCCTGATTGCCGTTCGGCAGAGGAAACAGGTTCACCGTGGATGTCTGCGGGTCGATCACCAACAATTGATTATTGGAGTCCGTCATAAGAATCAATCCGCTTGGGGTAACGGCCAGGTCCGATGGGTATTCGTTAATGGGAATTTGAGTCAGCGGCGCAAGAGTTGCTGCGTCGACGACCTGGATGTATTCGTTCGCGTACCCTACTTCATAATAAAGCTGCGTTCCGTCAGGCGAAATCAAAAGAGGCCCGAGGCTTCCGAGGCTTGGAGGATTCGCCGTTGCCGTGACCCCATATGTTGTGGTGTCGATCGCTAGGAGCAAAGACGCCGGGCGGTCTTGCGGCGCGAAAACATAAACACGCGAGCCGTCTGGGCTGATCGCAAGTTCCAAAGGCGGCTCGCCCGACACACTGATCGGCACCGGCACTGTCGCCAGGACGGTGCCGGTGGCTGTTGCAATCACCTGCAATTCGCGTTTGTAGTCGACCGTGACGAACATCTTCTTGCCGTCGGGACTGAGCGCGATGCCGTCGCCGCCGGAACCAGTGGCAATCGTGCGTGTGTGCGTGAGCGTGGATGCCGCGAAGACACCGGCAGTGGAAGGAGCATTACAACACACAGTGACGTATGCTGTGGATGCTTGAAGGTGAGCCGCGGCACAAAGAAGAACCGCGACCGGTACGATTTGCGTGACGATTTGGATGCATCGAGACATGCGTTAACCTCGCCTCCGTCATTGAACGTGCGCCGACGGACCGGCGACCGGTCAGGGGCGATATAAGTGTATCAGATTTAGGGCGGCGTGACGGGTAGTGCGCTATTTTCGCGTACCTTGCAGGGACTGCACAATCATTCCACTCTAAGCTACACAGCCGTGTCGAGGCAGATCCTTGATTAAAGCCCGCCACGAGCAGAAGGCCGAGAGAAGCCTCCCTCCCTCGGTGAGCGGTACTCAGTCTACGTTCATGCCGACCTTTTCCAGGACTATATCGATCAGAAGCGTCCCACATGGGGCATGTCGTACGGCTTGATAGGCCGAATCGTATCTTGGTTCACTTGATCCGCTCGCCCGTTGTGCTGTCGAATACAGTATTCCGCAGGAACTGCTCCGTCGTCCACGGCGGCGCGCCGCCTTCCAGATACTTGTGGAACCACTCTAAGTGCGCCGTGTAGTACAGCGCCATTTCGTACCAGTCCGGCCAGTGGCCCGCCTTGGTGTACACGATCAGGCGCGAGGGAACGTTCTTCTTTTGCAGCGCCGTGAAGAACTCCAGCGACTGTGTGTAGGGCACGCGGTAATCGCCCTCTCCAGTGATAACCAAGCACGGCGTCTTGAAGTTGTCCACGTACTTGGATGGGGAGAACTTCTCGTAATGCGTCGAGTTCCACGGTTGGCCCTTGAGGTCCCATTCGGGGAACCATAACTCTTCGGTGGCGAAGTACATCGCGGGCAGGTCGAACAGGCCCATCATCGAGACGATCGCCCTGAAGCGATCCGTGTGGCCCTCGAACCAGTCCATCATGTACCCGCCATAGGACCACCCCATCGCACCCATGCGGCTGCTGTCTACGTAAGGCAGCTTGGCCAGTTCGTCGGCGACCTTCATGAGATCTTCGAAGACTTGGCCGCCGAAGTCGCCCGAGATCTCGGCGGTGAAATCTTGGCCATAGCCGGTCGACCCGTGGGGGTTGGGAAAGGCTACGACATAACCGGCGCCGGGGTAGACCTGCCAATCGCCGCGGAACGAGTCCGACCACTGCATTTGCGGTCCTCCATGGACGTTCAAGATGAGTGGATACTTCTTCCCCGGAGTGAAGTCGTGCGGCTTCACCACGAAGGTTTCGATCTTAGCGCCTCCGGCGCCCGTGAACCACATGCGCTCTGCGGGTGGCAGGTCCACCTCGTTCACCACAGCGTCGTTGAAGCGCGAAATCCGGCGCCGGGTGCCGTCATCGAGGCTCGCAGTGAAAATCTCCTGAGGCTCCGAAACCGCGCTGCGCACGTAGATGATGCGCCGTCCGTCCTTCGAGACCGCGTATTCGGTAATCGCTTTATCGACCAGAACGCGGCGCACGTTTCCCGTATCCAAGGAGAGCTGAAAGATCGGCTCGTCGCCTTCCACCGGGGCGGAAAAGTAGATCGACTTCGAATCCGCGGCCCAGTGGAACTCTTCCACCCAGTTGCGGAAGCTCTCCGTCAGAACGCGCGACGATCCGCCGGCGCGGTCGTAGACGGCCAACCGGAAGAGGTCGGACTCGTATCCAGGCAGTTTCTGCAGGCGATAGGCGATGTAGCGGCCGTCCGGCGAGTATTGCGGATTGCCGTCGTAGGCCGGATTCGACGCCGTGATGTTCTTCGGCTGGCCGGGGCCGGAGACCGGCACGAGCCACAAGTCGTTGTTGGTCGATGAGGCAGGCTGCGCGTCGTGATTGGAGACGAAAACCAGCTCGGCGCTGTCCGGCGAGAAGTCGTATTGCAGCGGACCGCCCAATTGAAACGGCGGCGCATCGAAATCGCCGGGTGTCAGGTCGCGGACTTTGCCGGTGGCCACTTCGGCCAGAAGCACGTGCGTGCGCTTGCCGTCTTTCCAGTCGGTCCAGTGGCGGTAGAGCAACGAGTCGGCCATGTGGGCTTGCAGCTTGCCTTTGCTCCAGTGGTCTGCCACCTTCTTGTTGCACGCGTCGTCGGCGCCGCACTCGGGGTAGATATCACTCGAAAAAGCGATCCACTTGCCGTCGGGCGACCAGAGCGGATCAGCGGCGCCAGTGGAGACGTTCGTGAGCTTGTGCGCCTCGCCCCCATCCAGGGGAAGGACGTAGACATTCGCCACACCGTCGCGCGAGGAGATGAACGCTAGTTGTTTTCCATCGGGGGAAAACGCCGGCGCAGATTCACCCTTTTCGTGCATAGTCAATTGGCGCGGGGCGCCGCCTTCGGCGCTCATAATCCAAATGTGACTGGCACTTTGGGCCTTCGGGAGATCGCTGGTGGTCACCGTGAAGACAACCATCATGCCGTCGGGCGAGAGCGCCAAGTTTCTCACTTGGCGAAGCCGATAAAGATCTTCGATCGTGAACCCACGCCTCGCCGCATACGCGTCAGCGAAAAGAAGCACGGCTAAAGCGCAGGGGACCAGTCTTCGAATCATAATCTATTTGCCTGTATCTTCGATTTTATGCCATTCCGCGATCAACGCAATGCGTCACTGCAAAACACCCAAGGGGGCCCTTTCGCGCTAACACGAGCCAAATCCACCCGCCCGCGGCGCTCAATCCACGCCGGCGGAAATTCAGTGGGCGAACCCAGTTGCTTCTTGAGTGCCCTGGGTGGCATCGAACGTGATCCTTCGTTTCGATTCAGGACAGTATGACGGTCGATATGAAATCGATTGAGATCGATCCTGAGCTAACCCGCCTTGCTCTCGCCGAAGCCGCCCAACAGTACCCGGACTTCACCGGGCATGCCTTGCGCATCATCGCACGACCGCTTCTGCAGGGCTTCGCCTGGCAAGTGGAGTGGAAGGGAGCGCCGCCCGCAGGCCAGGAAGCGTGGGAGTTTCAAAACTCGGCGATCCGGGCGTACAAAAGACTGTCGAAGATCATCGAGTAGAGCGAAGCGAGCAGACTCGCGAATATCACAAAATGCCGGACCACGCAGGGGGCCTTGAAAAACACGTTTTTCGCTCTATCGCAGCCAGACGAGGGACCAGGCGCGGGCGCGTTCCGCGGCGGTTCGGGCAAGCTGCCGGGCAGCCAGAGTAGCCCGTACGCACATCAGTTCGTACTGTAATCTCTTCGATAACCTCGGCTCCTCTCTCTCGCGCGTTGTCCAGCATTAGTTGGTCGAATTCACTGCGCAGGACCTGCCATGTGGCCGGGGCTTCATGAGCGAGTTGTTGCGAAAAACAGAAAGGCACAGAAGTGCGTCCGCTGGCGCCCACGAACTGCTCAGTGTGTTTTCGGACGAAGTGCGAGGCCTTCATGCGGTCCAGCACGCCGATACGTTCCAGCGTGAAGTAGCCATACGGAAGCAACGACTAGCCCATGTGATGGCGCGGAAACTTCTTCTTCTCCAGGACCACCACGCGCCGGCCTTTGGCGCCGAGCACGGCGGCCGCGGTAGAGCCGGCGGGGCCGCCACCGATCACGATGACGTCGTAGGGCTGCATATCTTTTGGGGAATTCTCATGCCGGAAGCCACCTTTGTAATATTGTACACTCACCGTCTCGCTTTGGAACGTTATCGTGGCTCTGCATGGCTCTGCGTCATTGAGCGGTCGACGCGCCGGCAAGAACAGTTTCGAGTCTCCCCATCGCAGGGTAATGACTGCGCACCCAGGCCAAGCCGGCGAAAGCGCACACCATTGCGATCGCCACTACAGACCAGTAAGTCTTGGCCCCAGCCTGAATGACGAACGCACCGAACAGCGAACTCAGCAGACCCCCCAATCGCCCGATGGTCGCCGCATACGCAACTCCGGTGGCGCGAACGCTGGTGGGGTACACGTGCGCCGCCAGCGCGTACATAGAGGTCTGGACGGCGTTGGCCAGCAGACCGTTGATCCCGAGGCATGCGATCAGCAGGACGTGATCGCCATGCGCCTGAATCGGGACCACCAGCAGCGCCAACGCGCTCCCGGCACACGCCAGCGCGCCGGAGAGCAGAGGCCTGCGCGACCCCAGAATAGTCACTAGCATGGCCCACACCAATACGCCGAGCACTCCGCCGAAATTGTAGAAGGCCAGCCCGGTGCTGGCTGTGGCGAGATTCAGACCCTGTGAGGTCAACATCGCCGGCAGCCAGCCGAAAATCAGGTACACGGATCCGAGGCTGCAGAAAAAAGCGATCCACAGGCCCGCTGTATCGCGAGCGAGCCCCGAGTTGAATAAGCTCCGCAACGACGCACGTGCCGCGCTTCCGGCCTCGGCATGGTCTTCAAACGCGGCTCCCGCCGGTACGGCGTGCCCCATCCTGGTCAGCAGGCTGACGAGCCGCGGCCAGAGCGTGGGCCGGCGCACCAGAAATCGCGGCGATTCGGGAAGGAGAGCCCAAAGGACCACCGCTAAGAGCAGCGGCAGAGCGCCGCCGATCACGTAGAGCCCCCGCCACCCGAATCGCGGCAGCACCGAGGCGGCCAGCAGACCGCCCAGCATTCCGCCCAGGGGGAAGCAGACCAGTGTGAGTTTTACGGCCGTCGCGCGCCGGCGTAGTGGCGCAAACTCCGCAGTCAGGGCGCTGGCGTTCGGCAGAGCGCCGCCGGTGCCCATACCGGTTACGAAACGCAATAGAGTGAGCCCCGCAAACCCGTGGACAAGCGCGGTCCCGATGGTGGCCAGGCCGAAAGCTATCACGCAACCGATGAGCGCTATCCGGCGGCCGAAGCGATCGCCGCAGTAGCCCGCCAGCGGACCGCCCACTGCCATCCCGGCCAGCCCTACCGCCAGCACCGGACCGAAATCGCCGCGGGCTACGTGCCACTCCCGGATCAGCGAGGGGATGGCGAAGCCGAGAATCTGAATGTCGAAACCATCGAAGATGACCGCCAGCGCCGCGAGCACAGTCAGCAGTTTCTGATAGGTCGACCAGGGACTGCGATCAAGCAGTGCCGCGACATCGAAGGTCTGGCTTATTCGGCTCACAGTTTGTGCAGGCTCATGGGCGGCCGTAAGTGAAGTAACTTTCCGACCGGAGCGAGTAGATTTTTGCGGCCGTAGGCATTAGGGCATTGTACACGAAAGCGGTACGAATCCACACGAAAAATAGAAGTAATGATTGACTCGCCCAACATCGAACACTAAAACGAATCGAGGTCGCGGCTGCTAACGACTTTTCCTGAGTAACCTTGCCGGATCTCCTTTTCCAGATCCACTCCTTCCCTTGGTCCAAAGTACAACTGGTGGTACAGGACCAGCAGCTTCGGCTTCGACCTCGCCGCGATCGCCGCCAGTTCAGTGGTGGACGTGTGAAAGGCGGCGTGATATTCCCGCTCGCTGGGAGGCAGCCTGGGGAAGCGCGCGGCCGAGTAGACCTCATGCACGAGGATATCGCACCCTTGGCAGGCTTCCTCGATCGCGGGGCACGGGGCCGTGTCCCCCGATAATACAATCGTGCGGCCGCCGGCCTCGATGACGTAACCGAAAGCCTGGGGCCACGAGCCATGCAGCACACTGATAGCACGCACCGAGATGTGCGCGTCGCGATATACGGGTCCCGCGGAGATTTCGTGCACGTTGACGCGAAGGCCCGTCGGGTCCTCACGCTCCAGCCCGTGGGTGCGGATCTCGATGTCGTCGCGAAAGGCCAGCTTGAGATGTTCCGTCATGGCAGCCGTGCCTTTCGGGCCGAAGACCTCCAGTGCCTCCTGGCGGCCGGCCACCCATGGAGTCAGGATCACGTCCGCATAGCCTAGCGTATGGTCGGAATGCAGGTGCGTCAGGAAAAGTCTCGTCAAATTCGGTGCCACGAGAGCCGGCATGCGATACCGCTCGGCGGCCTCTTGGGCGCGGCGGACTACTCCCGCGCCCGCATCAAAAAGGTAAGCCTGTCCGCCGGCCACAATGGCAACTGACGGGCCGGAACTAAGCGCGTCCGGTATCGGCGTTCCGGAACCGAGAATGATCAACGTTGGGGCTTCGGCTGCAAACATGTGAGTTGGCGCGCTCGCAAGCGCGCACAAGGCGAGAAATCCCCGGCGGAGAGCCGATGGGCGGTTGATGAGTCGCAAGGTGTAGAATATCGTATTTGCCGTTCCGGACGCGATTACGTCAGGAACTCGCGCAAAAATGGGGCGCCCCGCGCCGCCCGAAATCTTGCGAGTTCTTCCCTTTAAATGGCGGCGCGGGCATGCGCGCCCTTTGCGCTAGGAGGAGACTCCCCAAAATGGCGACCTCAATCGCGACCGCGGTTTCCACGGGCAGTCTCGATCCGGGCCGCTGGCGTTCTCTGGCCGTGGTCTTGTCGGCCGCATTTCTGGTCACCCTCGACTTTTTTGTCGTGAATGTCTCGATCCCCTCGATCCGTGCCGGCCTGCACGCCTCGTTTGCCGACCTGCAACTGGTCATCGCCAGCTACGGGCTTACCTATTCCGTTCTTCTGATCTCGGGCGGCCGGCTGGGCGATATCTACGGACGCAAGCGCATGTTCCTTTGCGGAGTCGCCGGGTTTACCTCGGCTTCGCTGCTGTGCGGGATGGCGCCCAGTCCGGGTTTCCTCATTGCGAGCCGCGCCATGCAGGGAAGCATGGCCGCCATGTTGTTTCCGCAAGTGCTCTCGGTGATCCAAGTAACCTTTCCCGTGCATGAGCGAGCCAAGGCGTTCGGTTTTTTCGGCATGGTCGTCGGCACCGCATCCTTCTCCGGGAATGTGTTGGGCGGCTTGCTCGTCAGCGCCAATGTCTTCGGATTGAGCTGGCGGCCCATATTCCTGATCAATCTGCCTATCGGACTGATCGCCATACTGGCGGCCAGGCGAACGATCCGGGAATCGCGTTCACCGAAGGCGCGCCGCTTGGACCTGGGAGGTGTCGCCCTGATGACTGCGTCGCTGTCTATGCTGCTCTATCCGCTCGTAAAGGGACGCGAAGCCGGGTGGCCCGTATGGACGTATGCCTGCGCGGCGGCGTCGGTCCTGCTGCTGGCCCTGTTTGTGCGCTACGAACAAGGCTTCACCGAACGCGGCGGATCGCCACTGGTGGAGCTTTCGCTTTTCCACGATCGCGCCTTCGTAATCGGCCTTTCGAGCGCAGTATGTTTCTTCAGCACCACGGCGTCCTTTTTTTTGATCTCCACTATCTTCCTGCAGAACGGCCTCGGCTATAGCGCGCGGGCCGCGGGGCTGACGTTCGGTTCCTTCGCGATTGCCTTTCTGTGCAGCTCGCTGGCGTCGGTTCGCGTGCAGCCGAAGTTCGGCAGCCGGATCATTAACTTGGGCGCCGCGCTCATGATGTGCGGCTTGGTCACATTGCTGTGGATGGCGCACTCGCGCGGCGCCGCGTTGACGGGCCTCGAACTCGCGCCCGCGCTGCTGATCTACGGCACGGGGCAAGGCTTCGTGATGCCCACGCTGATCAGCACGATCCTCATCAATATCCAGGGCCATGACGCCGGATCGGCCTCCGGTGTGTTAACGACCGTGCAGCAGTGCTCTTTCGCCACTGGAGTGGCCGCAATCGGCACCGTCTTCTTCAGCGCCCTGGGCGGCCGGACTGGCGCAGATGTCTTTGTCCACGCGCTTTCCACGGCCTTTTCGGTGAATATCTGCCTGCTCGGCGTCACGTTCCTGCTCATCCTGCAGATCCCGCGCAACCCCGTCAAAGAAACCCGGCTTTGATCCAGGGTGCACAAAAGTGGAGAATCCGGCGATCGGAGCACTCTCAGTTTTATCTGTGTTTATTTGCTGCCAATATCCGGTTCCGATTTCGCCTCGGGCCAGAGGAAAGCATATCTGGCCGCAGATGAACGCAGATGAACGCAGATAAAACTAGGGAAACGGCAAATTGGGTCCTACACGCTTGATCCAGGGGTGCGCGACATAAAAGTGGAGAAGCTGGCGTTATGTGGGGCAGGCTGGCAGCCTGCGCGGCGGTTGGCTACCGCCGCTGTCTGGTGCAAACGCGGCAGGTGGCCGATTGACAATCGGCC
>Ga0187855_10003531_pt1 | contig 11456 bp, 9 predicted proteins | sample June2016WEW_8_10_2_FD_132969 | JGI IMG/M metagenome (GOLD analysis project Ga0187855, IMG submission 132969) | Peatland microbial communities from SPRUCE experiment site at the Marcell Experimental Forest, Minnesota, USA - June2016WEW_8_10 | ecosystem: Environmental > Terrestrial > Soil >...
ATGATCCGGCGACGGCGTGCGGTAACCAGTCGGCGGATCTGTCAGACTGTCGCGCGCCGGCTCGCCGGTAAACGTCGCGTATTCTTCGCTGTTGAACCAGGTTGTAGGATTATACCAAGTCTTCTTCACGTAGGGCGGAGGTGGGGCCGTCTGAACGGTTGCCGCGCCATCCGGTGCCGCAGGAACGACGTTGGCCTTGTGGTGTTTGCGGGGTTTGACTTTCGGGTCCTTGGGCCAATCCGGCGTGGGCGCCGCCGCCTCAGCCACCGGGGGTGGCAGATCGCGGCTCGGCGGTACGACAAGCGGCGACCGTTCCGTGAGGTCGATGTCTGGGTCGTCGGGGCCTTTCTTGAGGCCGAGCGTCTGCATGAACTTGGACCAGGCGGAGGCATTCGTATCGTCGTCGGCGGCTCGCGCCGTAGACGGATCGAAGCCCGCGACAAGGCCGACCAAAGCAACGCCGACGGCGGCGCGCAAAAGCATGGCGCCCACGTCCGCCCCGCGATCGACCCTTCGGCCCCGACCATGATCCTGCGGCATACCTCACACCCCGATGCGCCAATCCGGCGCATCCCAGAAATCGTCCCAGAGGAATTGCCTAAACCCTCTGGCTATTTTCTTTATCCGCGATCAGGGCGCTTTTGCGGCGCCCCCTACCCGAAGCGAATCGTAAAGAAGGCCCGCCACGCCGGCCACGATCGCCACATCGGCCAAGTTGAAAACGTACCAGCGGAAGCTCCAACCGGCGGTTTCTATGTGAAAAAGCACGAAATCCATGACGCCGGGCCAGTGCAGCCGGTCGACCGCGTTGCCGAGCGCCCCGCCGATAATAAGCCCGAGCGCGGTGGCGGTCAGCCGCGAGGACGCCCGGGCGAGCCAAATCCAGAGAAAGGCGACCGCCGCCATTTTGAACGCGAGCAGCGCCCACGCCCCGAACTGCCCGTTTTGCTGCAGGAGCCCATAGCTGATGCCGGTGTTCCAGGTGACGACAAGATCGATAAAGGAGGTGACCGCCACCCGCCCCCGGTCCGCCAGATCGAACACATCCAAAAGCCAAAGCTTCGACGCTTGATCGACGATGCCGGTCGCCGCGGCGACGGCAAGGCCGAGTGCGCTTAGCGGTCCCCACGCATAGGAGCGGGCCGCTGGTCTTTGTGACGCATCCGCCACGCCGCCTCCTACTCCGCCGCCTTGCGCATGGCATCCCATTCGCGCAGCGCTTGAGCGTCGCGCGGCGTCACGTCGGGAAATTGCGGATCGAGCCCGACGGAAGGTGAGATCTTCCACGAACGGGCACATTTGCGGCCTTCGGCGCGGCGGGGCTCGACCGCGACGCCGGGCACGTCGTCGAGCCGAAACGCCGACGGCGGCCCATCGCCTTCGACTAGGGTCGCGGCCGAGGTGATGCATAATTCGGCAAGGTCGACATCGACCGCCAGTGCGAAAAGCTCCGGGTCGGCGACATAGACCATGGGCGCTGCCTCGAGCGAGGAGCCGATACGTTTGGCGGCTCGCTCAAGTTCGAGCGCGCCGGTGACGACGCGGCGCAGATTGCGCAGCTTCCGCCATTTCTCCGCGAGGGCATCGTCGCGCCAGGACGCCGGCACGGCGGGGAAGGATTCGAGGTGCACGGACGAAGCGGCCGGATCGCGCGCGAGCCACGCCTCCTCCGCGGTGAATGACAGCATCGGCGCCAGCCAGGTCACCGTGCAGCGGAACAGATGATCGAGCACGGCAAGGCAGGCGTGGCGCTTAAGCGAGGAATACGGATCGCAATAGAGCGCGTCCTTGCGGATATCGAAATAGAACGCCGAAAGGTCGACCGTCATGAAAGCGTTGAGCGCGGCGAAGATGCGCTTGAAGTCGAAATCGCCGTAAGCTCCGCGAACCAGCGGATCGAGCTCGGCCAACCGATGCAGCATCAGGCGCTCGAGCTCCGGCATGTGCGCCACCGCCACGCGCTCGTCGCCGTGCAGATGCGCGAGATTGCCCAGCATCCAGCGCAGCGTGTTGCGCAGCTTGCGATAGGTCTCGACGGACGTTTTCAGGATTTCCGGGCCGATTCGCTGGTCATCCCAATAGTCGGTCGCGCACGTCCAAAGCCGCAGGATATCGGCGCCCGATTGCTTGATCACATCCTGCGGCGCCACCGTGTTGCCGAGCGACTTCGACATTTTGCGGCCGTGCTCGTCGAGCGTGAAGCCGTGCGTGACCACGATGTCGAACGGCGCCTCCCCGCGCGTGCCGCAGGATTCCAGCAGCGACGACTGAAACCAGCCGCGGTGCTGGTCGGAGCCTTCGAGATACATCACCGCCTCGTCGCCGCCGTCGTGCCGGCGACGGATGCCGGCAAGCGCCGGAAAGTGTGTCGGGTCCTCGAGCACGAAAGCGTGCGTCGAGCCGGAATCGAACCAGACGTCGAGAATGTCGTCGACCTTCTGCCAGCCTTCGTGGGCGAGCTTACCGAGGAAACGCTCGCGCGCGCCCGGCCTGTACCAGGCATCGGCGCCCTCCTCCTCGAAGGCGTCGATGATGCGCACATTGACGTCGGGATCGTTGAGAATCTCGACTGAGCCGTCCGGCTTCTCCCTGATGAACAGGGTGATCGGCACACCCCAGGCACGCTGCCGCGAGATCACCCAATCGGGGCGAGTTGCGATCATTCCCCCGATGCGATTCTGCCCTTGAGGCGGGACCCAACGTGTCGAACTAATCGCTTCGTTAGCACGCTGCCGCAGCGTGAGCCCTTGCCTGGGCGGGAATTCAATAGGCGTATCCATCGCAATGAACCATTGCGGGGTGTTGCGGTAGATCACCGGCTTCTTCGAACGCCACGAATGCGGATACTGATGCTTCAAGCGCCCGCGCGCGATCAGCATACCGGCATCGATCAAGGCCTTGATCACCGCCTCGTTGGCGTCGCCCTTCTCGCCTTTCTCCGTGAGCACGCGCTTGCCGGTGAAGCCGGGCGCTTGCTCGGTGAAACGGCCATCAGCATCGACGGTGTAGGGAATCGTCGTGTTGATGCCGCGCGCAGCGAGTTCGCGCGCATGCGCGGTCCAGATATCAAAGTCCTCGCGGCCGTGGCCGGGCGCCGTATGAACGAAGCCCGTGCCGGTATCCTCAGTAACGTGGTCGCCGGGAAGAAGCGGGACTCTGAAGCCGTACCCTGTGATCTTATTGTGCAGCGGATGGTCGCATTCTAAGACAGCCAAGTGTTTTGCGTCGATGCCACCCAGTCGGTCGTAGGCAACAACACGTGCTTGCTTCATAACCTCGGGCGCAAGAGTATCTGCGAGCAATAAGTAATCGCCGACTTTTGCCCAATTGTCCGTTGCCGCATCTTTAATGCGATAAAATCCGTAGGAGATTTTAGGATTAAAGCTGATCGCGCGATTTCCCGGCAGCGTCCACGGTGTGGTCGTCCAAATCACGATGGAAGTATTCAGTGGCAGGAGTTCATGAAACTCGGGATCGTTTTGATCCCCCATGCTTCCCGGTGGGATGTCTTTTACCGGAAACTTCACCCACACCTGATCCGAGACATAATCCTCGTACTCGACCTCCGCCTCGGCGAGCGCGGTCTTTTCCACCACCGACCACATCACCGGCTTGGAGCCGCGATAGAGCGTACCGTTAGCGGCGAACTTCTTCAGCTCGCGCGCGATCTGCGCCTCGGCGAAGAAATCCATCGTGGTGTAGGGATGCGCCCAGTCGCCGATGACGCCGAGTCGCTCGAACTCCTCGCGCTGCACGGCGATCCAGTGCGCGGCGAAGGCCCGGCACTCCTGGCGGAATTCGATGAGCGCGGCCGGATTTGAGAAATCCGGCTTGGAGGCACCCTTGGCGCGGTAGTTCTCCTCCTCGATCTTCCACTCGATCGGCAGGCCGTGGCAGTCCCAGCCCGGCACGTAGTTCGAATCGAAGCCGAGCATCTGCTGGCTCTTGCTCACCACGTCCTTGAGGATCTTGTTGAGCGCATGCCCGATATGGATGTTGCCGTTGGCATAGGGCGGGCCGTCGTGGAGGATGAATCGGGGCCGCCCCTTGGCGGCGGCGCGCAGGCGGCCGTAGAGGTCTAGCCTCTTCCAGCGCGCCAGGATTTCCGGCTCCCGCTGCGGCAGGCCGGCGCGCATCGGGAAATCGGTCTTGGGCAGAAACAGCGTTTCGCTGTAATCGCGGGCCTTGGCGGACGGTTCGTTCATGGCGGGCCTTCTAACAAGCCGATGACGCGGCGCAAAGGGCTGTTCCCGGCGCAGCTGGCGAAAGCCGGGGGAACCGGCCGCCCAGACTTCGCGTTGACGCTTTGGGACATTTGGGTCGGGCGAGGAGGCCTTGTGGAATATCTTCGTGCCAGGCGTGAGGTCCGCCACGCCCTGGTCATCAGCGACCCGCAGCCGGTGGCTAACGTCGCCACTGTATGGACATCGGCCGGTCAGGCCGCGACCATCGGCATCTTCCTGCTGCTGTTCGGTGGCTTCCTCTATATCGGCCGCGCCATCCTGCTGCCGACGCTTGCCGCGGCGGTCGTCGCGTTGACGCTCGCGCCGCTGATCAAGGCCGGCAAACGCCACGGCATTTCGCCCTGGATCAGCGCCATTATCGTCGTCGCGCTTGGCGTCGGAGCTTTGGCCTTGGCGGCGACCGCACTGGCCGGCCCGGTAAGCGAATGGATCGGGCGCGCTCCCGAAATCGGGGCCACCATCAAGCAAAAGCTCTCCGTGCTCGACCAGCCGCTTGCGGCGCTGCACGAGTTGGAAAAAGCGCTTTTTAGCGGCGATGACGGAATGCTCAACGTCAATAATCCCCCGCCCAATGTCGTCTTGCCGGTGGTCGCGTTTCTCACGCCTGCCGCTGGCGAGCTCCTGCTGTTTTTCGGCACGCTGATGTTCTTTCTGGTCGGCCAGATCGAACTGCGCGTGCATATCGTCTCGTTGTTCGGAAACCGCGACGCCAAGCTGCGTTTCCTGAAAATCATGAGGGACATCGAGAAAAACCTCGCCGGCTACCTGATCGTGGTGACGGTTATCAATGCCGCGCTCGGAACGATCGTTGCTCTTGGCGCGTGGCTCCTCGGATTCCCCAATCCGGCGATTTTCGGTCTCCTGGCCGCGGCGTTGAACTATGTGCCCTACGTTGGACCGGCCGCCATGGTGGTGGTTTTGTTCGGCGTCGGCTTGGTGACCTTCCCCTTGCTCGGCCACGCGTTTATCGCGCCACTTGGTTTCGTTGCGCTCACCACCGCAGAGGGACACTTCATCACGCCGACGATCGTCGGGCGGCAGCTCACGCTCAATCCACTTCTGGTATTTCTTGCGCTGGCGTTTTGGACTTGGATGTGGGGGCCGATCGGCGCATTTCTCTCAGTGCCGCTGTCGATCATCGGCCTTGTGGTATTCAACCATTTGTTTCCCGCCGACGACGTTGAACTTCCTGATTGAATGGAACTTTTCTGTGCCTATATACTTGTCCGGGCACCTTGGCTCATCCAATGTACGGAGAAGAGACATGAACACCGCGTCAACGGCTTCACAGAATATTCGGGAGACGGCCAAAGACGCGCGCGAGGGCGTCCGCGAAGTGCGCAAGGCGGCAGCGGAGGCTTCGGGCAATATCGAGAATGATCTGCAGGCCCTGCGCGACGAACTCCGGCGCCTCGGCGAGCAAGTCGCCAGCATCGTCGCCGGCACCGGTAACGCTGCCTGGCGCCGCGCCAAGGCCAGCATGGAGGACGCGGTGTCCGAAGCCGAGGACAAGGGGCGCGAGGCGGTCGACGCCGTGCGCGAAGTGTCCGATCATTTCGTCGAGGCGATCGACGAGTCGATAAAGACGCGGCCCTACACGACGCTGGCGATCGTCGCCGGTCTGGCATTCCTGTTCGGGGCGACGTGGCGCAGGTGACTTTGGCGCCGCTGATGGCGCCGTGAGGAATCCGGCGCCGCTGACGCGGCGGCGCCGTGCGGAGGCGAGGGCCTATGGTCAAAAGCTGGATGCACGACATCAAGCTTGCGCTGCAGGCGCGCAGCGGCGCCACCCCCGGCCTCTTCGTCTGGCTCGCGATCATCGCCGTCGCGTCGCTGACTGCCTTCGTCTTCCTTTGTGTCGCCAGCTACGATCGGCTGGCGCTGGAATTGGGAAATGTTTTCGCCGGCCTGGTGATGGCCGGCATTTTTGTGCTGATCGCGCTGATCGGCGCCATCGTTGCCGCCATGTCGCGTCGCCGCGCCCGGGAACGCGCCATCCTCGAACGCGCCGCCCGCGCGCATGCGTCATCGGCCTGGCTGCTCGACCCGAAAATTCTCAGTGTCGCCATGCAAGCCGGCCGCTCGCTCGGCTGGCAACGCCTCGTGCCGATTGCGTTGCTGGCTTTTATGGCGGCGCAATGGGCGCGCGAGCAACGCGAGCGCCGGCCCGAGGACGAGGCTTAAGCTCGCGGCTATATCGGTGGAAATGCATCCCCGGCCCGCTTAAGCGTGGCGCGCGCCAAGCGGCTGTCCTCCTTCATCCTGACCACCAGCTCGTCGACCGAAGCGAACACCTCTTCGTCGCGGATCCAGTCGATAAAAGCGACGTCGATGCGCTGGCCGTAAAGGTCGCCGGCAAAATCGAACAGAAAGACTTCCAGCAGTACGGCGCCGGTATCGAACATCGGGCGGCGGCCGAAGTTGGCGACGCCATCGTAACGCCGGCCGCCGAACGCGGCGCGGACCGCATAAACGCCGTGGCGCAGCCCGCAGGCGGCGTCGAGACGCAAGTTCGCGGTCGGGAAGCCGAGCTCGCGGCCGCGCTTGTCGCCGTGAATGACCTCCCCGGACACGAACCATGGAAAACCGAGTAACGCCGTCGCCTCGTCGAGGCGTCCAGCGGCGAGCGCGTCCCGGATCGGGCCGGAGGAGACCGGACGGCCGTTGACCTCGAAGGCCGGCACCACGTCGACGGCAAAGCCGTGTTTGACGCCTTCGGCGGCGAGAAAGTCTGGCGAGCCCCCACGATTCTTGCCGAAGTGGAAGTTAAAGCCGATGACGGCTCCGCTGATGGCTAACCGTCCGACCAGGATCCGCGTCACGAACTCCGCCGCCGTGACGTTCGCCAAATCGGCATTGAAGGTCAGTACGATCGCCCCATCGAGCCCGGTCGAGGCCAGCAGCCGCAATTTGGTGGCCTCGTCGCTCAACCGAAACAGCTTTTCGCCGGGCTTGAAGAAGGCGCGCGGATGCGGCTCGAAAGTCAGCACCGCGGCAGTCTTGTCGAGGCTTTTGGCGTGGTCGCGCGCGACCGCGATCACCGCCCGATGGCCGCGGTGCACCCCGTCGAAATTGCCGATAGCGAGGACGGCGCCACGGAGCGCGCCAGCGGGCCCAGTATCGCGCACGACGAGGAAGCGTTTCGGCGCCATCGGGCTCAATGGTTAAGTAAACTGCGCCGCTTGGTGCCGTCGCAGCGGCGCCGAGTCAAGCACGGGCTTCGCAGGAGTTGTACGTCGCGGCTGTAGCGATTACAGCGATTAACCCGATATTCAAATTCCGGGTGGTAAATCAGCCCCCGTTGGGGAGACAGCGTCGGGGCGCCTGCCACCCTCGGAACGAGCCGACGGAGCTCGACTCCGCGCAAATTACCCGCGCCAAGGAGCAGAGCCATGGCTCTCGATCCCTCGATGCCCGTGCTGGTTGTCGACGACTACAGCACCATGGTTCGCATCATCCGCAACTTGTTGCGGCAACTCGGCTTCGCCGACGTCGACGATGCGCCCGACGGCGCCGCCGCGCTCGCCAAGATGCACGCCAAGCGCTACGGGCTGGTGATTTCCGACTGGAATATGGAGCCGATGACCGGCTTCGACCTGCTCCGCCAGGTGCGTGGCGATCCGGAGCTGGGAGAGACGCCCTTCATCATGGTCACGGCCGAATCGAGGACCGAGAACGTGATCGCGGCGAGGAAAGCCGGCGTGAACAACTATATCGTCAAGCCGTTCAATGCCCAGACACTGAAGAGCAAGATCGAGGTGGTGTTCGCCGCCAGCGAATAGACAGTTTCCGCTCACCATTCGAGCTTACGCGTCAGCGCTTTGGGTGCGACGCCGGCGTCGGCGAACATCGCGTCGACAGCGGACAGATCCGGCGCCTCGCGCCCGCCGAATTCTTCGGCATGGATGCCGGAGGTAACGAACAGGCAATCCACGCCGAACGACGCCGCGCCCTTCAGGTCGGTTCTGATCGAATCGCCGATCGCGAGTACCCGGCTGCGCGGCGGCGCCTCGCCGCCGCGACAGGCGGCGGCCTTGCCCAGCGCCACCTCATAGATCTGGGCGTGCGGCTTGCCGCAATAAAGCGCCTCGCCGCCAAGCTCCACATAGGCATCGGCCAGCGCGCCGGCGCAGTAGAGAAGCGTGTCGCCGCGCTCGACGACGATGTCTGGATTGGCGCAGACCATGAACAGCGAACGAGCGCGCATCGCCGTCAGCAGCTCGCGATAGTTCTCCGGCGTCTCCGTGGCATCGTCGAACAGGCCGGAGCACACCACGTAATCGGCGGTCTCGGGCGGCGCAAAGGTGACATCGAGCCCGGCGAAGATCGGCAGATCCCGGCGCGGCCCGAGATGAAACACGCGTTCGCTGAGCCGGCTCTCGACGATGCCGCGGGTGACGTCGCCGGACGTCGTGATCGCGTCATAAGCGTCATGCGCCACGCCGAAGCGGTCGAGAATCTTCTGCACGGCGGCGCCGGGTCGCGGCGCGTTGGTGATGAGGATCACGGTGCCGCCGCCGGCGCGAAAACGCGTGAGCGCCTCACAGGCGGCGGCGAAAGCCGCGACACCGTTGTGCACCACGCCCCAGACGTCGCACAGCAGCACGTCATAGCCGCGCGCCAGCGGCGCAAATCGATCGATGATGGTGGGCAAGGTGCTTGGCGACATCAGCGCGTCGAATGGGCGGGCGGGCTGATCCGAGGATCAGTCGCTTCCACTGCCGGCGTGAACGAGTTCCGCGGACCCGCCGCCCGGCGCGGCGGGAGCGGCGTCGCCGGCAACGCCTTGCAGCGCATCCGGACGCACCGGGCGCGGCGGCGAGAACAAAAATCCCTGACCGAAGCGGACATCGTAATCCAGAAGATCAACCACGACCGGTTCGCTCTCGATCCGCTCGGCAATGAGATCGATGCCGAAGCGGCCGAGCAGGTCGGAGAATTCGGCGGGCTGGACGCCGGTCGAAGCGGCGCCGGGCCGTTTGAGCAACAGCCCAGCCGACACCTTGATGAAACGAAAGCCGCGCGCGGTCAATTCGCGCGGCTCGATGCGAAGGTCGGTGAGGTTATCCATGGAAAAATGAAATCCGCGGCCGGCCAGCGCCGCAAGTCCGGCGTGCTCGGCCGGTCCCATGGCGCGAACCGCACCCTGGGTGAACTCGAAGATCAGCGACGGCGCGATCGCGCGGTTGGCGTCGATGAATTCGAGCAATTGCGGAAAGCCCGTATCGGTCAAGGTCGCTGAGGAAAGATTGCAGAACAAGCCGATGTCGCCGCTCTTGAGCAACAGTCGCCGCACCACCTGCACGCATCGTGACACGGCAAGGCCGTCGAGCTTCGGCAGGAGCGCACCGGCCTCGGCATAGGGCAGAAAATCGGCCGCTGCCACGACCTCGCCGTTCTCCGCATTGAGCCGGGACATCGCCTCGTAATAGCGCACCTTGCGCTGCGGCAAAGTGACGATGGGCTGCAGGTGCAGATCGATCCTGCCGCCTTCGATGGCGGCGCGGACGGCGGCGATGATGGCGTCCTTGTCGAGCCCGCTAAAGGCGGCGACCTCGCGAACGGCAGGCGCAGCGGCCGGGTCAGCCGGCTTGGCGCTGGCGATTGCCGCCGCGGGTGCGGTCTCGGCGGCCGCGTCCGGGGCGCCCCGATCGTCGCCACGGGGACGGGCGAGCACCACGTCGTGCACCGCAACCAAGTCGGCAAGCTGTTTGACCAGCCGCGAAAGCTCCTCGACCTCGCCGGCGAGCGGCGCGGTTGCCGCCAGCGCTTTGTCGAGGACTGTTTCGACCTTGCCCTCCGCCGCTCCGAGCCGGCGGTCGAAGTCCGCGAGCTGGCGCGCCAGATCGCTTGAGCCGCGGACAAGCTCGAACACCTGCTGGTTCACCACGGCGCGCTCACGCTTGTCGGCGGCGACGGCACCGTAGACCGCGGCCGCCGCCGGCAAACAGAGTGCCACCAGGACCGCGTCAGTGACGGAGAACCCCAAGCGAAGATAGAGCACGGCGCCGAGCGCGGCGGCGATAAGCACGATGCTGACGGCAATGAAGATGACGCGGATGCGCACCATGCGGACCCCGTTTCGCTTGCGCAGCACCATTTCCCGAAGCGCCAAAGCGGTCTTCCGGGAAATGTCAGATTTCCAAGACCCGAAATGATTCGTTTGCCGAGGGTATCAGTGTCCACAAGCCCTGCGCAGCCGCAAGTCCGGCTTTTGCGTAAAACTAGTGTGGTGGTTCAGAAGTCCGCATCATTTTTGCCGCGAACTCGTCATGCGGACTTCTGAACCAAAGCCACACTAGATCAATACGTTGCTAGTGTCCTTCGGTTCCGAAGTTCGCAAACGAGGGTGCCGCATAATGATGCGAATTTCGGAATCGGGACACTAGGGCAACTGCAGATCAGCTGACCGCCCGGATGACGCGTGCGAGTTTCTCGAAAATCTCGGCGATCTGCGCCTCGCTCACGATCAACGGCGGCGCAATGGCGATTGTCTCGCCGCCGACGCGGATCACCAGGTCCTCGTCGTGGAACGCGCGCTCCATGGCCTCGTAGGCGCGCAAGCCGACGGCGCCGGGGCGCGAGGCGAGATCGATACCGGCGGCGACGCCGACGGTGCGCACGTCGAGCACCCCCGGCAGGCCCTTGAGCGTCATCGCCGCGTTGGCCATGACCGGTTCCAGCTTCTTCGCCCGTTCGAACAGGTTCTCGTCGCGATAGAGGTCGAGCGCGGCGAGGCCGGCGGCGCAGGCGAGCGGATGCGCCGAATAGGTGTAGCCGTGGAACAGCTCGATGACATGCTCGGGGCCGCGCATGAAAGCGTCATAGAGGCTCTCGCGCGCGATCACCCCACCCATCGGCACCGCGCCGGAGGTGACGCCTTTGGCAAAGCAGATCAGATCGGGCATCACGCCATAGCGCTCGGCGGCAAAGGCATGGCCGAGCCGGCCGAAGCCGGTAATGACCTCGTCGAAAATCAGCAGGATGCCGTATTTGTCGCAGATCGCGCGCAGGCGCTGGAGATAGCCCTTGGGCGGCGGCAGCACGCCGGTCGAGCCGGCCATCGGCTCGACGATGACGGCGGCGATGGTCGAGGCGTCGTGCAGCGCGACGATGCGTTCGAGTTCATCCGCCAGATGGGCGCCCCATTCCGGCTCGCCCTTGGTGAACGCCTGGTGCTCGCGGCTATAGGTTGCCGGCAGATGATCGACG
>Ga0187855_10003533_pt1 | contig 11453 bp, 26 predicted proteins | sample June2016WEW_8_10_2_FD_132969 | JGI IMG/M metagenome (GOLD analysis project Ga0187855, IMG submission 132969) | Peatland microbial communities from SPRUCE experiment site at the Marcell Experimental Forest, Minnesota, USA - June2016WEW_8_10 | ecosystem: Environmental > Terrestrial > Soil >...
CCTTTGGCGCTCGTCAAGCCGCGCAGGTCAAGGGAGCCGCCGATGGACTGCGGCAGCACGAGGTCTTCGGCGCTCGTCAAGCCGCTCAGGTAAAAGGAGCCGCCGATGGACTGCGGCAGCACGAGGTCTTTGGCACTCGTCAAGCCGCGCAGGTCAAGGGAGCCGCCGATGGACTGCGGCAGCACGAGGCCTTTGGCACTCGTCAAGCCGCGCAGGTAAAAGGAGCCGCCGATGGACTGCGGCAGCACGAGGCCTTTGGCACTCGTCAAGCCGCGCAGGTCAAGGGAGTCGCCGATGGACTGCGGCAGCACGAGGTCTTTGGCGCTCGTCAAGCCGCTCAGGTCAAGGGAGCCGCCGATGGACTGCGGCAGCACGAGGTCTTTGGCGCTCGTCAAGCCGCTCAGGTAAAGGGAGTCGCCGATGGACTGCGGAAACGCGACGCTGAACCTCGTAGCCGCCTTCTCTAACACGTCCAGCCACTTTTCAGCACAGAAATAGCCCGCTCCCGTTACATGCTTTCCAGCGTCCAACGCCTCGCGCAGCTTGGCGTAATGCCGGCGGATCGCTTCAACGAGCATATCGGGGCAGTCCCTGAGATTGCGAATCAGTTTTCCGTCAGCCGGAAACTCGCCTTCGCCGTCCCATTCCGCCTCAAAAACGATTATGGTTCGGTTCGGCTCGTTGACGCGCCAACCGGCAGCCTCGATTGATTCGGCGTGAGAGTTGTTGGGCAGGTGCGCACATTGGACCTCTTGGCCAAGTAATCGCCAAGCCGTTGAATGAAAGTCACACATAATGTCGTTATTTTTGCCGTTTGTTCAGGAGTGAGAGACACCAAACCGCCAAGGCCCAGTAAATCGCCTCAGCCTCCAAGGCTTTGATCAGGTTCTGCCACTTCTCGCGCGGCGGCGTGGTGTTGGTCTGGCCGGCGATAGTCTTCACCGTCTCCTCGCACCCCTTGGGGACGGAGAACACGATGTCGCAATAGGTGCCGTCGAAGGAATCGTCGGCGTCGCGCAGGTAGTTGGGATGTTTCGTGATTTCCGTCGGGAAATATTCCTTCCGATTGCCGCCTCCGTTTCGCGTGTGGACGATGATCTCGGTGCCTTCCGGGTTGGGGTAGCAGTCCCGGAACCGGCCGCAATCGGCCTCCGTCAGTCCCAGGACGCCCATCAGGAGATCGGAGTAGGGATTGCGGCCAAAGAGCATGTTGTAGAGGCTCATTGGCCCTCCTTCAGTTTCTTGATTTCATCCGAGAGGCTGTTGTTCACACGGACCAGGGCATCGTGGGCGGATTGCAGCGCGTCGGTGAATTTAGTAAAAGTGAAGAGAGTGTTTTGCTCCAGAATGTCCACCTTTTTCTCCAGAGAGTCCATCCGTTGTTCCAGCGATAGGCCGCTCATACCCGCACCTCCTTCAACTTGTCCGCCAGCGGGTTGAGGACGATGGGCGCGCGCCGCACGGCCACCTCCCGCTTCATCTCCCGGCATTGCCGCTCGAACTTGACTTCGATCCGGCGCTGGGTTTCGTGTTTCCGTCTCGCTTCCGTGGGTTCCGGGTCCACGGTGAATTCATTGTCCAATTGTCTCATTGTCTGTCCTTTTGTTTTTTGGTTGACTGTCGGGAAATCCAATACTTGTGGGCCAGGTAAAGCAGCCGGTGGTCCAGCTCGCGGTCGGTGATTTTGCGATTATCATCTGGCTCCAATCGTTGACTATTGGCCCAATGGGATGATGTTATCATGCACGCGATGCCCGCGTTGCGCGCCTGGGCGTAGCGGAGAACCCACGTCAATCTGAACGTCAGCCCGCCCACCTTTAACACCCTGTCTTTCACTCCGGCGCAGGGGTCCGTCCGCCGGAGCAGGTCAAAGAAAATATGATTATCCAGATCTTCCTGTGCTATCATCTCTTTGTAAGTCATAAGCGAGTTCCTGTTAGTTTTGGGCGGCGCGCCGGCGATTTTGGCGGATGACCGCCGCCGGATCGGCCAGGCATTCGGCCAAAATCTTCGGCGCTTCCCGGCGCAGCAGCGCGCGCCACTGTTCCACCTCTTCCTCGGGCACGTCCAGCGCCATCATCTCGGGAACGGTGCTGGCGGCCGGGGCCATCTGTTGCTCGTCGCCCAGGCCCAGTTCGCGGGCGGTTTCCTTGAACAATTCGCTCATTTTCATAGTCTGTCCTTTCGGGGATATTCCAGCTTTTCGCCCAGCTCTTTCAGCAGCTTGGCCGCCGGCGCGTTGCAGCAATCCTCCAGCCGCTCCGGCAGTTGCGGCCCGGTCATGGTCGCCACCCATTTGTGGTGTCCCACCCGGGCTTCGTCCCGGGTGCGGTAGGCTTCCAGCACCATCCACTTGCCGTCATTGTATTGCGGGTGGGCTACGCTGGTTTCAAAGGGCAGATCGCCGTCGCTCACCCGGGCGGTGGAGACGGTCACTCCGCCTTCTTCAAACCGCCAGACCTGCCTTTGATTAAGGGTGCCGGCATCGGGAAGAAAGTCCAATAGCCGGCTGAACAATCTCATTAGTTTATCTTCGTCCATATCTGTCATTTCGGGTTAAAGGTGAATCAGCCAGCCGTGATCCACCACGCAGCCTTCACACACGGCCTTGAACATGGAGGCGACCGGTCTTTTGCCCAGGCACTCGGCGCAGACCAGGTCGCCCATGTCCTGGTCATCGGCCAGGTTGGTCAGCAACGGGGGAGCCGATCCTTCATGGACGTGGTTGCAGACGCAGTAGGAGCGCTGTTGGCCCGGGTGACGGCTGCATTCAATGAAGGGATAGGGGTATTTGGACTGCATAATCACTTCTGGCCCAGATGGGCCAGGAGCTGGTCGTAGGATTCTTCCGTGGGCCGGGTGATGACGTTCAGGATCAGCTCGCTGTTCTTGTGCCAGAACTTGCGCCGACGGCGCGCGGTCCATATCATCCACACGCAGACCGGCATCCCCGCCAGATTGCCCCAGTTTAACCAGGTTCGGTGCGGGGATAAGAGAAACAGGCAGCAGGGCACGTTGAGCACTGTGCATCCCCAGCCCAGCATTTCCTGACGCAGCCATTCCCTCTCCTGCTTCATCGAGCCGGAGAGCAGTTCTTTCATTGATTTCATAATCTGTCCTTTCTTTGTTACTACCCCGCATTGACTGCCCCGTCTTGACTGCCCCGATTGCCGGGTATAAATTTTACCTCGTGCGACATGTTCCGCAGTATCACACGGCCTGCCAGATTCAGAAGAAGATTCTGGAGGCGCTGGGCCTGGAAATGCAGCAGGCCAACCAGACGCCCAAGCCGGCCCCCAACGCCCCCAAACTCCGGCCCGCCGAGATTTGCAGCCTGGCCAAGGCGTGGAGCGACATCGAAGAGCGTAAGCGCATATTGCGCATGAAGGGCCTGCCGAAGCCCGTAGAGGCCAATTCCGGCCCAAAGAAGGCCAAGCCTAAGACTTTCGTGGAGTGAGGGTGATGTCCACAATGTCCTGCTGATCGAATTCCTCTTCGGTCTGGGCGTGCTGGGCATTAAAGACCGTCAATTCCCTGATTATCCGACCGTCCCTCAGAGTTAAGTCCACGCGCTGCCAGCCCATTCCGGTCTCGGGCATACTGGCCAGCCGCTTGGACCAGTAATCATTGAAAACAACCGCCCGCTTCATGGTTTCCTTCCCCCCACAAAAACACCCCGTTTTTGCAGGATTTTGCGCAGAATATGGATGGCCTTGGCGATCTTCTGCCGTTCGCCCGGCTCAAAGGTGGCGTCGATGGCTAAATGGAGCCGGTCCAGGGCTTCGATGAGGTATTGGCCGTTCACGATTGGCCCTCCTTTTTGGCCTGTTTTAAGTAACAATTGATAATCACGGTGGCGACGTTCTCGACCACGGCTTCCATCAATTCCTCGCGCGGCACGTCTTTGAATTCCTCCTTGAGAATGCGCCGCAACTCGGCCTTCACCTGGCGGGCGTGGTTGGGCGCGGAATCGAGGGGATGCGCATTGGTCCACTGTGCCAGCCGCTCTTCAATGGCATGTTTGCGCTCATCCACAACGCGCGTGATGGTAGGCCAGCGCAGCCCAGCTTCGGTGATGATGGGGTACATTATTTCTCCTCCTTCTTCTGCACGAACACGTCCGCATCAGCCAGCTTTTGGGCCAGTTTGTGATAGGGGCAATCCTCAATCAATTTGGCCATGTCCTTGTCTTTGGACTGTTTGATTTGTCTCCCCGTTGATTGGCCTAGGGAGAACATCAGCACGCATTTCTCTTCCACTGTCAGTTTGGTCATAGTCTGTCCTTTCAAGGAACGTTGGGGGGATTATTTCTGTGCTCCAGAATGTCCAGGGTGACATTGGCCACAAAGGCTCCCGGGGTTTCCGCGGCGCCCATGCCGCCTTCCAACCGGGCGATGATCCTCAGCGCGCGCAGGGCAAAGTTCAGCCGGTGACGCTGGGAATCGAAGGCCAAACCCCTTTCGTGGATGTCTTTAGCGCTCATAAACACTCCATTCCTGGCGTGCCTGCGTTTATTGGTCTTTTTCTTCATTTTCTGTCCTTTCTCTGCTGCTCCCGCACAGGAGCATGAGGGGATGAGCGCGATAGACCGGCCTTTCAGCCGGCCAGCGTGAGTCTCTCAACGCCCGGTCAACGCGCGCTTCCCGGGATCGCTTTGCCTCGTTTCTACCGCCGATTAGGCCACGCGCTCACCCCCTGATGCCACTGAACGTTTCGCGCCGGAGCGGGTCTTGCACCCGCCCAACCCCCGTTATCCTGCCTATGGCTGGGCGTACTCCAGCAGGGGCATGCTGCTTTCTCGTCAGGCTCGCTTACATCATCCGGCACGGGTCAAGGGCCACAGCATGGCCCCTGAACCGTTCCAGTCCAAGTCCAGCCCCCATTATAGGGGTAAAAGAGGGGGCTTGCGCCCCAGTGTCCTATGCTGTCACTGGAGCGGTCAGCATCTCCAGAATGGAGTCGGCCCGCTTGAGATACTCCTTAACCCGGTCCTGGTCACCGGGCGCATTGCGATTGTAGAAGAATTCAGCACTGCTTACAGCCTGATCATGCTGGATTTGCAGGGCCTTTAGCTCACTTACCGGCTCCTGCCAATCCCGCACCCATCCGCTAATGCAGGAGCAGCCATGCAGGCGCTTGGATTGCCCTGCCAGCAGCCCACTGCATTTATGGCATAGATATACGTTTTCGCTCATAGTCCATTCCTCTTGTTTTCCGTGTTAAAAAAGGGGTTTGGGGGGATTTCTCCCCCCTAACCTTGCTCATGCCGCAACTGCCGCTTCCGGCAGGTTCAGCCGCTTGCGGACTTCCTCCTCCGTCATCCCGTATTCCCTTGCCAGCTTGGCAACCGTACTTTCTACGTTCACCCGGCGCAAGCTCACACTAATGTCGTGTTGCTTGTCACTGAGCTTGTTGGCATAGCGCCTAACAATGAACGCGGCATTGCTGGCTGCTCTGCTAACCTCGCCCATCACCCCGGGCTTAATGGCCGCCCCGGCTTCCCTAAGCACGCGCTCCGCTTCCGGTTGCGTCATGCCCGGGTTAAGCTCCATGAGCTTGCCAGCCGTTGGCAGGGTCAGCAAGTCCTGTGTGCGCTTGCGCGTTTCACCGGCGAACTTGCCTTTCTGCACCGTGAAGCTATCGCCCTTGCGATAGAACACAATGCCTTTGGGCAGCTTGTTCCAGTCAACCGTAGGCAGCAAGTCATCGCGATTGACGACGGCTTGCGTCTTCGGCGCTTTGGGCTTGCGCTCACGCTTGGCGAGCTTGGCAGGCGTTGGCGTTGCCACTGGTTGCGCCCGATTTGGGGTGGCAGGCGCTTCCACCTTTGGTGTCATTGTCTCAACCATTGTCTCTATCCTTTGTTGCGTAGGGAGTCTCCTAGCGTTGCACTAGGGTAACCACTCCCTACACCCTAGGGGGGAGCCATACCGCACGAACGGTGGTCGATTAAGACCACCCCTCCCTCCTTCTCCCCATCCCCTTCCAGGCTTAATCCCCATGACCAGGCAATCTCTTAAAAGCATTGGGGGGTATGGGTTATTGCGAAGTCTTCTGGGCATGGGGCCGCCGCCCCCGAATGGAGGCGGGTTTAACGTTGCTTTGAGGGAGTCAGAGGCTCATCGGTGGAGCAGCAGGCTGGTCCGGCGGCGTCGCGTTGACCGGAACTGAGTTGGCGCGGCGAATATGCTTGGCGTATGGCTCGTGCGTGCTGCCCGCCTCCCGGCCTAAATCGGTCGGGAACGACGCGGCGGCATGTCATTTTTTCTCACCGGGTCATTAACCCGGCCTATACCGAACCTTCGGTATTCCGCTCCGACGGCCAGACCCCCTGTGAAATCGGGGGCAGATGCCGGTTAGTGACTTTCCGGGCCTAGGCTTTGAATTATCGGAGTTGGGGGAGCGTGTACATCTCAAAGAACGCCGGAGACTCCGGCTGGAATCTTCCAATCCCTGGCCTCCGGGTGTTGTCGTCTCCAGGCCATCAGGCGCTGGAGGCGTAAATGGTTGAACTGGCTTCGTGAGAGGGGCTTGCTGGCCCGATCCTGGCGTTTAAGCTTGTCCCAGTCTCTCTTCATAAATCAATCCGGGTGGGGGTTTTCGCCCGCTGGACTATCGTGCCGCTCCGGTCGTGGATGGGCCGTATTACGACTGTTACGCGCCGGAAAATCGTTGTCTCTGCCGGCGAACCCCATCGCCCGGTTTCGCGGGCGGGGACGGGAGCATTTGAACTCGCGTTCGATGGCCCGGGTTTGGGCCTCGATAAGATGGTTGGCGGAGACTTCGGTGGTCATAAAAAGAGTCCCCCACTGTTGCGAGCAATGGGGGTGGTGCTGACGGAGAATGACTCGATCAGCGGGTTATTCGTCAGGACAGACGAAATGGTGTTCGCCGTCCTGACACTGGCCTCGCAAGCCTTTATATTCATGGCCCCTTTACTAAACCTCCCCAGAGGGTTTGTCCACAACTTTCTCGTCCGTACTAGTACGGACCTTGTTCCACCCCTTCTTGAACTGGGTGGGGTTGGGTTTGCGCGGGGTGGGAGGGGTGGGCGGAGCGGGCGCGTTGGCGGGCAGGTTGGCCGGGGATTGAGGGGCGGAGGCGGGTTTGATCACCGGGCCACCCATCTCCGTCTCCAGTTGTTGCATGATTTGCAACATCCCCGCGCCGGCGACCTCGGGTTTCATGGACCGGAACGAGTCCCAGGGGAACCGTTTCTCGACGCGTCGGACGCGCCCGTCGTTTTCTTCCAGGGCGAGTATGAACAGTCGGGATGATGGAGTCATATTTTTATTGGCAGTGTTGTTGGTATTGGTCGATCAGCTCCGCCGTCCACCGCCGCTTGCCGTTCTCCAGGTAGCAGAGGTAGCCCGGGGAAATGCCCATGTCCTGGGCCACCGCGCGCAGCTTGATCCGGCGCAGGCTCTTCATTTTCCTCCCGATCTCCGCCTGGTCCTGGACTTGTCCGGTCCCCAGGCAGTGCGGGCAGGGCTCTTTTTTCTTTGACACTGCCCCCACCCTGCCCGATGTTGTCCGTGCTGTCAATAGATTATTTTTATGGTTCGACTTAAAGATCGCCAGAAACAAATTCCCAACGGGTTCCAGTTCTATTTGCCGGAGGCGAGATGGAAGGCCCCGTCCAACTTCCCCTCCTTCACCACGGTCTGCAACGGGCTGGAGGCCGTGATCCGCGCCAACCCTTTCCTGGCGCAGAAGAACGGGTGGCCCACCGAGCGCGCGAAGATCGAGGAATGGGTGGACCTGTATAACGCCCGGGTGTGCCAGGCGATGGGATGGGACGCCTACATCACGGCGGAGGGAAGTTTCTCCGCCCCAAAATCCTCGCCCCAGCACCAGCAGCAGACCCTCCAAAGCTTAAGAAATGCTGCGGCCACCATTAAAGAGCTGGTGTCTGGGGCTCGAACCTTGATGGAGTGGGTGGCGTCGGGAGACGCGCCGGTGCCTCCCGAGCAATCCCTGGCGCGCGCCATCGTCTGCACGCAATGCCCGATGAACGAGAAGGGGGACCTGACCCGGTGGTTTGTGGTGCCCGCCGCCGAACTCATCAAACGCACCGTGGAGAAGGCGCAGCAGAGGCAGATGACCACCCCGCGCGACGAGATGCTGCATTTCTGCACCGCCTGCAAATGCCCCCTGCGCCTTAAGGTTCATCCGCCTCTGGCCTGGATTGTCAAGTATATGAGCGCGGAGCAGAAAGCGCGGTTGGACCCCAAGTGCTGGATCACCCATGAATCGTGAGAGTCGCCGTCGCCTATGTTTGGCCCCAGCTTAAAGTCAACCAGTATTATCCGCTGGCTCTGCGCTTTGCCCAGACGTGGCTCCAGTTCCCGCCCGGCTCCGAGGACCACACCCTTTACGTCATCGGCAACGGCGGCGAGGTCCCCATGCTGCACCGCGCCCCCTTCGCCGCCATCCCCGGCTGCCAGTTCCGCGAGCACGACAACTCCGGCTGGGACATTGGAGCCTTCCAGATGGCTGCTGAAACCATCCCCTGCGACCTGCTTATATGCTTCGGCGCTCCCGTGCATTTTCACCGGGCCGGTTGGCTGGAACGTGTGGTTGAATCGTTCCTCTCTGGCGGCCCCGCCCTCTACGGATGCTGGGCCTATCTCTCCCCCAACTGGCACGTCCGCACCACCGCCTTCTGGTGCCCGCCCGAACTCTTGAACGCCTACCCCTACACCATCGGCAGCGACCGCAAGAGCCGGTATAACTTCGAGCACGGGCCGGACTCCTTCACCCGGTTCTGCCTGGGCTCCGGGTTCGATTGCAACCTGGTGACCTGGGATGGGGTATATCCTTTCGACCAATGGGAAAGCCGGGCTCCCGGACCGGACCAAAGCCTGGTCTGGGACCAACACGTTCACCAATGATTACCAAACGATTCAAGCATTGGGAGTTTAGGTCCCGGACGGGCATCGGATACCAGCCCCTCTACTTGCTGCCGACCGTGGTGGTGATGTGGTTCAGCCCGAGGAAATGGCATTTCTACCATTTATCAATCCGGTGGCTGAGAAAAGAACTGGAATTCTGGTGGATGAGGCGCGCATGAAGATTGTCGTTTGGCATCACGCCGTCCTGTCTGGCCCGCGCATCCCCAACGAGGACCATACCCTGGCCATCTTCTGCGAGCAGATGCGCGCGCTCAAGGAAAGCGGCCTGGCCGATGCCGCCGACCGGCTCAACGTGGGGGTGAACGGGCCGGACCGGGACGCGCTGGTCGCCCTGGCCTGCGCGCCGGAGAAAACCAGGCTGCACCTGCATCCCGCCGGCCAGTCCGAACTCTCCACCCTCTATTGCCTGCAACAATCCCTGGAGCCGGGCTGGCTCGTCTTCTATCATCACATGAAGGGGGTGCAGTATCCCGGCAACCCCGTCTGGGACCGGTGGCGCGACTGCATGGAGCGCGCCTGCGTCTGGAACTGGCTGGACTGCGTGTACGCGCTGCAAAACGGCAACGACACCTGCGGCGCGCACTGGCTCACTCACCGAAAATATCAGATGGTCCCCGAGGGCCAGCGATACTGGGGCGGCAACTTCTGGTGGGCCTCGTCGGATTTCCTGATGACCCTGCCTCCCGTGGCCGCCGACACCTGGGAGAACCGGTTCCAGGCCGAGGTCTGGATCGGCCAGGGTCCGCGCGCTCCCATCGTCCAGGATTTCGCCCCGCATTTTCCCATGAGCTGCCCGTGATGACCCACATCCAAACCGCCGGGGGAAACCGGCTGGAACTGCCGCTGGAGGACGGTCCGGTGCGGCGGCACTTTTCTGATCCCGCCTCCCACACCGACACCATCCTGCGCCAGATCAATGACGAGAAAATTTACGAGCCGGTGTTCCGGGGCCGCCGGGATTTGATCTTCGTGGACATCGGGGCCAACGTGGGTCTGGTATCCCTCTACGCCCAGGATGTGTGCCGGTTCATATTGGCCGTCGAGCCCTCCCCGCACTTTTCCCTGCTGGAGAAACTCTGTGGACACTATCCCCACATTCTGTTCATCCAGGTGGCAATGGCTCCGCGCAACGAGCCGGTGACGCTGCGCCTGTGCGACGGGAACACGACCGGGCATTCCCTCATCCATAAATTTCCCGGTTCGGACCTGGCGGTTCCCGGCGAGACCTTGAAAACAATTCTGGAAAACTACGTCCTGTTTCCCCGCGTGGACCTGGTCAAGGTGGATGTCGAGGGGGCGGAATACGACTGTCTGACGGAGATGGAAATTGGCGCGTGCCGCACCCGGGTCCAGTCCTACTTTGTGGAGACCCACGAGCCCGATCCTTCCCGGCGCGTATCGGACCGGGACCGGATGATCGCCCGCTTCACCCGCTGTGGCTACCACGCCACCCCTTTGGCCGACGACCGTTTTATTGCCTCCTTATGAGATTCGTGATTCACATGCCCGATTACGATCCCTGCTCCGGCGGGGTGCGCGTGATGCATTACCTGGCCGCCCTTCTGGATTCCGTGGGGGCCAAGGTCGCCACCACCGCCCGCTGCTTCTTCTCGCCCCTTATCCGGCTGGAGAACCGGTGCGGACCAGGCGACATCGCGGTCTATCCCGACATCGAGCCCGGCAATCCCCTCCAGGCCGAACGGGTCATCCGCTACCTGCTCTACTTTGCCTCCGCCCATTACGCCCGTCATGGCGGGGTGGGAATTCCCAAGAGCGAGCTGGTGTTCGTCTATATGCAGGATTTCCTGGCCGACGCCGCCGCCCACTGCGAAGGTCCCGTGTCCGACGCCGATCTCCTGGAGCTGCCCAACATCGAATCCGCCTGGTGCTACTCGGAAAAGAAAACCATCCCCCGCCTGCTCTTTGAGGGCAAACGCAACTGCGCGGAGATTCCCGACGGCGAGTTTGAGCGCGTGCCCTCTCCCTCCGACTTGTCCAACCGCTGGCACCTGCGCCACGCCACCCTGCAACTGTTGAGGAAATCGGACGCGCTCTACACGATGGACCATTACACCGTGCTGGAGCAGGAGGCGATGCTGTGCGGCTGCCGGGTGCTGCGGGTGACGGGCAAAAACCAGTTCGCTCCCACGCCCTGGACTCGGTCACAATGCCTGGCCCGGCGCATGAACCCGGTTCGGGACGCCAAATTGGCGGAGTGGTTCGTGGCCCGGGCCGTGAAGTTTTTCAATTTGTGAATCTTATCCAGGAGGGTTAGGGTGCGATTGTGAAATTCAACTCCGCGTCGGAAGTCGAGATGGTCTGTTGGCAATTGAAAGAGGCTGATTACCCGCGCGGATTGGACCGCGCCCGCATCAACGACTTGTTCAACGGGGTTCCCCCCTACACCGCCGAGGAGGTGGAGCGCAACCACACCGCCATCAACGTCAATTTCCTGGAGGGGACTCGCATCGCCCACGACGCCCGGCTCCAGCTCACCGGCAACCTGACCAAGCCGGGCCGGTTCTTCTCGGCCAAGAC
>Ga0187855_10003535_pt1 | contig 11452 bp, 10 predicted proteins | sample June2016WEW_8_10_2_FD_132969 | JGI IMG/M metagenome (GOLD analysis project Ga0187855, IMG submission 132969) | Peatland microbial communities from SPRUCE experiment site at the Marcell Experimental Forest, Minnesota, USA - June2016WEW_8_10 | ecosystem: Environmental > Terrestrial > Soil >...
GGCCGCGGAGGGTACGGCCGCCGTCAAGGGCTCGGGGACTCTGGGCACCCTATTTACGCTTTGCTCGCCCCCGGGCTTTGTCCGTGAAGGGGCTTCTGTCCGAAAACTCGCCTCTCTGTCCGAAAACGACTGTCCGAAAACGCTTACTCGGACAAAGCCGGAGCCGCCGCAATCGGCGGATAACACCCTTCGATTGTTTCGACAGCAAAAGTTCAACTTGGCTGACTTCGACTATTGTTTCGCGGTTCGACCGGATCAGTCAGGAAAGTCCCGGGGATCGATTCCTAGTTGAGATAGCGTCGAGATCACTGCGGACTGCTCGGATGGAATTTGGATGACCCCGGCCTGCTTGCGCTTGGCGGACTTCTTGCCCGGTCGAGTCTGCCGCACAGTCGTCATGAACTCAGTGTAAGTCAAATCCCGCTGTCTCGTGGCCCTTTTACCGGTTCTGCTAATGGAGGGCGGGGCACTTTCCGTTGGCTCCGGCGGCGGCGGTGGCCTGGCGGCCGGGGCTCCAGGGGATGGACCCCCTCCGGACATGCTCTGAGCCAGGTCCCTGATGATGGCCATGGCCTTGTCGAGCTCCGACCGGCCTGTGTCATGATCCGCCACGAATGCCTGGAAGGCGGTCGCAAAGTACAGAATTGCACCCATCGCAGCTCTACGCTTCTGATTGATCCACTCCCTCGTAGGGTTACCCTTCGGGTACTCATCCCGATCGAGGCAAAGGAGGTACTGAGTGGTGTCAAGTTGAACCGCCGCATCGGTGGCGGCCACGAGTTCGACATGCTGAGTCTTAAGGGCCGCAATTGAAACCTTGAAAGGGCCAACGGTCCCCGCTACCCCGGAGAATTCTACGTTTGTTCCCTGGTACTGAATGAGCTTCACACAGTCCGAGTGGCCCCATACGATTCCGAGAGCCCGTCTGACCCGGTCTAGGAGCGGTTCGGCCACCTTCAGCAACCTCCTCTTGGTGAGACTCCCAGGGTAAATGAGCGTGATAGAATCCAGCATGCCTGGCAAGATGGCAGTATAGTGGTGTCGACGGACATTGTCGGGGAATGGGCCAAGTGTCAGAATATCCCCGTTCCCTCGCCGGAGGTTTCGGATTTTCCGAAGATGTTGCTCAACCCTCCGGCTGTCTTTTCATCCTACGCTTCGAGACGAATGAGGGCACCTTCGGTGGCGGCTAGAAATCAGCCGAGCCCATGATCGAGATGCCCGGGGTACTCGAATCAAGCATTAGAGTGAGCGATTTTCCGCTTAGGAGTGGTGTTAGCACCAGCACTAGTGAGTCGTTGCTGTAAAGTGGGGTGTTCGGGAAGGCCCACGATGGAGTCGAGTTGAAGAGCCCGTAAACGTCTAGCCAACCGCCGGTGGAACTCGCAAGGGCAACATACCAACCTCCACCCACCGACGAGCAGGACGTGGAGCTAAACTGAGCGCCGGTGCACACCAAGCCAGCTGGCGACAGAACAGTTCCCGAAGAATCTTGGAGGTTGAGATCGGTCATCCACGCTTGCAGGCCCCATGCGTCGGTTAGATTCCCGCTTGAAACAGATAACGAGGAGGTCCACGTAACCCCCCCAGCTCCCTGCCGGGAAGTCGAGGCCGGCCCCATGGTGACATTGTAGCTGTTTAGCGAACAGGTCTGAGTGCCGTTCCCGATCGCGGCGGGGACTCCGGTGGGGCTGGTAATGTAGGCGAATGCGAAAGGTGTCATGCCATGGAATCCCGGCAATCCGCAAACGGTGTAGTACACAAACCACCCATCCTGTCCTCCCGATGTGAAGTCCGTGGCCGAATTACCCCAAGTGTATAGTGCCGCCGTCTGATTGCTGTGCAACTGGGAAAATAGTGCGCCTTCCCACCGCCAAGCCTCAGCAGCAGCTACAGTAGAGCCAAAGGTTGGTGGCTCGCTTGCATGGCTTTCGGAGGCAAAGAGGGTCAAAGAGCGACCGCAAGGGGACTCAGGCGAGATAGGACCAGTCGAGACGAGTGAATCGTAGATCGTTTGAGTCGCGAGCAATTCGCTTGAGGCGTTCGAAAAGATCAGTTCCCAGAAGGGTAGCACCCCCCCTTGGGACCCAACAGTACGGGCGGTAGGAATCCTCGTAAGGTTCCAAACTGAGGGCCCCAGCAAATCCTGACAAGGTTCAAGCGGACTCGCTACAGGAGACAGCCAAAGGGGCTGTGTCGCATAGATGCCTTGGGCGGAGACCAAACTCCAAGGCCCCCCTGAACTGTTATTCACCGATTGGAGGCTAAGCTCTAGCGCTTGAGCGTAGCTCAACCCGCCAGGGCCGACTTTAGGTTGAGGTGGGGAGCCGGGAGCCACGAGGGAGTACGCGAACACGGTGGAGAGCACGACCAGCCCGATCGTGAATCCGATAATCGCATTTCGAGTGGCGTTGCTATATCTAACCCGCCATCTCGACCTGCTGCTCATTCATTGTTAGGATGCGCCTCGCTCGACGCATTACCTGTGATAGTCATGGCGGAGCCGCTTATACGGCCTCCTCGGCGAGTCCTCAACCGCTGAGCAGCCAAACGTGCACGGTTACACCACTTGAGGTCGATCCGCCTCCTTGGAAACAGATGTCCCACTCGGTCTCTTGATCAATCGAGGCCAACTGGACCTGCACAGTTCCGCTAGTTGAAGTTGTACCGCTGTCCGATGCTTCAATTGGAACTGTTACAGACGCATCAAAATCTACTCCGTCACCGATTCCAACGGTCGAGCCGAGATTGATCGACGCCGATATGCCCGAGGTGATGGTGTAGGAACCAGACACACTCATGTTCACGCGATCGGGAGAGTCAGGCGGCAGATACGCGTCCCACCAGTCACACCCATTCTTCCCGAATGTACTAGGGGTCGTGGGGTCGGTGATAGAGACGGACTGATTATTTTTGTTCGGGCTTCCCCAATATTGGATCGCGTTTACCCAGGGCGTTCGATTGCCAAAAGCATTGACCTCGATGTTACCTGTCGTATTCAACAGCTCTTGCCATCCAACGTTCCCGGGATTAGTGATCGTTTGCGTGGTAGTCTTTGTCGCACTGGAGCTGATACCATTCCCGGCTATCGAAGAAGACGAGGATGTAGTGAAAGTATTTCCTGATGTGACGCTTATGGTCGCTTCCGATGTGTGAGTGTAATCTACAATTTCAGGAACCCAGGTTTCTGTTACAGTTTGCAGATAGATGTTTAGATACTGTGGATCTGGGAATTGGTAGCTTGCATTCCAGACCGCCTTCCACTCTGGACTCGTCCAACACTCTTGTAGTCCGCATAGATACTCCCAAGGTCCATCTTCCACCTGAAGCGACAGCCCGGGTTGTTGGCATAGAGTAGGAAGCGCCAAACTGTAGACTCCGTTCGAATTGGTCGTCGTCGAGCGGGAAACGCTCCACGATGTCGGGTAAACGCACGATAGGACGATAGGGACGCCGGATGGTGCGTGGGCGCCGGCTGTGTCATACACAATTCCTCGCACCGTCGTCATCGAATCGTTGCCTGTTGACAGAGATCCGTTGAACCAACCATGATAATTGTGGTAGCCAGCAGAGTCATGACAATACAACCACGCGGCTATCTGGAAATAATACGTGGTCGACGGTACCAAAAAGTTCACAGGCACCGCTTCGGGGGTGTTATTGCCTAAACCCAACCCGGATATTGCGGTGAACTGGTACGAGGTGGTCGTACCCCAACTGAAATTGAAGATCCCGACAGGGAGATTGGAACTCGTGCTAACGTCGAAAATGACCGTGAAATTTGTGGAGTTGGCCCAAAGTTCATGAAAAATGGAAATCGGTCCCGTGTAAGTGCAAGAGCCTCCACCGCAACCATTCGGGTCACACGGTGTACAAGGCGAACAGATAACTTGTGAACCTGCTCGAACATTTCCACTGGTGGATAACAGACTTGTGCCAGCGATGACGAACATTAGGGCAAGAATCAATGCCGCAGGCCGGCGGGAAACGTCTCTGACGCCTCGGCGACGCGCCATGCATGGCGTATTCAATTCTCAGTCAAATATGTTTGTAGTTCAGGCGGCCTTGGGCACAAGGATGACCCACGGTCTCGACAGAGGACTTAAATCACAGGACGGCCGATAAAATCACAAGCGGCTTCGGAGAGGGAATAAAATCCCAAAGCCTTGTCAAGCACAACCGTTGTTAGGTGGCGCTTGGAGAGTTCGTAGGCGAGCCACAGTCCGCCGACCCCGCCCCCGACGACAATCACGTCGGACACGTCTCGTGACAACGGACGGAGGTATGTGTCCGGAACTAAATGCTTTCATGGGGCGGAATGGCGACGGACCACTCTGGCTCGATCCCGGGGGAGGGTGTTCCTAGCACTCGTGAGAGGTTATTGCCGGCCGGCTCACGCCGCATATCGTCACCCTGACGTCCGGGTCGTCGTGCCCGAGACTCTTCAAGAAGTATCTGTGGGTTGGCCCGAGCTCGAGGGTTACGTGCGGGTCGGATAGCGAGCGAGGTTACGCTGAGGGAAGTGGTTTGTGGTCAGAGTGACGGACACAAGTCAAACATCGCGTCGTGCTCCTGCATCCGCTCTACACGATCCCTGATACAATCACGTATCGGAATCGTCCCCTTCCCGGCGGAGCGGAACTCCTCGCCCAATTCAAGAAGGGCCGCTGTAACCTGAAGAGTACGGAATTCCCTCTGTCGCAGTTTGTCCCACGTCCAGAATGGCTCAGGTTCAACATGTTTTGCCACTGGAAACGCCTGCGATTTCTTCCACAATGCCTTCACTTCGGAGAGGCGGGCATCCGAAAGCCGCACAGGGTCAAATGGCTGAATTCTTTGTTTGCGCTTCGGCGCGACCAGTGGAGGGGCTACACTAGGCTTGGTTCTATTCGAAGTCGCGTAGTCGGGGGTCGAGTAAATCAAGTCCAGGTCCAACGTCCGACCTGTTCCCCGAAATCCGACAATGTCTACTCCACAATCCAACGGTCCGAGAACCCACGTTCCGAAGTTATGGACAACGGCCAGTCCACCGGCTTGGTGAATGGCTTCAGATGCTCGCAGCAAAAGCTCGCCCAGATTTCGGCGTCGTATGCTCGCTTCTGGGCCGCTCGATAGCGATTTTGAAGGGTCCAGAATCTTGATCGAGATAACCGGGAAGTTTCGGGGATTCGGATCGCGGTATAATGCGATGAGGCAACTTACAAATGTCCCTCGGGCCTCGATTGAATTGACGTCATCGCTAAGGATCTCGGCATGGAGTAGCAGGTGCACTCCCACTGCATCGAATGCGGTTTCGATACTATCAACGATCTGCCAGCCGAAGTCGAATGCCCTCCGCACTGAGGCACTCGTGCCTCTCACGACGGGAGAGGGAGCCAGAAAAATACTCGCCTTGGCCTGTGACTCCGCCCGTTCATACCAGGACGCAAGCGCCGAGAACCCGAAATCCTTGCGCACAAGCTCCCAGGCTGCCCCAGTTTCCTTTCTGCCTTTCTTGGGGTCCGCGGTTAGCCCTGATTGAAGTAGCTCTCGTAGAGAATCCGGGAGTGTAAGGGTGTCTGACTGGATCCTGGCCCTTGAGTCCACGCCGGTAGCCAATGCCTCGCTTTCTGGGTCCGGAAGTACGATGGGGCGGTCGGGAAAGTAGAGCTTACCATCCAGAGTCATTTGGTTTGGACCCCCGGCCAGAGCCCCCAGAGTCGCAGTGACCGCTCGCCGGACTGAGATCGGAACAATCAGCGCGGGAAGGGGGGCTTGCCGAGTCGCGAGCCGCAGGACTGCGTCGGCTTCGTAGATCGTTCGAGGAGTCGGTGCGGTGGCAGGCATTGGATAAAATGCCGAACCTGGTCGCACGAGGCCGCCAAACCTCGTATGAGCTACTTGGGCGGCGCCGTCACTCTGGTATTCTAACATCGTTCTATCTTCCCCCCAGGTCGTCCTTCAACTGAGGCTGTTTTGCCGCAAACTGGCCCGAGACCACAACGTCTAGGGCAGTTTTCGATTCTCGAAGAGCCGAGGCGAGCGCTTCGACGTCTCGCCAATCAACTCTAATCCCACCCACTGGATTTCTCTCACCTGACGGCTGAACTGCGTACTGGGTGATTGTAAGGGCCTGACCGGCCCAGCGGTCGTTGTAAGATCGAATCACATACTGGATTTTACCGCAGTCGACTATCCTTTCAGCACCCGGGTGTGCAAGTCTGCCGTTCGAATGATAAATGCGATCCCTGCTACCAGAGGTAGCGTCCAGATAGATTTGCTGAGTAGCCGACAGGTAGTCTAGGGCCTTTTGGAGAGTGTCTGCTCGAGGCACAGCCAGTTCTTTGACCAAGATCGACTTCGCCGCGGAGCCGCGAGCCTGGAGATAGGCCAGAACGGCAGCCCTGAGTGCCTTCGCCTGTTCGATCGGTGAGAGTTCGTTATACCGAACGGGGAGCGCCCACGGTGCCACCTCGTTATCCGCCGTATCGTTAACCGGTTCATTCAACGTATGCATACTTCATGGCAACTTGAACGTCTATAAAACCATTGAGATAGACCGATTCTGGAGCAGTTCGCGCCCTTCCGATGGACAGAATATGGTCAAGTTGGGTAGAGCCATCGGCAGCCACGTAAGGGCCGCTGTTGCAACGAACCGGCTTCTTTAGAAGTTCATCAAACTGTTATGAACGCTTATTGGGGAGTTTCATAATAACTCTGTATACTCCCACCACATGGGAAGAATGTCAAGATGGATCAAGTCAGGAACCCGTTTTCCCCGGGAGCGGGCGCACCTCCTCCCGAACTTGTAGGCCGTTCCGAGATCCTTCATGGTGCGCAGGTCTTAGTTCAGCGGGTCCGGGAGGGACGCCCTGAAAAGAGCATGCTCCTCACGGGCCTTAGAGGCGTGGGGAAGACCGTCCTTCTGAATGAGATAAACCGAATCGCGATTGCTGGAGGGTATCGAACGATTCAACTAGAATCACCCGAGGACAGTACCCTCGTCGAGATGCTGGCCCCCCAGCTTCGGACTCTCTTATTCGAACTCGACAGGATGGCCGGCGCGGGTGCCAAAGCTCGGAGGGCGTTGGGAGTCCTCAAATCGTTCATCTCAGCGTTTAAGGTGCGGTATGGTGGCGTCGAGCTCGCTCTAGAGTTCGAACCTGAGGTCGGCACCGCCGATAGCGGAGATCTCGAGTCGGACTTGATTCAACTTTTCATGGCGGTGGCGGATGCCGCGGAGGAGAGAGGGTGCGGGGTGGCTCTCCTGATTGATGAAATGCAGTATCTGAAGGAGGCTGAGCTGCGGGCGGTGATCATGGCCATGCACCGGTTGCAACAGGAGAGAAAGCAGTTCATTCTCGTCGGGGCCGGCTTGCCGAGCTTGTTGGGATTGTCGGGTCGAGCGCGCTCGTATGCAGAACGTCTTTTCAACTTCCCTGTGATAGGTGCCTTGTCAAGAGCCGAGGGCAACCACGCGATCAGGGAGCCTGTTAGGAATGCAGGTGCCGAGATCGATGACAGTGCCTTGGAGGAAATTCACCGGCTCACTCAAGGGTATCCGTACTTCCTTCAGGAATGGGGGTACCATTCTTGGAACCGAGCTGCACAATCCCCTATTTCGATGACCGACGTCACGGAGGCCACAGTCACCGTCATCAGGCGTTTGGACGAAGGCTTCTTCAGAGTCAGGTTCGATAGATTGACTCCCTCAGAAAAGCGCTATCTTAGGGCAATGGCGGAGATGGGTCCAGGACCCCACCGCACGGGGGATATCGCCACTGCGCTCCATCTGAATGTGCGGAGTTTAGGCCCGACGCGTGCCATCCTGATCAGTAAGGGAATGATTTTCAGCCCAGAGTACGGGAAGCTAGCGTTCACGGTCCCACTCTTCGATGATTTCATGAAGCGCGTAATGCCCAATATGGCAGCTTGAATCGCGTTCCCGAATCCAACGCTTACGAGGTCGCGAATCAGGATTCTGTAAAGTTGGGCGAGAGTCGTTGCCGATCATGCGAAAGCAATTCACGAACCGGCGAGTCACCCAATCAGACCTCTCCGTCGTTCTTGCAACCCGCGGGGCACTGAAGAAAACATCTCGGACAGTCCTAGACGACTTCGTCGGATCCCACCCAACGGCCCAAGTTCAGGACGTGTCCGACGCTTTACTGTCTGGCCTCGTTCTTGAAGCGAAGGGATACACTTCCCGCGGTTACCAGATGGTCTACCAACGCTTGATGAAGGCAAGGAGGAGATTGGGGATCCTTCCCCCCAGGAAGCATTCCGTTGCTCGGCGGCGTCCCAAACCTGAGACCGAGGTCGTGGGCGAGCCCTCTTAGATTACCGATCTGATTGGGCGCTGATTGCCTTGAACGCCTGCTCTCGAACAGAATCGGGGATCGAGGGGTCGGCACCGATATCCGCCAGGAGCTCCCGCCCGGCTACTCCGATCGAGGCGAGGGCATCTACCGCGTGCTGCTTCACGCTCACCGAGGCCTTTGGATCCCGAATCGCCTTGGCGAGGGTTCGTGCCATCTTGCGTGACTCATCTGTGGAGACCCAAGCGTCGATTGCCTCCGAGATCGCCTTGAGCATGTTGCCTTTCTTCACGCCGTAGCGCTTGGCGACCTCCATCCGAAAGCGCTGTTCGAGCTTGTCGGGAAGTACCGCGTCGATTCGCCCCATGTTCCCACGGACGACTACCGAGGTAAGATATAGGTCTTTGTGTGAACCCACATATCCACACATTCATATACTCCCCACATATGTGGGTATGTGGGCACAGCCCAACACGAGGAGGAGGCGAAGATGGCAGGACTCCACGACCGGGTCGAGCGAGCGGAGGTGATTGCACGCTCACCCGGTCAGATCGAGAAGGTCACCGACTCCGTCTACTCTGTCAAGGCCCAAAGCGGTGATGGCGTCTACCTCGTATCCTCGGAGGCGGGTCGTTGGAAGTGCCTCTGTCCCGACTACAACTCGCACAACCTCCCTTGCAAGCACATCCTGGCGGTTCAGCTGAAACTCAAGGGCATTACGATCCAAACGGCCTTCGAGGGGGAGGCGAAACGTCCACGGCACACGTATCGCCAAAACTGGCCCGCTTACAATGCGGCCCAGATGGCACAGCCTGTTTGGTTCGGTCGCGTCCTAGCAGACTTGGTCTCGGACCTCGAAGACCCTGCTCCTCCGAAGCCGACAGGTCGACCGCGCCTCCCCTTCCGTGACTTGGTCTACTGCGCCGTGGAGCGAATCTACCTCGGGAATCCGCTGCGCGTCGCTGACGGGACGTACGCTCGATCGAAGTCTGAAGGTCTGATTGACTGCACACCCCGTCGAACGTCCATTTCCGTGCTGCTCGGGCGGGCCGACGTCACCGCGATCCTGACCGAACTGATTGAGAAGTCCTCACTTGCGCTCGCATCAGTTGAGACCACCTTTGCAGTCGATTCCTCTGGATTCCGCACGACCGCGTTCGGTGACTATTGCCGGGAAAAGTACGGTGCTCCCTCGCACAATGTCTGGAAGAAACTTCACATCATCATAGGAACTAAGACTCACATCATTCCACGAGTGATGGTGACGGACGGCCACTCGGCCGATAGTCCCCAATTCCCCGGGTTGGTCAATGGAATCGTCGAGGCTGGCTTCGTCCTCAAAGAGGTCTACGCTGACAAGGGCTACCTCTCGGGGGAGAACTTCAATGTGGTCGGTGAGGCGGGCGGGACGCCCTACATCATGTTCAAAGAGAACAGCCGGGGACGGGCGAAGCATCGGCGGAGTCACTCACCTTGGTGGAAGACGATGTGGCACCGGTTCCAGTCGGAACCCAGCCAGTTCCTCGACCATTACCACAAGCGCGAGAACGTCGAGGCGACCTTCGCCGCGATGAAGAAAAAGTTGGGTGAAACTCTTGGCTCGAAGGATCCGACCGCCCAGGTAAACGAGCTCCTATGCAAGGTCCTGGCCTACAACATCACGGTCCTGATCCACGAATCATTTGAACGGGGAGTCCCCCTGCCGGGCACCCCGGGCCAGACCGACAGCCGGCACGAGGACGCACAGGTACCCTCTGTCACATCCGAACTCGACCTGCCGATCACGCCGGCACCTCTACAGTGGCAAGGGGAGGACAACTGACGATGACAACGGAGCGAACTGTTCGCGAACAGTCCCGCTCTAAGTTTGAGGACCAACCTGGAGGTGGTGTGTGAGGAGGGTGTAGGCGGGCCGCGTCGGTCCGGGGTGCGCCAATCATCCGGGTGCATCGCTCCCAGGGACGCGGCGGAGTTCGAGGAGGATTGACTTACTCCTTCTTCCGGTTCTCGGCCTGTACGGTCTTTCGGCTGAGGTAACTCACCAACGATGCAGTGACTCGGTACGCCAACAGCGCGTCATCCATGGATGCAGCATAGTGCTCCGGGTGATCCCCGGTGTGGTCCCAGGCCAACGCACCAGCCTTCAAGGACTTGATTCGGTCAGACTTCGACGGGTAATCCTTCTCCGGGGTCGAGCCTCGATCTATCTCGATGGCGAGCTCACCCCACTTGGACTCTAGCAGAGGCGTCAGGAGTTTCCATGCCGCCCGGCACTGAGCAATCGCTCCTTCCGGGTCATGGGAAATGATACGGTCATGAGCATTTTCCAAGAACTCTGTAGCTCGGGGCCAGCCCTCGACAGACGGCCGTTCAACCTCGATAACCCACGAAGCCTTGTATCCGATTTTCTCCAGTACGGCAAGCCACTTCGCCTGCGACAGGTCGAGCATGGTGCTTCCGCTAGGATACCCCGGACTAGGAACTCCGCCCCCGGCCAGGTATCTGAACACCAACGATGTGGAGATGCCCACATCGTTGACCCGAACGCTCTCAATTCGCCGGAGATAGTCTCGCCCGAGGCTGACGAACAGCTTCATCTGCTTCCCTCCCAACATTCGGAGCTCCTCCCCGACCCGAACGCCGTCCTCCCACCAGCTCGGGACCACAATACCGGCTATCGTGACCCGCGCCTCGACGTCTAAGACTACCCCCGGAGGCTTTCCTGCGGGAGGGTTCTCTATCACGGAGATATTGATCAGCAGGCGGAGGCCGGGCTCGACTCCGCTGATAGCTTCGTAAGAAACCCCATTGATCCGGAATTCTGCCATACCATTCAGTCCTGACACCGGGGAGTTCTCCACGACGCGGTCATCCAGCAAGGACCCAATCGGGCCTACATCAAGGTCGTCGTCACTGGAAGCGAAGGTTACGCTTGGTAATCGACTGCTGAGAGAGGCAACAATTGTTACCTGTCCGAAAACCCGGCGTCTTGTCCGTAAACTCCCGTCCGAAAACCCCTTTACGGACAAAGCCTCGCCCCCGGGCTTTGTCCTGAAATCGGTTTCCGGACTGGCCGGCGAATTCTAGAACACGCAAACGGTTCGGAACGGGGCACTCGGATCGCCCATGCCGACTCACGGACCGTGTTGCACCAA
>Ga0187855_10003536_pt1 | contig 11450 bp, 8 predicted proteins | sample June2016WEW_8_10_2_FD_132969 | JGI IMG/M metagenome (GOLD analysis project Ga0187855, IMG submission 132969) | Peatland microbial communities from SPRUCE experiment site at the Marcell Experimental Forest, Minnesota, USA - June2016WEW_8_10 | ecosystem: Environmental > Terrestrial > Soil >...
CTCTGTAGCCCCACGCACCACTTCGTCTACGGCGGCATCGAACCCGAGTACTTCATGTTCAACAATCCGGAAAGCGCCTGCCAAACGTGCGGCGGGCTGGGGGTGCACAAGATCACCCATCCGGAGTTGCTGGTTCCCGACCCGAAGCGCAGCATTCGCGGCGGCTGCTTCGTGAAAGAGGCGTACCGATACAACCCCGACACCTGGGACGGCCGCATCCTGTACACCCTCTCCGCGGTGTTGAAGTTTTCCCTCGACACCCCGTGGGAGGAACTGCCGGAAACCGTGCGCCACTCGATTCTCTATGGCCTGGACGGCCGGAAACTGCGAACCACCTCGCCTCCCGAATCGAAGGTGAAGCGCGAGGATTGGGACAAACACGAGGTCGGCTTCGGGGGAATCGCCCGCCGCATCGAGCGGCATTACCGCCGCTATCGCCAGCGCGGCGAGGCCAGCACTGGCATGGAGGCGTGGCTCGATAAAGTAATGGTGGAGCGCACCTGCCCCGACTGCGCAGGCGCCCGCCTGCGCGCCACCCGTCTCCTTTTCACCGTCTCGGGCAAAACAATCCACGAGGTGGGCGCGCTCAACTTCGACGAGCTCTATACTTTCCTCGGCGGTCTCAAGCCCGCCGGCCGCGGCGCCGACGCCGGGCGCCAGGTGGTGACCGAAATCCGCCGTCGCGTCGAACTGCTGCTCGGCATTGGTCTCGACTACTTAAATCTCAACCGGCGTTCGGGCACGCTGTCGGGCGGCGAATCGCAGCGCATCCGCCTCTCCACCCAGATCGGTTCGGGCCTGATGGGCATGCTGTATGTGCTCGATGAACCCAGCATCGGGCTGCATCCCAAAGACAATGTGAAAATGATCGCCACGCTCGAAAGCCTGCGCGATATCGGGAACACCGTGATAGTGGTCGAGCACGATGAAGACACCATCCGCGCGGCCGACTACATCGTCGAGATGGGACCTGGACCAGGCGTTCACGGCGGCGAGGTTGTGGTCGAGGGCACGCTGAATGACATCCTCAAGTGCAAAGCCTCGCCGACCGGCCAATTCCTCTCCGGCAAGCGGAGCATCGAAACTCCGTCGCGACGCCGTCAGGGCGATGGCGGAACGCTGAAAGTGCGCGGCGCGAGAGAGAATAATCTCAAGTCGGTAGATGTCACATTCCCGCTCGGCAGGCTGATCGCCATCACCGGTGCGTCGGGCTCCGGCAAGAGTACACTTATCAATGAAATCCTGTACAAGGCTCTCTGGAAGCGGTTGGTGGACACGCGCACCTTGCCCGGCGATTTCGACGGCATCGACGGCGCCGATCGCGTCCACAAAGTCGTCAACATCGACCAATCCCCTATCGGCCGCAACAGCCGCTCGAACCCTGCCACGTACATCGGCTTCTACGACACTATTCGCGAGCTCTTCTCCCGCGCTCCGCTTTCCGTGGAGCGAGGCTATAATCCCGGCCGCTTCAGCTTCAACGTCAAGGGTGGCCGCTGCGAAGAGTGCCAGGGCGAAGGCGTCATCGCCACCCAACTGTACTTCATGCCCGACGTCGAAGTAACTTGCGCGGTGTGCAAAGGCGCGCGCTTCAGCGCCGAAACGCTGGACGTCACGCTGCGCGGCAAAACCATCACCGACATCCTGAACATGCCCGTGGAAGAAGGCGTCGCCTTTTTTACCAGTGAGCCCGCCATCAGCAAGAAGATCGAGGTGCTGAATGATCTCGGACTCGGCTATTTGACCTTGGGGCAATCGGCGACGACACTCTCGGGCGGTGAAGCGCAGCGTATCAAGATCGCAGCAGAGCTTTCGAGGCTGCAGCGGTCGAAACATACCCTCTATATCCTCGATGAGCCCACTACTGGCCTGCATCTAGCGGATGTCGAACGCCTCCTGGAATGTCTTAACCGGTTGGTGGACGCCGGCCACACGGTCGTAGTGATCGAGCATCACCTGGACGTGATCAAGACAGCCGATTACGTCATCGACCTCGGCCCGGAGGGTGGTCATGCCGGCGGCGAAATCGTCGTGACGGGCACGCCGGATCAAGTGGCCGCCTGCGAACAGTCCTACACCGGCCACTATTTGCGAGCCCGGCTGGGGGCGCCGACCACGTGATTGCGTCCTTCCGCGATGGGCTATGGCCGGGCTACATATGGGCGACGCGCCAGATGGCTACCCTGGATTGCCGGGATGGGGAGCGAACTCGTTGGCTGCGGTGCTCGCCACCGATGAAGGCGGCATCCGCACTCCTCAGGTTTCGCGGTCTTCAAGCCGACGTCGAAAGCCGGGGTTGCGATTCCGGAGCCTGGCGCCGGCGGCGGCCGCTCAACAAATAAATCGCGGCACGCAACTCCAGTAGAGGATCGTCGGATGGCTCGATACCATCCACGCGAGGAATCGGGTCGAAGATGATGTGCTTCTGCTGCGGTTCGTTATCCGGAGCCTGCGCGTTTAGGGTGACGGCGCCAAAGCGGATCAGCGGCCGATCCTCAGGCCAGTGGACGGTTGCGTCATCCACGATGTCGCGCTCCCCGGCGATCTGCACACCGATTTGAAACCGGATAGGGCCGGCTGCCACGCGATGTGCAAGCTCATCGAACAGGTAGTTCGCGTCCTTGCCCTTGGCCGCCGCTTCGTCAAGATGTTCGATGCCCGCTTCCGGCGTGATGCGATAGCGTCCGCACAGGGCGGCGCCCGTCTGGTTGATGAAACGGAGCGCCGTCACGCCGAAGTAGGCTTCTTTGGCGAAACTGGCCGGACTGGGCTTGGGCGCCTGCACGAAGGCGAGGGCGGCCGGATGTGTGCCGAGGAACGCCTCGATCGGCGATGGCGAGGGTTTTGACCCATCGCTGGCGGCGGCGGCACGCAGGAATTCGAGGAATTCCTGGCCGGTTCGCGTGGGGAAGCCGTCCGTCGAATGGGCAATGATGTCGGTATGGACGCGATCAGCCAGATGGAAGCGGATCGCTAGTCCGCGAGGATTTGCGTTGGGGTCGTTATCGGAGATCAGCGGCAGTCCGGTGGAGTCGGAGAAGCGCACCGTTACGGGAGTGGACTCGCGGTTGGCGTGCGGCGCTCGTGTGAGAGACGCGGCTTCGGGAGACGGGCTGAACGTGCCCGTGAGTAGAACGCCCTTTGCGTGCGCCGGGCGAAGGCCGGGATGCAGACCGAAGATGGCGTCGAATTGCTGGACTAGGTCGTCGGCGAGTTGGATGAGTTTCTCGTTGGATGGAAGTGGCATGTGGCCTCCCTCTGGGTCCCGCTAAAGATATCTAATCAGATGCGGATCGTCGGAAATGGTTGCTTCTGATTTTCAGGATCGCCGATTCGGGGATTCAGCTAAGACCGCCTCCGGAAACGGCCCCTGGCGCACCGGCGATGCGGCCCGCGAACCGCCCGGGGGGCGGGCAACACTTCGTGCATGCGTTGACGCAGCGCGGTGCGGGACGTGCGGCGCGGGCCGCAGCAGTTCCTACCCGCTCAGACCACGCGCCATGGTGCTCCTTTCCGAGAACTGGCCCATGCAACAATTGACCATGATCCGAACTATCCTCTCTCTCTTCCTTCTGGCGGCCGCCACCTTGCGAGCCGGCGCTCCGGTGTACGCGGCGTTGTGGTTCGATACCGAGGACTACATCGAGCCGGCTGCCGACGACGCCGCGCTGCGCATTGCGCGCGATCTAACGGGCTTGGGTGTGCGCGCCACGTTCAAAGTCGTCGGCGAGAAGGCGCGCGTGCTGGAACAGCGCGGGCGGTGGGACGTGGTGCGAGCTTTGGCGCTGCATGACATCGGCTATCATTCGAACTTCCATAGCGTGCAGCCCACGCCCGCGCTCTACCTGCGGGACCTCGGCTATGTGGAGGGCGCGGCGGAGTTCGAGCGCCGCGAGGGGCCTGGCGTGCTGGATCTCGCGCGCATCTTTGGTGTGCGGCCGAGTTGTTATGGACAGCCGGGCAATTCCTGGGCGCCGCAGTCTAACGCCGCTCTGCGGCACATGGGGATTCCGGTTTACCTGGATGAAGGCTCGCAAATAGGGCTGAACGATCAGCCGTTTTGGTATGGCGGATTGCTGTACATCTACAACATGGGCCGGTTCCAGTTGCGCGCGCCGCTCGATGGGGACGAGCCAGTCTTGAAGAGCAACGAGCGTTTCGAGCGCGCGGCCGCTGAGCTTGCGTCGCACGGCGGCGGCGTCATCAGCATCTACTATCACCCGACCGAATTCGTAACGACGGAGTTTTGGGACGCCGTGAATTTTGCCAAGGGGGCCAACCCCGAGCGCACCGCGTGGCGCCGCCCGCGGCGGCGGACTGAAGCTGAGTCGGAGCGGTGCTATGGGATTCTACACGACTATGTGGCGCATGCGAAGGGCGTGCCAGGCGTCCGGTTTGTGACCGCGCGCGAACTTTTGCAGCTTTACGGAAGCCCGGCGCCGGCGCAGGCGGAGCGTGCCCGGATTGCGGCGCACATGTCCCCGCGGCAGACGTTTCTGGTTACCGAAGGCGGGGCGCTCTCGGCGGCCGACATGCTGCTGAGCCTGCTGGGTATGCGGCCTGAAGTCGTGGACGGACCGGCGACGCGTATCGCCAGCAACCTGGAGGGCGCAAGCATTCCGCGAGCGGCTTTCGAGCGGGCCAAGACGGATGCGGCGTCGTCCATCGGCGCAAACAAACGGCTGCCAGCGGCCGTCTGGATCGGGGCAGAAAAGCTCTCGATTGGCGACTTTGCGGCTACGCTGGCGGGCGACGACGGGGTAGCCGCCGAAATCGAAGTCCGGCGGGCCAACCTGGAATTCGAAAAGTATTTCTCCAATGAGCCTCGCAAGACGTTTGATTGGCCGATTCACCCGGAAGGTTTCAGTGCGCCAGAATTGCTGGAGCTAGGAAAGCTGCAAGGCTGGACGCTGAAGCCAGCGCGGCTGAGATAGGCGGCGTGAGCGGCGCTAAGCTGAAACAAGAACCACCCGAGCCTGAGCCAATGCAGCGAAAGATCTTCTGGATCACTTTCATGGTCCTGGGGCTAATTGCCGATTTCGCGTTGCCGATTTGGTGGGCGCTGGGTGCAACCGTTCCAATTTTCTGCATAAGCTGGTGGGTGGCATATCGGAGCGAGTGGTTTTGATGGCCAGCATTTGCCGAGCCATGCGCAAGTCGGGGCAAACCCGTTCATATTGGCTGCGTGAATGGCTCGCAAGCTAACCTCATAGCGGTGCGTCCGGCTGGCGGCACGTTCGGCCCGCCACAGCCAACTTGAAGTGGCGGACGGTGTCCGGTTGGGGACCGCCTTCCGTGACCTCGCGTACGCGCGGCCGATCCTGCAGGAACAGGGCCGCCAGCCACTCCTCAGCCAACGCATCGTTCCACGGAAGGTAATGGTCCAACCCTGCGAAGCACAGCTCGGCATGCCAGTTGCCCGTTATGTCGCGCCTGAACGTAACCGTAACGCCGGAAGGGAGGTGCCGGGCCGACGTTCTCCGCAGGTAGTTCTCACTGATCTCCCGCAGGCCGCCCATGAGCGCGCCTGTGCGCACGAAGTCCTGGCCGGCGTTGAAACGCAGCAGTTTCGCAACATTCGCAATCGTCCAATCACTGCCGAATATTCGGCCCAGGGTAGGCTGCGGGTCAAGGGGAGCGTTCATGACTCCTCAATGATCCCACGGTTGCCCGCTCTCACGGCGTCTGCGCACCGCCTGACCTTCGGCGGGCGTGCGTAAATCAGAATCCCGTGTCTTATGGAGCGGAGATGATGTCTTCCGATGTGAAAGGAGAGGCCGGCAATCCGTCCGAGTTGTAAACATTCACTACCGGCGCATTTGCCCAGCCATACCTGACGCACTTCGGTTCGGCCACCCTAACATTGCCCACCACGACGGTCCCGCCGTCAATACGCGCAGTCGCCGTCACAAAGCGGCCATCGTCTCCGGCAATCTCAAACCCTTGGAGAGCGCCTCCCCTGGCAACCAGTCCACTAGCAGCGTGATCGAACCAGACACGCACACCTTCACCATCGGGCGTTGCCTGTCGAAACAGCGGGCCGGAATACTCCACATTTTCGCCATAGGCCAAGGCCCGTGCCGCCAACGCAAGCCGCGCGCCGACCGTCTTTTTGTCGGCTGGATGGACGTTGTCCGGGTCGCCGATATCGACGGTCACGACCATCGCTGTATTCGCCACAGAGAGGCTGCGACGTTGTGCTTCGCGGATGATGGCCCACTCTTCGGTAGCGTTCGATTTGAAGTTGGCGACTTGCACGAAGAGGAATGGAAAATCCCCTTCATGCCATTGAGTGCGCCAATCGGCGATGAGGACCGGAAAGATCCTGCTGTACATAGGAGCGAAGGCTCGCCGGCTGTTGGATTCACCCTGATACCAGATCACGCCTTTAATGGTGTATGGAACGGCAGGAGCCACCATGCCATTGAACAAAGAGGCGGGCGCCCAGGAAGCGGGGTCCGGGCGCCAGGGGTGTGGTTGCGGTGCCTTGCCTGCCTGACGGGAGGCCAGATCCTCACGCTTTTCCCACGCCAGGATCTGTGCAGTTTCGGCTTGAGTCCGCATCATCTCAGCGCGCGTGGCGAAGACCGGCATCAGAGACGCGTCGGCGGAGATGGTTTGGAGACTCACCCATGCTTCGGCCACAGTGCCGCCCCAAGTGGCATCGATGAGTCCGATGGCAACGTGCTCTCGGGCGTTCAACTCACGTCCGAAGAAGTAGGCCGCCGCCGAGAAGTTGGAGGCCGTCTCCGGAGAGCATGCAGTCCAGGATGTGGCGCTGTTCCGAAGCGGGAAGTCCGCGGCCTTGTTGGGGATGTGGAGCAGTCGAATCTGAGGCTGGCCGGCTGGCCGGCGTGTGCGATTTCCTCCGCCGAGTCTTTCAGGGGGGCGCCGGGAAAGCCCTTCAAAGGCATTTCCATGTTGGGCTGGCCGGATGCGAACCAAACGTCGCCGATCAGGACATCATCCAGAACGATCTTGTTGCTGCTGGTCACGGTGAGTTGGTACGGGCCGCCGGCGGCCTCGGGAGGCAGGAAAACGCTCCAATTTCCCAAACGGTCGCCGAGGGTATCGCGGCTGGTTCCATGGAATGCGACAGCGACTTTCTCGCCGGGATCGGACCAACCCCAGATGTGGATTGGCCGGTCGCGCTGCAACACCATATGACTGCTGAGAATCCCAGGCAGCCTGACTTCGCACTTTCCATTGCTTGGGTGGCAGGCCAGCAGGAGGGGGAGGGCGAGAATGCGAAGGGTTATGTGGATGGGCATAAATACATTTTGAAGCAAAGAGCGTCGCTTTACATGGACGATGCGTCGGCTTGTCCCATAGGAGTGCCTGCCAGAACCCGCGCGAGCCTAGGCCACTCCGTTGAAGACGGGGACCCTGCCGGCCTGCGGCCGGTGGACCGGCGAGGGCTCCGGTCCGCGGGCGGGGGCGCCCGCCCCACTGCTCCGCGCGTCTTCGTTACTCTTGGTGGCCAGCAGGGCCATGGGGCACTCCATGGATGACGTAATAGGGCACGCCGGCGAGATCCGGCGGGAAACCGGGGTACAGCCAGGCGCGATCCGGGGCCGATTTCAGCTCGAAGTAGTATTGGAGCGGGTACGGCGAGTCGGTGTATTCGCCTGGAATGGCGGCGACGTAGGCCGGGCCTTTGCGGTCCATGACGGCGGACTGCCAACGCTCGGCCTGGTTAACGTGGCGGTAATGGAGACGCACCGAGGCGACGACCGGACTCGTTAGTGCGAGCGCCAGCGGCTGCTTGCGCTGGAAGCGGTCGGGGGCACGATGGCGCATCGCGGCCGAAGGGCGTTGCGGGCGGCCAATGGCTTCGGCGATGGCGGCCTTCACTTTCGGATCGTCGGTGGTCTCGGCGGAGGGGAGCCGCTTTTCCAGAAGGGCGATGTCGGCATCGATGGCGGGGCGGCGGTCGAGCCAGTGGCCGCGGAGCCAGGGGAGTTCGCCGACGGCGATGTCCGGAACGTAGACCTCTGTGGCCTTGTTGGCCAATCCGGCCCAGGCGGCACGCGCGGCGCGGTAGGACTTGAGCGCCTCCTCCAAGGCAGCGCGGTCGTCCGAGCGCTCGTAAATTGCATACAGGACGCCGGCACGGAATTTGGCGGCGAAGAACTTACCCAAGCCGGCCTGAATCGCAACATCGATGTCAACGCGACGGGCCTTCACCGGTAGCGCGGCGCCGGCCAAATCCTCCAGCCATTGTGCGACCTCTATGGGCGAATACTTGCCGCTCCGCTCGCCCTTGAGCAATTCTTCGGCGAAATCGTTGATGCGGGAAAAGAGCTGCGGGTCGAGCGGGCTAGTGTTGCCGAAGGTCTTCGGTAAAGGGGTGTCGGTGTATTCGGTCTTCGACGGCTCCACGAGCGACTGGCTGGTATAGATCTCAGGCCAGTAGTTGTTGTTCGCGGCGGAGGGCAGATGCGCGGTCGTGACAATCGGCAGAATGCGGCTGGCGGCGGCGAGTGCTGGTTCGACTTCGACATTGGCATCCGGGTTGTAGAGCTTCCGGCCCCAGACTCGATAGGTATCGAGGTACTTCTCCCAATCCCACCGCGGGCGCAGCGAATTGTCGGCGTAGGCGCAGCGGTCGCCTGGCCCAGAGGGCACCCGGCCCGATCCGCGCCGCCCCTTGAAGGACAGCGGCTCCATGATCTCGACGCCACTCGATCCGCAGAATTGAAAGGCCCGCGCGTAGCCGGCGGCGAAGACCGGGTCGGCCCACAGCAACAGACGCTGCGTTCCGGGCCAAATGCGCCAAAGGATGTCGAAGCGGCGGTCTTCGCGCATCAGGTCGGCGTAGCCGTAGCGTGTAAAGCTGCGGGAGCCGGTGCTCAGGGCCATAAGGCCGCTGTCGCGGTAGTCGGCCTTCGGCACCTCCTGGTCGCGGATATCGGCCTGGTGGTATGGCATTCCCATGTGCTCGGCCCAGAACTTCGGTGACACCTTGACGGGCATGCCGGTGGCCAGTGCGAGATCGATCATGCCCTGGTCAATGCCTTTGGCGTGCAGGTCGATCTCGACCTTGCGGCCTGAGCGCTTCACGCCGTCAAAGACGGTCCTCCAGAACGGGTAGCTGCCTTCGGCGACGCCGCTTTCGCCGTGGATGCGCAAGGTGACGCCGGTAATGGCGGGACAGGCGTGGAGAAGAGCGGCAAGCGCGTCGCGGCAATACGGGCCATGAGTGTCGGCGTTGAGTCCCTCGATGGTGTAGTTCGGATGCGGGCTGTTCTCCCACTGGTAGCCATGCATCCAGAGGCCCAACTGGAACTGAAGGCCGTGGGCGGCGGTCTGCTCGCTGATGAAGCGTAGCGTTTCGAGGTTGCGGTCGCGCTCGGCGTCCGGCAAGTTCGCCGCGCGGACGTTGTAGCCGGGCACGGAAAGGAAGAAGGGGTAGGCGAAGAGGAAGTAGGCGTCGGTGACACCGCGCAGGAAGTCGTAGCCTATGCCAAAGCTGAGGTTGAAGCGGCTGAAGTGGTTTTCCGCGAGCATGGCGAGGTAATGCGGCCACATCTGGCGGTCGTAGAACCAGGGCTTGTCTTCGATCTCGCTGGTGAAGAGGCGCTGGACGCTGCGGACGGCGTTGGCGGGCCGCCCCGCGGTAGATTGCGGCAGGGCGGGGGCGCCAGCCAGGACGCCGGCGGTTAGGAGAAAGTTGCGGCGGTTCACAACCGGATTGTACTGCTTATTGAGAACGAGTCAATTTGTGTATGCCCGGTTTCAGGAACCGTTCGCGAGAGTGTGCGCGCCGGGCAGCTCGGCTTGGCAACGCGCAAGAAAAATGGAAGGCGCGGCGGGAGTTGAACCCGCATTTTCTCGTTAGAAGCGAGTAGCCCTGTCGGTTGGACGACGCGCCCATTAATATTCCCCCGGCGAATCGAACGCCGATCCCAGGCTTAGCAGGATGCTGAAAAGACTCTCACAGGCTGAAGCCTGTGCCACCAACTGCCGTTAAGTCATTGATAACCGGTGGCACAGACTTTGGTCTGTGGCCCGTTAGGAGTCCCGTGTCTTGTCCCTTAGACGAGGGGAATGTTGGTGAGAGCGGCGGGAATCGAACCCGCCCGGTCCTGATTAAAAGTCAGGGGCCTCTCCTATTCGGCATCGCTCTCGAAGCTGGTCCCGGGCCGGAGAATCGAACTCCACTGTGCCTCTTTGTAAGAGAGGTCTCCGCTTCCAGCGGAGTTGCCCGGCATGGTCCCTCCCCTTGGTGTCGATCCAAGATCCAGGCGCTAATCTGGCGCGACCGCTTATAAGGCGGCTTGAGGCACCGGCCTCCCGAGAGGGATGCGAAATGGCTCCGGGGGCAGGAATCGAACCTGCGCGTAAGCACGTTAACAGCGTGCTGCCTTCCCAGCTTGGCTACCCCGGAATGAAATTGGTGCGCCGGGTGGGACTTGAACCCACACATCGTCCGATTAAGAGTCGGGAGCTTTAATCCAATTTAGCTACCGGCGCATTGGTACGGGCGAGGAGAATCGAACTCCCATCGAGAGATTGAAAGCCTCCCATCCTGACCTTTAGACGACACCCGCAAAACTTGGCAGGGCCGGGGAGAATCGAACTCCCGTCGAAACCGTGAGAAGGTTCCATCCTTGCCGCTAGAAGACGGCCCCGTGGCGCGATGGAAGGGAGTCGAACCCTCCTAGTCCTGATAGACAGTCAGGTACCTTTGCCGCTCGGCCACCACCGCGGATGCTTCCATGGGTGTTCGCGAATCCGCGCACCGGCCGCTACACCGCACCGCGTTAGCGCTCGGGGCACCCATGAAACTTGGTCCAGCCTCCCGGAGTCTAACCGGGATTTCAGCGTTCGGAGCGCTGCGTCCTGTACGATTGGACGAAGGCCGGATAATCTGGTACGCCCGGTAGGATTTGAACCTACAAGTCTCTCGGTTCGTAGCCGAGTGTCCTAGTCCGTTGAACGACGGGCGCGTGAAACCTTGGTTGACGGTAGTGGACTCGAACCACTGTTAGCGGAGTCAGAGTCCGCCGTCCTGGCCGCTGAACGAACCGCCAATGGCAGGGGGTGAGCGAGTCGAACGCCCGAAGCCAGCTTCAAAAACTGGCGGCTTACCGCTAACCGAACCCCCCGTAAAACTGTGCGGCGGTTCGCGGACCCAATTACTCCGCTGCGATTGCTTGCCATCCCCGCCGCAGTAGCAAGATTGGTCCGGTGGATGGGAGTTGAACCCACGTCTGGAGAGCCACAATCTCCCGTCCTGGCCGCTAGACGACCTCCGGCATAAACGCTGGCGCCGTCGCTACGAATCGAACGTAGGTTACGGGCTTTTCAGGCCCGCGCCTGACCTCTCGGCCACAACGGCTTGGTGGAAAAGGTGGGAATCGAACCCACATCTACTGGGTGCAGGCCAGTGATCCTTCCGTTGAACGACTTCCCCATTGGTAGCGGGTATCGGAGTTGAACCGATC
>Ga0187855_10003541_pt1 | contig 11436 bp, 6 predicted proteins | sample June2016WEW_8_10_2_FD_132969 | JGI IMG/M metagenome (GOLD analysis project Ga0187855, IMG submission 132969) | Peatland microbial communities from SPRUCE experiment site at the Marcell Experimental Forest, Minnesota, USA - June2016WEW_8_10 | ecosystem: Environmental > Terrestrial > Soil >...
GGACCTTGACGTAAGACCATGTTCTTCCAGCAGATTTGCCGCAACCGAGTGAAAATGAAAACGTCTAATGAATGGCAGTTTCACCGCCGGTCTGGTGAACAGTCGCACCCTACTAAAGCCCTAAATACAATTTCTATGAGTTCTTATCAAGAAACATCCCCGCTCGTCCCTCGCTCCCGGCTTTCACTCGTTCTGGCCGTCGCGCTGAGTCTGTGTGCATCTTTTTCCGGCTGCAGCGGTGCTGACAAACAGCAGAAAGCGCAAGCTGCATCGCCGCGTGCTGTTTCGGTTGCCGTGGCCAAGGTGGAACAACGGGAAATGCCGGTCTATCTGGTCGGACTGGGATCGGTGACCGCGTTCTACACGGCGAATATAAAGAGCCGCGTCGATGGGCAGATCATGCGTGTCAATTTTCAGGAAGGGCAGATCGTGAAAGAAGGAGATTTGCTGATCCTCATTGATCCGCGTCCCTACCAGGTGCAACTGGAGCAGATGCAGGCGCAGCTATTCAAAGACCAGGCTTCGCTGCGCGATGCGAGATTGAACCTGGACCGCTATACCACGCTGATTCCCTCCGGCAGCATTGCGCAACAGCAGGTGGATACGCAGAAGTCAACCGTGGATCAACTCGACGGCCAGGTACGCACGGATCAGGCGCAGATCGATAACGCCAAGCTGCAGCTGGTCTATTGCAACATCACGGCGCCATTTACCGGCCGCGTCGGCCTGCGGCAGGTGGATCCAGGAAATATAGTCCACGCAGCCGACACCAATCCCATGCTGATCCTCACGCAATTGCAGCCGATTGCGGTGATCTTCACTCTTCCCGAGGATCAGTTGCCGACCGTGGCTCAACACATGAAGAACTCCACCCTGCTGGTGGAAGCTTACAGCCGCGACTACCAGACCAAGCTGGCGACCGGCAAACTTCTGACGATCGATAACCAGATCGATCAGACCACCGGGACCGCGAAGCTGAAAGCCGTCTTCGACAACAAAGACAACCAGCTTTGGCCCAATCAATTCGTAAACGCAAACCTGCTCCTCGAGACGCGCAAGAACAGCACCGTGCTGCCCACGGCGGCGATCTTGCGTGGTCCCCAGGGAGCCTTTGTCTATGCCGTGAAGACCGACAAAACCGTCGAAGCGCGCCCGGTGACGATATCACTCACCCAAGGCAATACAACGGTGATTACGAGCGGAGTCAATCCTGGGGATATGGTGGTGACCGACGGCCAGGACAAACTGCAAACCGGCAGTACGATTGAGCCGCGCAACAGCGGCCCCAACAACACGCCCAGCGCCAGCAGCAAGGGCAGCGCTCCAATTTCAGGAACCCCGGCTTCATGAGTCCTTCACGGTTATTCATTCTCCGGCCGGTGGCGACCACGCTCTTGATGGTGGGCGTGCTGCTGGTGGGGTGGGTTGCATTTCTTCAACTGCCAGTCTCCGCTCTGCCTGAAGTCGATTACCCAACCATTCAGGTTGTAACGTTTTATCCGGGCGCAGATCCCGACGTGATGGCGTCGTCCGTGACTTCTCCGTTGGAGCGGCAGTTCGGACAAGTTCCCGGACTGAGCCAGATGACCTCGACAAGTTCATTTGGCAGTTCCGTAATCACTCTGCAGTTTGCCCTCGATCAGAATATTGACGTCGAAGAACAGCAGGTGCAGGCCGCCGTTAACGCGGCGGCTACGTTTCTGCCGGCGGATTTGCCGAACCCTCCGATTTACAACAAAGTAAATCCCGCCGATTCTCCGATCCTCACGCTGGCCATGATCTCGGACTCGCTTCCCTTGTCCAAGGTGGAGGATCTCGCCGATACCGCCCTGGCGCAGAAGATTTCCCAATTGCCGGGAGTCGGGCTGGTTTCCATCAGCGGTGGACAGAAGCCCGCCGTACGAGTGCAGGTAAACCCAACGGCTCTCGCTTCCTACGGGTTGAGTCTCGAGGATGTTCGCACCGCACTGGCTCAGGCCAATGTGGATCAGGCCAAAGGCGTCATCGACGGTGCACGCCAGTCGTACACCATCGGCGCCAATGACCAGCTTTTCACCGCCGAGCAGTACAAGCCGATCGTCGTCACCTATCACAACGGCGCGCCAGTACGGCTCAGCGATGTGGCGAACGTGATCGATGGCACGGAAAACACGCGCCTGGCTGCATGGATGAACCAGACTCCAGCGGTCATCGTCAACATCCAGCGCCAGCCTGGGGCAAACATCATCAGCGTAGTCGACCGGATCAAGAAACTGCTGCCACAGTTGCAGGCCTCGCTTCCGTCCGCGGTAAAGGTACAGATTCTCACCGACCGGACCACCACCATCCGCGCATCCGTGAAGGACGTTGAGTTCGAGTTGGCGCTGACCATCGTGCTGGTGGTCATCGTTATTTTCTTCTTCCTGCGAAACTTGCGGGCCACGTTCATTCCCAGCGTCGCGGTCCCCTTGTCGATCGTCGGTACGTTTGGAGTGATGTACCTGCTGGGATACAGCCTTAACAATCTGACGCTCATGGCGTTGACTATCTCCACCGGCTTTGTGGTGGATGACGCGATCGTCATGATCGAAAATATCGACCGCTATCTGGAAGCCGGAGATTCGCCGCTGGATGCGGCGCTTAAAGGGTCGGGACAAATTGGCTTCACCATCGTCTCGCTCACGGTTTCGCTGATTGCGGTGCTGATTCCGTTGCTGTTCATGGGCGACATTGTCGGCCGACTGTTCCGCGAATTTGCGGTAACGCTGGCAGTGACCATCCTGGTCTCGGCAGCGGTTTCGCTCAGTTTGACGCCGATGATGTGCGCCAAACTGCTCAAGCATCGCAAGGAAGGCGAGAAGGGCCGCTTCTACGAGGTTACGGAGGATTTTTACAATCGGGTCATTGCGTTCTACGGGCGCACCCTGAAATGGGTGCTGAAGCACCAGACGGCTACCTTGTTCGTCACTTTTGGGACTCTAGTTCTCACGCTGGTTCTCTACGTCGTTGTGCCCAAGGGATTCTTTCCGGTGCAGGACACCGGTGTGATTCTGGGGATTTCGGAAGCCCCGGACAATATTTCGTTTGACGCAATGTCCCAGCGCCAGCAGGAACTAGCGAAGGTGATTCTCAAAGATAAAGATGTGGAGAGCCTATCCTCCTTCATCGGCGTGGATGGCACGAACACGACTCCCAACAGCGGCCGCATTCAAATCAATCTGAAGCCTCGCGATGAGCGCGACGACGATGCATCGGCGATTATTCGGCGGCTGCAGCCCGAACTGGCCAAAGTGAACGGAATCACCCTTTACATGCAGTCCGTGCAGGACTTGACCGTGGAGGACCGCGTGAGCCGGACGCAGTTCCAATACTCCATTGAAGATGCGGACGCACAGGAGCTAGCGCAATGGACGCCGAAGCTTGTGGAAAGGCTCCGCGCCGCGCCGGAACTGCGCGACGTAGCGACAGACCAACTCAATGGCGGTCTCCGGACCAACCTGACAATCGACCGCGATACGGCGTCGCGGCTGGGGATCCTTCCGCAGGCCATCGACAATACACTCTACGACGCCTTCGGGCAGCGGCAGGTTTCGATTATCTTTACGCAGTTGAACCAATATCACGTGGTGCTGGAGGTGTTGCCGAACTTTGCCAAGACGCCCGACGCGATGAACGACGTCTACGTTCGCCCCAGCAGCACGATACCGAATTCCGGCGCGCCCACCGCCAATGCGGCCACGGCGACCACAAGTGGAACCCCGGTTCCGCTTTCTACTTTTGTGCGGATGCATTCGACGAATGCACCCCTCGCCGTCAACCACCAGGGACAATTTCCGGTGGTGACGCTTTCCTTCAACCTGGCACCGGGCGCTTCTCTGGGCGATGCCACGCGGGCCATCCAGCAAGTAGAGAAGGAAATCCAGCTGCCGCCGAGCATTCATGCCGCCTTCCAGGGCACGGCCGCCGCATTTCAAAATTCGCTGTCGAGTGAGCCGTTTCTGATTCTCGCCGCCATCGTCACGGTGTACATCGTTTTGGGCGTGTTATATGAGAGCTACATTCACCCCATCACGATTCTCTCTACCTTGCCCTCCGCGGGCGTGGGCGCAATTCTGGCTTTGCAGATCACGCACAACGATCTGACTGTGGTTGCGCTCATCGGCATCATCCTGCTGATCGGCATCGTCAAGAAGAATGCCATTATGATGATTGACTTCGCTCTCGAAGCCGAACGGGAAGAACATAAGCCGCCGGAAGAAGCAATCTTTCAGGCGTGTTTGCTGCGCTTCCGCCCGATCATGATGACGACGATGGCGGCGCTACTGGGCGGTTTGCCGCTGGCGCTTGGATCCGGGACCGGCGCAGAGTTGCGGCGGCCCTTGGGTATCACCATTGTGGGCGGGTTGTTGCTGAGCCAGTTGCTCACGCTCTACACCACGCCGGTGGTTTATCTGTGGTTTGACCGGCTGGCGCACAGGTTCGAGAAGTACAAGATCGGCAATCCGATTCCGCAGGAGCTGTCGGCGGATTCCGCGGATTAGGCAATGAGTATTTCGGCTCCATTTATTCGGCGTCCGATTGGCACCTCGCTGTTGGCAGCGGCTCTGCTGCTCTCCGGGATCCTTGCCTTCAATTTTTTGCCGGTGGCGTCGCTGCCGCGGGTGGATTTTCCGGTAATTAGCGTGGGTGCAGCGCTGCCCGGCGCAGACCCGCAGACGATGGCCTCGGCGGTGGCCACGCCGCTGGAGCGGCAGTTCGGACGCATCTCGGGCGTGAACCAGATGACCTCGTCGAGCCAACTCGGATCGACCGGAATCGTGCTGCAATTTGATTTGAACCGGAACATTGATGCGGCAGCGCGCGATGTACAAGCGGCAATCAATGCCGCGCGCAGCCAGCTTCCTCCCAATCTGCCTAGCAATCCCACCTATCGCAAAATCAACCCCGCGGACGCCCCCATCCTGATTCTGGCTCTCACCTCGGACACGGTTCCGGTGGCGCGTCTGTATGACACCTCCGACTCGATTCTGGCGCAGAAGCTCTCGCAGGTGAATGGAGTGGGCCAGGTGTTCACGTACGGTTCGGCGCCGCCAGCCGTGAGGGCCGAAGTGAATCCGATGCTGCTCAATAAGCTCGGGGTGGGATTGGACACGGTGCGAAACGCTCTTAATCTGGCCAATGCGAACCACGCCAAAGGCCAAGTCGCAAACGACACGACCTCCTGGACTTTCAGCGATAACGATCAGCTCTTTACTGCGGATCAGTACCGGCCCCTGATTGTCGCTTACCGCAATGGCGGGCCGGTGCGGCTGGGGGACGTGGCGGATGTGCAGGACTCGGTGGCGGACGTGCACAACGTCGGCCTGGCCAATGGCAAACCCGGGGTGCTGGTCGTTATTTTCCGACAGCCCGGCGCCAACGTCATCGAGACCGTGGACCGCGTGCGAGCTCTGATGCCTTATCTCCAGTCCTCGATTTCTCCGGCTATCAAGCTGGAAGTGGTGATGGACCGCACGGTTACGGTCCGTGCCTCGGTGAAGGACATTGAAACCACGCTGCTGATTTCGATCGTGCTGGTGATTCTAGTGGTATTCGTGTTCCTGCGCACGGTGCGGGCGACGGTGATTCCCAGCATTGCCGTGCCGCTTTCGCTGGTGGGCACTTTCGGCGGGATGTATCTGCTGGGTTACAGCCTGGATAATCTGTCGCTTATGGCACTGGCCATTTCGACTGGATTTGTGGTGGATGACGCCATCGTGGTGCTGGAAAACATCACGCGTTACGTGGAGCATGGCATGAACGCGGTGGAGGCAGCGTTCAAAGGAGCCGCAGAAATCGGGTTTACGGTACTTTCCATGAGCACGTCGCTGGTGGCAGTGTTCATCCCCCTGTTGATGATGGGTGGAATTGTAGGGCGTCTGTTTCGCGAGTTTGCAGTCACGCTAAGTATTGCGATCGGAGTTTCGCTGCTGGTGTCGCTGACCACCACTCCGACGATGTGCGCCAAATTCCTGCGGCCATCCCAACCGAACCAGCGCCATAACTTTGTCTATCGCACCAGTGAATGGTTCTTCGACAGCCTCCTGGCCGCCTACCGGCATTCCCTCAAATGGGTGCTGGCGCACCAGCCCGTTACCCTGGCAGTGACTATCCTCGTGGCCTGCCTCAGCGTCTATCTCTACATCCAAGTGCCCAAAGGATTTTTCCCGCAGCAGGATACGGGACGGCTCATGGGATCGGTTCAGGCGGCACAAGATATCTCATTCCAGGCCATGAGCGGCAAGATGGAACAGTTTGTGAAAATCGTGATGAAGGATCCGGCGGTCGACACCGTGGTTGGGTTCGCCGGCGGAGGCTCTGCGACAAACCAGGGCCGGTTCTTCGTCATGTTGAAGCCACTCGAGCAGCGCAGCCACTGCCAGACTCGCCACCTCTGGCAACCGTGCCCCAACGTCACGGCCGACGATGTGATTAATCGCCTGCGGGGCAGACTTGCGGTGGTTCCGGGAGCTACCCTGTTCCTGCAATCGGCGCAGGACCTGACGATTGGCGGACGCTTCGGCGCGGCGCAGTACCAGTTCACGCTGCAAGGGGAGGATTTGAACGAACTGAATAGCTGGGCGCCGCAACTGTTCCAGAAAATGCGCGCCCTGCCGCAACTCCGCGACGTGAATACTGACCAACAGGATAAGGGATTACAAGCCCAGTTGGTGATTGACCGCGACACGGCCAGCCGCTTGGGCGTGGCCGCGCAGGATATTGATAATGCGCTCTACGACGCCTTCGGACAGCGGCAGGTCTCCACCATGTATCGCCCGCTGAATCAGTATCACGTGGTCATGGAGGTCGCCCCCGAGTTTCAGCAGACGACCGAAGCCCTGCAGAATATTTACCTGCGCTCTTCCAGCGGCGCACCCATACCCCTGGCGGCGTTCACTCACTTCGAGCCCTCCAACATACCTTTGGCTGTGAATCACCAGAGCCAGTTTCCTTCGGTCACGATTTCATTCAACCTGGCTCCTGGAGTTTCTCTGGGACAGGCGACGCTAGCCATCGAAAACGCCCAGCGTTCCATTGGCTTCCCCAGTACGATTCAGGCAAGCTTTCAGGGCACGGCAGCTGCATTCAAGGATTCGCTCTCCAGCGAGCCGGTCCTCATTCTCACGGCGCTGATTACGGTTTATATCGTGTTGGGTATGTTGTATGAGAGCTACATTCATCCCATTACGATTCTCTCGACGCTGCCTTCCGCCGGCGTAGGAGCCTTGCTGGCATTGCTTCTAACGCATAACGAACTCAACGTAATTGGTACGATCGGCATCATCCTGCTGATCGGGTTGGTGAAGAAGAACGCCATTATGATGATCGACGTGGCGCTTGATGTGGAGCGCACGCAAGGGAAGAAGCCGGTCGACGCCATCTATGAAGCCTGTTTGCTCCGCTTCCGCCCGATCATGATGACTACCATGGCGGCTCTGCTGGGAGGTCTGCCGCTGGCATTGGGGAGGGGCACTGGCTCCGAACTGCATCGTCCTCTGGGCATCACAATTGTCGGCGGACTCATTGTCAGCCAGGCACTGACTTTATTCACCACTCCTGTCGTGTATGTTTATCTTGATCGTCTGCGGCTGGCATTGCGCGGCGGAGAGAATTTGACTTTATCCGCCACAAGCCCGGCCCACTCAGCGGATTAGTCCTTAGCGCCTTCGAAGGGAGACACCGTCGAAGGAGTTTGGCAGCATGCAACCTGATTTCAGGCGCATTGCATCGCAGGAGTCAGCGGGGAGCGGTGTTCGAAGCGCACGCGGAGACCGTCGGACTGTCCACACTTTTTCTAGCGTTGAACGTATGATAAACAATGTTGTGTTTCCATGCCGATTCCCCGGCGGCCCGGTATTATTGTTCTTCGCTTTCAAATTCTCTCAGGAGTCACGGATGCTTCAGAAGGCACTGGTCCTGGTTTTCGTTCTCGCAAGCATTGTGGGTTTAGTTGGTTGTGGTAAGACTGCAAGTCACTATGTCTACGCGACCGTTCCGGCCGCGAGTCAATTGGCGGTCTTCCGCGAAGATCCTTACTCCGGAATTCTCACGCAACTTTCGGAGAGTCCGTATACGGTGGGCAGCGGAGCTCAGTCCGTGGTCATCCATCCCTCCGGAAAATACTTATACGTCGCGAATCCGGGTCAGGGGGAAAACGATGTCTCCTTGTTCGACATTAACAGCGACGGAACGGTGAGCGAGGTGACCCCGAGGACTACGGTGGGAACGCTGCCCTTTCTCCTGGCCATGGACCCTGCGGGCAATTATTTATACGTCGCGAATGCTTTGTCGAACAGTATTTCGGCTTTCTCGATCGCTGCCAGCAGCGGCGTGCTCACGGCGGTTGCGGGGTCTCCGTTTCAGATCAATTTGTCCCCCAAGGGTATGCAGTTGTCGCCATCGGGTAGTTTTCTCTACGTCAGCGCTCCGAGTTCTCCGACTGGGGTCATCGCCGTTTTCAGCGTGACTGCCGGGGTACTTTCCTCCAGTCCGGTTGGCCTCACCAGCACCGCGGATAACGATCCTGCCGGCATCGCCATTTCCCCCAACGGTTCGTACCTCTATACCGCGAACTCTACCGCCAATTCCATATCGATCTACTCTATCGGTTCGTCGGGAACGCTGACACAGGTCCCGCAGTCGCCTCTTGCCGACCCCTTTCAGCACCCGGTTGCGCTGATCGTGGATCCCACGGGGAACTACCTCTATGTGACCAATCAAGGGTCTAGCAATATCTCGACCTATTCGATTACGTCCGGTACCGGTTTTCCTGTCGCAATTACCGACTCGCCGTTCGGCTCCGAAACTCAGCCGAGCTTCCTGGTGTTGGATCCGAATGGCAAATATTTATATGTGGGAAACCAGAGCGGGTCCGCAGGAATTCAAGCGTTTGGTGTCAGCAGCGGAAGCTTGAACTCCATTGCAACTTACTCCGTGGGGAACTCTCCCACTTCGATCGCAATATTGCAGTAGTTGAACCAAGTCATACTCGCGGAGATGTCCTTGCTCGTGCTGCAGTGAGTGCGATTATGATGACAAAGCTGTCCTAATCTCTCTTTATCGGTCCATGACAAACAAAAATCCTCAACTCTGCGACAATACGTACGCCGGCACAAGGCAGTCCGTTGCAACCGCGACGGGGAGCCCCGCCATCTAATCGAGAAAGGCTTCTCAGATTCGGTCGGCTTGGGGGGCGGGTTCCGTGCCGAGACCAAGGTCAGGACTCAGAACCCATGAAGATCGCAAGCGCGGCTAGCGCGTTCCCGAAGTATTACTACTCCCAGAAGGCCCTCTTGGAGCGCCTACAGGACTATTGGGGACCTCAACTTAAGAATCCTTTGCTGTTGGCGCGGTTGCATCGCAATGTGACCGTGGATGGCCGCTACCTGGCGATTCCCGCGGAACAGTATGTAGACATCAAGACTTGGGGACAGGCCAACGACATCTGGATCAGGGTCGCACAGGAATTGGGAGAGCAAGCCCTCTGCCTCGCACTTCACAATGCTGGGCTGAAGCCACAGGACTTGGGAGCCTTGTTGTTCACGACAGTCACTGGCGTAGCGAGCCCGTCCATTGACGCTCTCCTTATAAACCGGATGGGGCTCCCCGCTAACATCCGTCGCACGCCGATTTTTGGACTGGGATGTGTGGCCGGCGCGGCAGGAATTGCGCGCGCCTCAGACTACGTTCGCGCGTATCCTTCGCAGGCAGCAGCTCTGGTGTCGGTCGAGCTTTGTTCGCTCACCTTGCAGCGCGAGGATCTGTCGGTGGCGAACCTGATCTCGTCTGGACTTTTTGCCGATGGCGCAGCCGCTGTGATTGTTACCGGCGAAGACTTTGTATCGTCGGACGGCGAGATTTCGGGGCCTACGATTCTCGCTACCCGATCGATTTTTTATCCCGCCACGGAAGATATGATGGGCTGGAACATTTCCGAGAAAGGCTTCCGCATCATACTTTCGACCGAAGTTCCGAATCTGATTCGGCAAAATCTGGGACGGGACGTGGACTCTTTTCTGGCGGACAACGGGCATCAGCGAAGCGATCTTAAGAGCTTCGTTCTGCACACCGGCGGACCCAAGGTGCTTGACGCCTCGGCCACGGCGCTGGGATTGCACAATGGAGAGCTGGATGCCTCATGGGCTTGTTTGCGTAAGGTAGGAAATCTTTCTTCGGCTTCTGTTCTGTGTGTGCTGGAGGATGTGATGAAGCACCGGCGTCCTGAACCTGGCGCTCTCGGTCTATTGGCCGCCATGGGCCCCGGATTTTGTTCCGAGCTTCTGCTTTTGCAATGGTGAGGGCGAGTAGTTGCTGAACTCAACAGATGTCTTTGTGATCGGTGGCGGTCCGGCCGGGCTGGCGGCAGCAATTGCCGCCCGGCAGCAAGGATTCCACGTGGTCGTGGCCGACGGAGCTAAGCCGCCAATCGACAAAGCCTGCGGCGAAGCTCTAATGCCGGACGCGATTGCGGCACTTGAAAAGCTCGGAGTTGCCTTGTCCTCTGCGGATGCATTCCCTGTGCGCGGTGTGCGCTTTCTTAGTTCTGGATTGTCCGCGGAAGCGGTCTTCCCCTCCGGCTGCGCCGGCTTCTCCGTTCGCCGGACCATCTTGCATCGCATCCTGACCGAACGTGCTGCCGGGCTGGGCGTTGATCTGCTGTGGCAAAGCGTGGTTACTGGGATTTCTGGTGAAGAGGTTCGATTGGGAGATCGCAGAATTCGGACCTCGTGGATCATCGGGGCCGATGGCTCTAACTCGCGCGTGCGTAGGTGGGCCAAGCTTGAGCCTCACTCACGGACGGGTCTCCGATATTCTTTTCGCCGCCATTATCGTGTCGCACCCTGGACTGATCGTATGGAAATCTATTGGGGAAAACACAGTCAGGGATATACGACAGCTGTGAGCAGCGAGGAGGTTTGCGTGGCTGTGGCCTCGCGCCACCCCGAACTCCGCCTGGAAAAATCTTTACCCGATTTTCCTGAACTCAACGCGCGGTTGTCCGGAGCCGAGGCGACCTCTGCCGAAAGGGGCGCGCTGACTGCGAATCGCAAATTGAAACGCGTCTGGCGGGGAAATGTTGTGTTGGTCGGCGATGCGTCGGGCACGGTCGATGCAATTACGGGCGAAGGACTGGGTCTTTCTTTCCGCCAGGCTGTGGTGCTGGCGAACTCTCTTCGCAGCGGCAATCTTGCCGGCTACCAGGCCGCACATCGCAACCTGGCGCTGCAACCACTGCTGATGGCGCGGTTGATGCTAACGCTGGATGGGCGTCCCAAGTTTCAGCGTCGTACTCTGCAGGTCTTTCGCAGGCATCCCGAAGTTTTTCGCAGACTGCTGGCCCTGCACGTGGGAAAACTTTCCCCAATTCATCTAGCTGTGGATGGTCTCACCCTGGGATGGGGATTACTGACAACATAA
>Ga0187855_10003545_pt1 | contig 11425 bp, 8 predicted proteins | sample June2016WEW_8_10_2_FD_132969 | JGI IMG/M metagenome (GOLD analysis project Ga0187855, IMG submission 132969) | Peatland microbial communities from SPRUCE experiment site at the Marcell Experimental Forest, Minnesota, USA - June2016WEW_8_10 | ecosystem: Environmental > Terrestrial > Soil >...
CGGCCACCTGCACTGTGACCTACATCGATCCGAAGAAGATGCTGGCCTGCGGGCACCCCATCACGCAGTTTGGGCCGGTTTCGATGCCCATGACCAAGGCGGACGTGGTGGCAACGCTGCCCTCGCCGCTGGAAGCTTTCAAGATCATCAACACGACGGAGACGGTGGGCTCGATCACGGAAGATCGCGAGTCGGCCATCATGGGCGAGTTCGGAAAACCGGCGCACATGATTCCCGTCACGTTGCGGGTGACGCGCGAAGGAGTGGGAGGGCAGCCAGGTAAGGAGCTCGAAGCGCTGCATTTCGAGGTGATCGATCAGCCGCAGATCACGCCGATGGCGGTGATGGTGGCGGTCTACCAGGGACTGATGCAGGAGAATACCTGGTCCGCGCAGACCACCTACCATGTGCAGGGATCGGTCAAGCTGAGCGGCTACCCTTCCGTGAAACTGAACAGCCTGGTGGCGCCCACGGATGCGCTGCCGGCGAACCTGCAGACGGCGCTGGCGCTGGGAGAGCGCTTCACGCGCCTCTACGATAATGCCGCGCGGCGGACTCCCATCGAGAGCGTCGATCTGGAAGTTGCGGCCATTCCGCGGCGACTGACGGCCGAGATCGAAAGCGCGCACACCAGTCGCGTGGAGGTTCACGCCGGCGACACCATCACCGTGGAAGCGACGATTCTTCCCTGGCACGGCGAGCGCCGCAACGTGCGGGTTCCGGTGAAGCTGCCTTCGAATCTGCCCGAGGGTCCGGTGCGGCTGTTGATCAGCGACAGCGGCACTCTGGATCGGCTGCTGCAGCCGCCGCAATTCAACGCGCAGCAGCTGGACGTGGCCGCGACCATTGCCCAGCTGAACAGCGTACACACCAGCGATCAGTTGTATGTGACGCTGCTGGCTCCGGAAGCGCAGGCGGCGGTGGATGGGCGCACGCTGACGGCGATTCCGCTGTCGATGGCCAACGCGCTGGCGCCGCTGCGGGAGAACAAAGGCATGGCCCTGAATGGGGAATCGGCGGTCCCGATGGCTTCGCTGCCCATGGATGCGGTCCTGACCGGCCAGCAGGTGGTCACACTCCAGGTGGAGGATCAGTAGGGTCCGGCTCGCGGTTGCTGTTCAGATGCGGACAGGACTTGCCGCAGGTGGACAAAGATGTCAGTTTTCCCCCGCAGGGATCGCCCGTCTATGTTGCTGGGTTTCTGGAGCTTAGGGACGAGCCAGCCCCGCACCGGGATGGACCGAAACGTGCATCTTAACTAGCCCCAATACAGGAGGCGTTGCATGGCTTACGTTGAACGGATACGTGACATGATCACCCAGCCCCTTCTCGAGGAGATCGTCCGGCAGCGCACGGCGGCGGGATGGCACCTCGTCTCACTCGAATGGCGAAGAGAGTTGCCCGAAGCCGAAGCGCCCACCGATGGCGCGTTCCCGGAAGATATTCCCTACGGTCTCCGCATCTCGGAGGACTGCAAGCGGCTGGAGCTCGATCCCAACGAAAACCAGGCGATGCTGCAGATGATGGAGATGCTGGTGCAGGATTTTCCATTTTCGGCGATCGTGAGCGACCTCAACGAGAAGGGCTTTCGCACGCGCGATGGCCGGCGCTGGAGCCCGGTCGCGATTTTCAACATGATTCCGCGGCTGATCGACGTGGGCCCCCGTCTGTTCTCGACCGAGGAGTGGGAAGTGCGGCGCCAGAAGTTTGCCCGCATGACCTAACCCGGCGCGGTGGGCAAGAAGCGGAGGGCCGAGCCGAGAAGCTCGGCCCTTTTGCGTCAGGCTCCAGCGAAAGGATTCTCGACGCGGATGCCGAGGATCCGCTGACCGGGGTTCAGATCCTCCGACAGGATGCGCTCCGCGCCAGCCTTCAGCGCGGTCGCCACAATCAGCGCATCCCAGAAGCCGACGCGGGCTTCGTCTTCGATGCGAAAGGCGGCCGTCAGTTCGGCTGGGGTCGTGTTGGCGCACCAGATCGCGTATGCGTCCACCACCGCGCGAGCGGACTTGCGGGACAGTGGCGAGGCGATCTTGCGAGTGACGTCCACATAGAACTCCTGGAGCACCTGCATGCTCAGCGCGCCAAGACGCGTATTCCATAGATCGTCGAGAATGCGTTTTGCTGTTGCGTGCTTCAAAGCGGCATCCACATCGCGCGCGTAGATCAAAACGTTGGAATCGACGAAGGTCTTAACGCCGCTCATGCAGTTCGTCCCTGCTGGCGGAGATCACCCCCCCAAGATGGAATCCCTTTTCCAGCAGGGCCAGAGCGGAGCGATGGGCGCGCTCATACGCCTCGTCCTCGCCGGTCAGCGTCTCGATCTGCTCCGCAAGCAATCCGCTGATTGAAGTTGAGCGCCTGGCGGCGAGAATCCGCGCTTTGCGGATCGTCTCCGGGCTGAGGCTGATGGTGACGTTTTGCTTTTGGCGGGATTGAGGCATGGTCCTGCTCATTGATGCACGTGCAACACGTGTTACACGCATTATGCGTGTAATTGGCCTTGTCGCGCAAATGAAGGGCCGAGCTGAGAAGCTCGGCCCTTTTCCCGCGTGGGATCGAGCTGGGGTGCGACTCCCCCGAGGGAGGGAAAGGGAGAGCCGCACCGCGGTGGGAGGAGTGAACGATGTTTGGTTCCTCCTGGTGGGAGAGCGAGTCAGGCCGCGGAATGCGGACGGCCCGTGTATGCTGCTTCGGCGGTCTGCGCCCGCGAAACGGGTTTCCCGGTCGCGGTGGAGAGCGCCTGCAGGAGCCTGCTGCCGAGTGGCGAACCGAGGCCGGTGCATGGATCCCAGCCGGGCGTGGCCGAGTACGCGCCGTTGTTGCCCTGGGTGATGTCGCGGAAGCCGTTGTTTTGGTTGATGGCGTAGAGGGAGGGGTTGATGAATCCCAGGCGCGCTCCCAGCATCTGGTTGCAGCGGGCCACGAGTCCGGCCCACAGCGGGGCCACTGCGCTGGTGCCGCCGATGACCATCAACTCGCCATCCACCAGGATGGTGTAGCCGGTATCGGGGTCGGCATTGCCGGACGTGTCGGGCACGCCGCGACTCGGCTGCGTGGCGACCGCAGACTGCCATTCCGGACGCTGGAAGAGGTTGCTGTATCCTCCGCCGGTGGCTCCGCCGGTTGGGCCATCGTTCCAGACCGTCTCATTCTGGATGACGCCGTTGGCGGCGATGATTCGCGTGCCGCCGACTCCCAGGACATGGGGGCACGAGGCCGGGAAATCGACGTGGTTTTTCGTGCCGGGGAGACCGTCGGTCGTGCCCTGGTCGCCGGACGCCGCGACGACGGTGATGCCCAGCAGAGCTGCCTCCTGCGCCACCTGGTCGAAGCACTCCATGGATTGCTGGGTCCACGTCTCCTCGGCATTGCCCCAGCTGAGGGAGATGACCGAGGGGGTATGGATCTGGTCGTGCACCGCGGTGCTGAGAGCATCCTGGAAGCCGCGTGCCGTATTGGACGTGAAATAGACGGCCATCGAGGCGCCGTTCGCGATGGCCCCGGCGATTTCGATGTCCAGCATCACCTCAGCGTCCGCGCTGTTCGGCGTGGCGGGCCGGTTGTTGGCATCGTTGACGAGGACCGCGCGGACCGGAGGGTTTTTCAGATTCAGGTTGCTGAAATACTGCTGCAGGTCGCTTGGCCGGAAGCCGCCGCCCAGCTCGATGATGCCGATCGTCTGCCCATTGCCGTCGGCATCCCGCGGGAAGTCATACAGCGAGGCGATCTGCACCGGCGTGTAGGTTGTGGTTGCGGTGCGGGACCCGAAGGCGCGGTTGGTGTTGCGCATGCGCAGGTGAGGATGCGCGACCGGCCGGTTATCCAGGCCGAACACTGCCTGGATCAGGGGCGCGTAGGCCTCCGGAACCTGAACCGGGCCGGTGTGGCTGCGGTACGTCCCGTCCGCATGCTCGTAGCCGACGAGTTCAACGGAGAAGGCTTTTTCCATGTCGGCCGCGGTGCCGGCAAGGGTGACGGTGCGGCGGAGAACCTCGTCGCCGCGCTCAAGGACCTGCAAATTGTTCTCGCGGGCAAACTGTTTGATTTTGTCGACGCTGGCGGGGTCGGCTCCGTACATTCTGGCGAAATCGCTGTGGGTAAGAGTCTGGCCTCGCTGTTGCGCGAGGTTCAGGGTCTGACGGTGCTTCAGGATCACCGAGATTTCAATGAGCTGATGCGGAGAAGTTGGTCCGATGGCGCGCGCTCCCTGCATCGGGGCGTGCTCGGTCCCCTTCAACGAAACTTTCTGCAATCTTGCCATGGTGTAACTCCTCTTGAAAGAACTGCGGTTTACAGACGTGGACTTGGGGACTGGCCACAGGCCGATGCGGCGGTCCCTCGCCACCGGCACGGCGGGCAGAGTCAGAGGCTCCGGGCTGCACCCGGGCATGCACTGCGCAACGAATTGTCGTTCGCGTTTACAGCGGACCTTTTAACCAGCCGCGCCGGCGAGCGAACTTGGCCGCGCGGGGTTCCTGGTCAGGGACTGGATTTGACTCAGCCTTGCAGGGTGAACAGACCTGGGACAAATCCGGGAAAGTTGAATGCTGTTGCCCCATTCCTGAGGGGCGTGTCCTGGCGGGTGCGGTCTCCTGCCGAAAAGGAGAATCACCCGCCAGACGGTCTGCGTGAGCCAGCTCGATGTACGAGTTCGGCTCCGCAATGGAGAGGATGCTACCCCGGCAGGGGCAAAAGTTGAAAGTTACGAAAGATTTCTATTTTCGCTGCTGTTGAAAACTTCAGGCGATTTCTCAGGGGGAGATTGAGCGCGGACTCTGGCCCTTATCACTTGCCCCCGCGACGCTTACACCGGGACCGTCGGATTGCGCCGGGGACGGCGGTTGGCCTGGAGGATTTTCTTGCGCAGCCGCAGGGATTTCGGCGTGACCTCGACCATCTCGTCGTCGGCGATAAACTCGATGGCCTGTTCGAGGTTGAGCAGGCGCGGCGGCGCAAGGCGGATGGCATCGTCGGCGGTTGAAGCTCGCATGTTGGTCAGCTTCTTCTCGCGCACCACGTTGACGTCGAGATCGTTATCGCGGGAATGCTCGCCGATCACCATGCCTTCGTAGACTTCCACGCCCGGAGGTAAGAAAAGCACGCCGCGGTCTTCGAGGCCCTCGAGCGCGTAGGCGGTGGTGAGGCCGGGTCGATCGGCGACCAGCGCGCCGGTGGGGCGCTGTGGAATTTGCCCCTGATGCGGCATGTAGCCGTCGAACAGGGAATTCATCACCATGGTGCCGCGCGTCTCAGTCAGGAGATCGCTGCGCAGCCCGATGAGGCCGCGGGAGGGCACGCGGAACTCGAGGCGCACCCGGCCGTAGCCGTGGTTGTGCATCTTGACCATCTCGCCGCGGCGCGGGCCAAGGCGCTCGATGACGGTGCCGATGAAGGCCTCCGGAATGTCGATGGTGAGGTGTTCGATTGGCTCCATCAGCTTGCCGTCGACTTCTTTCGTGACGATTTCCGGGCGGCCCACCATCAGCTCGTAGCCCTCGCGGCGCATCATCTCGATCAGAATGGCAAGCTGGAGCTCGCCGCGTCCCATGACTTTGAAGCTGTCGGGGCTGCCGGATTCCTCGACGCGGACGGAAACGTTGGTGAGCAATTCTTTCTCGAGGCGCTCGCGCAGGTTGCGCGACGTGACCCATTGGCCTTCGCGTCCGGCCGTGGGCGAGTTATTGACCGAAAACTGCATGGCGATGGTCGGCTCGTCGATGATGATGGCCGGCAGTGGCTCGGGCGTCTCGGCGCTGGTGATGGTCTCGCCGATGGTGATGCCCTCGACGCCCGCGACCGCAACGATGTCGTCGATTTCCGTCTCGACAATATCGACGCGATGGAGGCCGGCAAAGCTGAAGAGCTTGGTAATACGGGTCTTCTGGAGCGAGCCGTCGCGTTTGGAAATGGCAACGTCGTCCCCGGTGTGGAGCGTGCCCTGGTAGACGCGGGCGATGGCGAGGCGGCCGAGGTAGTCGGAGTAGTCGAGGTTGGCGACCTGGATTTGCAGAATCCCGCTGGGGTCGCCCTTGCCGGTGGGAATGGTGCTGAGGATCGCGTCGAAGAGCGGCATCAGGTCCGTGCCGGGCCGAGCCGGATCAGGGCTGGCTTGACCGAGCTTGGCGTTGGTATAGAGAACCGGGAAGTCGAGCTGATCTTCGTTGGCGTCGAGATCGATGAAGAGGTCGTAGACCTCGTTGAGTACTTCCTGAGGACGCGCATCGTGGCGGTCGATCTTGTTGATGACGAGGATGGGAGGCAGTCTGGCTTCGAGCGCTTTCGAAAGTACGTAGCGGGTTTGCGGCAGCGGGCCTTCGGAGGCATCGACGAGCAGCATGACGCCGTCGACCATTTTGAGGGCGCGCTCGACTTCGCCGCCAAAATCGGCGTGGCCGGGCGTGTCCACGATGTTGATCTTCTCGCCTTTGTAGAAGACGGCCGTGTTTTTGGCGAGGATGGTGATGCCGCGCTCGCGCTCCAGCTCGTTGGAGTCCATGACGCGCTCGGCGACGGCTTCATTGGCGCGGAAAGTTCCTGCCTGGCGCAGAAGGCCGTCGACCAGCGTGGTCTTGCCGTGGTCGACGTGGGCGATGATGGCGATATTGCGAATGGCGCTCAAAGATGATTCCTGGTGTGATGGTGATGGCGTGGCACGCCGGAGGTGGACCTGCTCAGTGAGGAGGCGCGGCGGGATTACCGCTTGACGGGGTCGCCGAGGGCGTCGTCGATAGAAGCAAAAAGGGCAGCGAGGTCGAGCCGGAGGCCAGTGGCTGCGTCGGCAAAGGAGGCGGTTTCGATCCAGCTGCCGGAAGAAAAATCGAATCCTTTCCGCTCGGCGGGGTCGACGACCCACACATTGCGGACTCCCATCCTGCGGTAGTCTTCGAGCCGCGTTAAATAGCGGCTGACGCGATCTTCGGGCGAGAGAATTTCGATGATGGCGACTGGCGGAGTCTGAATAACCTGTTCGCGCGGAGCGGAGGCTGAGAGCACGCAGACGTCAGCGACGCGAAAACGCGTGGGCGACGCCTGAATGCGAAGTTCGGGGTAGGCGATAAGGCGCAGATCGCGCTCATGCTCGATAAACCACTTGAGCAAAGCTCGTTGCACCGCAGCGTGATCCAGTTCGCCCAGGTTTCGCTCCTCGATGACGCCGTCGACATAGTCGCAGTCGGGCCGGTAGCTCGTACGGAGGTACTCGCTGGTGGAAATCCGGAGCGGGGTTGCGGTTGCCATCTTCCTCTTCAGTTTACCAGCGAAGGGCAACCCCTTCGCGGAGACGCGCTACTCGTAGCGCAGGGAGTCGATGGGATCCATCGCCGCGGCACGATTGGCGGGCAAAGTCCCGAAAATGACGCCCACGCTGGCCGAGGCAACCAGCCCGATCACCGCCGACCAGCCGGAGACCGGCACACGATAGCTCGTGAGGAATCGAACCGAGAACGGGATGGCAAGCCCGATCGCCGCGCCGATCAGGCCGCCGAAAAGCGAGACAAAGACTGCCTCCAGCAGGAACTGCAGCTTAATCTCACGGCGCGTGGCGCCGAGCGCCTTGCGGATGCCAATTTCCCGAGTACGCGCGCGTACCGTGGCCAGCATGATGTTCATAATGCCCACGCCTCCTACCGCCAGGGTTACGCCCGAGACAAGCAGAAGCATGGCGGTGAGCGCGTTCACCACCTGGCCGGCCAGGGTGATGAGCGCCGTCATGGTTTGGGTTTGATAGACCGACGTGGGCTGGTGACGGCCATCGGTTTGAACAACGGAGACAATCTGCTTGGCCGCGTCCTCCACGTCGTTCTGATCGCGGATTGAGAAGTACATCTCCTTCACGTTGTCGGTGCCGGTGAAGTAGCGGCCGACGGAGTAAGGAATGAGGATGGTCTGGTTGGCGATCTCGGTTTCACCGAAGGTCTCCACGCGCTCTCTGGAAGTGCCGATGATGGTGAAGGGAATTCCCCTGATCTGAAAGGTGCGGCCGATGGCTTCGCCCGGGCTGCCGAACATGGCGCGGGCAAAGGGCTCAGTGACGACGGCCACTTTGCCGTGAGCGGCTTCGTCCTCCTCGTCGAAGTAGCGGCCAGCCAGCGTGACCAGGTTGCGCACCTGGCGGTAGGGCGGTTCCACGCCCAGCACCAGCACTTCTCTCACGACGCCGCCCCCGATGCTGATGTTCTCGTGCATCTCCAGCACGACCGAGGAAGCCGCGACCGAGGGCACCTGCTCATCGATGGAGCGCTCGTCGTCGAAGGTCAGAAAATCCGACTGAATGTTGGTGACGGCGCCGGAGCCGCCGCCGGCATACTCCAGCTCGACGAGGTTGGTGCCGATGCCCTGGATTTCGCTGAGGATGTACTGGCGTCCTGTGGCCGAGATGGCGACGACCAGAATCACCGAAGCGGTGCCGATGACCATGCCCAGCGCGGTGAGCACGAAACGCACCTTCGACGAGCGAAAACTGTCGATGGCCAGCTTGGCGATCTCGCTGAGCATGATCGTCTGCCGCGCGCTGGCGATGGTCTTCTCAAACGAAATTCGGCGTGTCCGCTCTGAAGCCATGTGCTCCTACAGGATGCCACAGTGGGCGCAAGGGTTCAGACGACCCGTTGCATCGAGGTCCTGCGGGGACTCGGATGGTCTCCGGGAGCAGGGGTAACTCGATAGCTTGCTTGTGCAGGGGAGGTCTTATTTCCCTGAACAGGTCTGATTCCTCAGGAGATGTGGCCGATGAAAGAACCATAGGAAGGCTTCGCGCCTTCCGGGGTGGGCGTCTGCAATGAAGCGGTGGGTGGCCGCGTTGGCGGTGGGAGCGGCATGGAACTGGGCGGTATGTGCCGCCCAGCCGTACCATCCCACGACTTTGTCTGCAGTGCATGTTCTGGGCAGAGAGGCAGCGCGCCGGAAGTGGCCGGTTGCCTTTGAGGCAACGGTTGTCTACTACCGAGGGTATGAAAACATGCTCTTCGTCGAGGATGGCGGCGCAGGGATCTATGTGCGCGCGCCGAGGGACGCGGGTCTGATCTCCGGCGACCGGGTGTTTGTAGAGGGAACGATGGTGGACAGTTTTCGTCCCTCGATCAGCGCGGATCGCGTGACTCTGCTGCATCATGGAAGGCCGCCGGATCCGGTGCGCACCAACTTCGATCAATTGATCCGCAATGAACGCGATTGCACACTGATTACGGTACGGGCGGTGGTCCAGGCAGCGGATCCGGCGGCGGGCGCCGACGGTCCCACCTATTTGCAGATGCTTACCCCAGAGGGGTACATCGAAGCCGTTCTCGACAGTGACGACACCGAGGCACGGCGCAAGATGCTGGATGCGGAGGTCGACGTAACCGGGGTAGCAACGGCCAAACTGGATGGGAAGCAGCAGCAGACGGGAATCAAGCTTTATATTCCGGCGCTCGCGGACGTGAAGATCCTCAAGCCGGCGACAGCGCGTCTGGATGCTCCGCCGATTATGTCGACGAGCGAAATTCTGCGGGTGCGGAGGGTCGACGATCGCACTCCGAGAGTGAGTGTGCACGGTTCCATCACGTTCTACCAGCCGGGATCGATGGTGGTCCTGGAGAGCGCCGGCCAGAGCATCAGAGTCATGAGCGAGGCGGACACGCCTCTGCGGGTCGGCGATGCGGCGGATGCTACAGGCTTCCCCGAGGTGGAGGATGGGTTCCTGGCCCTGGCCCGGGGTGAAGTCCGGGATAACAGGGTGCGGGCGCCAATCGCACCGCAGTCCTCGTCGTGGGAGGAGCTATCCGGAAGCCGCCACGTGTTCGACCTGGTTTCCCTCGACGCGATGGTGGTCGCGGGCGTGCGTGGCGCCGCGCAGGACGAGTATGTCCTGAATGCGGAGGGCCATTTGTTCTCGGCCATCTACTTTCTGCCGGCGGCGGCGAGCCACCTGCCGATTCCTCCTCTGCAACAGATGCCGCCGGGATCGATGGTTCGAGTATCCGGTATCTGCATGCTGAAAAATGCCAATCCGTACAACGGCCAGGTCCCATTCGATCTGCTGCTGCGCTCCCAGGATGACATCGTGGTGATCGCCAGACCCTCGGGGCTGAATGTGCGCAACCTGACCATCGTGGTGGGTCTGCTGACGGCTGTATTGTGGGTGGGCGCGGCGTGGGTCTGGACTCTGAGGCGCAAGGTGCGCAACCAGACGGCCGAATTGGCGAAGCGGATCGAGGCCGAAGCGATTCTGGAGAGGCGGCGCAGCCGCATATTGGAGGACATCAACGGATCGCGGCCGCTTGCCGAGATTATCGAGGAGATTACCGAACTGGTGTCGGCCAATCTGGGCGGGGCGCCGTGCTGGTGCGAACTCAGGGGCGGGTCCCATCAGGGAAATTGTCCGCCCCATCCGGGCCTGTCGCGGGTGGTCCGGGAGGAGATTCCGGCGCATTCCGGGCCGTCGCACGGGGCCGTTTGCGCCGCTCTCGAAGCGGACTCGCAGCCTGGCGAACACGCAGCTGCGCTTGCGCTGGGTGCGCGGCTGGTCACCCTGGCGGTGGAAACGCGCGGACTTTATTCCGATCTGATCCACCGTTCGGAATTCGATCTGCTGACCGACATTCCCAATCGCTTTTCGCTGGATACGCGTCTGGACGCGCTGATGGCCGAAGCTGCCCGGCAGGAACGGATCTTCGGTCTTATCTACATCGATCTCGACCGCTTCAAAGAGGTGAACGATCGCTGCGGTCATCGAGCCGGAGACGAGTACCTGCAGCAGGCCGCGCTGCGCATGAAGGCCCAGCTCCGCCCCACCGATGTGCTCGCGCGGCTGGGAGGCGACGAATTCGCAGCGCTGATTCCATCGATCCGAAGCCGTGCCGAGGCTGAGGAGGTCGCGCTCCGCCTCGAACGATGCTTTGACGAGCCGCTGAAGGTCGAGGGTTTTGTCCTGCAAGGTTCGGCGAGCGTTGGGATTGCGCTCTATCCGGAGGACGCGACCAGCAGAGATCGGCTGCTGAGCGCTGCCGACGCTGCCATGTACGCGGCAAAATACACGCGGCGCGAGATGGAGAGTGTGCAGTCCGGACAGTGAGAATGGACGCCCGCCTTGCCGGGCGTCTCACGGAGGCGCGCAGGCGCCAGCGTGCTGATTCGGTGTGAACGCGGCGATGACGGCTTCGCTGAAGCGCTCCCTCACCTCCAGCTGAGGGCTGAGGTGAGGGAGCAACGGGCCGACGCCTGCTTCCTCAGAATGTCCGATGCCATCCTGGACCTGGCAAGGCGCCGCCGGAGCCGGATGCAGATCAAAGCGCCACGGTGACGGCTTTGATTTCGGTGTAGTTGTGGAGGACTTCTTCACCCATTTCACGGCCCCAGCCGGACTGCTTATATCCGCCGAAGGGCAGGGAAGCGTCGAAGACGTTGTGGCAGTTGACCCAGACCGTGCCTGCGCGCAGGCCGCGAG
>Ga0187855_10003550_pt1 | contig 11419 bp, 12 predicted proteins | sample June2016WEW_8_10_2_FD_132969 | JGI IMG/M metagenome (GOLD analysis project Ga0187855, IMG submission 132969) | Peatland microbial communities from SPRUCE experiment site at the Marcell Experimental Forest, Minnesota, USA - June2016WEW_8_10 | ecosystem: Environmental > Terrestrial > Soil >...
CCGGCGCGCCTGACTTCAATATCCCGGCCTTCTCGAAGGCAATGGCGGCGATGGTATCGCCCAGGAAATGCTGATGGTCGAGTGAGACCGGCGTGATGATCGTGACGGCGGGGTGGGCAATTACATTGGTTGCGTCAAAGCGTCCGCCCAGCCCCACTTCGAGCAGCAGGATATCGGCCGGCTGGCGGGCGAAGGCGAGAAACGCCGCCGCCGTGGTGATCTCGAAAAAGGTGATGGGCTTGCCCTCGTTGGCGCGTTCGCATTCCTCCAGCAACGCCGTGAGCTGTTCCTCGCCGATGAGCTTTCCGCCCAGGCGGATGCGTTCGCGGAAGCGCACCAGATGGGGCGACGTATAGGCGTGGACGCGATAACCGCCCGCTTCGAGACAGGACCGCAGGAAGGCGATGGTCGAGCCCTTGCCGTTGGTGCCGGCGACGTGGATCACCGGCGGCAGCTTGTCCTGGGGATGGTCGAGTTCGGCCAGCAGGCGTTGGACGCGTTCGAGCGAAAGATCGATCAGCCGCGGATGGAGCGCGAGCAGCCGCTCCAGGACCCGGTCGCTGGTCAGGGGTGGCTCTCCGGCAACGGGCGCGGGCTGGCCAGCGCCAGCGGCGTCTTGCGGCCGGGCCGGCACAGCAGATCGAGCACCCGTTCCAGCGCGGCTTTCAGCTCGCGGCGATGCACCACCATGTCGACCATGCCGTGTTCCAACAGGTATTCGGCGCGCTGGAAGCCCTCGGGCAGTTTCTCGCGGATGGTTTCCTCGATCACCCGCGCCCCGGCGAAGCCCACCACCGCGCCCGGCTCGGCCAGGGTCACGTCGCCGAGCATCGCGAAGGAGGCGGAAACGCCGCCGGTGGTCGGGTCGGTCAGGATCACGATATAGGGCCGGTGCGATTCCTTGACCATCTCCACCGCCAGCGTGGTGCGCGGCATCTGCATCAGCGAGAGGATTCCCTCCTGCATGCGCGCGCCGCCCGAGGACGGCACCACCACCAGCGCCGCCTCCTGCAAGACCGCCAGCCGCGCCGCGGTCAGCACCGCCTCGCCTACCGCGATGCCCATCGAGCCGCCCATGAAGGAGAAATCGAAGGCGCACACCACCGTCGCCACGCCGCCGACGGTGCCGTGCGCCACCAGGGCGGCGTCGCGGTTGGGCAGGCCGTTCTTGGCGCCTTGCGCCTCCTTCAGCCGGTCGCCGTAGCGCTTGCGGTCGCGGAATTTGAGCGGGTCGGCGATCACCTTGGGCAATTCGATGATCGTGTATTTGCCCTCATCAAAGAGCAGCGTCAGGCGCTTCTCGGGCGAAATCCGCAGATGGTGGCCGCAACTGCCGCAGACATAGAGATTGGCCTCGAGTTCGCGGTGGAACAGCATCTGCCCGCAGGCCGGGCATTTGTGCCAGAGATTGTCCGGCACCTCCTTCTTGGCGACCACCGCGCGGATCTTGGGCAGGACGAAATTGGTGAGCCAGTTCATTGCGCCGCGACTCTCCTGTTCGATCCCCGCGCCTGGCGCACGCCCTTGGCCAAGGCCTTCACGTGTTTGAGCAAGGCGGCTTCCAGCCCGGGCCTGGCGCGGCCCTTTTTGTCCAAATTCCCGGCGATGGTCTCGACCAGCGCCGAGCCCACCACCGCCGCGTCGGCGCCTCGTGATACCTCGGCCGCCTGGGCCGGGTTCTTGATGCCGAAGCCCACCGCCACCGGCAGCCCGGTATGCCGCTTCAACCTGGCAACCGCCTGTGCCACTTGCCCCGACTCGGCCGACTTGGTCCCGGTGATCCCCGCGATCGCCACATAATAGATAAATCCCGAGGCGTGGCGCAGCACCGCGGGCAGGCGCTGGTCGTCGGTGGTCGGCGTCGCCAGGCGGATGAAATCGATCCCCGCCGCCAGCGCCGGCAGGCACAGCTCCTCGTCATGCTCGGGCGGCAAATCGACCACGATCAGCCCGTCGCAGCCCGCCTCCTTGGCCTCTTTCAGGAACCGCTTCACGCCATGGCGGTAGATCGGGTTGTAATAGCCCATCAGCACCACCGGCGTATCGGCGTCGCTTTTGCGGAAGCGGCGCAGCACCTCGAGCGTCTTCGCCAGGGTCATGCCGGATTTGAGCGCGCGCCGGCTCGCCGCCTGGATCGCCGGCCCGTCGGCCATTGGATCGGAAAACGGCATGCCGAGCTCGATCAGATCGGCCCCGGCGCCCGGCAAACCCGCGAGTATCTTCTCGAAGCTCGCGCGGTCGGGATCGCCGCAGGCGAGATAGGTCACCAGCCCGGCGCGGCCCTCGGCCTTGAGATCGGCAAAGCGCGCGGCGATGCGGCTCATGGCTTGGTCCCCAGCGCCTTGGCGACGGTGTCGACATCCTTGTCGCCGCGGCCGGAAAGATTGATCACCAGCAGATTGTCCTTGGGCAATCCGGGCGCGCGTTTCACCACCTCGGCGATGGCGTGGGCCGATTCCAGCGCCGGGATGATCCCCTCGAGCCGGGTCAGCAGCCGGAAGCTCGCAAGCGCCTCCTTGTCGGTCACCGGCACGTATTCGACGCGTTTCTGGTCGAACAGCCAGGCATGTTCCGGGCCAACGCCGGGATAATCGAGCCCGGCCGAGATCGAATGGGTATCGAGGATCTGGCCGTCATCGTCCTGCAGGTAATAGCTGCGATTGCCGTGCAGCACGCCGGGCGCGCCGCCGTTGAGCGAGGCCGCGTGCTGGCCGGTTTTGATGCCCAGCCCCGCCGCCTCGACGCCGACCATCTTCACGTTGGGCTCGTCGAGGAAGGGGTGGAACAGGCCGATGGCGTTGGAGCCGCCGCCGACGCAGGCGACCAGGGTGTCGGGCAGCCGCCCTTCCGCCTTCATCATCTGCGCGCGCACCTCCTCGCCGATCACGTTCTGGAAATCGCGCACCATCTCGGGATAGGGATGCGGCCCCGCCGCCGTGCCGATGAGGTAATAGGTCGAATCGACATTGGCGACCCAGTCGCGCAACGCCTCGTTCATCGCGTCCTTGAGCGTGGCCGTGCCGGAGGTCACCGGCCGGACCTCCGCGCCCAAGAGATTCATGCGGAAGACGTTGGGCTTCTGCCGCTCGATGTCGGTCGCGCCCATGTAAACGACACACGGCAAATCGAACAGCGCGCAGACCGTGGCGGTGGCGACGCCGTGCTGGCCGGCGCCGGTCTCGGCGATGATGCGGCGCTTGCCCATGCGCCGGGCGAGCAGAATTTGCCCGACGGTGTTGTTGATCTTGTGCGCGCCGGTGTGGTTGAGGTCCTCGCGCTTCAGATAGATCTTGGCGCCCTTCAAGTGCCGGGTCAGGCGCTCGGCGAAATAAAGCGGCGAGGGCCGGCCCACGTAATGCTCGAGGTAATAGCCCAGTTCCGCCTTGAAGCCGGGGTCCCGGCGCGCGGCCTCATAGGCGCGCTCGACCTCGAGCACCAGCGGCATCAGGGTCTCGGCGACGAAGCGCCCGCCATAGATGCCGTAAAGCCCGCGCTCGTCGGGCCCGCCGCGGAAGGTGTTGGGGGCTGCCATGGGATCGAAAGCTTCGCCGCTAACCGCCTGAGGGAAGCGGCAGTTTTACCCCTTATCCGGGGCCGCTCAAAGGCTCAAATCCGGCGCGCCACCGCCAGGAATTCCCTGATCTTGGCCGTATCCTTGACCCCCGGGCGGCTTTCGACGCCCGAGGAGACGTCGACCGCCTTGGCGCCGGAGATGCGCACGGCCTCGCCCAGATTGCCGGGGTTGAGCCCGCCCGACAGCATCCAGGGCAAGGGCCAGCGCCGCTGGCGCAGCAATTCCCAATCGAAGGCGAGCGCGTTGCCGCCGGGCCGCGAGGCGTCCTTGGACGGGCGGGCGTCGAACATCAGCCAGTCGGCGGCGGCGAAATAGCGCGCCGCTTCGCCGAGATCGGCCTCGCTCGATATCTTGATCGCCTTGATCGCCGGCTTGCCGAATTTCTTTTTGATCGCCCCGACGCGCTCCGGGCTTTCCTCGCCGTGGAGCTGGATCAGGTCGAGCGGCGCTTTGGCCAGCACGCGTTCCAGCAGCTCGTCCCCGGGATCGACGAACACGCCGACCCGGGAGATTCCGGAAGGCACGCCGGCGACCAAGGGCGCTGCCTGCTCGGGCGAAAGGTTGCGCGGGCTCGGCGGATAGAACACGAAGCCCGCGAACTTGGCGCCGCCCAAAGCAGCGGCGGCCACGCTTTCCAAAGTGGAAAGCCCGCAAATCTTGACAGCGACGCTCATGACCGGCGGATTTCCGGGCCGATCTCCGCCAGCATGGAACGCGCGGCGGCGGCCGGGCTGGGCGAGCCGGTGATGGGGCGGCCGATGACCAGGTAATCGGCGCCGGATGCCATCGCATCCTTGGGGCCCATGACGCGTTTCTGGTCGCCATGCGACAGCGAGCCGATGCGGATGCCCGGCACCACCAGCAGGAATTCCGGTCCCAGCGCCTGGCGCAGCTCGGCAACTTCCTGCGGCGAACAGACGATGCCGTCGAGACCCGATTCCTTGGCGAGCAGCGCCAGCCGCTTGACCTGCTCGGCGACCGGGCCTTTCTGGCCGGTGGCTTCGAGATCGCGCTCGTCGAGGCTGGTGAGCACGGTCACGCCCAGCAGCTTCATCGGCTTGCCCCGTCCCGCCTGTTTTGCCGCCTCGGATGCTGCCTTCATCATCGCCGCGCCCCCGGCGCAATGGACCGTCAAGAGCAGGGGTTCCAAGCTCGCCGCCGCCTTGACCGCGCCGGCGACGGTGTTGGGGATGTCGTGCAGCTTCAAATCCAGGAACAGCGGCAGGCCCTGGGCCGTGTCCTTGACCGCGCGCGGCCCGTTGGCCGTGAAGAATTCGAGGCCGAGCTTGATGCCGCCGACCGCGCCCTTGAGCGTCCGCACCAGGGTCTTGGCCTGGTTCGGGTCGGCCAGGTCGATGGCGCACAAGATGGGGTTCCGGGTCGCATTCATGGGCCAGTTCATAGCAGGCCCGGCCGCCCTATGCATCTCCCGGCGCGCGGGCCCCGCCGGAACCCTAAGACTGCGGCGGCTTGCCGCGGTGGACTTCCAGCTCGCTTTCGAGATCGCGTACGCGCCGGCCTTTTTCGCGCGCCTCGCGCCGCTTCTTGCCGCCATTGATCCAGGCGGTCAGCTCTCCCAGGAGAAATCCGATCAGCAGCGCCGCCAAAACCACCAGATAGAACGGCATGCCGATTTCGAAGGGGGTGGGCCAGAAGCTGACGTTCACCGTCGCGCGGTTATCGACCGCGAACACCACCAGCACCAGCGCCAGCGGCACGGTGACCAGCCAGTGGATCAGTTTCACGGAGAACCTCTTTTTATGTGGCCGCGCTCGCAGCCGCCCCGCCAACCCCGCTCGCGCGGCCTAGCCTGGCTGGCGGCGGTGGCGGGAGCGATCACTGCCGCTCGTTGAGCCGCTCGCGCAGCTCCTTGCCGGTCTTGAAGAAGGGAATGTGTTTTTCGCCGACCTGCACGCTTGCCCCGGTGCGCGGGTTGCGGCCCATGCGCGCGCCGCGCCGCTTGACCGAGAAAGCGCCGAAACCGCGCAACTCGACCCGGTCGCCGCGCGACAGGGCCGCCGCGATCTCGTCGAAGATGGTGGAAACGATGCGTTCGACGTCGCGCTGGTAAAGGTGCGGATTGCGCTCGGCCAGATGCTGGATCAACTCGGATTTGGTCATGGCCCGGCCTTTGCCCCCTTGGCCTGCGTTAACTTATTGGAAAACGTGCCAAATCCTGCTCCCACCGTCAAGGACGGCGGCGAACGCCGCCCGGCCGGGGCGGGGGCTCACTTGCCGTCCTTCTCGTCCTTGTCGCCGCCCTTGCGGCCCAAAGCCGCCCCGAGGATGTCGCCGAGCGAGGCGCCGCTATCCGACGAGCCGAATTCGGCCATCGCCTGCTTGTCCTCGTCGATTTCGCGCGCCTTGATCGAAAGATTGGCCTTGCGCCCGCCGCGGTCGAGGCCGGTTATCTTGGCGTCGACCTTTTCGCCCACGGCGAAGCGGTCGGGGCGCTGTTCGGCGCGGTCGCGCGACAGATCCGCCTTGCGGATGAAGCCCGGCAGGCCGCTCGCCAATTGCACTTCGATGCCGCCGTCGGTGACGGCCGTGACGGTGCAGGTGACGACCTCGCCCTTCTTGATGCCGGCGACCTGGGTTTCGGTGGGATCGGGGGTGAGCTGCTTGATGCCGAGCGAGACGCGCTCCTTCTCCATGTCGACGTCGAGCACGCGCACCTTCACCATCTGGCCTTTCTTGTAGTCCTTGATCGCCTCTTCGCCGGGCTTCTGCCAGTCGAGGTCGGAGAGATGCACCATGCCGTCGATCTCGCCGGGCAGGCCCACGAACATGCCGAACTCGGTGATGTTCTTGACCTCGCCTTCGAGCTCGGTGTCGGCCGGGTATTTCTCCTTGAAGGTCTCCCACGGATTGGCCAGGCACTGCTTGAGGCCGAGCGAAATCCGGCGTTTCTGCGGATCGACGTCCAGCACCATGACCTCGACCTCCTGGCTGGTCGAGACGATCTTGCCGGGGTGGACGTTCTTCTTGGTCCAGCTCATCTCCGAGACATGGACCAGGCCCTCAATGCCGGGTTCCAATTCCACGAAGGCACCGTAATCGGTGATGTTGGTGACGCGGCCCTTGAACTTGGCGCCGGCCGGGTATTTGAGTTCGACGCCTTCCCAAGGATCGGCCTCGAGTTGCTTCATGCCGAGCGAAATGCGCTGGGTTTCGGCGTTGAAGCGGATGACCTGGACCTTGACGGTCTGGCCGATATGCAAGGCCTCGGAGGGGTGGTTGATCCGGCGCCAGGCGATGTCGGTGACGTGCAGCAGCCCGTCAACCCCGCCAAGATCGACGAAGGCGCCGTAATCGGTGATGTTCTTGACCACGCCGTTCAGCACCTGGCCTTCCTTCAAGGATGCCACCAGCTCGGAACGCTGCTCGGCGCGGCTCTCTTCCAGCACGGCGCGGCGCGACACCACGATATTGCCGCGCGCGCGGTCCATTTTCAGGATCTGGAAGGGCTGCGGCGAGCCCAAGAGCGGGGTGATGTCCCGCACCGGGCGGATATCGACCTGGCTGCCCGGCAGGAAGGCCACCGCGCCCGAGAGGTCGACCGTGAACCCGCCCTTGACCCGGCCGAAGATCACGCCTTGGACGCGCTCATTGGCCTGGAAGTTCTTTTCCAACAGGGTCCAGGATTCCTCGCGCCGCGCCTTCTCGCGCGACAGCTGCGCCGCGCCGTCCTTGCCTTCCATGCGCTCGAGGAAGACCTCGACCGTGTCGCCCGCCTTCAACTCGGGCGACTTGCCGGGAGACGTGAATTCCTTCAAGGGCACGCGGCCCTCGGATTTCAATCCGACGTCGATCAGCACCATGTCGTTTTCGATCGCGATGACCTGGCCCTTGATGACGGTGCCTTCGAGGCCGGCGGCTGAACCCAGTGTTTCATCGAGGAGCGCCGCGAAGCTCTCCTTGCCCTTTTCCTTGGACGCGGCGGTTTGACGAGTGGCCATTACTTCTCCGGAACTTCCCCAAATCTGCGTCCGGGCATCCCGGGGAGGGGCTGCACGGCCGGCCGCGGGCAAGATCGGGTGCCGCGGCATATACCCGTATTCGATGCAGGCGCGACAATCAGCGCTGCGCGAGCTTCCGGTCGACGAACCGGACCGCCGCATCGAAGGCGGCGTCGGCGTCGAGCGCGGTGGTGTCGAGCTCGAATGCGTCTTCCGCCCGCACCAAAGGCGCGGTCTTGCGCTCCTGGTCGCGCGCGTCACGAAGCTTCATGTCCTGCAGGACGCGCTGGTATATAGCCGGGGCGCCGCTTGCCTGCAACTCTTTGAATCGCCTCATGGCTCGGGCCTCCAGGCTGGCCGTCACGAACAGCTTGGCGTCGGCCCCGGGGCAGACCACGGTGCCGATATCGCGCCCGTCCAGCACCGCGCCCTTGGCCCCGCCCGGGGGCCTGATGGTGAATTCGCGCTGGAAGGCCAAAAGCGTGGCGCGCACGGCCGGGATGGCGGATACCAGCGAAGCGGCTTCCGCGACGCGCTCCTCATTGAGCCGCTTGTCGGCGAGCTGGCCGGGACGCACGCGCTGGGCTCCCGCTTCGGCGTCCTTGGGGTTGGCCGGATCGCCGCCGGCGAGCAGCACCTGCAAGGCGGCGGCGCGGTAAAGCCGGCCGCTGTCGAGATGGGCGAGGCCGTAATGCTGGGCGAGGCGGCGCGCCAGCGTGCCCTTGCCCGAGGCCGCCGGACCGTCGACCGCGATAATCACGTCTTCGTCCCGGCTATGCGCGCGCCCAGGCCGTTCATCAGCTTGACGAAGCCCGGGAAACTCGTGGATATCGTCTCGCCGTCGTCGATGCGCACCGGCTTTTGCGCGGCGCCGCCCAGCACCAGGAAGGCCATGGCGATGCGATGGTCGAGCGCCGCCGCCACCTTGGCGCCGCCCTTGGGCGCGCTGCCGGTGCCTTCGACCACAAGCGTGTCGCCTTCCACTTCGACAGGCACGCCGCAAGCCTTAAGCCCGGATGCTATCGCCGCCAGCCGGTCGCTTTCCTTGACGCGTAGCTCGCCCAAGCCGTGCATCACGGTGCGGCCCTTGGCGAAGGCTGCCGCCACCGCCAGCACCGGATATTCGTCGATCATGCTGGGCGCGCGCGATGCCGGAACCTCGACGCCGTGAAGCTCGCTTGCCCGGATCCGGAGATCGGCCACTTTCTCGCCGCCCTGTTCGCGCGGCTTCAACAGCGAAATCTTGGCCCCCATTTCGGCCAGGGTCGCAAATAAACCGGCGCGCAGCGGATTGACGCCCACGCCGAAGAGGGTGATGTCCGAGCCCTTGGCGATCAGCGCCGCCACCGCCGGGAACGCGGCCGAGCTTGGATCGCCCGGCACGGATAGCGCGGCCGCGTGCAATTCAGGCTCGCCTGAAAGGGTGATGCGCCGCCCGTTCTCGACCCGGGCGATCTCGATCCGCGCGCCGAAATGCCGGAGCAGGTTCTCGGTGTGGTCGCGCGTGGCGACCGGCTCGATCACCGTGGTCTCGCCCGGCGCGTTCAGGCCCGCGAGCAGCACCGCCGATTTGACCTGCGCCGAGGGCACGGGCAGCGTGTAGACGATCGGCAGCGGCGACGGCGCGCCGGTTTCGGCCAGCGGCAGGAATCCACCCTCGCGGGCGGTGAAGCGCGCGCCGAAACGCGACAGCGGTTCGATCACCCGCGCCATCGGCCGGCGGCGCAAGGATTCGTCGCCGGTGAAGAAGGTGGTGAAGGGGTGCGTCGCCACCGCGCCCATCAGCAGCCGCGCGCCGGTGCCGGCGTTGCCGAGATCGAGCACGGTTTCGGGCTCGCGTAAACCGCCGGTGCCGACGCCGTCGACGCTCCAGGCGCCGTCGGCGCCGCGTTCGATGCGCGCGCCCAGATCTCGCAAGGCTTGCGCGGTGCGCAGCACGTCCTCGCCTTCGAGCAGGCCCTTGATGCGGGTGCGGCCGATGGCGAGCGATCCCAGGATCAACGCGCGATGCGAGATCGATTTGTCGCCCGGAACGATGCCTCGTCCCTTGAGCGGGCGCGATGAACCGGAGGAAAGCGCGGTCACGTGATTTCGATCTTTGATGTCATGACATTGGCGGCTGTGTTTAGCACAGGGCCGGTATTCGCGCGACGGACGCGTAGCACCTGCCGTGCGAAGCTAAGAAGGGTCGTAGCACCCGCCGTGCGAAGCTAAGAAGGGTCGTAGCACCCGCCGTGCGAAGCCAAGCAGGGTCGTAGCGCCTGCCGTGCGAAGCCGTGGGACGGCGATCCCGGGCCGGCCGGGTGCCGTCCGGAGGAGGCGATTTTTGCTTTTGACAGCGCCCCCGGGTCGTGGCAAAGGGCCAATAGGGAGGCCGGGTCATCCGGCCGGTGCGGAGGGTTGGGTGGTGAAGGTCGATTGGGGCGCGAAACGCATCTGCCCGAATTGCGGGGCGCGTTATTACGATATGCGCCGTATGCCCATCACATGTCCCAAATGCGGCGCGCCCTTCGACCCCGAGGCCCTGGCCAAGCCCCGCAAGACGCGCGGCGCGCCCGTTCCCGTGCCGGTGCCGGAGGAGGTGGTGCTGGTCGCCGACGAGGAGCTCGAGGCCGATCTCGCCGCCGAGCCCGAGGAAAGCGGGGTGGTGGTCGAGGTGCCGGTTCCGGTGCCCGCGGCGGCGTCGGCGGTCGAGGGCGAAGAACCGGAGGCCGAGGAAGGCGAAGCCGGCGTGGCCGGCGACAAGGAGGAAGAAGAGGAGGAAGTGATCGAAGACGCCTCCGAACTCGGCGAGGACGAGGACGACATGGCCGAGGTGATCGAAAACGTCGATGACGAGGATGAACGTTAAACCTCTTATTGGCTTCGCACGACGCCTCGGACCTGAAGGCTTGGCCCTCGGCTGTGCTACGCGGAATCCCTCGTTTCGCTTCGCACGTCAGGGTGCCACGCCGGCTCTTTTCCCGGCGGCCGCTCTGGGCTAGAAGGACCGTCCCAGCCGGCGCGCGAAGCCCGCCGGCGCAGCGAATTTCGGGGCCATAGCTCAGCTGGGAGAGCGCTACAATGGCATTGTAGAGGTCGGCGGTTCGATCCCGCCTGGCTCCACCAAATCGAAAAGGGCTCGGATATCAGTATCCGGGCCCTTTTTGTCTTCAAGAATCTGCTTCGCACGACGGCGAAGGCCCTGCGTAGCACCTGACGTGCGAAGCCAAGAAAAGTCGGCCTTCGCCACTGCTACGCATTTTGGCTTCGCACGACGGCGAAGGCCTGATATCGGCCCTCTTCTGTGCTACGCGGGGGCCCTTGATCGGGCTCGGCCCTAGCCCCACATTATGAGCGAAGGGCGGCGCTTGCCGGGCCGCTCGGACGTCCGGGGATGCCCATCCGGGGCCCCGTTTCGGACTTAGCTCATCGGAGGAGGTCCTTTTGTCCCGTTTGTCGCTGTTCAATTCGCCGCTGTTGCTGGGCTTCGACCATTTCGAGCGCGCGCTCGACCGGGTCGCCAAGACCACGGCCGACGGTTATCCTCCTTATAACGTCGAACAGACCGGCGAGAACGCGCTGCGGATCACGCTCGCGGTCGCCGGTTTCACCATGGACAATCTCTCGGTCCAGATCGAGGACAACCAGCTCGTCATCCGCGGCAAGCAGGAAGAGGATAAGGACCGGGTCTATCTCCATCGCGGCATCGCCGCGCGCCAGTTCCAGCGCTCCTTCGTCCTGGCCGACGGCATCGAGGTCGGCGGCGCCAGGTTGGAGAACGGGCTGTTGCAGGTCGATCTGACGCGCCGCGTCGCGGCAAGCCGGGTCACGCGGGTGGAAATCCGCGGCGAGGCCGAGGAATTGGCGGGGGCGAAAGGAAAGCGTAGCACATGACGTGCGAAGC
>Ga0187855_10003554_pt1 | contig 11415 bp, 8 predicted proteins | sample June2016WEW_8_10_2_FD_132969 | JGI IMG/M metagenome (GOLD analysis project Ga0187855, IMG submission 132969) | Peatland microbial communities from SPRUCE experiment site at the Marcell Experimental Forest, Minnesota, USA - June2016WEW_8_10 | ecosystem: Environmental > Terrestrial > Soil >...
CTGCCGTTCGGCGTTGGCATAGGCGGCGGGGTTCTCCCACTGGATGGCCCAGTAGACGGGCACTTCAGACCATACCAGCAGGCCCAGTTGGTCGGCCATGCGGGTCATGACTTCATCGTGGGGGTAATGCGCCAGGCGGACGAAGTTGCAACCCAGTTCCTTGGCCCAGGTGAGGAGCACGCGGGCATCGGCTTCCGAAAAAACGCGGCCAGCTCGAAAGGGGGCTTCGGCGTGGATGGAAACGCCGCGCAGGAAGACGGGCTTGCCGTTGAGCAGGATTTTCTGGCCGGCGGTTTCGATTGTGCGGAAGCCGATTCGCTCCTGGACACGGTCGGACTCGGCCTCGACGGAGACATCGTAAAGCTTGGGGCTTTCCGGCGACCACGGAGTGAGGGTGGCGTTGAACGCGAAGCGCGCGTATCCGTTCGCATCGGTATCGACGGTGCTGGATGCGCCGGATTCCGGGACGCGGATGGAGACCCGCTGGCGCTTCCGGGGACCATCGAGCCGCACCCATCCCGCGATGCGGTTGAGCGATCCCTTCTCAAGCTGCACGAAGTAATCCTGAATGAAGGTTTCGGGGACGTCGATCAGCTTCACGTCGCGGGTGAGTCCGCCGTAGTTCCACCAGTCGGTCATGGCGGGGGGGACGGCGTCGGCGTGGCGCTGATCGTCGACCTTGACGATTACGGAGTTGGCGCCGTCGCGGACTGCGCCGGTGACTTCGAACTGGAAGGGGGTGAAGCCGCCTTCATGCTGGCCGAGTTTCTGGCCGTTCAAGAAGACGATGGCTTGATAGTTGACTGCGCCGAACCAGAGAAACAGACGGCGGCCGGGCTTCTTCGCGTAGTCGAATTCGCGCTTATACCAGATGGTTCCTTCGTACCAGAGGAATTCGAGCTTCTGGGTGTTCCAGTCGCCGGGCACCTGGAGGATATTGGCGTTCGGCAGGAAGGTGAGTTCCAGGCGGTCGCTCTTATTGGCCGGGACGCGGTCGGCGCCGAGGCCGCCATCGCGCAGGGGATTCAGATGGAAATCGTAGTAGCCGGCTTCGTAAGGATCGACGATGATCTTCCACGGCCCGTTGAGACTGAGGTTGAGGCGGGCGGATGGGTTTTGCACCAGTCCGGTTGGCTGCGCGTAACAGGCGATGCTAGCGGTTAGCAACAGAGCCGCCAGAGTTGCAAATATTGATATTCGCATATGCTACCGATGATAGCCAAACGCTCCGCCTAAGGGGCGCGCGCCTACTGGCGGCCTGAGAGGCCCGGCCCAGAGGGCACCCCGGGCTGAGAGCCTGCCCCACAAGGCATTAATATAGGAGCATGCAAACAGATCAGTCGAAGTTCCCGTTCTCGCGGCGGGACCTGCTTCGCGGCGCGATGGCCGGAACAGGCGCCGTGCTGCTCGGCCAGACCGCTAGCCAGTCCGTGATCGGCATGCCCTTCGAGCCGCGCGAGAACGTCCGCATGGGGTTGATTGGTTGCGGCGGGCGCGGCTCCAGCATGCTGAAAGAATATCTCGGCGTGGATGGAGTGACAGTGACGGCGGTGTGCGACGTAGTGAAGGACGCCGCGTTGCGCGCCCAGGCCACGGTGGAACGCGCCGGCCAGCATCCGCCCGCGGTGTACGCCAACGGCGAGCGCGACTTTGAAAACCTGTTGAAGCGCGACGATGTGGATTTCGCATACATTCCCACGCCCTGGGAGTGGCACGTCCCCATGGCGCTCGCAGCCATGAATAACGGCAAACACGCGTTCGTGGAGGTGCCGGCGGCGGCCACCATCGAAGATTGCTGGAAGCTGGTGGACACCTCGGAGAAGACGCGCCGCCACTGCCTGATGCTGGAGAATTGCTGCTACGGCTACAACGAACTGATGGTGCTGAACATGATCCGCGCCGGGCTGTTCGGCGATCTGCTCTACGGGGAGGGCGCCTACTTGCACGATCTGCGCCGCCTGCTGTTCGAAGACCGCGACGAAGGCCTGTGGCGCCGCTTCCCGCACACGCGGCAAAACGGGAATCTGTATCCCACGCACGGGCTGGGGCCGGTGGCGAACTATATGGGCATCAACCGGGGCGACCGCTTCGACTACCTGGTGTCGATGAGTTCTCCGGAGCGGGGCCTGGACGCGTGGCGCGAAGCGCACGTGCCCAAAGATAGCCCGAAGTGGAAGGAAAAGTATATCTGCGGCGACCTGAACACTTCGCTGATCAAGACGGCCAACGGCCTGGTGGTCACGGTGCAGCACGATGTGGTGAACCCACATCCGTACGACCGTACCAATTTGATTGCGGGATCGAAGGGGATCTTCCGCGACTATCCGCCGCGCATCTATTTCGACGATCCGGAGGCGGAGGAGTACACGCCGATCGACAGATTCAAGGAGCAGTACGAGCATCCGCTGTGGAAGCATGAGGGCGAACTGGCGCGCAAGCTGGGCGGGCACGGCGGCATGGACTTCCTGATGGTTTACCGGCTGATCGAGTGCATGCACAAGGGCCTTGCGCCGGACCTGGACGTGTACGATGCGGCGGCTTGGAGCGCGCCGGGGCCGCTGAGCGAAGCATCGGTCGGGCAGGGCAGCGCGCCTGTAAAGTTCCCGGATTTCACGCGGGGGCGATGGAAGGAGAAGCGGGGCTGGCTGGCTTGAGGTTTCTCGCCAAGACGCAAAGGGTCCGCTAAGAACGCAAAGAAGAAAGCAAGAAAAGAAGAAAACACTAGCGGGCCGGCTTGGCTAGTTCCAGTGTCACGGTGCGCACTTCCACGTCGCGATCACGCAGCAGGTGCAGCGTCTTGCCGGACGCATCTACGACCACGCTGGCTCCTCCGTAGGTTTGTCCTTTCCATGGGCCGTGCGTCATTTCTCCGATCACATCGGTGCCTACTACGGGGCATTTCCACTGGGCCGCTCGCTTGGCGACCAGGTTCTCCAGTTCCTTGGCGTGTTCTGGCCACTTGTCCACCGGCGCGGCCCAGCCGTAGGGCACCAACATCAGGTCGGGCGCCAATTGTTCGATGCGCCTGGCGATCCGATCCACGAAGGTGTCGGCGCAGATCACCAGGCCGATGCGCCCGAACTCCGTGTCCGCTACGCCGGCGTCTTCGGGACGGCCTTCGGAGTACGGCGGATCCATCAGCCAGGCCAGCACGTTCAGCTTGCGGTGCTTCCACAGGAGCTTGCCGGTTTTGTCCACCAGGATGGCGGAGTCGTAGAGTCTGGCGCCGTCTTTTTCATCGAGGCCGATGGAGATCATCAGGCCGTATTTGATGGCCAGCGCAGCGATACGGTCGCTGTCGGCGCCGGGGATCGGTGTGGCCATGCGGTGGGCGTCCGGATTCTCCCAGCCCAGGATCGCCGATTCGGGGAACGCGGCGATGTCGGCGTGCGCGGCGCGCGCGTCTTCGAGCGCGTATTCCACGCGCCGGAAGTTGCCTTCGCGGTCGCCATCGATGGAAAGAATCTGGCAGACCGCCACGCGCACGGTCCGCGCCTGGGCCGGCAAAGTTCCGAGCAGCGCCATTATCGTCACCGCCAGTTTCATGTGTATCTTTCGATTTTACGCCGTGGCGCGGGGGCGAAGCTCGTAGATGGCCGTGTGGCGCACGTGTTGGACAAGGCGGTCGCTCGCGGTGACGACGATGTCCAGCACCACGAAGCGATGGCCTTTGCGCTCGAAACGCTCGGCTACACGGCCGCGGACCGAAAGGCGTTCCCCATCTAGTGCGAGGCTGAAATGGCGGATCTCGCTGGCGGCGTGAAGCCATGGGCCGAGTTGTACATTCTGCATCAGCAGGCGATTGGAGAGCGTCAGCAGCGCCTCCTCGTCCGGCGCCGGGAGTGCGGCGTACAGGGTGCCGAGCACGCGGCCAGGGGCGAGGGACTCGGCCGATGCGGGCGGGCGCACGGCCGGCAACGGTTGCTCGGGGTAGAGCGCCAGATCCGGCGGTGCATCCTCGGACCAGAAGACCTCGCCGGCGGCGCATGCAGTTCCGTCCTTGCTGGCGGCGACGTCGTTGCCGGACAATGTTACGACAACTTCGTCGCCCTCATATACGGGCTGCAGGAAACGCACGCGCATACCGCCTCGCGCCAGCCAATCCGCGCCGAAGCGATCGACGACGGGAACGGTGAGATAGCCGTAGACGGTGACGCCAGGCACAAGGCCGGCGCGGAAGCCGTAGAGCGCGGCAGTCCGGTCGTCGTGAATGCGATTCTCGGAGTCGGGCGCGGTATTGCGGGCGCGTACGCGATAGGTTTCCATTGCGTAGCGTATACTAGCACGCTAAGTGGAAGGCATGATCGAACGAGATACGATCCGCGAATAATGGCGTGCATTCCGTACCGACTAGACTACCAGGGGCGGGATTCAGGCGAGGCGGCCTGGGAGGCCGAAGCCGGCCTAGGGCCTGCCCCACTTATCCGATCCACTTCTCGACGGTAATTCCGCCATCGCGATTGCGGTGGGTAAAGCGGAGTTGTCTCCCGTCTTCCATGCGCAACGTCATGGGCTGCCCCAGATGGACGGCGACGAAAGATCCATCGTGCGGGCACCAAATCTGGCCGGAGAACATTTTGGGCCCAAATTGCGATTGCTCTACGGCTCCGGAATCGATCTCATCTTGGGCTAATGATAGATGATATTTCACGGAGATCTCTTTGCCGCGTCCGGTAGTGACAAGGCCGGTTCCCTTCAGGCGATCAATCACCCGCCGGCCGCTCGAAACCGAAGTCTTGTCCAGATAAGTTGTAGTGTGGCTTGACATATCCCCCTTGACGGCGCGTGGCTCCGGAGCGGAGCCACGATTTTCGTATTCTTACTAGCGGCCTCGATAGCCGCCGCCGCCGCCGTTTGAGCGATGGCCACCGCCACCAGCCGGTTTTGCGTGGGCTTCGTTGACGTTAATCATTCTGCCGTCAAGATCCTTACCATTGAGGGCGGCAATGGCCCTGTCGCCTTCGGCGTCGTCGGTCATCTCGACAAAGCCGAATCCTCTGGCTTGTCCTGTGTCGCGGTCGGTCACGATACTCACACGCTCAACGGTTCCGTGACTTGCGAAGAGCGAACGGACAGTATCTTCCGTGGCCCCAAAACTGAGGTTACCTACAAAAATGTTTTTCATCGATTTTCCTTTTGGGATTTGACGGCAGCGAATCGGAGGAGATGGAACCAGGACGATAGGCGGGATATCAAATGCACTTTTATTATAGCACAGTGCAAACCGCTCCCGGTTGCGGCTCGGTAACGGCGACATCGATTGCGCGTGACGGCGGCGCCGATCGCGCGAGGTTTACCGAGCCGCGACCGTAAGGGAGCGGTCTCCGTGGGCACCAGAGCTATTCGGGCTTTATAATTAGATTCGAGTCAACGGCATGTCGGAATTCTACAAGGCGCTCCCCCCGGAAGGCGCCAAGATCCTTTTGGTCCTGTTTCTGTCTTTTCTTACGGGCCTGGAGCGGGAAGAGCACCACGCCGCGAGCGAGCACTACTCGTTCGGCGGCGTGCGCACTTTTCCCTTGATCGGGCTCATCGGCTATACCATGGCCTTTCTGTCGGGCGGCCAGTTTCTGGCGGTGGCCGTGGGCTTCGCGGTGGTAGCGGGCTTCTTGATGCTGGCCTACCAGCATAAGGTCGCAGCTTCGGGACTGGCTGGTTTCACATCGGAGATGTCGGCGCTGACCACGTATCTGGCCGGAGCACTGGTGTTCCGCGAGCAATTCTGGATCGCCACCACCATTAGCGTGGCCAGCATGCTGCTGCTGGAGTTGAAGACCGTGCTGGAGGGCCTGACCAAACGCGTCGGGGCCGGTGAAATCTTCACCTTCACCAAGTTCCTGCTGCTGAGCGCCGTCATCCTGCCGGTGCTGCCGAATCGGGAGTACGGGCCGTTCCAGATCAATCCCTTCAAAGCCTGGCTGGTGGTGGTGGCGGTGAGTGCGGTCTCCTACGGCAGCTATGTGATCCAGAAATTGACCAAGGGGAAGGGAGGCGTGCTGCTGGCGGCGCTGCTGGGCGGCGCCTACTCCTCCACGGTGACCACCATCGTGATGGCCCGGCGGGCGAAGCAGGAGCAGCGGCCCCACCTTTTCTCCGGCGGCACGCTGATCGCTTCGGGCGTGATGTACTTGCGGTTGGCGGGGCTGGTGACGCTGTTCAATCGCGACTTGATCGCCCGGTTGTGGCTGCCGTTTGTGGCGCTGGCAGGCGCGGGCATCGGCGTTGGCTGGTTGTGGACGCGGCTTCCCGACGGCAAGGAAGGGACTGTCGAGCGCCAATTCGAGCCGAACAATCCGTTGGAACTGCGGGCGGCTTTCTTCTTCAGCGCACTCTTTCTGGCCATGCTGATCGCGACCCACCTGGTGGTCACTTACCTGGGGCGGGCGGGAGTCTACTCGCTGGCGCTGCTGATGGGATGCACGGACGTGGACCCGTTCATCATGGGCATGACCCAATCGGGCGGGTCCGCCACCCCGCTGGGCGTGGCCGCGGCGGCGATTCTGATTGCCGCGGCCAGCAACAACCTGGTCAAGGGGATTTACGCCTTTTTTCTATCGGATCGAAGCACTGGCATCCGCAGCCTGTGCCTGCTGGCGGGCCTGGCGCTGGCCGGCATCGCCCCCCTGCTCTGGCTGGCAAAGTGAGCTGTTTTCTTACTGCGACACGCTCATCATATTGTCGTCCGGTATCCGATCCACCAACAACAGGAATGGATCGACTCCCGCTTTGTCCGGCAACTGGTCCACGGTGAAGGTGTGCGTCGAACGCGTTCGCGCCAGGTGCAGGCGCTCACGGTAGAGCGTGCGCCCGTACTTGCGTCCCTTCTCCGGCTTGGCAAACGCGCCGATGTCGATCCAGTCGTCCAGCGGGACCTCGGTCTCGTTGCCTTTCGCGTCGGCTTTGAACTTGCGCGCCTCGATATCGATGGTCACATCGTACTTGCCGTCGGGGCGCTTATGGGCGGCCGCCGACAGGGTGCGGTTCGAGAACAGAGTCATGTCTTCGAACAGATCCTTCAGCAGGTATTGGTATTGGGGCGGAGTCTCCTCGCGTAGCGCATCCACCAACGCCCAGGAAGTGGGATAAGGGGGCGGCGAATATGCATACCGCTGGAACAGTTTGCGCAGCGCCCGGTTCACGTCCTCTTCGCCGATCATTTCCTTGAGGTAGTACATCGCCACGCTGCCTTTGCGATAGTGTACGTAGCCTTGGTTCGACTCCACGGTGAGCAGCGGACGCTCCTTCAGGCGCTCCCGGCCGCGCGAACTGAGGTACGCGTTCATTTCGTGCTTCAGGAACTTGCGCTCGATGTCGCGGCCGTATTCCTTTTCCATGACCATGAGCGCGGAATACTGGGCCAAGGTTTCCGACAACAGCGTGGCGCCTTCCATGTTCGCGCCGATCACCTGGTGGGCCCACCACTGATGCCCCATTTCATGCGCCACGACATAGAAGACCGAGTCGATATCGTCGGGATTGGAGAGATCCGCGATGAAGCCGATGGCTTCGGAATATGGCATGGTCCCCGGGAACGCCTGCGCGAAGCGCGCCACGCGCGGAAACTCGACGATGCGGGCTTCCTTGTGCGCATAGGGGCCAAAGTTGCGGGTGTAGTAGTCGAGCGACTTGCGCATGGAGTTCAGCATGCGCGGGACATTCCAGGCATGCTCCTTGAGGTAGTAAACCTCCAGCTTGATGCCGTTCCAGTCCTCGCGTGCCACCTGGTAGTTCGCGGAAATGAACGAGTAGAATCCGAGCGAAGGATGGTCGAGCTTGTATTCGAAATAGCGCCGTCCGCCCTGCCCTTGCCACTGGCGCACCAGCGAGCCGGGAGCAATCGCAATCTGATCGGACGAAGTGCCGATCACGGTGTCCACGTCCACCCAGTCGGAATGGCCGCCGATGTAGTTTTCCGAGCAGTCCGCGGTGCAGTTCCGCTCCAAGGCAGGCATCAGATCGATGTCCTTCAGCCCGTACTTGCGGCGGTCGTTGGCGTCGTCCAGTTCGCGGTCTCGCCGGTATCCTATGATGGGGGCGACGTCGTTATTGAAAAACGTCCCGTTTTGCACCAGCTCCTTGTCGCTGACGGAGTTCTCGAATCCACGCGTGCGGCTGGAGACGGTGAAGCGCATGGTGCGGCTTTCGCCCGGCTCAAGCGGCGCCGTGAACCGGTAGATGCGATAGCCCAGCAGCGCGTCGTCTTTGGCCAGCACGGCGCCGGGTATTTGGATCTGCGTGGTGTAATCGCGGTTCACCGAGAAGTGCACTTCGCCGAGCGGCTGCGAATAGGGATTGTAAATGACCGACTCGCCGCGCATCACCATGTTGCGCGATTCCGGATAAATATCGATCGTGTACTTCACGCTGCGCCCGCGCGGCTGGAGCAACTTATCCAGCGGTTTGTAGGTTTTTTCGTAGTCGGCTTGCTGGCGCTGGAGATCCTTTGGTCCGAACAGCGGATTCAGGACCATGGTGTTATACGCGATCCACGCGCCGGCGGCCGCGAACAGGACCAGGCACACCAGGGCCAGGGGCCGCAAAGCGCCGCGAAAGCGCAGGCGGGCTTCGTGCAATCGCTCCCGCCAGCGGTCCTGTTTGCCGCGCGGCCAGAACAGCACGGCCGCTATAGAAAGCAGCCCGCAAAATAGCAGCCAGTAAAGCGTGAACCAGTTCCACGCCGCGCGGAAGGGCGCATCTCCGAAGAAGTCCGAATTGGTGACCGATGGCCGCATGCCAAACCGCACTAAATAGGTCGCGATATTCAGGGGACGCCAGATAAAGGCGTTCAAGATCAGAAATGCGATGAACGCGAAATAGCCCACATATTTGTTGGGCGCGATCGCGTGGATGAAGAAGGCCAGCACCGCCGAAAAGAGGAAGAACGACGCATCGCGCAGGAACAGTTCCTTGAGATACAAACCGATCTGGTAGCGATGATATCCCAGGCAGGTCTGGACCACGATGCCACTGGCCATCGCGACGGCCTGCACCAGCATGACGATGACGATGAGCGCGGCGAGGCGCGAGGCGTAGGACAGCCAATCCGGAATGGGTAGCGCATCGTGGATCTCGTCCATGCGCGTGTCGCGGCCCTTCCACACCAGCACGCCCGCGTAGAACGTGATCATGGCCACCAGGAACATGTACAAGGTTCCGGCGATGATTTCCAGGACCCAATAGGTGACGGGGAAGCTGGTGCCGTCGAAAGCTTCGCGCGCGCTGAGAGCCAGGGAGGGAATCGAGTTGAGAAGGCCGGCCAGCAAGATGACGATGAACGAGGTGCTCTTGACGACGCCCAGAAACTGTACGCGGACGGACGCGATGAACTGGCGCCAGCGGTGCGCACGTGGGGCGGGACTCCAGTCCTGCGCGGGTCCTCGAGGACCCGCATCGGCGAGTGAAGCGGAAATGGCGGGTGCCATTTCGGCGGCCTTGACCTTCTTGCGCTTTTCCGCGAAGCTGAACCGGCGATAGGCGAACGCGAAAACAAGGCCGCCCACCGCCAGCCACAACAACCGGTTCCAAAGCAACATCCCGGTGAAGCCAATGGCCTGCGTGTTTTTCTCCGCCACGGTCCAATACTTGGTGGCCACGCTGAAGGCGCGAATGGCAAATGGATCGAGAAGCGACGCCAGCCGTTCCTTCTCCAGGTTCTGAGTCAAAGCGTCGGCCACCCCATACCCGGTCAAGATCAGCAGGGCGCCGATGAACGACACAATCTCGTTCCGCGCCAGCACCGCGATGGCGAACAAAACCGCCGCCATGAAGATCGCGTTGGGAAGGGCGAACACCAGAATGCCATCGAGATGCGCCGCCCAATGCACCGGCCCCCAGCGTTCCGGCTCGACCCACGGCATATACTTGGCCAGCAGGATACCGATGGAGACGCCCAGCATCGGAACGATTGACACCAGCGTGGCGCCAATGAAGCGGCCCAGCAGATAATCCCGGCGGCGCAACGGGGTGGAGAAAATGATTTCGTGCGTGCGATAGCTGAAATCGCGCGCCGCCGCCGAATTGACGAACGCCGTAGTCATGAGCAGCGTCAACAGGCCGATGAACGAGTAGAAGTTTTCTATCACGAACGGTGCGTTGCGGTAGGTGTTCTGCAGCGAGTCGCCGATGGTGACGTTGTCGGTGCTGGCCGCCGCGAAGATCAAGGCGGCGATGATCAGCAGGAAGATCCAAAGCATCCAGGAGCGCAGCCAGTAGCGGATTTCAAATGCGATGATGTGCCGCAGCATGGCCGCTCCTAGTTCCAACCCCGGATGCGGGTGAAGAATACATCTTCCAAATCGGGCACGCCGGCCGCGAAGCCGTCGCCCGGCGGTTCCTCGCTCAACACGTGCAGCAACGGCCGCCCGCCGACCAGCCGGTTGGAAATCACCCGGCAGCGGCTCTCATACTCGGGCAGTTCGGACTTGGCAATGGAGCGCTGCCACACGCGCCCGCCGAGGCCCGCGATGGCATTGTCGGGTGTGCCCTCATACAACACGCGGCCCTCGTGGATGATGGCCATGTTGGTGCAAAGATCGGTCACATCCTCCACAATGTGGGTGGAAAGAATCACGATCACCTGTTCGCCGACCTCGGCCAGCAGGTTGTAGAAGCGGTTGCGCTCGCCGGGGTCCAGGCCCGCGGTGGGCTCGTCCACGATCAGCAGTTGGGGATTGCCGATCAGCGCCTGGGCGATGCCGAAACGCTGGCGCATGCCGCCCGAGAAGCCGGTGAGGGACTTCTTGCGCACGTCGTAAAGATTGCAGCGCTGCAGCATGGCGGCCACCCGCTGCCTGCGTTCGCCGGTGTTGGCCATGCCCTTCAGCAGGGCGATGTGATCGAGCATGTCCTGCGCGGAAATGCGTGGGTAGACGCCGAAATCCTGGGGCAGGTATCCGAGAAGCTGGCGCACCTCATCCTTCTGCCGCAGCATATCGATCCCGCCGAACGCCGCGCCGCCGGAATCGGGGTCCTGCAGAGTGGCCAGCGTGCGCATCAGCGTGGACTTACCGGCTCCGTTGGGACCCAGCAATCCGTACATGCCGCAGGGTATGGTCAGCGAGACCTTGTCCAGGGCTTTGACGCCGTTGGGGTAGGTTTTCGACAGATTCTGAATTTGGATATGCACGTCTTGGGATACTACGAGCGAGCGCCCTCGAAGGTTTCAATTTGCGAGTACGATGTGGGGCAGGCCATCGTTTTTCGTGGCCTGCCGAGCGTGAGCACGGTGCGCAGACGACAAACAACGATCGTCTGCGCCGGGCACCGGAACTGTACAGCTAATTCTTGGGCACTACACTAGAAGATAAAGCTCAGGCCACCCCGAAACATACGGGGGTTCTCCATCAGCACCAAGCGGGAGCCATCCACCGCCGTGAGCGGCAGATAGCCTTGTTGCAGGAGATTGCGGAGATCGGC
>Ga0187855_10003555_pt1 | contig 11413 bp, 9 predicted proteins | sample June2016WEW_8_10_2_FD_132969 | JGI IMG/M metagenome (GOLD analysis project Ga0187855, IMG submission 132969) | Peatland microbial communities from SPRUCE experiment site at the Marcell Experimental Forest, Minnesota, USA - June2016WEW_8_10 | ecosystem: Environmental > Terrestrial > Soil >...
CTTAGGAGTCGCTTCTAATTAACTGTCGGCACTACGGTGTAGTTCCACTCTGGATGGAACTCGTCTCGCTCGATTTGAACGGTGGCGAACTGCTCGTCGGTGATTTTGATCTTGGTGGGGTAGGTGTTCTCGTCAAGGCGGGCGTAGATCTTCAGGCCGGTGCTGGTGGTGGTCGCGGTGATCAGGTCGATCACGACCTGGCGGCTGACGAGGGGCTTTGCGCGCCAGTTGATCGAGATGTAGCTGAACAGGCGGTGCTCGATCTTGTTCCACTTTGAGGTGCCGGGCGGGAAGTGACAGACGGTGACCTTGAGCCCGGTTTCGTCGGCGAGCTTTTGCAGCTCGGTCTTCCACAGACGAATGCGGTAGCTATTGGAGCCGCCGGCGTCGGCGGTGATCGTCAGCGACCTCGCGTTCGGATACCGCTTGCGCCCGAGGTGCTTCCACCACGCGCGGATGCTCGCGACCGAGAACTGCGCGGTGTCGCCAGAGACCCCGACGCTGACATACCCCTCGTCCCTGGCGATGTCATAGACGCCGTAGGGGACGGCCTTGCCGGCCTCCTCGTCTGGGAAGTCGTGCGTGTTGACGAGGATCGGACGGCCGCTTGAGCGCAGCTCCCTGCCCGCGTTCTTGTAGTCGCCGATCAGCTCCTTCTTCTTGGTGTCTAATGCCGCTGTGGGGGTTATGCCGATCTCGGTGTTACGCGTTAGTGGATCGTCGTGATCGCGACCGTTCGTGGTCGGCATGATCGCTTCAGAGGTCTTCGAGGAACGCGAGCAGCTTGTCGTGCGCTCGGTAGCGGCCGGGACGGCTGTTTGGCGGGGTGGCCCGGTCAAGCGCGCGCTGCTTGAGCTGCAGGTCGGCGTGGAGGTAGATGTGGGTTGTTCGCTCTTGCTCGTGGCCGAGCCACAGCGCGATTGTGGAGGTATCGACGCCGGCGTGGAGCAGCATCATCGCGGCGGTGTGGCGCAGCGTATGCATTGACACGCGCTTGGAGCGCAGCGTCGGACACTGGGCGTGGGCGGCGGCGAGGTGTTTGGCGAGGCGGTGTTCGATCGCGTCGCGCGTGAGCGGCCTGCCGGTTCTGGTGGGGAATAGCGGGTCGGCTGGTAGGCCGCTGCGCTCACGGGTCCAGACCTTGAGCACGGCGACGGTTTGGCTGGTGAGCGGTGCGACCCTCTCCTTGCGTCCCTTCCCGAAGGTTCGTAGGTGCGCTCCGGTGCCGAGCTGCATGTCGGCGTTGGTGAGCGCGATCAGCTCGGAGATCCGCAGCCCCGTCTGGGCGGCGGTTAGCAGGAGCGCGTGGTCGCGGCGGCCGGCCCAGGTGGTGCGGTCTGGGCTCTCGAGCAGCGCTTTGACCTCTTCGGGGGTAAGGAACGTGACGATCCGCTTCTCCGCGCGCTTGGTGGGGATCGCGAGCACGCGGGCGATCAGGCCGGCGTGTTCGGGGTGGCGCAGCGCGCAGTAGTTGAAGAACGAGTGGATCGCGGCGAGGCGAACGTTGCGGGTCCGGGCGCTGTTGCCCCGTTCGGTCTCGAGGTGCTCGAGGAACGCGCCGATTATCGGTGCGTCGAGCTGATCGAGTTCGAGGCGCGCTGGCCGGGTGGCGGTCTGCTGCTGGGCGAAGGCGAGCAGCAGCCGGAACGTGTCACGGTAGGAAGCGATCGTGTTCGGGCTCACGCGCTGCTGGCCCGCCAGACGCTCGGTGAAAAACGCTTCAAGGGACGGCGCGAGCTGAGTCATGCGATTCCCTCGAGCGTCGGCTCGAGCCGGTCTGCGGCGAGCCCGAGCAGCTCGGGCGCCGCGGTCAGATACCAATAGGTGCTGGCGGGGTTGACGTGCCCGAGATAAGTGGAGAGCCGCGGCAGCCGCGCCTGAACGTCCGCGCCGTCGCAATACCAGTCCAGCAGCGTGGCCACAGCAAAGCCATGCCTGAGATCGTGAGGGCGCGGACGACGCCCGCCGGGCCGCGGGACGATCCCGGCGATCTCGACGAGCCGGTTGAAGGTCTCGTGGATCGACGGGGCAAGTAGCCGGGTGCCGCGGGTTGAGAGAAAGAACGCCTGGCAGCGCGGCTTGGGGCAGAGCCGGTCACGCAGCCGTCCATAGGCTGCGAGCGCGCGTATCGTGGTCTCGTGCAGGGCGACCTCGCGGCTCTTGCCGAACTTGCTATGCAGGATCCGCAACAGCTGCTGGCTGACGTCGAGATTGTCGCGGTCGAGGCGAATCGCCTCGCCGAGTCGCAGCCCGGTGACCGCGAGCAGCCCGATCACCGTCCGGTAGGTCGCGGCCTGCAACGGCAGCGGCAGCGTGCTGGCGGCAGCCATCAGCGCCGTGATCTCCTCGGGTCGGTAGAGGTGAGGCACCACGCGTCTGGGATGGAACGGCAGAAGGCTCGCGGGCGGGATCTCGCATGCCGGGTCGATCGTCTGCAGATACCGGGTGAACTGACGGACGACCGACAGCCGCTGAGCCCAATAGGGACGGCTCGCCGTGGTCGGCGAGGTCGCCCACGCGAGGGCATGCTCGATCGTGACCGTCCTCGCGCCCGTCTGCTCGAGATAGGCGACGAACTCTCCCAGCAGCCAACCCTGAACCTCGAGGTTGTAGCCGAGCGCACGGCGCATCCGCAGGTAGTCACCGGCGCGGTCACGCAGCACGCTCACACCATGCCCTCCTGAAGCGGCCACGGGCGGGCGAGCGCGGACAGCGCGAGCCTGTCGACCTTCGCGTAGATCGCCGTGGTCGAGACGCTCGCGTGCCGCAGGATCGGTGCGATCTCAGCCAAGGGCGTGCCGGCGGCCAACAGCTCAGTTGCGATCGTGTGACGTAGCCGATGCGCTCCGACCCGCTCAACGCCAGCGCGGTCGCAGGCGTAACGGACGACCGCCGTGATCGCGATCGACGACAGCGGCCTGATCGGCGCGCGAGCCGGTAGAAACACCACTCGGAGCGGGGAGGCCGCCCGCCCGTCACGCAAATAGCAGACCAGCGCTTCCCCGACGTCATGCGGCAGTGGGAGCCTCTCGACAGTCGAACCCTTCCCCCGGACCGTCAACTCGCCGGCCCGCCAGTCGATGTCATCCAGCTCGAGCGCGGCGACCTCCCCAGCACGCAGCCCCAGCCTCGCCAGCAGCGTCAAAATCGCCAGATCACGCCGGCCGATCGCCGTGGTCCGATCACAACTGGCGAGCAGCCGCGTCACCATCCCGGCGTCCAACGCGCGAGGCAGCGACGCCAGCCGCCAGCCGGCGACACTCGGAACCGCGTCCGCCAACCCGACCGGCGTGAAGCCCGCCAAATAAAGGAAACGCAAAAGCGACCGCAGGGCGCCCGTCAGGTTCTTCGCCGTTCCCGCTGCCAACCGGCCCGAGCAGCACTGCGCCATCACGAAACCGGTCACCTCCCCAGCCGTGAGCTCCCGCAACGCTTCACCGAGCGGCTCGGCGCGCTCAAGCAGGAACAGCCTCGCGACACGCTCCAAGCCATCGACTGTGTCGGCCGCCAGCCCCCGCTCGCGCTTCAGATACTCGCGATAGCCCAAGAGCAGACGCTCAACCGGCGAATCCACCGAACCCAGCCGCCGCGGCAGCACGCCCAGCGCGCGCAGATACCCCAGCAGCGCCCCGAGCGCCCGCGCGCCCGTCAGATCCACAACCCGCGCCCGCCGCGCGGACAAGAACCTCGCCACGTCCTCAGCTGTCAGTCCAGCCGGCTCACGCCCTTCACTGGCCAGCCAACAGCTCAAATCCCCCAACAACCGCAACTGCACCCGCACCGACCGCGGCCGATACCCACGCTCCAACAGCCAGGCAGCAAACCCCTCCGCGAACACCGCCAACGGACCCTCGAACAACACGGGGAAGTGCTCCTGCCTGCCAGGCTCTGTCCGCGACTCGCTCACCAAGAGCTACCTCGGTCAGAGCCACGCGACTATGAAGACCTCCCCACCACCCAACATCCCACTTTGCGGCGACTTTCACACCGAGATCGGCATAACCACCACAGCGGCATTAGACACCTTATGCCGACATCGGCATAAGGTGTCCACACTTATCACCGGCTCCTTGGCCGCAAGCGCCGCCCCGGTGACTGTCGCGATGTGCCGAAACTGTGCGTCGCGGTCGGGATGGTCTGAGCCCTCCCGGCTCTTGCGGTTAGCCTGCAGTGTGAATCCCATTGCCTTGAGCATTCTTCGCACGGTGCTCGCGTGCACCGTGAACCCCTGCTCACACAGCTCCCGGGCAAGATGCTCCGGCGTCAGCGTCGTCCACAAAAGCGGCGACATCGGATCGCCCGCGGTAACGCCATCAAGCAGCGAAAGGAGCGCCTGCTCCAAGCCCGGCTCGCGCTCCGCGATCCGCTTGCGCCCGCCGCCGGCCTTGCGGACCCGACCCGCTGGAGCATGATCGCCGCCGTGCGCCTGCTCGATCCCTCGCCTGACCGTCGCCTCGGAGATCCCTGTCGCGCGGACTACCGCCGCGATCCCGCCACGCCCATGCGAAGAAGCCTCCGCCGCCGCCCACATCCGACGACCCCGCTCATCCAAAGCCCCCTCTACGACCAGCCACCGCTCCCGAATCGCGCTCTCGTCGACCATCGACCCCAGCATCATGACCCATGACTACGCCCCCGACCGCCAAAACCCTCGCACTCCCCAACAATTATTTAGACGGAACCCCTTAGTGCCGCTGGGCGTCCTTCTCGCGCAAGCTTTCGGGTCAGCTCCTTGAGCGGCTGCCAAGTCCCTGTTCTCAGGAACTCTTCAACGATGAGCTCGAGCAGATCCTGATGCTCGTGCGCCCATGCCCGCGCATTCTCGGGCAGATAGTCCGGATAGTCGATCTCGGAAAGCACCCGGTCATTCTACGATCCGAGCCGGCGTCGAACGCTCGGTGGCGTGGCCATCTCACCGGCCGATGCGCGGCATGATCGGCTGTGGAAGCGGGATTGACTGTCTTCTATGACACGGCGGGCGGAACTTGCACCGAGCCTTTGGTCAGTCTGACCGCCGGCACGTCAAACTGCACCGCGCGCACGAGCAAACATGGCTAGAGTGCCCTCATGCCGCAGTATTGGCTGAAGCCGCTGGGAACCACGCAACCTGAGCCCGACCCTGTTGATGACGACTGGTCGTCGGAACGGGGCCTCGAGGACTTCGAACTGACAACCGGGCCTGCCACAACAAAAAAGCGCCCCCAAATGGGTCGCGGGGACCGAGTCCTACTCCATGCCGTAATCCACTCACGGGTATTCGCTGAGGGCGAAATCCTTGGGAATCCGACTTGGGAGCCGGACCGCCCAGGCGGAGATCGGTGGCCGTACGTCTATCCATTCCGGATTGACGTATGGGTCCCGCTGGTCAAAGACGGCCCGCGAGCCGCAGATGTTGCGCCAACGCGCGCGGTAGGTCGCATCCAAGCTGGTGGCGAGTATGCAGCGCTATCGAGGGAGGAGTACGACCACATCCTTGCTGCCCTACAAGCCGCGCCGACCGTGATGCACAGATAGCCTGCGAGCCACCCTGATAGTTCTGGGGGGAGCTGCCTCTTACGCTGGCGATCAATTTGACACGCCCATACGCGGGGGCAGGCCACGGTCTGGTCTGGCAGGGAAGCATCACCGTCCCGTCACGAGCTGCCTGACCACGTAGATGGTCGCGCCCGCGCCACCCACGGCGCCAGTCGCTGGAGGCGAGACCCCGAGGACAAAGTGAGCGAAGGAGGCCAGAGCACATGTCGGGATTCCTATCGCGAGGATGCCGATGCTGTTCGGTACATGGAGGCGGACGCCGTCCGCAACCGCATTCGAGAAGGCTTCGCAGATCTCGGACGTGGGGCCGCCGCGCGAGGCCGACATCTCGATGTCGGGACTTTCGACACCAGTGTTCCCCCTGCTTGTGCTTGGGGCGCGTGCCATAGACGCATCAGCATACTCCTTGGGACGGAGTTCAAGTAGAGTTGGCAGTTAGCCTTGAAGAATGTCCGGTGACTGCGTAGACTGGCCCTGTGGACGCCACCGAGGACAATCAGGTCGATCTGGAGTTCGGTCTAGCCGAGGCTGCCAATCGTCGTGTTCTGCGGGGGGAGGCCGCTCTAGCTTCGCGCGACAGACTCATATCGAGCACGCTCAACACCGGCACGCCAGTTGCCGAGGTAGCCAAGCGATTGGGCATGACGGAGCAGGCGATCTACCAGATTCGCGATCGGCTGGAGCGCGGCAGCCCCTTGGATGCCCATCGGAACGAGACGATTCGTGAGCTTGAGCTGCTGTCGGATCATCACGCTTTCGAGCTGGCCTGTGTCGAACTGCTTCAGGATCTTGACCCGAGCCTGCGTCACACCGGCGGCTCGGGTGATCGTGCGCGGGACGCCGTTGGCGGTATTACGAGCAAACGGGGCGACTCGCTGATCGTGATGGTGTCGCTCGAGGGCAAATGGTCCCAAAAGATCCGTAGAGAGCTCAACGGGATCGAACGCAATGGCTGGTCGCCGACGGAGGTCTGGGCCGTAACCAATCGCCGTACAACACCAGGCCCGCGCAACAGCCTCGGCAAGGAGGCCGCCAAGCGTGGCTGGCGGCTGCGTGTCTTCGACCAGACGTGGCTGGCCGCTCGACTATTGCGTCCCGAGCACTTGGCTCTCCGTGAGCGCCTGTTGAGCTTGGCCCCACCACGACCTCCAGCGTTCCTGGACGCGCACGAGTACGAAACGCTAGTTTCGCGCCGCGCGCATGTGTGGCCCGACTTCGTAGGGCGAGAAGGCGATGTACGTGCGCTCGAAGCGGTGCTCGACGCTGGCTCGCTGGTTGTCCTGACCGGGCCCGGAGGCGTGGGCAAGACGCGACTCGCTCTCGAGCTCGCTCGCGGCCGTGCGGAGAGATGGGTCTTCATCGACGACCACGCGATGCTCGAGCCCCAAGCTATCAACGAGGTCGCAGGCGGTGACGGTCTAGTGGCTGTCATCGACAACGCGCACCGCCGCGATGACCTCGACAAGGTCATCGGTCTGCTCGAGCGCCGCCAAGGCGACCGCCTGCGGGTCATCCTCATCACGCGTCCTGGGTTTGAGGACCAGCTGACGACCGCGGTTGCGGACACGGCCGTTGCGCCGCTGACGAAGAACTCGATATTCGCACTCAAGCCACTCAGCCCCAAGAGCATCGCGGAGATCCTACGTGCCGATCCGTTGGGCCTGACCTATGACGGCGCCGTTGACGCAATCATCCGGCTGTCGGAGGGCAATCCCCAGATAGCCCTACTCGCGGGTGAGCTGTCCAAGGGCGGCACACCGGTCGAGGCGATGGGCCGGGAGGAGATGCTTCAAAGCTACGTCGCGTCGCTTCTTGCCTCGGTGACAAGCACAAGCGCTGGCTCTGATATGAGAGTTATAAGGGAGGTGCTCGCGATCGTCGCCGCGCTCGCCGGCGTCGCCACAGACGACGACGTCCTGCTGACAGGCATTGGTGAGCTTGTGGAGCTTGGGCGCCGGGGACTGCGCCGTGTCCTTGCAGACCTCGCCGACGCCGGCCTATTGGAGGAGTCCCGGGGTGAGTATGTCGTTAGGCCCGATCTACTGGCTGAGCACGTGCTGTGGGCGGCGTTCTTCTCGAGTCGATGGCGGTCAACGCTCGACTATCAAGAGGTCTGGAGGATGGCGTCACCCAGGTGCCTTCCACGTCTCGTTTACGCACTTGGTCATCTTCCGGCCGGTGCGATGACGCAGGAGAGTCCAGCACTCAGGGCCACACGCGACGAGCTTGTCGCGCAAGCCCAAGCAGCGAGCGAGGAGACCATCGGTAGCGTGCTCACCCACGCGCGCGAGATAGCGCGGGGAGTTCCCGCCCTGGCGGTCGACATCGTCGACGCCGCTCTGCAACGTCTGCCGGGTCCAGGCGAGCGACGTGATCATGCGCTGAGCACCGCCAGCGAAGCGATCGAACGGGTTGGCGATCTTGTGAGTGGTTGGCCACGACAGCTTCGCATCGCAGCCGCGACATTCCGCGAGACGGCTAGTGAGAAGACGATCGCCGCCGTCACAAAGCCACTCACATCGGTCTACCAGCGAGTCCCAGTCGATAGAAGTGAGCAAGACGGTGTCCTGCTTGCTGGTGTGCAACGAGCACTCGCGACACTGACGACCGATTACTGGAAGGCGCACGCTCGAGAGCCGGGCGTAGCGCAAGCGGTGGCGGTCGCGTCGCGCTCTCTGCTTACGATTACCTTCGAGAGTCACTTCAGTCCCGCGGAGAATCCGAAGTCGGTCGTATTGCGCAGCCACGCCCTTCCGGGAAGCTCGCATACCGAAGCGGTGCTGGCCGCGGGCGCAGAACTGTTCTGCGAGACGCTGCCCCAGCTACCACCAGATCTACAGGTCAAACAGCTCGAAGGCCTAGCGCAATTACAACGCGTAGCGAAGGGCTTTCCGGGTCCGCATGGCATTCAGCCCTCAGACGAAGCTCGCAAGCTCGTGGTTGAGATAGTCGGTCGGATCGAGCGCTGGCTTGGAGAGACGTTGTCCGAGTTCTCGCTTCCCGTCCGCGCTGAGGCGCTCGCCGCGCTCCACGGGCATGACAACGGAGCAGTGTCCGACAGTGCCCTGGCTGAGTATATGATCGTCGCGCACCCAAGGCCTCTTCGCCGCCGAGGCCAGTCGTGGGAGGAAACGCAGCAATACCGCATCGCTGATGCCGACCGGGCTCTCCGGCGACTACGCGAGGCTGAGAGCCCGACAGACCGCCTTGACCTATGGGCGACCTGGATCGACGAAGGTGAGGCAGCGATCGGACGCCGAACCTCGTCACCTCTCATAGGGATGACGCTCGAGCGCGGCGCTATGACAGACGCCGACGAAGCGACTGGCTGGATCAGGCACCTGATAGATACCGAATCTCCACTGCTCGGAACGGCGATGCCCGCGCTGGCCGTGATCTTTCGCGACGCCAGCAATGGACAAGCACTCGCTGAAGAATGGGCCGCTCACGACTCTCCACAAGTGCGTGCCTTGACTGCCCGGGCGCTCCCCGGAGCGCCCGGCGAGCGAGCCATACTCCAGTGCCTAGCCGTTGATGAGCACCCATTGGTACGCGAGGCCGTGCTTACTGGCATCCGATATTCGCCATTGCTCGACGGGTGGCGCATCGACGTCGCTCTTCGTGCGGCCCAAGACAACGACACGACCGCGGTAGACCTCGTCCTGACGCTGCTCGAGCGTGGTGCCGATGAGCCAGGCACGGCGCTTTCGCTCAGCACGAGTCAGATCGATCGGATGTGTGAGATCGTCCTCGCGACCGCCGTCGAGGATCGTATCGACAGCATGTATGAGCTGTCGAGAGTCATCTCTGAGCTGGAAACCGATCGACCAAGACTGGCGTTCGAATGGATCACGGCCAGAGTCGGCTTTCTGGCACGAAGAGACGAAGAACTCCGCGATGTCGAGAATTTCGACACCATCTTGTCGATGCACCTCGACCCACTCCCGCCAGAGATCCTAGAGCTTCTGCCAAAGATAACCAATGAGATCGACCTCGGCGCAGTGCTCGATCGTCTCGGGGAAACCTCGTCGGCAGACACCTTTAGCTTCAACGCCCTAGCGGACGTTGTCGTTTCCCTTGATCCTGGACACGAACTCGTTACCGCTCGTATTGCCGAATGGCTCGAGCGCATGGCCGACGGTGATGAATACAGAGCGAGCAAGTTGCTGGAATCGCGGCTTACATGGGAGGCATTTACAGACAGAGCTCGTGTTCTGCTCGATCGTGTTGAGAATCTGAGACTGGTAGCGACGCTAATAAGCGCGCGTGACCCGACCTCCTGGGCCGGATCGGTCATTCCACTGTACGAAGCGCTACAAGAGCAGTATTTCGAGTGGAGCCAAGACCATGATGACAGGTTGGCATCCGCCGGACAGCATGCGATAGCTCGTCTTCAAAGGATGATCGCCGCCGAGCAACAGCGCGAGGCCGAAGAACAGGACGACTGGAGGTGGATGCGGCCGTGGTCTGACCCTCGTTGAGCGGTCCGGGCCAGGCTGCTCCTTCGCGCGGAAACAGAAGCGTGGATCGGTAGCACCATGGCTTCAGTCTTGGACGAACCTCAGCCATCTCGGCGTCGCGTCGTGCGTTGCTGGTAGCCGAGAGCGAAGCAGGAGCGCCTGCGCGGCCTTGGGCGCTCCTGCTTGTGCTCACGGGTGTACTTAGAGCCGGAGGCCGGCGCTAGCGGGCATCATCGGCGCCCGCCGCGAGTTCACGGCCGCGATGATCTCCTCCGTGTCGATCCCCTGCAGGTAGATCGAGGTCGTGCCGAGATTCACGTGCCCGAGCTGGCGCTGGATGATGTTCAGCGGCACCCCCTCGCGGGCAAGTTCGACCGCATGGGCATGGCGTAGCTGATGCGGCGCGAACCGCCGCCTGACCCCGGCGTCCGCGGCGAGACGACGAAGCTCACTGCGTACCGCGGTGCTCGACCACGGCCTGCCGTGCGTCGGCCCGTCGATCACGCAAAACAACGGGCCGGCCGGAAGCTCCACGCGCGCAGCGAGCCAGTGTCAAGGATCATGAGATTTCCCCAGGTGTGATCACGGGTTTTCCCCACCTTGTGGGTGGCCGGTGAGGGCGGGTCGGAGTGCGGCGATGGCGTCGCGGTGGTGGCGCATGCGGTAGCTGTCGCCGGTGATGGAGAGCACGGTGGCGTGGTGTAGGAGCCGGTCGAGGACGGCGGTCGCGACGGTTGTGTCCTCGAAGATGTGGCCCCAGTCGGCGATGCCGCGGTTGGTGGTCAGGATGATGCTGGCGTGTTCGTAGCGGCGGGTGATGACTTGGAAGAGGTGGCTGGCGGCTTCGCCGGGCATCGGTAGGTAGCCGAGCTCGTCGATTATGAGGACTTGTGGTCCGGCCCAGAATCGCATGGTGTTCGCCCAGCGGCCGTCCATCGCGGCGCGGCTGGTGCGGGCGACGAGCTCAGCGGTGGTGGTGTAGTAGACGCGGTAGCCGGCGTGCACGGCGCGGTGGCCGAGCGCGATCGCGAGGTGTGTCTTGCCGACGCCGGGCGGCCCGATCAGTAGGCAGTTGGATTTCTCCTCGACGAACCGGAGTGTCGCGAGGTCCTCGACGAGGCGGCGGTCGAGGGTGGGTTGCGCGTCGTAGTCGAACTGCTCGAGCGTCTTGTGCGCGGGGAGCTTCGCGAACCGCATCCGCCCGTCGAGGCGTCGCTGCTCGCTTGCGGCGACCTCGACCTGGAGGAGGTCGTGCAGGAACCGGGTGTAGCCGGGCTTGTCCCGCTCAGCGGCTTCTCGGAGCGGCGGTTTGCACTGGCCCCGGCGCGGCGGCTTGAAGTGGCCCCACTTCGCGTCGGTTGTTGTGTGTGTTGATCTTCTCTGTTTGTGACTTTCGACGATGTCTCGTGGAGTGGAGC
>Ga0187855_10003556_pt1 | contig 11411 bp, 9 predicted proteins | sample June2016WEW_8_10_2_FD_132969 | JGI IMG/M metagenome (GOLD analysis project Ga0187855, IMG submission 132969) | Peatland microbial communities from SPRUCE experiment site at the Marcell Experimental Forest, Minnesota, USA - June2016WEW_8_10 | ecosystem: Environmental > Terrestrial > Soil >...
GCGAGCATCCACTTGCAGATTCAGACCTTCCAGAGCGCGCGCACCGAGCAGTTGGAGATCGCCGGCTTCGGCGAAAACGACTTCGTCCACGGTCTCGGACTTATCCACCATAAGCACGGCGTAGCCAACTGAGCGCGTAATGATCTGGCCGTTCGCCAACTGAAATTGGAGATCCTTCTTGCGCCGCTCAATCCCGATCGTCTCCAATGCCGTCGCGTCGATCCACGTGGACTCGGCACCCGTGTCGACCATCAGGCGCCGAACGGCGGTTGACTTGGACGTCACCGGATTGAGGACCCGGCAACCAACGTAAAAAAGTCCCATCTATCCGCAATGATAACGCGAGGAATCCCAACCGTCGCGCGTTATTTGGGCAAGTTGAACATAACGTTCTCAAGTCAGTGGCGTGTCAGTCACCACTCTTGCGGATCCGCGGCAGAACAACACTTCGCCGCCCGAGCCAAGCTGAACGGAGGGTCACTGGGCGGGCGAGCTTTATTTCGACCTGGGCTGCCTGGGTTGATAGCGAATCTTCCTTGCCTGGATCTGCGGCAAGACGTCATCGTGTTTCTGGCCCTCGATGATGTCTTTTAGATGAATCTGACCGTCCTCGTATTGCACGTGAAGGCGCCACCCAGAGATCTTGTCGATATCGGCCCGGTATACGGGTTCTTTGTAGCCAACCACGCGGTGAAGACGTGTCTTCGGAAATTTCCGCGTGCGGTGACACTCATGATCCTCCAGTTCGGCCAGTGCTTCAAGGAACCCGATCTTCAGCCCTGTAGGAAGCGTCTTCTGGGCATCGTAGATCACTCCCCAGGCATCCAAGAGAGCGCTGGTGCGAGCCACTATAAAGACCCACCGTTCCTTTGGATCTGGTTGCGGTATAGGCAACTGGCAACAGAACGATACGCGCGATCCAGTTCGTTGTGGTGGACCGCCCTAAAGAGTGTTACCAACGTTTGGGCGAAGACGGGATCCTCGTCAACCGCCAAGATGAGCCGTATGTCGCGTCCGACGCCCAGGGAATACAAGGATGAGGAGAACCCGCCTTTCAGGTGAATCGCCTGCGGGCGCTTCGCTCGCGCGGAGAAGCCGCCCCGGTTATTCCGGAGCAGGTCATAGCTGCGGCGGAGCGCCACGGCGACGCGCGTACGATCCTCAGAACTCAATCGATGCAGGTCGTTGCGGAATTCCGGCGTCGTCTGTTCGGTAATCGCGATCGGTTCCGCGGATGTAGGCACAGCGTCTCTCCACATCCAGCATATCTCAATGACGCCTGGCCTGCGTGAATTGTCGCGATGTGGGAAGAATACAGATGAGCGAGAAGTCGCCATGACGCGGAATGGGAGCCTGATAGTGCCAGAAGGAATGATGGGCGTGATGCGTCAAGTGAACTTGAAACCTGGCCTCTGGCCGCTCATCGAGCTTTCAATCTGGTGTCCCGAGGCCTTTTCGGCCTTTTCGCCTCTTCGTCCGGGTCTTTCCGCGAGTCTTCGGTGCTCCCGGGGGGACCTGCACCAACCGTCCGAATCGCGGAGGCACGGCGGCTGCACTGACGATCGGGCCGGCAGCCACTGGCCTTTTCATGCGAGCATCCACTTGCAGATTCAGACCTTCCAGAGCGCGCGCACCGAGCAGTTGGAGATCGCCTGCTTCGCCGAAAACGACTTCGTCCACGGTCTCGGACTTATCCACCGTAAGCACGGCGTAGCCAACTGAGCGCGTAATGATCTGGCCGTTCGCCAACTGAAATTCGAGATCCTTCTTGCGCCGCTCAATCCCGATCGCCTCCAATGCCGTCGCGTCGATCCACGTGGACTCGGCACCCCTGTCGACCATCAAGAGCCGAACGGCGGTTGACTTGGAAGTCACCGGATTGAGCACCCGGCAACCAACGTAAAAAAGTCCCATCTATCCGCAATGATAACGCGAGGAATCCCGGCCCACAGATTTGGCGCAATCTGGCGGTCCGAACAGCGGATGCTGTGAGCTCATTCTCGCAAGCGAAGTCCGAACCCACGGATGGCCAATCCAACCGTCGCGCGTTTCTCGTCAGGCGACCTTCGGTTCCGCCGATCCAGAGGTGCGGATCGATTGATGTTGCCATACGGCAAGATACCGAGTCGGCCGTCGCGATACGATTGCCATATGAGCTTACTGTGTCGGCCGACCCATCGCGCCATCATTTTGTGTTCGCTTATTGGCGCATTCGGGCCGCCCGTCTCGATTTTCGGTCAGACCACTGAGCTTGATCGGTTCGTTGGTAGAGACCTCTGGAAGGATCCACTCCCAGAGAGTGAGCAGGCGCACCTGAACCGTGTAGTTGGTGCGGTCCCGAAGGGCGCCATATCAGAACCGGCGCCGTGGCATATCTGGAAGATAGGGCGCAATGGGCCGAGTCGCTACGTCGTGCTCCTCGGTGAGCCGGAAGTAATTGTTCCCGGCGGCTCTTCGGCCTGTGCTCTACTGTTCGATGGCGCCTTGAAGCGTCTCAGCAGTAAGTGCTTCCAGACGGGCTGGCGGATCGACCTGGATACGGCCTCATTGGAGTTCGCAACCGATCTCGCGAGCGACGTAATCGTTCTTCACATGGTTCGCTTCATCAACGGACGTAATGTAGCGAAGGAGTACTTCGCGGTAGGCGGTGACCGTCTTCGATTCGTCCGAATGGAGAACGACGAGGGCGAGGCTGTACAGAACGAATACGTCTACCCTAACTTCGAGATCGGCATTGTTCCGGCAGGGAATACCGAGGAGGAATGGGCCAGCATGCTTGAGTCTGTAGACAAGGCCGATGTGCTTTCTGCACTCGTGTTCTTGGGAGGGAGGCACATCACCGAACCCCAGAGACATTTCGCATCCGAGCCAGCGGAGAGCAAGTACGCAGGGCTGTTCCGGCAACTGATCGGTAGTCCGCGTATTCGTGAGCTGATAGCGCGCCTGCGTCACTCCGAGAATGAGTGGGTTAGGCAAGCGGCGCTACTCGCCCTCCGTGGGCCTCGTGATCGTTTGCTTCAGTAGACCCGGTTTCGCTGCCAGGCGAGAGCGGCGGGCAGTCCATCTCGGCGAGAAGTCGCCAGGTCGGACAAATGCCGCGCACAGCCGAGACAATCTGCGAGTTCCCGGCGTCCTGAGAACCAAACATTTAAATCAAACGCTAACTCCGAGCAACGCAAGAGCGGGGCTGGGAGCCCCGCGCAGGCTACGAGCCTGCCCCACTGCGGAACTTGAACTTATCGATCTTCAACGCCCGGATCTTGGATTCGAGCGTGGACGCCGGCACACGCAGCCGCGCCGCGGCGCCATGTGCTCCGGCTACCCGCCCCTTGGTCTCGGCAAGCGCCGCCTCGATCGATTCCTTTTCGTTCTGTCGCAGAACATCCCCGGTAGCGTGTGTTTTGCGCGATCCGTTGGTCTCCAGGACGCTCGCGTCGATGCGCAGCGTGCCGCCCACCGCCAGAATGACGCTGCGTTCAATCACATTTTGCAGCTCCCGGATGTTGCCGGGCCAGTGATAACCCTGCAGCAGTTCCATGGTCTGCCGGTCGACCCGGCTGACTTTACGGCCCAGGCGCTCCGCGAAACGCGCCACGAAGTATTCTACCAGCGGGGGAATATCGTCGCTGCGATCGCGCAGCGGCGGCACCACCAGCGGAAAAATGTTCAGGCGATAGTACAAATCGCCGCGGAACTCCCGCTGCTCCACCATGGCCGGCAGATTGCGGCTGGTAGCCGCCACCAGCCTGACATTGACCTTGATGGTGTGAGTGCTGCCCAACCGCTCGAACTCCTGCTCCTGCAAGACCCGCAACAGCTTGGGCTGCAGCTCCGGCGGGATGTCGCCCACTTCGTCCAGGAACAAAGTGCCCTGGTGCGCCACCTCGAAACGCCCGGTCCTGCGCGCGATGGCGCCGGTGAACGCGCCCTTCTCGTGGCCGAATAACTCGCTTTCAAGCAGCCCCAGCGGAATGGCGGCGCAATTGACTTTCACGAACGTGTGGTCCCGGCGCGCGCTCATATTGTGGATGGCGCGCGCGATCAGTTCCTTGCCGGTGCCGGTTTCGCCAAGAATCAAGACGGTCGAATCCGTGGGCGCCACGATGGCCACTTGTTTCAAAACGTTCTTGAGCGCCGCGCTGGAGCCGACAATCTCCTCGAAGTTCTGCCCGCTGCGGATCTCCTCGTTCAGATAGACGCGTTCCTCGGCCAGCCGCTGCCTGGATTCCGCCACCTGATAGTAGTCCAGCGCATTATCCGCGGCCAGCGCCACCTGGCTGGCCACTTGCCGTAGAAAGTCCACATCGTCCTGGGTGAAGGCCCGCTCCGGAAACCGGCCGACATTCAGAGTGCCGAGCAGCCGCTCGCGCGCAATCAGCGGCAGAAAGCACGCCGACTTCACTCCCAAGGCCAGCGTGGGATTGATCTTCGGATCGAAGCGCGCGATTTCTTCGGCATCCAGCACCAGGGCCTTGCCGGTTTCGAGGACAATGCCGGCCGGCGTACCCACCCGCGGCACTAGCAGTTCTTCGGCCATAGGCTCCGGCAGTTCAGAGAAATCCCGCGCATAGATCCGCAGCAGCACGCCATCCGGCTCGGGCAAGATCACGCTGGTGTAATCGCAGCGCATCGCCCGCCGCACGTTGGAAGATACGGCGCGCAATAGCTGCCGCAAGTCCAGATTCGGCGCCAGCGTATTGTTCAGATCCAGCAGCAGGCGGAGGCGGTCGCGTTCCTCAGCCAATGCGGCCTGCAGTTCGCAAGCTTCCGCATGCGCCAGAACATTATCCACTGCCACGGCGATTTGGCGGGCCACTTGTCCCAGAAACTCGACATCCGCCTCGGAGTAGTTGTGCGGCAGCGCATAGCCGAAGCCTACCGCGCCCAAACGCCGGTGCGCCGTGGTCAACGGCAGGATGCAACATGATCGGACGCCGTTGTCCAACAACAACCGAAAGGCGGCGCGATAGCGCGGGTCAGCGGCGAGATTGAACACGACCAGCGGCTCCTGCGTGCTCCACACCAACGCGCTGGGTGATTCTTCCATGGGTCGTTCCAGCGGCCAGGCGCTTCGCTCGGCGGCCTCGCGCACGGGCCCTTCCAGCACGTGCAGCCGCATGCGGTTGCGGGCAGGATCGTGCAGTACGAGCCACAGCGAATCGAAGCTGAGCACGCGCGGCAGACGCTCGACGAGGTCCCGGAACAGCGCGGCCAAATCGCGGTGTGAGGCTATCGACTGCGACACTTCCAGCAAAGCCTGGTACTGGCGGGGAGCGTCGGCAAGCACGCAGAGTGGCCCATCCATGCTATTGAGATTATTACAAAAAGCCGAAAGATGCAGGCTGGCGGACGCTTGGGAAGTCGCTTCACTAAAAATACGGAGAAGAGGCCGGTGTCAAGGGGCAGGGAAATCAATTTCCAGTGGATATCGACTACAGCAGTGCGGACTTCTGGCCGATGAGATATTTGCAAGGCTCGGGCCACCGTCTTATAGAGAGTGGTTCGAGGTGCTCGCGCGCCGCGCGGTAGTTAAAGGAATTTATGATCTCCTTATCACGTAATTCTGTGCCCCTCATGCTCATTGCCGTTATGTTCCTGCCGCCGGGCATGCACGCGGCGAACGCACCTGCCTTCAACGTGTCGCCGAGCAACCTGTACATGGCGGCGGTGGCCCAAGGGGCTGCCCCGGCTGCCCAGGTCGTCGTAGTGAACAATACCGTCGCCAGCAGTACCCTGAAATGGCGTGCCAGTCTCTCCGGCAGCGGGGCGGCGTATTGCGCCATCAGCCCCAGCCAAGGCACGCTGGTGGGGCAGAGTGCGGTAATGTTGAACGTTTCGGCAAGCGTGCCTGCCGTGGGTGGCTCGTATCTGTGTACGGTGACCCTCAGCGACAACGGCTCCTCCCCCCCGGCCCCCAACGGTCGCTCCACCATTGTCCACTATGGCGTCTATGGCAAGAGCACTACCCTGCAGCCCCCGGATACCACCCCGCCCAACGTGCCGCAATATCTGAGCGTAGCGGCCACCGGACTGAGCACGGTTAGCTTCAACTGGTTCAGCAGCGGCGACCCGGCCAACCGCTACGTGGCCTGGTACGCAGTCTATCGCGACGGCGCACAGATCGCCGTGACCGGCCTGACTTCCTACCAGGACAGCGGCCTGGCAAAGGCCTCCTATCATACCTACACGGTGACCGCTTTCGACAGCAGCCAGAACGCCTCCGCCGAGGCTCCGCCTATCGCCGTCACTACCTTCGCAGCGGTTCCGGCGGGCGTGCCCGCTACTTACCAGTCGCTCTACCAGGGAGTGCAGAGCAATATGGCCACGGACTTCGCCCTGATGAACGCCCAGTCGACCGGCGCCAAGTACCCTGTGAACTACTCAGTCTGCCTCACCGGCGCTAATGACAACGGCGGCCTGCGCATCAACTTCACCACCATGACGGCGGTGAACCAGCAGCTCAACGCGGCGCAGGCTCTGGGCATGAATGCGGTCATGGTATCGCTGGGCTTCCCGATCTTCGACCAGAACTTCTATGAGTTCCTGGGACAGACACCCGCCCAGGCGCAGCAAACCGTCCAGAACTATCTGACCTACTACGAACTGGTGGCCCAGGCGATCCACAGCCGCAAGGACATCAACGGCATGCCGATGCGCATGATCGTGGAGGCCAATCCCTTGCTCACCGTAGACAACCCGGGCACGAACATGAACCCCACTGCCTACTATCAGTCGCTCAGTTTCGCGGCCTACGAGCAGCGCCGCGGCGCCAACACCGTGACCACGGCGCAATCCGTGCAGCCGGACTACCTGATCGTGCAATCGGAGCCGGACACGGATGCCCGCGACGATTACCGTCCGGAACTCAACACCCCCGCCACGGACGTCGCCATGGTGCAGCAGTTGGTGAACGACCTGACGGCCGCCAAGGTGCCGGGGCTGCATTCCACGGTCAAGCTGGGCGCGGGCATGGGAGCGTGGCAGGCCAACTGGCAGGAGTATCTGGGCACGCCGGGCGCCGACACGGGCCTGCTGGGAATCACCGGGCTCGACGGCATCGATAACCACGTCTATTTCCTGACCGGGCAGGGCGCCTCGGGGATGGCCCTCGAACTGGATACGTCCATGCAGATGATCGCCGCGGCGCACGCCGCCGGGAAATTCGCCAGCATCGCCGAATTTTGGCCGCACAAGTCGCTGATCGTGGGCGAGAGCTTTTTAGATGTGTCGGCGCGCGATCCCTTCAACTTCTGGGCGCCGCTCGACCAGCAGTACCTGCCCATCATCTTCGAGATGGCCAACCAGGGATCGCTCGAATACCTGTCGGCTTTCAACGACGGCGAATTCTACGCTTACGAACCGTACGCGTCCCTGCCTTGTGTGCCGGTCTACCCCGCCGCCACGGCATCCCAGAACCAGGCCTGCGACCGTTCCATCCTGAGCGCCGTCACCGCCACCGTTCAGTCGGCCCTGGGACTCGGGCAACTGTCCGCGACGGGGACCGCGTACAAGGCGGAAATCGCCGCCTACTGGATGCCGCACTAGCCGATTGTGGGGCAGGCTCTCAGCCTGCGCGGGACTCGCAGTCCCGCCCGTCCCCGATGCGGGACCGTGGTGAAGCACCCGCGTTTGCCGCAAGTCCCTCCCGCGCGCGTGGGATAATAGGCTCTCGCCTCACCCACCACCATGGACACGCTCGAACAGAGGCTCGCGGAGGTCCGCCGGCGCATCGCCACCTCGGCAGACCGCGCCCACCGCGACCCTGCCGGGATCATGCTGCTGGCCGTCACGAAAATCTTTCCGGCCCAGGTGGTCCGCGACGCCTACGCGCTCGGCCTGCGCGAGTTCGGCGAAAACTATGTCCAGGAATTCGAAGGCAAGCTCCCGCAATTGGGTGATCTCACCGCCGCGCGATTTCATCTGATCGGGCACTTGCAGAGCAACAAGTGCGCGCGCGCCGCCGAGATGTTTCATTGCATCCAGACCGTGGATTCGCCCAAGCTCGCGCGCCGCTTGAACCAGGCCGGCAAGCCTCTCGACGTCCTGCTCGAAGTCAAACTCTCACCCGAACAGGCCAAAGCCGGAGCGCCGCCGGAGGAGTTGCCGGATCTCATTGCCGCGGTGCGCGAATGTCCGAACCTGCGGCTGCTCGGCCTCATGACTATGCCGCCATGGTCCGCCGACCAGGAGCAGTCGCGCCCTTATTTCCAACGACTGCACGAACTCGCCGGCCGGCACGGGCTGCCGCAACTCTCCATGGGCATGTCGCACGATCTGGAAGCCGCCATCGAAGAGGGCGCCACCATCGTGCGCGTGGGGACGGCGCTGTTCGGAAAGCGCCGCAAGCCGTGAAAGTCGCATACTTCGCGCCGTTGCCGCCCTCCCGTACCGGCGTGGCCGACTACGCCGCGGCGCTGCTCACGGCTCTGCGCCGCCACGGCAGCGTGGAGCCGCACGCGCCTCACGCCGACGTCGCGCTCTACCACCTGGGCAACAATCCGCTGCACCGCCAGATCTATCGCCGCGCGCTCGCCGAACCCGGCGTGGTGGTGCTGCACGACGCCGTGCTGCATCATTTCTTCCTGGGCGCGCTCGACCGCGCCGCCTACATCGACGAGTTCGTCTACAACTACGGGGAATGGCAGCGCGCCCTGGCCGAAGAGATGTGGCGCGCCCGCGCCAGTTCGGGCTTCGACCGGCGCTACTTCGAGTACCCCATGCTGAAACGCATCGCGGAACGCTCGCGCGCGGTGGTGGTGCATAACCCGGCCGCGGCGCGCATGGTCCACGAGCATTCCCCTGGCGCCACGGTCATCGAGATCCCGCATCTGTTCGCTCCCCCGGAACTGCCGCCTGCCTCCGCAGTCATCCGCATGCGGCAGAGCCTGGGCGTCCCCGCGCGCGAGTTGCTCTTCGGCGTGTTTGGCTACCTGCGGGAATCCAAGCGGCTCTTCGCCGTGTTGCGCGCATTCGATCGGCTGCGGCAAGCGCGGCCCCATGCTTGCGCCAACGCCCGGCTCCTGGTCGCCGGGCCGTTCGTGTCGTCCGATTTGGCGCGCGCGGTGGACCCCCTGTTGCGCGGACCCGGAATCGTGCGCCTGCCGTATCTGGCCGAACGCGACTTCTGGCGCGCCGCCCTGGCGGTGGACGCCTGTATCAACCTGCGATACCCGGCCGCCGGCGAAACCTCCGGCATCGCCATCCGTCTCATGGGCGTCTCCAAGCCGGTCCTGCTCACCGCCAGCGAGGAGAATTCCCGCTACCCCCGAACTGCGTGCCTGCGCATCGAGCCCGGCCTGGCGGAAGAAGACTCGCTGGCGCACAACATGTTTCTGCTAACATCGATGAGAGAATGTGCGGTTGAAATCGGACTGCGCGCGTCCGCGCACATCTTCGAGCGTCACCAAGCCGTTCAAATCGCCCAACAGTATTGGGACACATTGTGCGCCTTTCGCCCGTAGTGTTGCTGTGCGCCGGGGCGTTGTCCGCGGCGCCGGACCAGATCTCGACCGCCCGCGACGTTGCCGTGCCCATGCGGGACGGCGTGCGTCTCTCCGCAAATGTCTTCCGGCCGGAAGCGCCCGGCCGATATCCCACCATCCTGGTGCGCACGCCCTACGGCAAGGGGTCCGCCATCTCTCCCAATTACGCGCCTTTCGTCGAACGCGGCTATGCCGTGGTGGTCCAGGATGTGCGCGGACGCTACGCATCCGAGGGCGTCTTCCGGCCGCTCGAACAGGAGCCCGCCGATGGCGGCGACACGCTCGACTGGATCGCGCGGCAACCGTGGTCCGATGGCAAAATCGGCATGCTGGGCGGCTCCTACCTGGGCATCGTGCAGTGGAAAGTGGCGGCTCTCAATAACCCGCATTTGAAAGCCATCTTCCCGTCCGTCTCCGGCTGCGACGATTATCTGGACCGCTTTTACTCGCCGGGCGGCGCCATGAAGCTAGGCCAGCGCTTGCTGTGGATGTCGGAGAACCTGTGCGCGCCGCATTTCCATCCCGACTTCGCCAAGTTCGTGCTGCACCTGCCACTGCGCACCGCCGACGTGGCGGCTACCGGGCAGACGTCCAGTATGTTCCAGGAAGCCGTGGCGCATCCCGCCTACGATTCGTTTTGGGAATCCATCAGCGTGCGCGAGCAGCTCGACAAGATCCGTGTGCCGGTGTTCTCGGTGGGCGGATGGTTCGACAATTTCGTGGAGAGCGATCTGCTGGCCTACCAACGCCTGCGCGGGAATTCCGGCGTCCACCGGATCCTGATCGGGCCGTGGCCCCACAACATGGCGGCGAAACTGGATGGCGTGGACTTCGGACCGAAGTCCGATGTGCCCATGCGCGCGATTCAACTGCAGTGGTTCGACCAGTTCCTGAAAGGCAAGGACACGCCGCTGCTTTCGCAGCCTCCCGTGCGCATCTTCGTGATGGGTGTGAACCATTGGCGCGAGGAACGGGAGTGGCCGCCGCGCGCGCATCTGCAACGCTTCTATCTGGAAAGCCGCGGCCGCGCCAACACGCTGGCGGGCGATGGCCAGCTTCGCCTTCGCACGCCGGCTGGCGCGGCCGACCGCTTCGTGTTCGATCCGCAAGACCCCGTGCCCACCGCGGGCGGCGCGGTCTGCTGCAATCCCAAGGTGTTTCCTTGGGGTCCCCGGGACCAGCGCGCCGTGGAACAGCGCCGCGACGTGCTCGTCTACAGTACGGCGCCGCTGCCTGGAGATGTGGAAGTCGTCGGCCCGGTGCGCGTGGTCCTGTATGCAGCCACCTCCGCGCGCGACACGGACTTCACCGCCAAGCTGGTGGATGTGTTGCCCGACGGGCGCGCGCAAAACCTGACGGACGGCATCCTGCGGTTGCGCTACCGCCAATCGCTGGAAAAGTCGGAGCTGGCGCAGCCGGGCGACATCTACAAACTGACGATCGACGCCGGGGTGACCGGCAACGTGTTTCAGAAGGGCCATCGCATCCGGATCGAAATATCCAGCAGCAACTTTCCGCGCTTCGACCGCAATCCGAATACCGGTGGCCCGGTCGCCGATGCGACCGAACTGCGCAAGGCCACACAGACGGTTTATCACGACGCGCGGCGGCCGTCCTACCTGCTTCTGCCGGTGCTACGGGATTGACTTTGGGCCGCCCGGCGCGGTATTTTTCAGTTATAACCCAAACGGCGCGGTAGCCAAGTGGTAAGGCAAGGGTCTGCAAAACCCTTATTCGTCGGTTCGATTCCGACCCGCGCCTCCAAGTCAAACCCAAGTAACTACTCGTAAAACCAATTACTTCCCGGCAATGAAAGGCGTGCAGCGAAGTCCCGTCAAGTCCCGTATTTGTCCGTCAAATCACGATATCGACCGGACCAGGACCGGACGGGAGTGGCTGGCCAAGTGGGCCACTTGGTAACCTAACTAA
>Ga0187855_10003558_pt1 | contig 11404 bp, 9 predicted proteins | sample June2016WEW_8_10_2_FD_132969 | JGI IMG/M metagenome (GOLD analysis project Ga0187855, IMG submission 132969) | Peatland microbial communities from SPRUCE experiment site at the Marcell Experimental Forest, Minnesota, USA - June2016WEW_8_10 | ecosystem: Environmental > Terrestrial > Soil >...
GTTTCGACATTGATGCCGCCATCGCCCTCGAGATCGATGGCGCGCTTCGAGGCGTCGATGCGTTTCCTCAACACCCTAATCTTGTCGAGCGCGGCCGGGATGAAGGCCTGGCCGCCGAAGCCGGGATTGACGCTCATCACCAGCACCAGATCGAGCTCGCCCAACACGGTGTCCACCGCCTCGGCGGGGGTGGCCGGGTTGAGCGCGACGCCCACTTTCTTGCCCAGCGATTTGATCAGCTGCACGGTGCGGTGGAGATGCGGCCCCGCCTCGGGATGGACGGTGATGATGTCGGCGCCGGCCTTGGCGAATTCGGCGATGAAGGGATCGACCGGCGATATCATCAGATGCACGTCGAAGGGCAGTTTGGAATGCGGCCGCAGCGCCTTCACCACCGCCGGGCCGATGGTGAGGTTGGGCACGAAATGCCCGTCCATCACGTCGACATGGATGTAATCGGCGCCGGCAGCGGTCACGGCCGCCACTTCCTCGCCGAGCTTGGCGAAATCCGCCGACAGGATCGAGGGCGCGATGCGGGTCTTTTGCTGCATGACGACTTGGTAACAGTCCCGCGTCCGCGCCGCAAGACGCGTCAAATCAAGGGTTTCGCGCGAGTCGGGCGGCGTAAAAGCCGTCGAGCCCGCCCGCATCGGCGAGCTGGCAGGGAAGCGTGCGGAGATCGCCCGAAGGCGACAGGCATTGCGACCATCCGCCGATCTCGAACGCGGCGATGGGCTGGCGCGAAACCGGCGCGCCTTGCGCCAGCAATTTCTCGACCCGCGCCGGGCCTTCATCCCGTTCGAGCGAACAGGTGCAATAGACCAGCACCCCGCCGGGCGCGAGGATTGAAACCGCGTGGGCCAGCAGCCGGTCCTGAAGCTCCGCCATGCGTTTCACGTCGTCGGGCGATTTGAGATAGGGCACGTCGGGATTGCGGCGGATGGCGCCGGTCGCGGTGCAAGGCGCGTCGAGCAGAACGAAGCGCAACGGCGAAGCGGGTTTCCAGATCGAAGCGTCGGCCGCCACGCATTCAGCCTCGAGCCCGAGCCGCGTCAGGTTTTCCTTGACGCGCTTCAGCCGCTCGCCGGAGCGGTCCACGGCAAAGACCCGCGCGCCCAAAGCCGCCAGCTGCGCGGTCTTGCCGCCGGGCGCGGCGCAGAGATCGGCCACGCTCTTGCCCGCCACGTTCCCGAGCAGACGCGCCGGCAGCGCCGCCGCCGCGTCCTGCACCCACCACGCGCCTTCGCGATAGCCGGGCAGATCCTCGATGGCGCCGCCCGCTTCGCGGCGCAAGGTTCCGGTGGGGAGAATCTCGGCCTCAAGCTTTTTCGCCCAGATTTCGGGATCGGCTTTGACCGAGAGATCGAGCGGCGCCTCCTTGAGATGCGCCAGCGCGATCCGCCGCGCGATGTCCTCGCCATAGCTTTTGGTCCAGCTCGCCCACAGCCAGCCCGGCGTGTTGAGCCGCGCCGCGTCTTGCCGGGCGAGCATATCTTTTCCCTCGCGCGACAGACGCCGCAGCACGGCGTTGACCAGGCCTTTGAGCGCCGGGTGGCCGGCGGCTTCGGTCAATTCCACCGAAGTCGCCACCGCGGCATGGGGCGGGGTTTCGAGGAACAGCAATTGCGCGGCACCCAGGCGCATTATGTCGCGCACCACCCCGGCGCGTTCGGGCAAAGGCTTGGCCATCAATTGCGCCAGCACGGCGTCGACCTGGCCGAGGCGGCGCAAGCTTGTCGCCATCAGGAGGCGCGCGAAGCCGCGATCGCGCGGCTCCAACGCGGCCATGGCCTTGCTCTCGGCCAAAGCCTGGTCGAGCGGGACCCTCCGCACCAGCACCGCTTCGAGCAAGGCGAGCGCACAACCGCGGGCCGAGCGAAGAAGGGCTGGGGCCTCGGTCATGACAAGTCGGCACGGGTCCGGTAAAATCGAATCATGGGCGATTATAGCGGGTGCGAGGTTGTCGTCACCGGCGGCACCGGCGCCTTGGGCCGGGCATTGGTGAAGGCCTTGCTCGATGCCGGGGCGGCCCTCTGCCGCGTGCCTTATATCCACGCCGGCGAGGCCGAGAGCTTTCCCTTCAAGGGCGACCCCAGGGTGAAGCTGGTGGGTCCGGTCGAACTCACCGACGAAGAGCAAGTGGCTAAGTTCTATGCCGGATCGGGCGCGCTGTGGGCCTCGATCCATCTCGCCGGCGGCTTCGCCATGAAACCCGCCGCCCAAAGCGGCAAGGCCGATTTTCAATCCATGACCGCGAAAAATCTGCTCACCTGCCAACTGGCTTGTGCCGCCGCGGTCAAGGCGATGAAGCGCGCGGGCAAGGGCGGGCGTATCGTCAATGTCACGGCGCGGACGGCGCTCGAGCCGCGTTCGGGCGCCGGCATGACCGCCTATGCCGCGTCCAAGGCGGCGGTCGCGGCCTTCACCCAGGCGCTTGCCGCCGAGGTCGCTGGCGACGGCATCTGGGTCAACGCGGTCGCGCCTTCGATCATGGACACGCCCGCCAACCGCGCTGCCATGCCCAAGGCCAATTACGATTCCTGGCCGAAAGTGGAAGAGGTGGCGGCGACCATCCTCTTTCTCGCTTCGCCGGGCAACCGCGTCACCAGCGGCGCGATCGTCCCGGTCTACGGCAAGAGCTGATGGTTCTGGAAAGCTTTGCTGCGCTCACAATGACAGGAAGCCGTCATTGCGAGGTCGCGTAGCGGCCGAAGCAATCCAGCCGGGCGTTGCGCCGTTCCCGGATTGGTTCGCTACGCTCGCAATGACGAAGTAGGGCTACTTGCCCAGCAGCCCTTCCTCTTTCATCGTCTGCTGCACCTTGGGCCGCGCTTCCATCCGCGCCATGTAAGCCTTGATGTTGGCATAGGGCGACAGATCGACCTTGGTGAAGGACGACCAGCGCAGGATGGTGAAGGCGTAGGCGTCGGCGGCGGTGAAGGCGTTGCCCATCAGGTATTGCTTGCCGGCGAGCGCCTGGTCGAGCAGCGCCAGGCGTTTGGCCAGATTCCCGCGCACGATGGTCTTGTATTCCTCGGGCGTGTTCGGACGGAACAGCGGGCTGTAGCTCTTGTGCAATTCGCTGGCGATGTAGTTCATCCACTCCTCGACGCGATAGCGCTCCATCGTGCCGGGCTTGGGCATCAAATTGGATTGCGGCTTCTGGTCGGCCACGTAACGCAACAGCACCTGCACCTCGGTCAGGAGCTGGCCGTCATCGAGGGTGATCGCCGGGACATAGCCCTTGGGATTGATGGCGAGGAAATCGCCGCCGGTCGCGGTCTTCTTGGTGGCGAGATCGACCTTCTCGGTTTCGTAGGCAAGGCCCGCCTCATTGAGCACGATATGGGGCGCGAGCGAGCAGGCGCCGGGCGAATAGTAGAGCTTCATGGGAATGCATCTCCGGGATCGGTCATGGGGGCGTGAGAAGGCGGCACGCTATATCGGGGCGCGTTGGGACGCGACCCCCTTTTCGGCAAGGCTGGCTCACGAAAATGCGAGGCGGGACATGGGCTTGGCGGCCGGATTCGCGTTCACCCTTCGTCAAGCAAGGATTCGTAAACTATTCCCATGGTTTCGGCGGAACACAATCCGGACTGGCCGCGCGGCGGGCTCGCGGGCGCGATCATCGGCCGCCGCCGGCTGATCGAACCCGCCCTCGCCTTCCTGGCGGCGGCCGCGTTCTACGTCTCGCTTTACGGCGAGTTGCCCTATCACGACGTCTTCCGCTTCATCGCCCAGATCGACAGCGGCAAGTATTTCTGGGACATGGGCCATGTCTGGCTCCAGCCGGTGACGCTGCTGTGGCACCAGTATCTGGGCTTCGGCGAAAGCGCCGAACAAAGCCAAAAGCACATCAACACCGTCTTCGCCGCCGCGGGCGTGGCCGTGTTCTACGCCGCGTTGATGAAGTTCGAAGTGCCGATCTGGCGGCGCGTTTTGGCCACGGCGCTGGTGGCGGCGAGCTGCAATATCCTCACCCTCGCCCCCACCGGCCATATGAAATTGCTGGCCTTCCCGTTCCTCACGGCCGGGTTCTATTACGCGGCCGTTTGGGAACGCAGCGTGCGGAAATCCGATCTCGATTTGGTCCGTTGCGGGATTTTTCTGGCGCTGGCCGCCTGCTTCCATTCGAGCGTGCTGGCGGCGCCGCCTTTCATCGGGCTGGTGATCCTTTTCGTCTCGTTGCGCCAAGGCCAAGGCTGGCTCAAGGGCGTCACGCGCGCGGCGATGTTCGGCGCGGTCTGCGCCCTGCTTTTCCTGGCGCTCTTGGAAATCGCGCGGCTCGTCTTCTTCGGCCAGTTCCTGACGCCCGATTCCTTTGCGGCGACGGTGGGCGACAAGAACGATCTGCGCACCGGGTTTTTCTCCTGGTCCGACACCTTCGGCCGGATGGTTTTCAGCACGGTCAATAATTTCATCGCGGCGCCCGATCTGGGCCCGGTGCTGCGCGCCTGGATCGCGGGCCAGATCCCGTCGCTCAAGCCCTATGCCGGCGAACTGATCGAACAGTCCATTCCCTTTCTCGGCACGGCGGCGCTGCTGGCCGCGATATATCTGCGCGGGCTTTATCTGGGCTTTCGCGGCAAACCCATGCTCATGCCCTTGGCCTTCGTCCTGGGCGCGCTCGCCTGGAACGGCTTCTTCAACATCAACGAACCCGAGCACTGGTTCCATCTGACCGTGCCGACGGTGGCGCTGTTCCTGTTCGTTTTCCCCGGGCGCTTCGGCGCCGTGGCGCTGCCGCTTTGGGCATCGCTCACGATCGCGCTCAATCTGGCGCTGTGGGCCTTGCCCGAGGCGCGTTATCCCTTGAAGCAATACCAAGCGGAGCTGCGCCAGGAATTCACCGACAAGGATTTGCTGCTCTATTTCACCACCTATGGCGGCGGCCCCAATCTGAGCTTCTTCGGGCTTTCGACGCCCAGCCTCGCCATCGACGATCTCTACGAGCAGAAGCCCGAAGCTTCCGCCTTCTATGCCGCGGTCGAGGCGCGGACCGATGCCGCCTTCGCGCGCGGCGGCCGCGTGGTGGTGTTCCAGGCGCTCGATCCCGAGAACTGGAACGCGCCCTGGATGATCCTGACCCGCGCCGGCATGAACAAGGCCAAGCTTACGGGATTCTTCGAAGGCCATTACCGCGTCGAGCCGATGGGCGAGATCGCGGAAATGAAGGCCTGGCAGTTGCTGCCGAGGCAATAAGCCCAAAAGAAAAGGGGCCGGTTTTCCCGGCCCCTTTTTGATTGGCGTTTTCGCGCAGCTTTAGCTGCGGCGGTTGCCCATCAGCTGCATCAGCATCAGGAACAGGTTGATGAAGTCGAGATAAAGCGCCAACGCGCCCATGATCGACTTCTTGCCGGCGATCACTTCGCTGTCGCCGTCCCAATACATCTCCTTGATACGCTGCGTGTCCCAGGCGGTGAGGCCGGTGAACACCAGAACGCCGATGATCGAGATGGCGAAATAAAGCGCCGGCGATTTGAGGAAGAAATTGACCACCATGGCGATGATGATGCCGATCAGCCCCATCATCAGGAAATGGCCGAAGCCGGAAAGATCCTTCTTGGTGGTATAGCCCCACAGGCTCATCGCCAGGAAAGTGGCGGAGGTGATGAAGAACACCTCGGCGATGCTGGCGCCGGTATAAACCAGGAAGATGCTCGACATCGATATGCCCATGACGCCGGCATAACCCCAGAACGTGGCTTGCGCCGCGCCCAGGCTCATCTTCTGGATGCCGAAGCTCAGCACCAGCACGAAGGCGAGCGGCGCCAACACCGCCACCCAGAAGACCGGCGTGCCGACGATCCGTTCGATCAGGCCGCTGGAATAGAAGAAATAGGCGACGCCGCCGGTGAGCGCCAACGCGCCCGTCATGTAGTTGTAGACGCGCAGCATGTAGCTGCGCAGGCCTACGTCGATGCCGACTTGCGGCAGCGCGCTGCGCGTGGTTGCGCGGTTCCCCGAATCGAACGCCATGGTTAGAATCCTCTCTACAGCCGTTTGGCTTGGGTTGAGATATTGGCACAGAACCGCGGCAATTCAACGGCGGCGTAAGTCCTTGAACCTTCTATTCATTCCGCAGATATAAAGCGGCCTTGGCGGCGAGCGCCCGCGCCGTGCCGAGCCAGCCCAATCCCAGGATCGCGAGCTCCGCCAGCGCCAGGGTCGCCACCACCGGCAAAACCAGGAATTGCCAGGACGCGTGCATGATTTGGGTGAGCGTGACATAGGCCATCAGCGTGCCGATGAATCCTGCCAGCGCCGCCGCCGCCAGGCCCAAAAGCCCGTATTCCCAGATGAATCCCTTGAGCACGCTCTTGCGCTCCGCCCCCAGCACCTTGAGCAGCACCGCTTCATAGATCCGCCGCTTGCGCCCGGCCGCGATCGCGCCCGCCAGCACCAGCACGCCGGCCGCGATCGCAATCGCCGCCGCCGCGCTCATCGCCCGCGCGATGGCGTCGACGATGGCGCTCAATTGGGTCAACACGTCCCGCACGTCGATCGCCGAGACGTTGGGGAAGCGGTCGGTGACCGCAACCTCGAGCGCGGTCTCCCGTTCCGGCGCCGTCCGCGCGGTCGCGATGTGCGTCTGCGGCGCGCCGTCGAGCGAGCCGGGCGAAAGCACGATGGCGAAGTTCAGGCCGAGCGATGTCCAATCGATCTCGCGCAGATTGGATATGGTGGTGGTGAGTTCGCGGCCGAGCACGTTGAGCGTCATGGTGTCGCCCGGCTTCAGGTTCATGCCGCGCGCGAGATTGGCGTCGAGCGAGACGAGCGGCGGGCCGCGGTAATCCTCGGGCCACCATCTTCCCTCGACCACGCGCGAGCCCGCGGGCGGGAGCGCGGCATAGGTCAGGCCGCGCTCGCTCCGGACCGCCCATTGCGCCTCGGGCGCGATATGCGCCTGCTCCACCGGAACGCCGTTGAGCTTGTCGATCCGGCCGCGCAGGCTCGGCACCCGCGCGATCTCCTCCACCCCCGGCATCGCGGCCAGGAGCCGGTCGAAATCCTTCACCTGGTCGGGCTGGATGTCGATGAAGAAAAACGATGGCGCGCGTTGCGGCAGGCTTTCGCCGATCTCCGCCGCCACATTGCCGCGCACCAGCACGATCGCCACCAGCACGGCGAGACCCAGTCCCAGCGAGGCCACCACCCCGGAGGTGGGCGCGCCCGGACGGTGCAGATTGGCGAGCGCCAACCGCAGACTGGCCCGGCGCGGGCGGAGAGTCCGCGCCAACGCCATCAGCAGGCGCGCGAGCAGCTGGAAGGCCAAAAGCGCGCCCGCCGCGCCCGCGACGAACCACAAGGAGGTCACGCGCTCGGGCGCGGTCAACACCGCCAGCGCGGCGAGGCCCAAGCCGGAGAGCGCGATGGCAACGATGATCCAGGCGGGTGGCGCCCGGTTGGGTGGCTCGACCAGCAGACGGAACAGGCTCGCCGCTCGCACCTCGCAGGCGATGCCCAAGGGCCACAGCGCGAAGGCAAGCGTGGCAAGCAAACCGTCCAGCGCCGCCAGTGCCAAGGGCCGCCAATAAACGCCGAGCAGCGGGCCGACCGGCAAGGAAGCCGGCAGAAAGGGCGCGACGATGAAAGGCGCGGCCGCGCCCAGCACCACGCCCAGCGCGATCCCGGCCCCCGCCAGCGCCAGGATTTGCAGGAGATAACAGGCGAAGACCAGGCGGCGCGGCGCTCCCAGGCATTTGAGCGCGGCGATCGAGGGCAGTTTCTCGTTCAAATAAGCCCTGACCGCGTTGCCGATGCCGACGCCGCCGACCAAAAGCGCGGTCAGCCCGACCAGGGTCAGGAACACGGTCAGCCGGTCGAGCAGCCGTTGCAGGCTGGGCGCGGCGTCGGCGAAACCGCGGATGCGCCAGGCGGCGTCGGGCAGATCGGCCTTGGCGCGGGCGGCGAAATCCTTTTCGTCGCTGCCCGCCGGCAGCTTCACGCGATAGCCGTATCCCACCAACGCGCCGGGCTGAAGGAGGCCGGTCGAGGGCAGCGCCGGCAAGGCCAGCGTCACCTTGGGACCCAGATCGAAGGTGCCGCTCAGCGCGTCGGGCTCGTGCACCAGTATCGCGCGCAACTGGAATTCGCCCTCGCCGATGCGGATCAGATCGCCGGGCTTGAGACCGAGTTTCTGGAAAAGCCCCGCTTCCGCCACCGCGCCCCAATGCCCGCCGCGCAAGCCGAGCGCGTCGGCCAGGCTTTGCAGCGGGTCGAGCGTGACATCGCCGTAAAGCGGATAGGACCCATCCACCGCCTTTAACTGGATCAAGCTGCGCGCGCCGCCATCCTCGGTCCGCGCCATGGCGCGCATGTCGTCGGCTTCGGATACCGTTCCGGCGCGGGCGAGATAGGCGCGCTCGGCGGGGCTCGCCGGGCGGTGGAAAAGGTGAAAATCGACATCGCCGCCGAGGAGCGCCCTGGCGTCGTTGCGCAAGCTCGCATCGAGCGCCGCGGAAAGCGAGCCCACCCCGGCGATCACCGCCACGCCCAGCGCCAGGCAGGCGATGAATATCCGGAATCCCGTGAGGCCGCCGCGCAGCTCGCGCCGCGCCAGGCGCAGGGCAAGAATCATCGGCGTCTCTTTCCCGGCCGCGTTCCGGCCGTGTCGGCGATGATGCGCCCGTCCGCGAGCGACAGGATGCGGCGGCATCGCCGCGTCAAGTCGCGGTCATGAGTGATCAGAAGCAGCGTGGTGCCCGATTTCTTCGCGAGCGCGAACAGCAAATCCATCACCTTGCGCCCGGTCTCGCCGTCGAGATTGCCGGTTGGCTCGTCGGCCAGGATGAGGCCGGGATTGGAGACGAAGGCCCGGGCGATGGCGACGCGCTGCTGCTCGCCGCCCGATAGCTGCGCCGGGTAGTGGCGCGCGCGCGACGAGAGCCCCACGGCCGCGAGCGTCTTGCGCGCGGCGGCGGAGGCGTCATCCCGCTCCGCCAACTCCAGCGGCAAGGCCACGTTTTCGAGCGCGGTCATGGCTGGCATGAGGTGAAAGGATTGGAAGACGATGCCGACATGCTCGCGCCGCAACCGGGCAAGCGCGTCCTCGCCCAGCCCCGCGAAATCGAATCCGGCGACCTTGACCGAGCCGGCGCTCGCCCGCTCCAGCCCGCCGATCACCATCATCAGCGTCGACTTGCCCGAGCCCGAGGGCCCGGTCAGCGCCACCGTCTCACCCTTGCCGATTTGTAATGAAACCCCGCGCAGCACATTGACCGCGCCCGCTTCACTCGCCAAAGTCAGGCGCACATCGTCGAGCAGGATCATCGTGGATTCCGGGGCTGCGGGGGATTTCGATTTCATGGGCGGAAGGGCATATGGGGTTGGGAGGAGGATGCTTGTCAACGCCCTGGGGGCGTTGCTGGCGTTATCGCTAGGAGCGCCGGATATCGCCTGGGCGCAAGCGCCATCCGCGCCCGCGGCCGAATCCACGCCGGCGCCCCGCCGCCTGCTGGCCTTCGGCGACAGCCTGACCGCCGGCTACGGCTTGGCGCCCGAGGATACATTCCCGGTCAAGCTTCAGGCGCGGCTCCAGGCCGACGGCTTCAAGGTCGATGTGACGAATGGCGGCTTTTCCGGCGACACCACCGCGGGCGGGCTGGCGCGGGTCAAATGGGTGCTGGCGGACCGCCCGCAATACGCGCTCATCGAATTCGGCGCCAATGACGCGCTGCGCGGCCTCGATCCGCAGCTCGCGCGGGCCAATCTGGTGAAGATCCTCGACAAGATGAAAGACGACGGCGTGCGCGTGCTGCTGATCGGCATGCGCGCGCCCGCCAATTGGGGGCCGGATTACGAGCAGGCCTTCGATTCCCTATATCCCGATCTCGCCAAGCAATACGGCGTGCCGCTTTATCCCTTTTTTCTCGATGGCGTGGCGCTCGACCCGGGCTTGAACCAGCCCGACGGGCTCCATCCCAATGCCGACGGCGTCGATGTCATCGTCGCGCGCATCGCGCCGGCGGTTGAAAAGCTGCTTCGGACCAAGCCCGCCAGGCCGTGAGGGGCAATCCATGTTGCGCCTGTTCGTGGGGATATCCCTGCCGCCGGAGCAGAAGCTCGGGCTTTCGCTGATAGCCTCCGGGCTGCCGGGGGCGAAATGGGTCGATCCCGGGAATTACCACCTGACGCTGCGCTTCATCGGCGAGACCGGCGAAAGCGCGGCAAGCGACATCGACGTGGCACTCGCCGGCATCCGCGCCCGGCGGTTTTCACTGGCGCTGGCCGGCGTCGGGCATTTCGGCACGCGCATGCTGTGGGCCGGGATCGATAAGAATCCCGATCTCCTCCAGCTCCACGCCAAGGTCGAGACCGCGCTGATCCGCGCCGGGCTCGAGCCCGAGGGACGGCGCTACACGCCGCATGTCAGCCTGGCGCGGCTCAACGGCAGGCCCGGCCCGAAGCTGACGGCGTATCTGGCCGCGCACGCCCTCTTCCGCGCCGAGCCTTTCGCCGTGGACCGCTTCGCGCTGGTGGCGAGCTATCTCACCAAGGCCGGCCCGATCTACGAGGACCAGGCGGAATACGAGTTAGGAGGATAGGCGGTGCGCTGAAAAAGTGATCGCGGCCGGGGCAACTGAGGGGGGATTGCCGCCGGCCGCGATCTTCGCGCGCGAGAGCCGTAAAAAATACTGGAGCAAAGCGCCGCTGGAACCTGAGTTCCCCTAAACCCTGCCAGCGCCCCTCGAAACACGCTTTTCAACGCGTCGAGCCTAGGCCGGCGGGCTTAATCAACCGTGAAACCAAGCGATTTTCCCGGAATAATTGCCGACAATTTTAGGCGATTTGACGGAATGCCTAGGACTTGGCTTCGCCCTTATGGGGCAATGACTCTTGATTGGCTTCGCACGACGGCCACGCCGGATTCATGGTTTTGGCGGCTCCGCCGCCGGGCGCGGCCTGTGCTACGGCCCTTTAATTTTGCTTCGCTCTTAAGCAGCTACGCAGCGGGGAACCTCTGCCGCATCACCCAGGGGCGGTTGTCCGAGGAGGACTGGTAGAACACGTCGAATTCGCCGAAGGCCTTGGCCCAATCCTCGGCCAAGGCGCGGGCGCCATCCACCTCGAAGCTGTCGAAGCCGGCGCGGCGCATGAACAACAACTGGTCGCGCAGCACGTTGCCGGTGGCGCGCAGCTCGCCCTTGTAGCGAAGGCGCGAACGCAGCAGCCGCGCCTGGGAATAGGCCCTGCCGTCGTTGAAGCGCGGGAATTCCAACGCGATCAGGGCGAAACGGTGCACCTCGCCGTTGAGCGCCACCGGGTTCGCGGTGTTGGGGAGGCGCAAACCCAGCTTGGCGTCGCGGCCCTTGAGCGCGTTGTGCTCCTTCTCCCAGCGCTTGAGCGAGACGGAAACCGCCTCGCCCTCGGGCGCGGCCTCGTCATCGGCCAGATTCCGCCA
>Ga0187855_10003559_pt1 | contig 11404 bp, 10 predicted proteins | sample June2016WEW_8_10_2_FD_132969 | JGI IMG/M metagenome (GOLD analysis project Ga0187855, IMG submission 132969) | Peatland microbial communities from SPRUCE experiment site at the Marcell Experimental Forest, Minnesota, USA - June2016WEW_8_10 | ecosystem: Environmental > Terrestrial > Soil >...
AGCCCGAGTCGCCGTGGAGCGCGACCGCCCCGCCGCTCACCGGCCCGCTCGCGGCGCGTGCGTCGCGGGCCCACCCCGGCAGCTTCCAGCTCAGCGGCGTGCCGGCGGCGAGGGTGTCGTGCCAGGTGAGCGTCTCGCCACGCCGCGTGGAGCGCTCGGAGAAGGAGATCACACCGTGGTCGGTGGGCGCGGCGCTCACCGTTATGTGCTGCCCCTGCCCCAACCACGCGGGGCTGGCACCTGCGAGCAGCTGCACGCCGCCAGCGGGCGTATCCGCCACCAGCATGTCGCGCAGCAGCGCCACGTATTCGGCGGCGAACGTGCCGTGCGGGGCGAGGTTGGTGCCCGACAGCCGCCTGCCGTAGGGCGCGACACCGGTCTCCCAACCCTCGTCGGTCGCGGTCGTGTGCGCGAGCTCGGCGTACAGCCCCGCCACCGCGTCGGCGGCTTCGCCGCGGGCCAGCTCGGCCTGGAAGATCCGGAAGCCCAGGTAATCGTGCAGCTCGCCGCCGTTCAGGTAGGTGGGCAGGCCCTCGGCCATGTGTATGCGTGCCCACCGCAGCGTGGCAGCGACGGCGGGCGAGCGGGCGCCGAGCACCTGCACGGGGTACGCCGCCCAGTAGTTGCCCCAGTCCTGGCCGCCCTTCGCGTCGAGCACCGGGGGGATGTGGCCTTCGCGGGCCACGGCGGCGGCGATCGCGTGGTCGAGCGCGGCCTCGAAGCGCTGGTCGACGGCGGTCCATGCGGTCGCGTCGGCGCTCGCTTCGGCCGGCGTGGCAGCGGCACTCTGTCCGGCCGGGGCGGCGCTCGCGTCCCCCGCCTGCCCGGCCAGCGTCGCGGCGGCGATTGCCGAGCGCAGCCCTGCCGCCGCCCACAGGTCGTCGCCGGTGATGTGACCGTACGCCAGCTCGTTGTCGTGCGGGTTGCTCGCGGGCAGCAGCCCCAGCGGATCTCCCGCCGTGGCCATCGACAGCCAGCCGATCGCGGCCCCCATCCGCCCGAGCTGGGCGGCCGCATACCCCGGTTCTCCCGCCAGCTCGGCGTGCTGGGCTAGCGCCCACAGCGCCTGCCCCCACTCGTCGTACTGCCCCGGCTGGCTGACGAACAGGCCGTCGGGCTGCTGGAAGGTGTCGATGAAGCTGAGGTTCTGCGCGGCCGCCGCGTGCAAACCGGCGAGGTCGAGCGCCTGCGTCTCGATCGCCGCGTCGCGCACCCAGAAGGAGCGGTACTGCAGGCGGTTGGGGCACTGCTCCCAGCCGGTGGGCGTCTGGATGCGCGAGTCGAGCATCTCAACGATCGCCGCCTCATACGTGGCGTTCACCTTCGCCTCGGGCACGGCGATCCGCATCATCCCCGCCTCCTGCCCAGCCCACAGCGAGCGCAGGGCCGTGCGGGCCGCACCAAGCGGCGGGGCATCGAGCGAGCGGACGGCGGCGGCGGCGCTGGCTGGCGACGGTTCGAGCGGGAGCTGCCAGGTGAAGCTGGCGCCGCGGTGGGGCCCGAGGCGGACGCCGAAGACGCGCCCGTGATCGACGATCGGCGCGTTTGGCCCCGGGGTTGCAAACGGGCGGCCGGGTGCGTTGGTGGGGCCGCGCGCCAGCAGCATCTGCACCTGGGCTCGTTGGGCTTGCGCGGAGCCGTTGACCGCGCGCACAGTCTCGTACGTCACCGGCCGGCCCGCCACCGGGACGGCGAACAGCGTCACCGTGTAGCGCACCCCCCCGTCGGCGAGCGTGCTCGACAGCAGCGGCACCCCCGGCTTTGGCAGGGTCCGCGTCGGCTGGTTCCATGCTTGGAGGTGCCTACCGAAGCGCAGCTCGTACTCGGCCCAGCCGGTGTACAGGTCGCCCTCGGGCGTCACCTCGGCGCCGGCCGCCATCCCCGGGACGGCGAGCTGGTCGGTCGGAGCGGCGAGGTAGCCGGTGGTGGGCAGGCGGTAGTTAGTGGCCGATGAGAGCAATTCGGTGGTCGTGCCGGCTCCAGCACCTGCCGCGCTGCTCGGCGCAGCGCCGGGCACGACCAGCGCTCCAAGCGCAGCCAGTACGGCGATGGCCACTGCGTTCGGAAGTCTCTTCACCGGCTCAGCGTATTTGCCCCCCATGCCCTACGCGATGCCCTACAATGTGGTCATGCATAAGACCAGCGTGTATCTCGACGACGAGCTGACCGAGCGGCTGGCGCGGCTCGCGCGCGAAGAGGGAACCTCGCAGGCGGAGATCCTGCGCGAGGCCGTGGCGGCCTACCAGCCCAAGCCATCGCCGGATCGCAATTTCGCGCTGTCCGGCTCCGGCTTTCGTCGAATCGATGATGACCCGCGCTCGATCTCAGAAATACCCGACGAGGAGCTGTTCGAGGGCTTCGGGGAGTGACGCTCATCCTCGACGCCGCTCCCGTGGTGGCGCTCGCCGATCATGGCGACCCACGGAGAGCGGAGATTCTCGAGATTATGCAGGGTGAGCCGGGCCCGCTGGTCATGCCGGCACCAGTAACGGCCGAGGTCGATTACCTCCTCGGCCGTCGCTACGTTCGCCCCGCCCGCGTGGCCTTCCTGCAAGATCTGGCCGCGGGAAGGTACACCGTAGCCTGCTTGGAGCGCGAGGACTACGCGACGGTCGGCGCGCTGGAGTCCCGCTATGCCGACCTTGAGCTGGGACTCGCCGACTGCGCGACCGTCGTGCTCGCCAGCCGTTACGACATCACGCGGATCGTCACCTTCGACGAACGGCACTTCCGCGCCGTGACGCCGCTGCAGGGGGGAGCATTCACGCTCCTGCCGGCTGACCGCTGATCACGTCCCGTCGGCGCCAGCTACGGCCGCGCCCGTCAGCGCCACCACAGCAACCCCCGCAGCGAAGCTGCTCATCCGGAAAACCGGTACCCCACGCCCGGGTCGGTGAGGATGTAGCGGGGGCGAGCGCCGGGCGGCTCGATCTTGCCCCGCAGCCGAGCGATGTGGGTGCGCAAAGCCTGCATATCGTCGACGTAGCCTGGGCCCCACACCTCCGCGAGCAGCGCCTTGTGGGTCATCAAACGGCCGCGGTTCTGCGCCAGCACGCGCAGCAGCTCGAACTCGATCGGGGTGAGGTGCACCGGCTCGCCGTCGCGGCGGACGGCGTGCGCTGCGAGGTCGATCTCCAGGCCCTCCGCGACGATCGCCGGCTCGTCCTCGCCGGCCGCCCTTTCGCTGCGGCGCAGCGCCGCGCGCAGGCGGGCGACCAGCTCGCGCGTACCGAACGGCTTGGTGATGTAGTCATCGGCGCCCGCCTCCAAAGCGCGCACCTTCTGCTCCTCCTCGCCGACGGCGGAGAGCACGAGGATCGGCATCTCGCTCCACTCGCGCAGGCTGCGCGTCACCTCCACGCCGTCGCCGCCGGGCAGCACGAGATCGATGATCGCCGCGCGCGGGGCCTTCACCGCCGCGAGGTCCAGCGCCTCGGGGGCGCTCTGGGCGGCGATCACCTCGAAGCCTGCCTCGCGCAGGACTACGCGCAGGGCCCGCAGGATCTGCAACTCGTCGTCGACGACCAGCACCCGCGGCCTCGCCGCCGATGCCTCAACCTCCATCCGCCTCCGTCCCTCGTGCGGCCGGCGCCGCCGTTCCTGACATCCGGGGCGCCTCTGCCGCCGCCGACGCCCGGGACGCCGCTGCGGCCTCCGTCCCCCGTGCCGCCACGGCCGCGACCGCCTCCGGGCCGCCCCGCTCCAAAGGCAGCTCGAACACGAACGTGGCGCCCTGGCCCGGCAGCGACTCGACGTGCAGCGTCCCCCCGTTGGCTTCGATGAAGCCGCGCGCGATCGCCAGGCCGAGGCCCGAGCCGCGGCGCCCGCCGCGCGCCGTGCCTGCCGAGTAGAACGGCTCGAACACGCGCTCCAGCTGGGCCGGCGGGATGCCCGGGCCGCGATCGACCACACGCACGATCAGGCGGTCGCCCTCGCCCGCCATCGTCCGCACGACGCGGGCCCGCACCGACACGGGGTGCCCGCCGGAGTGCCGCCGCGCGTTCTCCAGCACGTTCACGAACGCCCGCTCCAGCTGCGTGGAGTCGGCGCGCACCAGCGGCAGGTCGCGGTCGATCGTGACGTGGAACTCTTCGTGCGGGGGTTGAGAGGGGGAGGAGGGGGGGGTGTTGCTGTGGTTGGAGGACGGGGGCGGCGCGATGTCCTCCAGCGCCATCCCGAGGATCTCCTCGACCGACAGCCACTCCCGCCGCGGCTCGGCGGCGCCCGCCTCGAGCTTTGAGAGGTCCAGCAGGTTGTCCACCAGGCGCGAGAGTCTGCGGGTCTCCGCCAGGATCGCATTCGCCAGCTCCTCGCGCTCGGGCGCGGAGACCCCCGGCAGCGCGATCGCCTCCGCCGCCGTGGAGATCGCAGTCAGGGGGCTGCGCAGGTCGTGCGACACCGCCCGCAGCAGGGCAGTCTTGACGACGTCCGCCTGACGCAGCGCCGCCGTCTCGACCACGCCGCCCTGCAGCGTTTCGCGCTCCAATGCAGCGCTCAGCAGCGCCTCCAGCGCCGGCACCACGCGCTCCTGCAGGCGGTAGAGGCTGCGCTCGGAGCTGTCGGCGCCCACGACGACCGTGCCCAGGCGACGGTCGCCCTCGCGCAAGGGGAACGCCACGCTGCGAGGGTCGGCCTCCACGGCCTCCATCACGATCGCCGCCGACTGCAGCTCCAGCGCCTGCGCCATCCGCGCCGCCGCCGTCGGCAGCACCTGCGCGAGGTTCTCGCCCTTCAGCAGCAGCCTTGCCATCTCCAGCACGAGGCTCGCCTCGCGGCGGCGCTCCAGGGCCTCCTGGCGCGAGCGCGAGTTGGGTACAGGGACGATGCCGAGCTTGCGCGACATATGTGGGTCCCAGCGTAGATGAAAGGCCGGGCGGCGGACCAACTCGACCAACTGCACCCCCAACCACCCCACCCGGCGATCCCACGCGGGGAATCACCCGAGCCCCCCGGCGCCCTCCTTACGCAACCACCCGCGGCGGGTCGCCGGCGACACGGGCGGCGTGAAACTCCGTCACCCACTCGCGGGGCACGAACGTCGGCCGGTCGCGCGCACGCAGCAGCCGATCGGCCAGCCGCACGAGCGTGGCAGCGAACAGCGGCGCAAAACCACGATGGGCGGGAGGACGTGCCAACACGTCAGAGCCGTCGGGAAAGACAAGCGCGATCGGGCGATGTTCGTCGATGGCGCGCGCGATCAGCTTCGAGGTGTCCGCCGAGTCGGCTGGGATCAGCACGGTTCCGTCGGGGTAGCGCCCGTCGTTGGCGGGATCGGTCGCGATCCGCGTCAGCAACTCGCCAGCGGCGTCAGTCGCGGGAGTGTTGGAGCTGCGGGCTAGGTTCTCCATGCCTGAACGATCGCCTCCCAATGGGTTTTCAAATGCTCTATCGCAGCAGCAATCGCCGCGTTGGTCGGCCCGGGATGGAACGCCTCCGCAGGCTGCTTGCCGTCTATGGCAGTGTAACGGTGCATGTGGTGGCTGCCAAGGTGGTTGTCGAACAGACGGACCTCATGCCAGCGATCCTCAACGCGAACGAGCAGCAGCACCGCGTAGCGCTCGATCGGCCGCCCCGAACGGCTGAACCGAACGACCACCCCATCGGCAAGCGCCCACTCGACGCTCTGCTCGTATGGCATCCCGTCAGACTCTCAGACGCTTGGGACGGTACGCTCGGCCGACGGACCGCAGCCATCCCAACCCAGGCGAGCAAAGCCCAAGCCACCCGCCGCTTGAACCGCCTGATCATTGACGCGAACACCCTGCTCTCGGGCATTGCCGGGCACCCGCAGAGCCCGTCGTCGACACTGCTGAACGCCGGCGACCACGAGCTGGTCGTGGCCGCCGACGGGAGCATTCCCGCCGATCAGCTGAAACGCCTGGGCGTAAGCCCTTGCACGCACCTGCGTGTGGTGGAGACGCCTGTGAGTACATCGGCCGGCAGCATCGCGGGCTCGCTGTCGCACCTCGCAGAGGTGAGCTGGGAGGACTTTCAGCGCGCCAGCGAGCTCGCCGAGCGGGAGCTTCGCGCCGAGGTGCGTAAGCGCGCGATAGCCAAGGTGCTGGCAGGCGCGTCATTGCACGGCGGAGAAGGCGCACGCCACGTGCGCGAGCTGCGACGGGCGCATTGAGCCACTCGCCGAGCTGATCCGGCTGGCGTGCCCCGCGACGCTGGACCGCGTGGACGACCAGCGCGTGCGCGAGGCCACACGGATCGCCGCCGAGCACAACCTGACCGTCTACGACGCCGCCTACGTGGCCGCCAGCCGCAAGCACGACTGGACACTCGTCAGCTGCGACCTCAAAGACCTCGTCCGGCCCGGCTTTGCGATCGCCCCCGACGGCGTCCCACCGCCGACACCGCCCGGGAAAGGTCGATAGCAACAAGCCGGCAGCCTTCGTCCGTCCGTCCAAGTCGCGACCGCTCATACTTCGAGGCGCTACCGTCGATCATTGCGAGGTGGGCCCGATCGAGGTGCAGTGCTCAGGGATGCTCAAAACGCACATTCGCCCAGCCATGTTGGCGGCAGCCGGGACGCTGCTTGCGCTCGCGCTGCCCACCGCCGCGGCGGGCTCGGTGGCGCCGCTGCCCTCCTCCGCCTACCTGACGCGCCCGGCCTGCCCCGCGCCGGCGCCCGGGCACGCCGGCTGCTTCGCGGTGGAGCTGGTGCCGAGGAGCGGCGAAGCCCGCGCCCACACCCATCCGCTGGGGATGACCAGCGCAGGCCCGCTCGAAGCGTCGGGACCCAAGAGCGGCGCCTACGGACTGCGCCCGGAGGACCTGCGGGCCGCCTATTTCCCGGGTGAATTCGCCGAAGTGCCGGCGTCCAAGCCACAGACGATCGCGCTGGTGGACGCCTACAACGATTCCCAAGCCGAAGCCGACCTGGGGCTCTACGACAAAGAATTCGGCGTCGCGGCGTGCACCGAAGCGAACGGCTGCTTCGAGAAGGTCAACCAGCGCGGCGAACGCGGCAACCTGCCGTTTCCCACGAGCGAAGCCGAACGGGAAGCGCAGGGCGCGATCTGCGAAAACCCCTACGCGAGCAAAGCCAAACGAGAAGCTGCCTGCGGCAAGGTCGAGGAAGCCGAGGGATGGGCCGTCGAGATCTCGACCGACATTGAGACCGCCCACGCGATCTGCCAGCGCAACTGCCGCATCGTGCTCGTCGAGGCCGAATCAGACTCCTACGCAGACCTCGAAGTCGCCGAGGAAACGGCGGTAAGGCTTGGCGGCGAAAAAACGACCGCCGCCGACACCGAGGTCTCCAACTCCTGGGGTGGATCCGAACCGGTGCTCGAAAGCGCCGCCTTCAACCATCCCGGCACCGTGATCGCCGCCGCCGCAGGTGACGATGGCTACCTCAACTGGACCGGCGCCGCAGAAGCCAAAGCGGCCAAAGAAGAATATTACGCGGGCGCTGATTACCCGGCCGCGTCGCCGCACGTGGTCGCCGTCGGCGGCACCCGCCTCGCGCTCTCGTCGGGGACCTGGGGGAAGGAGACCGTCTGGAACGACGATCCCGGCGGCGGCGAAGAAAACTACGGCGCAGGTGGTGGCGGCTGCAGCGCGCAGTTCGAAGCCGCCAAGTGGCAGCGCGAAGTCAAAGACTGGGCGAAAGTCGGCTGCGAAAATCGGCGCGCCGTTGCCGACGTCTCGGCCGACGGCGACCCCTACAGCGGCGTGGCCGTCTACGACTCGGTTCCCGACGTCCACGAAGAAGTGGTGGGCAGCGAAATCGTGGTCGTCAACACGCCGCTGTACTGGTGGCCAATCGGCGGCACCAGCGTCGCCTCGCCGATCGTCGCCTCGATGTTCGCGCTCGCCGGCGGCTCGCACGGCGTGGAATACCCGGCGAAGACGCTCTACGAACACCTCGAAAGCGGGCTGCTGCACCTTGTCACCGAAGGCGGCAACGGCGAATGCGCCGGCGTCTACACCTCCTGCAGCGGCTCGATGGAACCGCTCTCCTCGCGCTTTGCCTTCGACTGCGGCAAAGACGTCCTGATCTGCAATGCCGGCCCCGGCTACGACGGTCCGACGGGCGTCGGCACCCCCGACGGAATCGGTGCGTTCCAGCCTGGCAGCGAAGCGGCGGTCAGGAAAGCGAGGGCCGAAGAAGAGGCCGTGCTGACAGCCGAAGCGGAAGTTCGCGAAAAGGCGGCAGCGGAAGCCGAAGCGGAAGCAGCCGCCAAGTTGAAAGCCGAAGAAGAAGCCGCAAGGAAAGCCAAAGAAGGCAAACAGGTCGAAGGCTCGCCCGGAGAAAACCCGGCGCCGGGCGAAACGGGCTCGAAAGGCGGAGGTAGCTCCACCACCGGCGAAGCGGGCGCCAGCGGGAGTGGTGGCGCAGGCGCAGGTGCCGGCAGCCCCTCGCCGACCAGCTCATTGAGCAACAAAACCACCGGATCCCCCGCCTCCAAAGGCTCACACCACTCGCAACTTCACCACAAGCGCCGCCGCAAGAAGCATCGTCGCCGTCGCGCTGCCCGTCACCGCCGATGATCGCTGACGGCTGACGGCGTCGCCATCACCGCCGGTGACTACCGCGGGATGACGACCTCGCCGGCCCGTCGCGGGGGCGTCTCGCCGCGGCTTGGCGGGGTCTCGGCGCGGCGGGCCACCTGTTCGCCCCGCCGGCGGGGACGCCAGACGCGCAGGTACTGGGCGGCGAAGTAGGAGCCGACCACCACGCCCACCGCGGCCAGCTGGGCGAGGATCGTCTCGACGTTGGGGAAGATCGAAAACCAGGTGCCCATCCAGCCGGGCAGGCTCACGCCGGGGATCGGGGTCGTCCCGATCCAGCCTGCCAGCTGCATCTCGTTGACCTCCTCGCCGACCATCACCAACAGCACCACTAGCAGCATCCCGCCGGTGATGATCAGGAGTTTCTTGTACGGCAGCCTTTGGTGCAGCCCGAAGGTCAGCACGCCCGTGGCGGCCGTGAACAGCAGGCCGAGCACCACGCCCTCCAGCACGATGCTCGAGCCGAAGCGCTCGCGCAGCGCCTGCAGGAAGATCACGACCTCGAAGCCCTCGCGGTACACCGAGGTGAAACCCAGCAGGCCAAACCCGAGGAGCGCGGTGCGCGCCGCGCCGGTTCCGCCCGCCCCGCCGAGCAGGCCCCGGCGGCGCTTGTGGTGGTGGGAGATCCAGCCGGTCCAGTAGAGCTTGTGGAAAAACCAGTTCATCACCACCAGCAGCACGATGATCGCCGGGATGCCCGTCGCCGCCTGCACCGTGAGGCCGCTGCCGCCGAACATCCCGATGAACCACACCGCCACAAACCAGGTGCCGACCGCCGCCAGCAGCGCCAGGCCGCCGCCGACCGCGACCGGCTTGCGGTAGGCGCGGTTGGAGCCCAGGAAGCTGGCGGTGATCGCGGCCAGCACGAGGATCGTCTCCAGGCCCTCGCGGAACACCAGCACGCCGCTGTCGAGCACGGCGCTCGTGTTGCTCATGTGGCTGGAGGAGGAGCCTTCCGCGGGGTTGGGGGTGCCGCCGCGCGCGTGCCAGCCGAGGATCACCGCGGTCACGCACACCGCGAGCACCACGGCGGTCCATATGTACATGCTCGCCTGGGTGCCCGCCAGACGCCGGCGGGGCGCTTGCTTCTCGGCAGGTTGCAAATCCCGACCTCAGTGCTAGGTTATGCTCTCAGCGGGAACCCTAGCATAGGTTAGGCTTGCCTAATTAGGGTGCCCTAATACCTAGCGTCGCGAGCGCTCCGAGGCGGTCTCGGCGACGTGCGCGATCGAATGCTGGAGCTGCTCGCCACGGAGCGTCAGCTCCCACGCGTTGGGGGCGCCGCGCAGCCCCCCGCCGCCGACGTTGGCGATCAGACCCTGCGCCTCCAGGCGACTGAGCAGCTTGGATATCTGACCCTGGTCGACGACCTCGGCGCGGTTGGCGATTTCGCGATTGCTCGATCCGGGCCGCTCGGCGATCGCCGTCAGCACGCGCGCGGTGCGATAGGTCAGGCGCGGGCCCGCGCCCTCCATCGCCGCACGCCCGCTGCGCGGTGGCTGCGGGCGCCGGCCGCTCGGCCGCCCGCCGGCCGGCCGGGTCAGCTCGCGCCTGGCCGCGGCGCTGCCCAGATAGGGCAGCAGGATCAGGCTCATCAGCTCACCTCGCAGCGCGCTGGGCGACTCGGGCTTGGACGCCAGCAGACGCGTCTGCAGGACGACCAGCAACGCCCCAACCACCCCCTCGGCCGTGATCGCGGGAGGCTCGGCGCGGACCCTCGACTCCAGCCGGCCACGATCGACGTACTCGGCCATGGTGGCGATCGCCGCTGCGCGGCTGCGCATCACGCGCGGGCCGCCACCGAGTGCGTAGACGATCCACAGCCGCGCCAGGTCGGGCTCCTGCTCGATCAGCTCCAGCGCGGCGGTCAATGCGGACCTGACCCCTTCGACCCACCCGTGCTCACCGGCATACGCCTGCGCCATCGTGGCACCGGCGCGCTGCGAGCACCATTCGAAGGCCGCGAGGAAGCAGGCTTCGACGTCGGCGAACTGCGCCCGGAGCCTGCGTGGCGAGACCCCGGCTCGCGCGGCGATGTCGGCGAGGGAGATCGCTTCCCCCCACCTCACCCCACCGCCGGAGCCGCCGCCGGCGCCCTGCGCGGAGACGGCCGCGGCGATCGCCCTGAAAATGCGTGTGTGCTCGTCGTCCTCGTCCACCGAACCCCCTGGCTCCCGCAAGTGACCCTCTCCCTCTCCGCGTGAAAGCCGCCAACCTCGCGAGGATGCCGGCGACGGCCTCCCCAGCGGCCCAGCTTGATCTTTGCCTTCGACGGTATCTTCTCAATGTCCAGCCTATATCGCCAGCTGTAGGCGAGTGTTTCCGGGCCCCGGGCCGGAGTTGGAAACCCTCGAGCCCAGCTGATTCCCACTCTTCGGGCTCCCGCCGGCCTCGCTCACCACGCTGGATTTCTCACGTATGCAGGGAAAACCTGGGTACATGCGGGGTGGTGGCGAGCGCCGGGGAGACGCTGCTCGCAATTTGCGTTGCGGGACGCCAACACCGCGCCTACCCTCGATCGCGATGATCGAATCAGCCCATGCGCCCGTAGCTCAACTGGCTAACGGCCACGACAACAGTGGCGCCGAATCTCCAGGTGTAGTCACTCAACCGGCGGCGAGCCGCGGGCCCTGTGCCCACGAAGCTCGCCGGCCGGCGGCTATCTGCCGCATCGCGGTCGCCTGGTATGAGAAAGCCCTCGCGAGTCGCCGGTCTAAGAGCAGCGGCCTTCTAAGCCGCCGATGTGGGTTCGAGCCCCGCCGGGCGTACCTCCTCCCTCACCGCCCGTGACGTGCTCGATCGGCTCTTACAGGCGCTGATCGCGCTTGCGCCGCAGGCCAGCTTCTCCGTCGTCCCCCTCCACAACCCGCGCAAGGAGGCC
>Ga0187855_10003560_pt1 | contig 11403 bp, 14 predicted proteins | sample June2016WEW_8_10_2_FD_132969 | JGI IMG/M metagenome (GOLD analysis project Ga0187855, IMG submission 132969) | Peatland microbial communities from SPRUCE experiment site at the Marcell Experimental Forest, Minnesota, USA - June2016WEW_8_10 | ecosystem: Environmental > Terrestrial > Soil >...
TGCCGAGAACCATCGACGCCAAACGCGCGGTCCGTGGGTACTCGATCCCAATCCCACCGGCAATTTGAACGATCATGAGACACCCGCCGATGATGGTTCCAAAAGGCAGGCTCCAGATCTGACGCAGGGTTTGCCAGGTGTCGGAGTCGTACCACATCAGTGCGATGACGCCGAACAGCACTGCCGACGCGCCAAAGACGATCCGCCCGCACAGCGCTGTTTTCATACAAGAAACAGTAACACCCTCGCACCGCAAATCGTGTTTCCCCGGATTGTGGTCGTATGACGGCGCATCCTTCCACCATCGATCGCCGATCCGCAAGAAGTAGCGGAAGGGCGCCCGATCCGCCCGGAACCTCATTTTTACGCTTCCCGGAGCTCTGGTTGCGGGTATCGTGGACCGCGCCGAACTCCTCTCGGAAGAAAAATGGATTGCCAGGACGGCAACCCGGAAGTGGAAGTAAAATGAGAGCGTCCGAAGCGTGAAGGTTCCATGGGTAAGCGGCTGGCAAGGCGTGAGCTATCTCAAGAAATCAAGGTGGAGCGGGAGGCGCTCAATACGCTTCTCAAGCAGATCAAGCCCCGCCGGATGACGCTGCCGGGTGTTACCCCCGGCGGATGGTCTGTGAAGGACATCCTGGCTCACGTGGTGGGCTGGCAGCAGCGAATCCTGAGTTGGCATGCAGCGGAGCAGCGAGGTGAAACGCCGGCCGTACCGGCGCCCGGATTGACGTGGAGAGATTTGAAACGCTTCAACGAGATGATCTACCAGGAACATCGCCGGCGTTCGCTCAAAGCGGTGTTACTCGACTATGAGGCCTTTCATAACCGCATGATCGCTCTTATCGAAGCCACTCCCGATGCAGACCTGGTGGCGGTTGGTCGCTTCAAGTGGATGGGGCCGGCGTGGACGCTCAGCGACTATTGCCGCGCGGAGACTGCCAGTCACTATCGGTGGGCGCGCAAGTGGATTCGCCGCTGGAAGCGCGCACAAGACCAATCTGAACTTGGGACACGCTGCTAATCGTGTTAACAGTACGTCCCCTAAGAAGATTCGCCCTTTTGCTATCGCCACTGCGCAGAACTCCCTGAGCGAGGACAGGCTCTACGAAAAGCCAGCACGTTCAGAACAACACGCTGGCCACCCGCTGTTGTTCTCGTGTCACGGCGCATCCTTCCACTATCGATCGCCGCCGATCCGCAAGAAAGTAGCGGGATAGTGCCCGGCGATCCGCCAGCAAGGGGGCCGGAACCGCAGGGCCGAGTAAGGGTGCGGTTCGCCAGGCACGCTGGAACAAACGCGAACGAACGGCTTCAGATGGGCTTCGCTGAAAGCCATGCCGCCGCAGTCAAACACACTGTAATCGCGATTGAAAAAACGATCGGGAGGATAAAGAGGTATCTCCAGCTCACAACCGTGATGGCGGCAAAGCAAAGAGCGAGAGCCCACACCGTGACGCGCATGGCCGCCAAAGTCTCTGCCGGAAGGCCGCCTAGCTGCCACGCTAATACCGCCGCGAATAGGTAAAAGACGCCGACCGAGAATCCAGCCGCGGCAAAAAGGTCCCAATATGTCCGGCTGAACCCCTGCACGTCAAAGTGAATCGACCGCATTGAGCCAAGAAGCGTATCGACTCCCCATGTGGGATCGGATTGGCGAAAACCAAGTGTATGTCCAACGGCAAAAAGCAGCAGAAAAACAGCCGCGATTCGATAAAACAGAGAAGCCTTCATGTCTTGCCTCCGAAGATAACGGCGGCAGTGTACCACAAGTGCCCGCGCCGCATGTGCACTGGATTGCCCGCCCCTCCTGCGGAGCAACAGCGCGTGCAGCCTCTCTGAGCGCCGAGAGCTTCCGGGAGCTCTCCGCGCGGCTTGATCCGTTAAAACGAAAAATTGGGCGTTCGGTTCCGTTCAAGGTTACGAGAGACGTGATAGCTAAACTCAGGGCCGGATTCACAACTGACGGTGATCCACAGTCCGATACGCCATGTGCCCTGATCGATCCGGCTCAGGCCGGTTTCGACTCGAATATCTTCCTGCGACCGGAAAACGGACCTTCAAGGCCGAACGCGCTATCTCAAAAACCACACACCCTTCAGCAAAGGGTTCCCCCGATCCTCGGTGACAATCTTTGAAAAGAAATCTTAGCCCGATATTCCAATCACCTACAGACATACTTATCCCCACAGCGCCGGAAAGCGGCTGCCCCCGTGCTACCGTGAATGCAGAAAAGGTGCAGGCGCTTTCGCCTGCCAACCCGTTTGACGACCGAGTTGCCAAAGCCTCGCGCCCCAATGCGCCGACATGGGCTGCGCCGCGCTGCGAAATGTAACGCTCTGCAACATATTGCAACACTGCTTGCCGGACTCCGCCAAGGGCTAAGTCCCGCCAATACAGGGAGATGGCACGGGTATGTAACAACCTTCGAAAAAAAAACTTCTGTGGCCAACCGCGCGGTGGGGCACGCGCTTTCGCCTGCCAACCCGGCCCCGCCGCCGGGAGCGCCAAACCCTCGCCGCGGCGATGCTAACATAAGATTCGAATCATGTCGTCGCCCGTCATCCCGCCGCCGCTCCAGGCCCTCGGCAACCGCCCGTTCTCGTTTTACCCGGCGCTGCTCAACATCGAGCACAACAAGTGGCAGTATCGCAAAGCCACCTGGTCCGACGTCCTGGTGGTCAATTCGCGCACCGGCCAGGAGATCTGGATTCCGCGCCGCTTCCTCGGCGAGATCTCCCGCATCGAAGATCCCGTGGTCATCGTGGGACTGCTCAAGGAACTCGAGTACCGCGCCGGGGCCGTGTGGCCCTATCAGCGCCGTGTGATCGAAATGCCCATCGCGGTGAACGCATCTGCGCCGCAGCCGGCCCCCGCGCGTAAGGCCACCCTTGCCCCAGTCGTCGGCATCCGCCTTGAATCCAAACCCGACTTGCACATCTTCCGGCTGGTAGGCGGCATCCTCGTGGTGGGCGTCGTGGCCGCTTACTTCGTGGTGAACTTCTACCGCGACGCCGTGCCGCGCTCCCGCATCAGCTACACTGTCAGCGACCAGTCCTACCTGGCGCTCACCGCTCAGGACGATTTCGGAGCGGTGGTCCGCAAACTCGGCACGCCCGTGCGCGACCGCTGGATGACGGAAGGCGGCGCCCATCAGTACCGCGCGCTTTCGTATCCGGACCGGGCCTACACGATCGTCCTGATGGGCGCCGATCGCCAGAAGGCCGCCTATATCGGCGCGCTCGACGAGAACTGGAATCCCATCCACGCGGTCGAGATCCCCGGCGGCGCTAGCGCCGATTCGCTGCTGCGCGCCCTCCCGCGCTTTTAGTAGACTCGTTCGAATGAAAAGGGTTCTCGCGTATCTGGCGTGGGCGGCCGTAGCTCTGGTGGCGGCCTTCTGCCTCGCAGGCCTCGCGCTCAACCGCGGCGAGCCCATCAACAGCATTTGGCTGCTGCTGGCCGCCTCCTGCATCTACCTGCTCGGATTCCGCTTCTACGGTAAATTCATCGCCGCCCGCGTGATGGCGCTCAACGATCAACGCGCCACGCCGGCCGAACGCCTGCGCGACGGCATCGATTTCGAGCCGACTAACAAATGGATCCTGTTGGGCCATCATTTCGCTGCCATCGCCGGACCCGGACCGCTGGTCGGCCCCGTGCTCGCGGCCCAGTTCGGCTACCTCCCCGGCACGCTCTGGATCATCCTCGGCGCGGTCCTCGGCGGCGCCGTTCAGGACTTCGTCATCCTGTTCGCTTCCATGCGCCGCGACGGCAAGTCGCTCGGCCAGATGGCGCGTGAAGAGATCGGCCGAGTCGGCGGATTCACCGCCCTGCTCACCGTGCTGCTCATCATGATCATCCTGCTGGCGGTCGTGGCGCTGGTCGTAGTCAATGCGTTGAAGGGCAGTCCCTGGGGTACGTTTACCATCGTGGCCACCATGCCCATCGCAGTTTTCATGGGCCTGTACCTGCGCTACTGGCGGCCCGGCAAAGTGCTGGAATGCTCCGTCATCGGCTTCATCCTGGTGATGGCCAGCATCTTCCTTGGACAAACCGTATCGCAGTCGGCGGTGCTGGCCCCCTGGTTCACGTTGTCCGGGATGGCTCTCGCGATCGCCATCATCGTCTACGGATTCTTGGCCAGCGCGCTGCCGGTCTGGCTGCTGCTGGCGCCCCGCGGCTATCTCAGCACTTTCGTCAAGCTCGGCGTGCTGCTGTTGCTGGCGGCCGGCATCCTGATCGTGCGGCCGCAACTGCAGCTTCCAGCGTTCACCCGCTTCGTGGATGGCAGCGGTCCCATCTTCGCCGGCAAGATCTTTCCGTTCTGCTTCATCACCATCGCCTGTGGCGCCATCTCCGGCTTCCACTCGCTGATCTCCTCCGGCACCACGCCCAAGATGATCGCCAAGGAATGGCATGCCTGGCCGGTCGGTTACGGCTCCATGCTGCTCGAAGGCTTCGTGGCGGTGATGGCCATGATCGCCGCATCCGTGATGCAGCCGGGCGTATTCTTCGCGGTAAACTCACCCGCCGGCATCGTCGGGACAACGCCGGCCGCGGCCGCCGCTACCATTTCCGCCTGGGGCTTCCCCGTCACTCCCGCCGAAATGCAGACCCTGGCGCGCGATGTGGGCGAGCAGACGCTGTTCTATCGCACTGGAGGCGCACCGTCGCTCGCGCTGGGCATGGCCCACATTTTCGCGCGTGGCGGCGGCCGGGCACTGGTCGGTTTCTGGTATCACTTCGCCATCATGTTCGAAGCGCTGTTCATCCTGACCATCGTGGATGCCGGCACGCGCGTGGGCCGCTTCATGCTGCAAGATCTTCTCGGCCACGTGTGGGCGCCCTTGGGACGCACAAGCTGGATGCCCGGCGTGATCGTCTTCAGCGCCGCGATTGTAGGCGCTTGGGGCTACTTCCTCTACCAGGGCGTGCGCGATCCGCTGGGCGGCATCAACTCGCTCTGGCCCCTGTTTGGCATCGCCAATCAATTGCTGGCGGCCATCGCCCTGTGCGTGGCCACCACCATCCTGATCAAGATGCACAGCGCGCGCTATCTCTGGATCACCTCGATTCCGCTGGCCTGGCTGCTGCTGGTGACCTTCACGGCCGCCTGGCAGAAGATCTTTTCGCCGGTGCCGGCCATCGGTTTTCTGGCACAGGCGGATAAGCTGGAAAACGCGTTGCGCACCGGCGCAGTAGCCGCGGCCAAAGCCGTCGAGACCCGCGCGCTGATCTTCAATGCACGGCTCGATGCGGCGCTGTGCGGCTTATTTCTAGTGCTGGTGACGACCATCCTGATCGATTCCATACGCGTGTGGATCGGCATCCTGCGCGGCCGTCGCGAAGCTACCGTGCGCGAGGCCCCCTTCGTGCTCTCGCAACTCCGCGCGGAGGAATTATGACGCGGCTCCGTGAAATCGTGCGGCTGTTGGCAGATCTCCTGCGCGAACTGGCCGACGAGAGTGCCTACCAGCGCCATCTCGACCGCAACGGACGCCAGCATTCCGCCGTCGAATGGAGGCGCTTTTCGGAAGCCCGCCTCAGCGCGAAATACTCTAGCCCGAAGTGCTGTTAACGCGCTGCTGGCGCTATGCCCGGGCCTGCCCCCCATTCCCTCCCGGACGCAGCGCGTCGATCAGCGATTGCAGCTTATGTTCCGTTTCCAATTGGGCGGCGGCCAGCGTGGTAATGTAGCCGTCGAGCCTTTCGTCGGCCTCTTGCCGCCGCACGCGCTCTCGCCGCGCTTCCTCGACAGATAAGCGCACAGCGCGCCGCAACTCTGCCCGGATTTCACCCATCTCTTTGTCATGCCGCTCTTCGGCGGCCACTGCCATCTCCCGGATTAGGTCTGCGGTGGCTTCGAACCTCCGCTTGATGTCGTCGTCGCTCACGACTTCCCCCTTATCCTGCCCTTCACTCATTATCATATTCGTTTTCGGGCGCCCACGCGCCATTGGCTGCTAACATGAACTGAGTGCGCGCATTCCTCAAAATCCTGGCCGGCCTCCTGGCAGCCTATCTCCTGCTCTCCGCCGCCCTTTTCGCCATCATGATCCAGCCGCCCGAGCGCTTCGCCGGAATTATCGCCAAATTACCCGGACCGCTCTTCATGCTCCTGCCCTTCCCGCCGCTCTGGTCCGTCGCGCGAGCCGGCCACGTGAGCCCAGGCGACCTCGCCCCGGACTTCGATCTGCAGACGCTCGACAAGACCGCCCGCGTGCGTCTGTCTTCCTTCCAGGGCCAGAAGCCCGTGGTGCTGATCTTCGGCAGCTACACTTGACCGCCCTTTCGCCGGGAGGTTCCCGCGCTCAACAAGATGTATGAGCAGTATAAGGATCGCGCCGCGTTCTACATCGTGTACATTTTGGAAGCACACGCCAGCGACGTCTGGCAAATGCCCTCCAACGTGAAGCAGAACATTATCATCGCCAGCCCGCGCAGCGCAGACGAGCGCACCGCCGTCGCGGATTCTTGCGTCCGCAACCTGCACATCGAAATCCCCGCCCTGATAGACAATTTCCGCAACACCACCGAGGGGGCCTACACTGGCTGGCCCGACCGCCTGTATCTCATCGATCGCAACGGCCGCTTGGCATACAAAAGCGGCCCGGGCCCATTCGGCTTTCACCCGCAGGAACTGGAAACCGCACTCCGGCGGCTGCTATAGGTAGCGTGGCGCACGCTTCAGCGCGGGGTGCCCTTTGGGCCGGGCGAACTTCAGTTCGCCGTCGCGGAGCGCGCGACAAAGGCTTCGACAAGACTCCCTCCAACGCCGTCTCGATGACCTTGACTTCTACGAAACAGAAGCTAGACCGGACGCATATGAGGAGGATTTTAGCGTAGCGCTTTTCGTCGCTCCCGCTCTGTTGTCCGACTCAGCGTTGTCGCGGACCTTCAATCCCGCCTCAATGCGGCGTTACTCGATCCGCTGAACCCATTGGCTCCGCCAGGCTGGCGCCTCGAAGGGATCCGCGAAATACTGTGTCTCGTGCACGACCTTACCGTTGCGGAACTCCATAATGCTCACTGTGTACGCTGGCCGCCCCTGGTAGGTGATTGTGTATTCCGTGATCCAGAGGTCGCCTTTTCCGAGAATTCGCTTGACGTTGAAACCCGCCGGCTTGCCTGGATGATGACTCCGCAAGGCCTGCAAATTGCTTCGCCCGAGGATTCGTTCGCCTGACTGAGGATAGTCACAAACGGCATCTTTATCGTAAATATCGTGTTCCGCGTTTGCATCGCCGGCCGCCGACGCGTGCCAGTGCTTATTCAGAGCTTCACGTATTTGTTCGTCTTGCATGATCACCTACCTTGTGGAATGAAACCCGGGCTGCCGGTCTTCACTACTTCATTGAACCTCTGTCTAGTTTGAATTCGATTGATTTCATCAAGCGCGTCTTCCGGAAGAGCGGAGATGTTGAAATTCTCTCTCGCGCGGGCCGCAGTCCTGGGAGTCGTAAGCAAAGCCGTGCCACGCTGTACCGCCCAAGCCAACACCACCTGTGCCGGCGTCTTGCCAACTCGAGCGGCAATTGCCGAAATGACTGGATCTTCGAGCGGCCCCGGCCTTAGTCCGTGACCCAATGGCGCAAAAGCCAAGAACACAACGTCCTTCTCCTTGCAGAATTCCAGAAGCTCCGTCTCCGGCAGATACGGATGTGCTTCGACCTGGACCACAGCAGGCTTGATTCTCGCAGATTCGTAAATGGGCAACAGTTCGTTCAAGCCGATATCAGACAGTCCGATGGCCCGGCATCTGCCACTGTCCACGAGACTCTCCATCGCCCCCCAGGTCTCGAGCAAAGTCACGCCATGGTCGTAAAGGATATTGCCGTTTTGATCCCGCGGATCCTGCTCGTCCCCCGGTTGAAACGCAAATGGAGTGTGAATGAGATAGAGGTCCAGATAGTTGAGCCCGAGTCTGTCCAGACTCGCCTCGAAAGCCGGTTTGACCCGCTCGGGCCGATGATTGGAGTTCCACAACTTTGTGGTAACAAAGATGTCTTCACGCGCAATCCCTCCAGCGGCGAGTCCTGCCTGCAACGCCTCGCCCACCTCACGCTCGTTCCGATATCGTTCCGCACAATCGAAGTGTCGAAATCCAGCTTCCAGCGCGTCCCTGGTTGCACTTATCGTCGCGGCTGCATCGGGAATCAGGGTGCCAAAGCCGAGTACGGGAATATGGCCGGCTCCGTGGTTGAGCGGCATTCTTTTAGTCCGAAAATCGGAAGATTCGATCATGATGGCACCTCAGTAGTATCTCGCATCCAGGAACACGCCCGGATATCCGGAATTCCGCCGCGGGACTTGCGTAGGGATTGCAAGGTCTCCGACAAGCGGTCCTGAAGTCCTGATGGGGAAGTTAGTTAGCGTTTTTAGCGCAAATGAATGGACATGTATTGAGCGCCGGCTAAGGAACGCTTACGAAAAGGCCACAACCAAATGCCCTCACCGCGCGATAATCTCCCGCAGCGGCCGCCAATAAATATTCCGGAACGCCACCGGCCCATGATCCCCTTGCAGCATGATGGGATTCTCACCCGCCTCCGGAATATTATTGGCCGCGCGTGTGGGCCCGTCCACCTCCACGTTGTTCTGCACCGACAGGCCGTTATACACCACGCGGATGAATCTCGCGTTTTCCGTCTTCTTGCCGGATGCGTCGAATCGCGGCGCGCGGAACCAGATGTGGTACGACTGCCACTCGCCCGGCCGGCGCGAGGCGTTGCGGCTGGGCGCCGATCCGCCCACGCCCTTGTTGTCGATCCAGCGATGATAAATGCCGCCCGCGTCCGACGAAGTTACCGGCTCCGTCGATCCCCAGCTATCGAAAATCTGCACCTCGTACAGGCTGTGCAGATACACGCCTGAGTTCGATCCCTGCGCCAGCATGAACTCCACATACAGCTCGATATCGCCGAATTTGCGGTCGCTGATCAGATTGACCGTCCTGCCGTGCAAGCCGTTCAGGATGCGGTCGCCAGGTCCCGAAACGGCGGAGAGGCGTGTAGGTCCCAACAACCGGTCCCAGATGATACCGCTGGTCGTGAACCAATCGTTCTGCCCGGAACCAAGGCCGTGCCATCCCGCGAGATCGTGGCCGTCGAGCAGCGGAGTCCAGCCTTCCTCGATCAGATACGGCGCATCGCCGTGCGCATCGCCGTCGTTGAACTGTTCCCGCTGCTGGGCAAAGGCGGCCAGCGCCGCAGCGAGGCAGAGAATCGCTTTCCACATACCAGACGAGTGTATCCCGGTTCAGACCTCCACTGTATGCTTCAACCGAACCAGGGCTTGGGACCAATAGGTCTGCAGGCGCGGGACGTCGGCGCTCTCGGTCAGTTTTTCATGCGACACAACCACCTCCGTCTTGCTTCCTCTCACGTAGAATGCGATCGCCACCTTGGTGTCGTCGAACCACCTCAGATGCAGGCGCTTTTGCGGCGTGGATTTCGCCACTTCGAATCGCGCTCCCGGCAGCCAGCGGTCGCGCGTCGCCTGGTCCTGCCAGGCTGCCCAAACCACTGCCAAAGGAGCCGTCAAGGTCTTGCTGCGCTCCGCCGTGTAGCCAGTGCCTTTCTGGTGTATCTGGCGCATGCCGTGCCGTTGCTCGTAAGCCACCATCACCATCTGGCTCCACCACGCGGTCAGGCCGTGCTGCTTCCGAAGTACGAGGACGGCTTCCCTATAGTCCATCATGCGTGCGCCGGCTTTGGTCAGGATCTTGAACCACTGCTCCCACGTCTTGCCGGTCTTGGCCTTCAACGCATCTTCGCTGATGCGGCTCACCGGCCTGCTTCGCAAGCGTCGCACCATAACAGTGGTTGATTGTAACTCAATCGATGCGCCGCACGACCTGTCCCGCCACTTCTCCCAGCAACTGCCGGACTGTCTTGCGAGTCACCGGGTCGCGCAACTCCGGCGCCAGATCCGCCAGCGGCGCCAACACGAAGCGCCGCTCGCGAAAACGGGGATGCGGGATTTCGAGCGACGGCGTGCGCATCACGGAGTTCCCGAACAGCAGGATATCGATGTCGATGGTGCGCGGTCCCTTCGGCGTCAGGCGCCGGCGGCCGAGCCGCGCTTCCACCCGGCTGGTGCGGTGGAGCAACTGCAAGGGGAACAGGTCCGTTTCCGCCTCGGCGGCCATGTTCAAGAACCAGTGCTGTCCCTGCACATACATCGGCTCGGTTTCGTATACCGGCGAGACCCGCAGGATGTGAAGCCGCGGAGATTCGAGCGCGGCGAGCGCGTCCCGCAGCATCGCCTGGCGATCGCCCACGTTGGACCCCAGACCCAGATACACCGTCTTCATGGTTCTTCAAAACAGCGCCGGGTGATCGCCGCGGAACCGTCGCTCGATGTGGAAATACTCGAACGCCAGGTCCGTAGCCACTCTCCCGCGCGGCGTGCGGTTCAAAAAGCCGAGCTGAATCAGATACGGCTCATACACCTCTTCGATGGTATCGGCCTCCTCGGAAATGGACGCGGAAATGGTGTTCAGACCCACCGGGCCGCCCTTGTATTTTTCGAGGATCGTCAGCATGATCTTCTGGTCGATCTCGTCCAGGCCGTAGCGATCCACTTCCAGCAGATTCAGCGCAGTCTGCGCAACGGCTTGCGTGATGCGGCCGTCGGCCCGCACTTGCGCGTAATCGCGCACGCGGCGCAACAGCCGGTTGGCGATGCGCGGCGTGCCCCGGCAGCGCCGTGCGATCTCCTCGGCGGCGTTGTCGTCGATCTCCACGCTGAGCAGGCGCGCCGAGCGCTCCACGATGATCCTCAGCTCGTTCACCGCGTAAGGATCGAGCCGCAGCACCAGCCCGAAGCGGCCCCGCAGCGGCGCGCTGATCAGCCCCTGGCGCGTGGTGGCTCCGATGGCCGTGAAACGCGGCATCGGCAGCGAGTGCGTGCGTGCGCCCGGCCCCGCCCCCACCAGGATGTCCACGCGGAAATCCTCCAGCGCGGAATACAGCATCTCCTCCACGTCCGGCATCAGACGGTGTATTTCGTCGATGAAGAAGACCTGCCGCGCGTGTATGTTGCTCAAGATGCCGGTGAGGTCCAGCTTCTTCTGCAGCACGGGTCCGGACGTCGTGGTGATCTGCACCTGCAGCTCTTCCGCGATGATGCAGGCAAGCGTTGTCTTGCCCAGCCCTGGAGGACCGTAGAGCAGCACGTGATCCATGGCTTCCGCGCGCAGTTTGGCGGCCTCGATGGCGATGGCCAGGTTCTCCTTCAGCTTATTCTGACCGGCGAAGTCGGCGAGACTGCGCGGGCGGAGTCCCGCTTCGAACTGCGCATCTTCTGGCTGGCGCGCGCCGGAAACAAGTTGCCGATCGGGCATTCGTTTTCAGCTTAACGTACCAGTTCCAGGGCGCGCCGGAACAGCGGTTCGAA
>Ga0187855_10003563_pt1 | contig 11399 bp, 8 predicted proteins | sample June2016WEW_8_10_2_FD_132969 | JGI IMG/M metagenome (GOLD analysis project Ga0187855, IMG submission 132969) | Peatland microbial communities from SPRUCE experiment site at the Marcell Experimental Forest, Minnesota, USA - June2016WEW_8_10 | ecosystem: Environmental > Terrestrial > Soil >...
GCGGGCGGGAAGCCCGGCGAAACAGAATCAACCGACGCCGCCAACGTGGAATTTCTCGTATTGAACGAGGCGCAGTACACCGAGTTTCTCAACGGACACGACAGCGAAGCGATCTTTTCCGCCGACGATGCACACGATCAGGAAGTCAACACCGGCTTACCCCCCACCATCAATCAGCCCGCCAAGTATTTTCTGGTCTTCCGCAACAACGCGCCCAAGGCGGGGAAGAAACTTGTGCAGGCCGACTTCCGCATCGACTTCTAGCGAATCGGCACTGTCCTCCGTGCTGCCGTGCCGCTTTTCTTTCTGCTGCTGAACCTGCTGCTAAACTATCCGAGTTGCCCCCGCGAAAAAAATCCTCGGAACCGGCCTCGCCGGCGCCTTCTTCTGCCGGCAGCACCACCGCCGCCAAAACCACAGCCGGCGCGCCCTCTCAGCGTACGCCCGAACCCGGCCGCATCTATCTCATCGACACCATGTCGTTCATCTTCCGCGCCTACCACGCCATGGCGCGGCAGCGGCCCATGTCCACCAAGACCGGACTCCCAACCGCTGCGACCTACGTCTTCGTGAACATGCTGCGCAAGCTGCGCGAAGACTTTTCTCCCGAGTATCTGGCCGCCGTGTTCGACGTCGCCGGTCCCACCTTCCGCGACGAGCAGGCCGAAGCCGTCACCACCATCCGCAAGTTTGACATCAAAACGCAGACCTTCACCGAAGTCGAGTACAAAGGCTACAAAGCCAACCGCGCGGCCATGCCCGAAGACTTAGTGCAGCAGGTTCCCTACATTCGTCGCGCGCTTGAAGCCTATCGCATTCCGATTCTCGAGGTCGTTCGCTTTGAGGCCGATGACGTGATTGGCACGCTCGCCCGCAAAGCCGCCGAAGCCTCGCATCCCGTGTATGTCGTCTCCAGCGACAAAGACATGATGCAACTGGTCAACGATCAAGTGCAGATACTGAATCCTCCGAAAGACAATTTGATTTGCGACGCGGCGAAAGTCGAGGAAATTCTCGGCGTGCCTCCCGAGCGCGTCGTCGACGTGATGGCGCTGCGCGGCGACGCCATCGACAACATTCCGGGCGCTCCCGGCATCGGCGACAAAGGTTCAGTCGAGATCATCAAGCGCTTCGGATCGGTCGAGCAAGCCCTGGAGCGCGCGGCAGAAGTTGAAAAGAAAACCTACCGCGAGTCGCTGCAGAACAATCGCGAAGCGATTCTCTTCAGCAAGAGTATGGCGACCATCGACACGAACGTGCCCATCGAACTCGACGTCGATTCCATGCGCGCTGGAAACCCCAACATAGACGACCTGCGCGCTCTCTTTACCGAACTGGAATTCACCTCGCTGCTGAAAGAACTGCTCCCGGTAGTCGAGGTGACCGCAACCCAATACACCGAAGCCAAGTCGGCCGCGGATGTCGAAGCCGTGCTCAGTGCCGTTCCCGCAGGAGGCACCCTCGCAGTCGCGGTTGAACACGAAGCAACCGCCGCTGCGCCGGATGAAGAAGAGAAGGAAAAAGAAGAAGATCCGCAGGACATGCAAATGTTCCTTGTGGGCGCGGGCGACTCGCCCGCGCAGCCAGAGCCCGCGGCCCGGCGCGTAGCGATCTCAGCGTCGGCAGGATCCGCCACAATCGTGAAACTCGACGCCACAGTCGTTGCCGACAAACTTCGCGATGTGCTGACGAATGCGAGCGCACCCAAAACAATCCACGATTACAAGGCGGCGATTCACGCGCTCGATCCGGCCGGAATTTCCTTGGCCGGGGTCCGTCACGACCCCATGCTCTATTCCTACCTGCTCGATCCCACGTACTCGTCGCACCGCCTGCCAGACGTGGCTCTGCGCCGTTTCAATCTGAAGCTCGCCGAAGAACTGGCGGAGTCCGCCGACATTACCGGACGCCTGGCGTCCGCGCTGCGCAGCGACGTCGAGCAGGCCGGCCTAGCCAAACTCTACGAAGAAATGGATCTTCCGCTCGTCCCGGTGCTGGCCCGCATGGAGCAGGCCGGTGTAAAAATCGACACGGCCGCGCTCTCACAGATGTCGACCGAACTCGAGCGCGAAATCGCCGCGCAAGCCAAACAGATTTACGAAGTGGCTGGAATGGAATTCAACGTCGGCTCCCCCAAGCAGTTGGGCGACGTGCTCTTCAATCGCATGAACCTGCCCAAGCCGGTGAAATACGGCAAGGGACGCACCATATCGACCGCCGTCGATGTGCTCGAAGAGCTCGCCGAAAATCATCCCATCGCGCGCATGGTGCTCGACTACCGCCAGCTCACCAAGCTCAAGTCCACCTACGTCGACGCCCTGCCCGCCCTGATCAATCCCGCCACCGGACGCCTGCACACAACTTTCGGCCAGACCGGAACGGCCACGGGACGCCTCTCTTCAGCCAATCCGAATCTGCAAAATATTCCCATCCGCACCGAACTCGGACGCGGCATCCGCGCCGCGTTCATCGCCGAGCCCGGCCACGTTCTGCTCACCGCCGATTATTCGCAGATCGAGCTGCGGCTACTCGCCCATTTTTCGCGTGACCCGCTGCTAGTCGAGGCCTACCGCCGCGGCGACGACATTCACACCCTGACCGCGTCGCAGGTATTTGGCGTCCCCCCGCTCATGGTCACACCCGACCACCGCCGCCAAGCTAAGGTCGTTAACTTCGGCATCGTCTACGGCCTCTCCGCCTTCGGACTCTCGCAGCAACTCGGCATCGAGCCCGCCGAAGCCAAACAATTCATCACCGCCTATTTCGAAAAATACAAAGGCGTGCGCGCCTTCATCGACAAAACTCTGGAAGAAGCCCGCCGCGACATGAAAGTAAAAACGCTGTTCGGCCGCGTCCGGCCCATCCCCGACATCAACAGCAAAAATGCCAACCAGCGCGGCTTCGCCGAGCGGACCGCTGTCAACACGCCGCTGCAAGGCACCGCCGCCGACCTCATCAAGATCGCCATGATCCGCATCGACGCCGCCCTGCGCGACCGCGGCATGAAATCCAGAATGACTTTGCAGGTTCACGATGAACTGGTCTTCGAAGTCCCCGAGAACGAAGTCGAAGCCCTGCAGCCCCTGGTCCGCGAGCACATGGAAAAAGTCCACACCTTGGCCGTCCCCCTGCAAGTGGACATGGGCGTAGGCCCGAACTGGAGAGACCTGGAGTAGCGCTCCTGAAAGTCGTTTGTCATCCTGAGCGAAGCGAAGGACCTATGTAAGTTGCTTGCGACGAGACGCGCCAGAGGATTCGCATAGGTCCTGAGCGAGACGAAAAACGTCTCGCTCAGGATGACGGGATGCGCGTGCTGTAGTGTAGAATCGTTGAGTGAACCCCTCCGCCGGAGGCTGACAGGTTGCCTCACAGCGATCGCAGCATCCGCGGATTCCTTCCTCGTCGGGACGTGGCTCAGCCTGGTAGAGCACTCGCTTGGGGTGCGAGGGGTCGGCAGTTCAAATCTGCCCGTCCCGACCATTCATTTTCATGCCTTTTTCTCAGGTTACCCGCAGGCCTCCCATTTTTCACTTTCGAAATGAGTTCGAGGTCAACGAGTGCTATCGCCCGTTTTCAGCACGTAGGAACCTCCCAGCGAAGGCTTCAATACATGATTCTGAATTTCACATTCGCAACTGCCTTGCCTTCCGCGACATCAATTGGTTCTGCACCCTTGATTCCTGTCACTCCTGGGTAGTAGAAAGGTCCGAGATTACCAAATGTGTATCCGTTGCCCGTGCTGATCTTCACAGCCACGTAAGCGCCGAGGACATACCTACCCGATGGCAACGGGCCAATTTCAAAGGTGGTTGCATTCGGATCGAGGGTCGATTCTCGTGTCGGACGATGCCAATCAGACTCCGAAACTGGCAGCGCAAAAACCTTAACGAGGACCCAGTCGCTCCCCGGAGAGGGATGATCTAGCGTTCCCGAAATTCGTCCGTCGGACTCGAGACGAATGTTTACCAGCGCACAACCCTTCGGAGCTATCTCAACGCTGGAGAAGAACGGGTGCACATAGACGCCCTCACGGATTTGCGGATGCAGGGTATATCGTCCCGGAGGAAGATCGGGGAAGCGCCAATTCCCCTCGCCATCGGCGATAGCTTTGTGCTCCGTTTCGTCCTGCGCTTTTGCCAGTACGGTAAAACCCGGTTCCGGCTTCATCGCCATGTATTCCTGCTCGGGAGGACGATAGTGGTCCATAAGTGATGGCTGGAACTTGGGCTTGAAGCTTGGATCATGCGTGTACCTCCAAACGGTTCCTATTATGGCGGAGGTCGGTGCGAGAGATGGTAAGGACCGCAGATACGCAAGATCCTTTTCTGCGTACTCAGCCGGCTTGGTTGAACTGCAAAGGCTCACCACAAGTTGTTCATCTTTGCCAGCAGTGCTCGCATAGATCAAATACCTTTGTCCTTCACGAAACGCATAGCCACAAGCCGCACTGCTTGATGCCGTATAGACCTTAATCGTTTTTGCAGAGGGGCCACGGTAGACTTCGTCAATTGAAATGGTAACCCGCAGCATGGAACCCATCATCGTCATACTCATCGCGCCGGGAGCGGAACCCACGGTACCGCGAGCTGATTCGATCTTTTCCACGCGCGCAAGAAGGACAGCGTCGGTAGTCGGTCTCCAGGCTTCCTGACAAGCGGGACCACCGCCAAATGCGCAGGTGCAACCCTGCGCTTCAGTCAAAGCCACTGAGGCAAAGACTGCAATGGTCAACATCGGAGGAATCCATTTCGTCGGAAACCCTCCGTGCGCTGTTGCGGAACGGGAATCCCTCAAACCTTGCGGGTCGCGTTTTCCCCGTCTCAATTGATGTAACATCTCCTTACACTCATCAACCGTCCGGACACATCTCAGGTGAATTCCGCCCCCATTCATTGACTGTCAACCGCCTTCATTTCCACCGACTCGAGCCGCAATTCGCTGCTGAAAGCCCCCGTGGAGTGCGAGTAGGTCACGTACATGACCTGGCCTCCGTCGCCGTTAAACTCAGGATGAGCCAGCGCGTCATGCACCGAGTTGCCACCGTTCGTAGGGGTGAGCGCCTCAAAGGCAGTGACGTCTCGTGACCATGGCCCCTCGGGCCGCGGCGAGGTCCGCATTTTCACGTCCTGCGAAAATGGCGCGTTGTAGACGGCGACGTAGCATTGCAGATAGGCGTTCCACGACACATTCATGATTGGCGCCGCATTCATCACGCTCACCGCATCGCCCACGTTTCCTGACCAATTCCCATTCCCCGCATAGAAGGTCCACGCGCTCACCTCCAGCACGCTTTCCAACGCGACGCGGCCCACCACGCATGGCGCTCCCGGATTCGAGCCGTTGCAGGCGTAGGCGTAAAGAGTGTCGCCATCGGCGAAGGCGGCCGAGCCAAAGTCGGGGGCGTTCTGGCCAAAGAGCAGATCGGGATGCTCGGTGTTCGGGTTGATGGTCGGGCGTTGCGGCTGGCTGGAGAAACTTTGCCAGATGGCCACCGAGTACCCCACCGCCGCAAAGTTAAAGTTACCGTTCCCGGCCATCACCAGCTGATAGAAAACCAGGGCGCGATTGCGGGCGGGGTCGGCCACGACCGGTCCCGGCCACAGAGCCCAGCGCGCGCCGCACGGCTGCTGCTGGCAGGGGTTACCTTGATGCGCGGTGTTGAAAGCTTCTTCGGCCGCAGTGTAGGAAAGCAGCATGGCGGGCGCGCCGGCAGAGTCGTCTCGCTCGTCAAATCCGACGATGCCTGTGGCGGTATTCAGGTTGGTGGTCCACTCCCACGAGTCGCTGATGAGCGTCTGGCCGTCGGCGTTCGGGTTGGCCAAAAACGTGTCCCCGAAAACCCAGACGGAATTCCCCGCGAACACGCCGCTATATCCGCCGTCGCGGCCGAGGATTGCTGGATTGCTGCCGATCACTCCGAGATCGGAGGTCTGCACCACCGCCAGGCTCGCCGGCGGTCCGGACGCACCACAGGCAAGAATGCTCGCAATGGCGAGCACTGCGCAAACGGTCAGGCTCGAATTGAGAGCGCGCATGACAACCTCGGCAAGACCGCATCCCACACGAGTGGGCAGCTATACTTGGATTCGATTCAAGCGGAGCCAGCTGGGTTTCCCGAATCACCCGGAAAGTATCCTTTCTCCGATCGCACGCCACCGGGCCCTCATTCAGAACCGTTGGACATTCAGTCGTTCTGCAAGTACGGAGGTGACGTTGTGGCGAAGCGCTCGCACGAGAAAATCTACTAACGATTGGGGGATGCAGACTTCAAGTTCCCGCTTCCATTTCCTCAGCGATTGCCAGCATCTGCATCACGCTGTTCCAGTTGCGGGCAGTGCCGGTGGTTTGCGTTAGCTTCTCCACCTTCGACCACGGCAGCTTGGAGTTACCGACGCCGTTGGGAAAATAGATGTAGAGTTCGCGGCCTTTGAGATGCACTTCTTCCGGATGCCCCTTCAAACTGTCCAGTGTGTCGCGTGCCGCGAGGCCAGGCTCGCCGGCGAGGAAGGTGACCAGCAATTTGCTCGGCTCCAGACCGCTGCGCCCGGCGAACGGACTGGCGGCGATGGCGCTTCTTAATTCATCCGGTGTGCGCAGCATGACGTCCGGTCGAAACCCGAACGCACTTTCAATCGCATTCTGAATTTTCTTCGCCAGAGCCGGAGAGTTTTTCTGTCTGGTCCGGAAGATGACGTTGCCGCTCTGCACATAGGTGCGCGGCGATTCGAACTTCAGCGATTCGTAGAGCGCGCGCAGGGCGTCCATCTTGATTTTGTTGCGCCCCACAACGTTGACGCCGCGCAGCATGGAAATCAGTACGGGCATCGGCTTACGCGGTGCCGGCGTTAGTGAAGGCTTCCAGCGCATCAGAGAGCGTCGGGAACATCAGGAAGATCTGCTCGACCTTCGTGATCTCAAAAACCTTGCGCACGCGCTTATTCACTCCGGTCAGAGCCATGCGGCGCCCGGCTTTGGCGCAGGTTGTGCACGCGCTGACCAACGATCCCAGCCCAGAAGAGTCGAGGTAAGGAACGTTGGTGAAATCCAGAATCATGGTGGGAGCGTCTTCGCGGCGCACCGCATTCATGAACGGAGACACATTCTCCATCGTGAGCGGGCCGCGAAAGCTCAGCACTCCCCGGTCCAGACGCTCGATCTCCAGTGGCTCCGAAGCCATAGCGCAGCGATTCTAGGCCAGATGGCAAGCCGGGTTCAAGTTGATCTGCAGGATAGCCGCCCTTGGGTTACGTTGGGCCACTGTCCTGCCTTTGTAATCTTTTTGTGTTTTCTTTGCCGAGATGGTTTCAGCGCAGCCTCCCGAATTACGATTGCAGTAACGGCATGTGGGGAGAAACGGATGATGAAAAGAATTGGAACTTCTTACCAGCGATGTTGCAGCCAGCCCTCATAGTGCGCATTCCAGCAGTTTCCAAAAACATCCCAAAGGATCCCAGGCCCGCATTCTGCTGAGTTCGGTCTTCGGACCATACGCCCAGGACGACGAATTCGGCAGCCGCTCCATCAACCCCATGGAGCTCTATCACAATCAAGTCACCCGCGCCCAGGGCAGCTTCTCACTGCGCATGTTTCATCGCTCCTGGGGCATCATGATGATACAGGCCAATGTCTCCGCCCCGTGCGCGGTACTCGACTTTCCCACGCGCGACGACTTCGCGCGCGAGCTCAAGAGCAATCAATACGACGTAGTCGGCATCACGGGAATCATCGTGAACGTCGCCAAGGTCCGCGAGATGTGCCGCATGACCCGCGAACTCTCGCCGCATTCAGTAATTATTGTCGGCGGGCACGTGGCCGCGATCCCCGGAATCGAAACCATGATCGACGCCGACCACATCGTCAAGGGCGAAGGCATTGCCTGGATGCGCCGCTACCTCGGCGAAGACGAGGCCGCGCCCATCCGCCATCCCGCCATCGTTTCCGGCATGCGCACGCGCATCATGGGCATCCGCCTGCCCGAGCGCAAAGGCGCAACCGCGGCCACGATCATTCCCTCTGTCGGCTGCCCCATGGGCTGCAATTTCTGCACGACCTCGGCCTTTTTCGGAGGCAAGGGAAAGTTCGTCAACTTCTTTGAAACCGGCGACGAACTGTTCGACGTCATGAGCCGCATGGAGGACGAACTGAAAGTAAAATCATTCTTCGTGATGGACGAAAACTTTCTGCTCCATCGCGAGCGCGCCATGCGTCTGCTCGAGCGCATGAAGGAAGCGCGCAAGAGCTGGGCGCTCTCCGTGTTTGCGTCGGCCAACGCGATCCGCAAATACACCATGCAGGAACTCGTAGAGCTCGGCGTTTCATGGCTCTGGATGGGCCTGGAATCTCCGCGGGCCGGCTACAGCAAGTTGCAGGGCTCTGACACCCGCCAACTCACCCGCGAACTGCGCGAGCATGGCATTCGCGTGCAGGGCTCAACCATCATCGGGCTCGAGCACCACACGCCCGACAACATCATGGCCGAGATCGAGCACGCCGTCTCGCACGACACTGACTTCCACCAGTTCATGCTCTACACCCCGGTGCCGGGAACTCCGCTCTATCAGCAGATGGCCGAAGAAGGCCGCCTGCTGCGTGACATCGACTACGCCGATGTACATGGCCAGTTCAAATTCAATTTCAAACATGCCGCGATTTCGCGCGAAGACTCGAAACGCTTTCTCGACTGGGCCTTCTGGCGCGATTTCCAGCTCAACGGCCCCAGCCTCTACCGCATCTCGCGAACTTTGCTGGCCGGATGGAAGCGATACAAAGATGACCCCGATGCCCGCGTCCGCGAACGCTTCGCCCGCGAGATGGGAAAGCTAAGCGGCGTCTACAGCTCAGCGCTCTGGGCCATGGAGCGCCAATTCCGCAAAGTCGACCACAACGTCAGCGATAAGATCCGCGCCCTGCGCCACGAATTCCGACAGGAATCCGGAATCCTCTCGCGCATGCTGCCCGCAGTCCTCGGCCCGATCCTCCTGTGGACCACTCGCCGCGAAGAAAAGCGTCTGGCCCGTGGCAAGACGTACGAGCCCCCGACCATCCTGGAGCGCAGCAACTGGGTGGAAGCGTAAAGCCAATCGCGCGGCCCGTAGCCCACGGAGAAGGATGACGGAAGACGTATACTACGGGTCGTTTCCGCTGAGTCGCTCTTGGAGGAGAAGTGAACCGCCTCAAACTCGCTGTCGTCACCTCCGCCTGCCTCGGTCTGCTGGCGTTGGCCACCCCAACCTCCGCCCAGCAGCCGCAACCTCCCGACACTGCCGCCGCTCAAATCGCTGACGAACTCGGCACGCTTGCCAGCGACGCCATGCAAGGCCGCGGAAGCGGTTCTGCCGACGAATTGCGCGCCGCAACCTATCTAGCCGCCGAACTCCGTCAGATTGGAATCGCTCCGCTCGGCGACCACGGCGACTTTATTCAGGATGTCTCCACCACGGTCAAGTTTCGTAGCGGCCCCAAGGAGTGGCACACCCGCAACGTGATCGGCGTCCTCGCGGGCAGCGACGCTAAGTTAAAAGATCAGGTCATCCTGCTCACCGCTCATCTCGATCACATCGGCGTCGGCACGCCTGTGAACGGCGACAGCATCTATAACGGCGCCGACGACGATGCCTCCGGTTGCGTCGCCGTTCTGCAACTGGCGCGCGCGCTGGCGGCGGGGCCGCGCCCGAAACGGACGGTTCTGTTCGTCCTCTTCGGCAGCGAGGAAACCGGCGGACAAGGCGACCAGTATTTTCTCCAACACCCGCCACTGCCGCTGGATCGAATCGTCGCCAATCTTGAGTTCGAAATGATTGGCCGTCCCGATCCCGCCGTCAAGCCCGATGAGCTTTGGCTAACCGGCTACGATCGCAGCACCCTCGGCCCCGAGCTCGCACGGCGCGGCGCCAAGCTGGTCGCCGATCCGCATCCGGGGCAGCAATTTTTTCGGCGCTCCGATAATTTTGCTCTGGCCAAGCGCGGCATCATCGCCCAGACCGTCTCCAGCTACGGCTTACACAGCGACTATCACCGCCCCAGCGACGACCTCGCCCACATCGATTTCAAGCACATGGAACACGCGATCGCATCCATGATCGATCCTGTGGAATGGCTGGCGAATTCGGATTTCAAGCCGGAGTGGTTGCCCGGGAAAAAACCGTAGCGTAATCTTGCTGGACGATTAACCCGTCCTGCGGGTCGACAACAAATTCAAAATCTCCCGCAGCCCCTGGCGGATGTGCTGGATCTCCGACGCCGATTGCGACGGGAACGGGATAGCAGCCTGCCCCTTGTCGGTTTTGCTTTCCGCACGCAGTTGCTGCCGCGCGCCGGAAATCGTAAATCCCTGCTGGTAGAGCAGTTGCTTGATGCGCAGCACACTCTCCACATCGCGCTTGCGGTACATGCGCTGCCCGGTGTTGCTCTTCACCGGCTTCAGTTGCGGAAATTCCGACTCCCAAAACCGCAGCACGTACGCCGGCAGGTGGCACAGCGTGGCCACTTCGCCGATGCGGAAATAAAGTTTGTCCGGGATGAGCACTTCATCCGCCTTGCCCTTCGCCGTGCTCTTTTTCCGCTCTGCCATGTTTCGACCGCGCGCAAGACTGCGTGCTGTGCCTATTGTGGCTTGCCTATTGTGACACACACTGCCACTCGCCAAGCACAATTTCAACGCTCAAGAGTTCCTGGCACCAAAAAGGAAAAGCCCCCTAAGAGGTGCTTCTCTTAAGAGGCCAGTGAGAAATCGGTGTTAGCGAGGTCGCGCCTCGCCGACGGTTAGTGTTTCTTCTTTTTTGCCTTCTTTTTCGTTGCCATGAAGGTTCCTCCGTTGAACGATTTTCCCTTGCAAAGGTTGCGAACTACGGGCCCTTGTTCTTGAAGCTTGTTCTTGAAAGACCAACCCTACTCGTAGTATGGGAAGGTCCTATATCACAAGATATTGCGGCACTATGAATAAAGTGTCAACAGAATTCTGCACTGAGGGCCACGATTTGCTGACAGCAATTCTGAAGTCCGAGGATCAAGAGTCCGAAGACTGAGGTCAGAGGTCCGATGCGGTCGGCCCCGTACACATGATGCAATCGTCGCGCTCAACACCCAACACTGATTCTCCGCATGCACCCCGCAAACAAATCCAGTACACTGCGCCTCATGCGCAGCGATCCGGTCGAACTGGAAATTTTCAAGAACTTGTATCACTCCATCGCCGAGGAAATGGGCGCGGCCCTGCGCCGTACGGCGTTTTCCCCCAACATCAAGGAGCGCCGCGACTACTCATGCGCGGTGTTCGACGCCGCCGGTGAAGTCATTGCTATGGGCGACCACATGCCGGTGCATCTCGGTTCCATGCCGATGTCGGTGCGTGCGGCAATTGATGCCGGCCCCATGCAGCCCGGCGATGTGGTCATGCTGAA